>Ga0209274_10000111_pt1 | contig 70032 bp, 62 predicted proteins | sample HubBroMetageREF1_FD_188343 | JGI IMG/M metagenome (GOLD analysis project Ga0209274, IMG submission 188343) | Reference soil microbial communities from the Hubbard Brook experimental Forest, New Hampshire, USA - Hubbard Brook CCASE Soil... | ecosystem: Environmental > Terrestrial > Soil >...
TTCCCGCCGAGAAATACAAGCTTATTCATGACCGGCTGCTCGCGACTGGAGCTGCGGCACCCGACGATTTTGTCACTCCTCGTCCGGCCAGCGACGAGGACGTGCTGCTGGTGCACACTCCGCGCTACATCGACAAATTGAAGACGGGCACGCTCAACGCGCGAGAAGAGTTGGAGCTCGAAGTCCCGTTCTCGCCGGAACTGGTGCGCGCCTTTTGGCTGGCCGCCGGCGGTTCCGTGTTAGCTGCCGATCATGCCCTCGACGACGGCGTGGCGATCAGTATCGGTGGAGGATTCCATCACGCGTTCCCCGATCACGGCGAAGGCTTCTGTGTGATCAACGACGTGGCCGTCGCTATCCGCTGCATGCAGCGTGATGAAAAAATTCGCACCGCGATGACCGTCGATTGCGACGTCCATCAAGGCAACGGCACGGCCGTAATTTTTGGCGGCAACTCGCCGCGCCCCGCCCCTTCCGGAACAAGCCCGCGTAGCTCCCATGCCGGGAATGTCTTCACCATCTCGCTCCATCAGCTCAACAACTACCCGGCATTCAAGCCTCCTTCATCGCTCGACCTGAATTTGCCCGACGGGATGGGCGACGCCGATTATCTGGCGTGCCTGCGCGACGCGCTCAGTTTGGGATTGAGCAAGCTCAAGCCGGAACTTATCTGTTACCTCGCCGGAGCCGACCCTTATCGCGAAGATCAACTCGGCGGATTGTCGTTGACGATTGAGGGATTGAAGGCGCGAGACACTCTCGTGTTTCAAGTCGCCAAGGCTGAGGGAATCCCCGTGATGGTCACGTTCGCCGGCGGCTATGCCCGGAAGCTCGAAGACACAATCACGATCCACTGCAACACGGTGATCGCTGCGAAAGAAGTTTTCGGCGGGAAGGGCTAACGCCGGACGGCTGACGGACGACCGGCAAAATGCAAGAGATATACTCGACGCCATGGATGTCACTCCTTCTCAAATCCCGCACCGCGAGCTCTATAACATTCTCATCAGCGCCGTCGTGCCGCGTCCGATCGCGTGGGTCTCGAGCCTCAGCGCTTCCGGACAACCCAACCTGGCGCCGTTCTCGTTCTTCAACGCTGTATGCGCCAAGCCTCCGCTGCTGGTGTTTGCGCCGGGGATGCGCGTGCCGAAGAAGAGGGAAGCAGCGGCTGGAGAACCAAAAGACACGCTGCGGAATGTTCGCGAGACCGGAGAATTCGTGATCAACATGGTCCCATTCGAACTGGCCGAGGCCATGAACCTGACCAGCGGCGACTATGACGCGACCATTAATGAATTTGAAGTGGCAGGAGTCTCCTCAGCGCCTTCGAAAGTCGTGCGGGTGCCGCGTGTGGCAGAGTCTCCCGTCAGCTTTGAATGCAAGGTGTATCAGATTCTCGACTTCAACCCTGGTCCGGAAGGTGGAAGCCTGGTGATTGGCGAAATTGTCTCGGTTCACATCGACGACCGGCATCTCAAAGAAGGCCGCATCGACCGGAACTCGCTCGATCTGATCGGGCGCATGGGCGGCATGCAGTACACGCGAACCACGCAGCGGTTTGAGATGGTACGACCGAAGGTGGAGTGAGGAGAATGATTACCCGGAGTCTCGCAGCCCACAGCCTGCGTCCGTCTTTCCGCCTGCTAAAATAGTGCTGGTCTCTGCATGTTCGAGAATCTTCAGGAAAAACTTCAGCGCGCCTTTAAATCTCTTCGCGGACAAGCTGTCCTCACGGAAGAGAATATCTCCGAGGCGCTGAAACAGATTCGTCTGGCGCTGCTTGAAGCCGACGTCAACTTCAAAGTCGTCAAGGAGCTGATCGACCGCATCCAGGCGAAGGCGGTCGGACAGGAAGTGCTGACCGCGCTATCGCCGGGCGAGCAGGTTATCAAGATCGTGCGCGACGAACTGGTCGCCACGCTTGGCAAAGATACGGCTAAATTAAAGTTCGCTTCGCAGCCTCCGACGGTCGTGCTCATGGCCGGGTTGCAAGGCTCCGGCAAAACCACTACCTCGGGCAAGCTGGCCAATTGGCTTAAGAATGGTGGACACCGTCCGCTGCTGGTTTCTGTCGACGTTTATCGTCCGGCTGCTCGCGAGCAACTCAAAGTTGTTGCGGCTGCGATCAAGGCCAATCTTTATGAGGGCTCGGTTGGTGAAGCAAATACCGCGACCGTCGAGCGTCTTGCCAAAGAAGCGCGCCGCGAAGCGATCAACACTGGCTGCGACGTACTCATCGTCGACACTGCGGGGCGTCTTCACATCGACGACCAGCTCATGGAGGAGATGCAGTCGCTCAAGCGCCTGCTCAATCCGCAGGAAATTTTGTTTGTCGCCGATTCGATGACCGGACAGGACGCGGTCAAATCGGCCGATGAATTTCATAAGAAGCTAACGCTCACCGGCGTCGTGCTTACCAAGATGGATGGCGACGCTCGCGGCGGCGCGGCGCTCTCCATACGCCAGGTTACTGGGCAACCCATTAAGTTCATCGGCATCGGCGAGAAATACGATGCGCTTGAGCCTTTCCATCCCGACCGCATCGTTTCGCGCATTCTTGGGATGGGCGACATTCTCTCGCTCATCGAGAAAGCCGAATCGCAAATCGATAAGAAAAAAGCCAATGAACTTGCCTCCAAGATGCTCGCCGGCGACGGCTTTTCGCTGGAAGATTTCCGCGACCAGTTGCGGCAGGTTCGCAAAATGGGCTCGATGCAAAGCCTCATCGGCATGCTGCCCAGTGTCGGCGCGTTTTCCGGCCTGCAGAAAGCCGCCGACAAGGTTGACGAAAAGCAGATCAACCGCGTCGAGGCCATCATCAATTCCATGACCGGATACGAGCGCAACCATCATGAAGCCATCAACGGCAGTCGCCGCAAACGAATTGCCCGCGGCTCCGGCACCAGCGTACAGGAAGTTAATAACCTGCTCCGCCAGTATGCCCAGATGAAAAAAATGTTCAAGCAAATGGGCAAACCGAGTTTTGCGCGGCGCATGGCCGGGATGAAGTTTCCGGGAATGTAGAAACAGTTCTCAGTTGTCAGTTCTCAGTTCTCAGTTCTCAGTTGTCAGTTGTCAGTTCTCAGTTGTCAGTTGTCAGTTCTCAGTTGTCACTTCTCAGTTCTTAGTGAAAACCAGCCCACAGACCGGCATCGATTGATATGAAATGGCGCTCGCTTCAGGAATCCGGGGCCTACGGTGATCTTCGATCGCTGCGCGAAATTTTTGCGGAACGCAAGGATCTTATCGCCAAGTACGTTCCCGCTGACGTTCAGGCCGTGCATGCCCGCACTGTCGCCAGCCTCAAAGCCGCGGGACTTGCAGCGCAGGCGCTCAGCATCTTTAGCGTCGGCACTAAATCTCCCTCGTTCGAGCTCCCGGACCACAACGGCAAGCTTGTTTCCTCCGCCAATCTTATGGATCGCGGACGGCGCGTTCTCATGTTCATCCGCGGGCGCTGGTGTCCATTTTGCGTTGGGCAGATGGAGGCCATGTCTTCCATTGCCGCTGCAATCGAGGCCGCCGGAGCTTCGCTCGTTGCCGTCTCTCCGCAGACGGAAAAGCAGGCTTTCTTTATGCACGACCAACATCAGCTTGCCTTTCCGCTGCTGGTGGACGCTCACAATCAGCTCGCCCGCCAGTTCGGACTGGTGTACCGCGTCCCCGACGAACAGCAGGCGCTTTACAGTCGCACCTTCGTCAACCTTCCCTTCGCCAATGGCGACTCCAGTTGGGAGCTACCTATCCCCGCAACTTTTGTGATCGACCGCGACGGGACTATTCTGTTCGCCTCTGCTAACGAGGACTACATGGATCGGCCTGAGCCACTGGAGATCCTGGCGGCAGTTCGCTTCGCTCACGACTCGACTGGGCTTCGCTCGGAGTGATGGCGCTGGGAGCGGGGAGGACGGTCACGTTTCTTGGATTTTCGTATGTTTACTGTTTGGTTACTATCTAAAGGACAAATGATAAAAATCTGCCTCGATCTTTTAGAATCATAGAGTTACGCAGTAGAAATTTGCCAAATCTTTGAGTTTAAAGGACTGAGTACGTAAAATATTCCGGAATAAGGACTTAGGTGCCTGTGCGAGCGTTGAAGATGCCTTTGGGGCGGCTTCCAGGTCCGTCTTGGTTTGACAGGCACACATCGAGAATGACCGCTCAGGGAAGATTGTCGCATTGCGCGAGTTGGGAGTCTGTGATGGGCGTCACAGGATGTTGTGACGAAAAAGATTGAAGTTTGGGCCGCCGCTCGCCCGCTGGTTCGGAGTTTGCAAAACCCCAAGAGTTAGGAAGGTGCGAGGCCTCGGCCACCCGCCAAACAACCGCCTATGCAGAGTTCTCTACAGCTATTTCCGGAGCCAGAATCTTACTGAGCCGTTCGTGTAGTCTGCTGCTCACCGTTGGAAGCTCGGTCTTCAGCTCCACGCACGAGCACCAACCCTGGAGACTTCCGTCCATGATTTTCGCCGCCTGCAGAAGAGTTCCGAGATATAACGGTGGCTCCCGGAAATCCGGCACGCGGTGGAATTTGTGCAGGGGATTGATACAGACCTTAAGATTTAGCCTAGCGATAGCATTCCACATTCCGTGCACTACCGAGCTGAATGGGCTATAAGCTAGCTTATAGACGTCCTCTGCGCCGATGTCCTTGGCCATGATTCGGACATTCTTGTCGTTCCAGCTTCCGACGTCTACCGGTAGAAACTCCGGCAGCAACTGGCTGCTGACCCAATCTCGCATGTGGTCGGTCGATTCAAAATGTCTTCTTGCCGCGGGGTCCTGTGTCAGCGTTGTTTTGTCGGCGAGATGCGCGAGCAAGAGCTTTTCCTGCCCTAACCCGTATTCCACGAATTTTTTGAAGTGCTTATCGGAACCTACCTTCCCCAGCCAAACCATGTTGATGTGGGTGTCGACCATGCAACGCAGCATTATGCGCCCGAGATCTACCGACCACAGGATTGGTTCTTCTGAGATCACGGCAGCGAGGCGCACCTGTCGGGCGAGCAACCCTCCGAGCACCTCTTGTCGCATTGGCTTCGCGAGGTCCACCTTCATCGAATTCCATACACGATGGACTTCCGCGCTGAGTTCCGTGGAATAGTCGCCGATTGCTCGTTTGATTTCGGAGGCAGTCGGAGCCTCCGTTGCTGTCGTCGCGGCCCGCGCACCCTCCGCGGGCGAGAAGAAGCTGCAAGGATCGACTTCATAGCCGCGGCGCCAAAAGTAATTAGGCCAGGTGCTGTCTCGTTCTGGTCCCATGAGAGCGGACGCCATTGCACGAATGCTTGAAGCATGCATTCTGGACTCGTCCGTGTCCGGGTAGTCCTTGACGGAGTTGAGATCGATATCTGTTCCCTCCGGAAGGAGGACCATGCCCAACGCTCCGGTGATATACGCGATTGTTGCCTGCGCCCACATTGCTGCCTTCGACCTTCGATCGAGAATGTTCTTGATCGCTGCCTTGACAATCTCGATCGCTTCCTTCTCCGGAACCGCGAATCGAATGCTGGCCTGGATATCCAGCAGAGCCTTCATCGGGCATTCGGGATAAATTACTATGAGCGGCAGAAGACTGTGCTGAACGCTCGCAAGGATTCCTGTGGTTCGCATGGCATCGCGGGCCTTGGCGGCATCTTCCTCCGTAAGGCCGTAGTAGTCTGAAACCTTAGCGAAGGCTGCCTGGGGGTCGCTTGACAGCGCTCCGTGGGATGCGCGTGCGGTTTCAAGCGCCAAGTGCACCCACCTGGTCGGCTCGCAGTTGCGCAGTAACTCGATCCAAAGCACTTCTGGCAAGAGTTCGTCCACCCAATTGAGGGGGGCGAGTTTGTTGCCAAGCGCTGCGACCAGGGGCGGAAGGAATTGCTTTCCTTGCCGTTTGTGATCCTGCAACATCCCGGTCCTGCCGGATTTCTTCTTTTTGCTCATGGAGCAAAATGCCTAGCATCCACGAGTATATCCCCCGCATCTAAACCTTGACAACAATTCGCTCAGGTTATAGCATGAGCGGGAGCATAATCATCATTGCACTGATTATAAAGCACTTATCTATTTGGAGGGTAAGCTTATGGGAAAGATTATTGGAATTGACTTGGGCACCACGAACTCCTGTGTTGCGGTGATGGAGGGTGGAGAGCCGAAGGTTATACCTAACGAAGAAGGCGGGCGGACTACACCTTCGGTGGTTGGATTCACCAAGACCGGCGAACGGCTGGTGGGGCAGGTCGCTAAGCGGCAGGCTATTACCAATCCGGAGAATACGGTTTACTCGATCAAGCGGTTTATGGGACGGCGCTATGACGAGGTCAGCGAAGAACTGAAGATGGTCCCATATAAGGTTGAGCGAGACGGCGACAACGTGGTGGTCGTGGCGCAGGGGAAGAAATATACGCCGCCTGAGATTTCCGCGATGATCCTGCAAAAGCTGAAGAAGGCGGCGGAAGACTATCTGGGCGAAAAAGTCACCGAGGCGGTCATTACCGTGCCGGCTTACTTCAACGATGCGCAGCGGCAGGCTACGAAAGATGCAGGCAAGATTGCCGGACTCGACGTGAAGCGAATTATTAACGAACCGACTGCGGCGGCGCTGGCTTACGGACTCGACAAGGGCAAGGACGAGACCATCGCTGTGTACGACTTCGGCGGCGGGACCTTTGATATTTCGATCCTCGAAGTGGGCGAAGGCGTGGTCGAAGTGAAGGCCACCAATGGCGACACGCACCTCGGCGGCGACAACATCGATCAGCGGCTGGTGGATTGGCTGATTGATGAATTCAAGAAGAACGAAGGCCTCGACCTGCGCGGCAAGGGGAACGAGATGGCTTTGCAGCGTCTGCGCGACGCGGCGGAGCGGGCGAAGATCGAGCTTTCGACCACCATGGAGCACGAGATCAATCTCCCGTTCATAACGGCGGACGCTTCCGGGCCGAAGCACCTGGTCATTAAGCTGACGCGGGGCAAGCTCGAATCGATGGTCGAAGACATTTTGCAGCGGTCGGTTGGCCCCTGCAAGCAGTGCATGAAGGATGCGGGTGTCGACGCCAGCAAGATCAACGAAGTGGTGCTGGTCGGCGGACAGACGCGCATGCCGCGTATTCAGGCGATCGTGAAAGAACTGTTTGGGCGCGAGGGACACAAGGGCGTCAATCCGGATGAAGTCGTGGCGATTGGCGCGGCAATTCAGGGTGGCGTGCTTGGGGGCGAGGTGAAAGACCTGCTGCTCCTGGACGTAACTCCTTTGACGTTGTCGATTGAAACGCTGGGTGGCGTGGCTACGCCGATGATTCCGCGGAACACTACGATTCCTACGAAGAAGACGGAGACGTTTTCTACGGCGGCCGACAGTCAGACTTCGGTTGAAGTGCATGTGCTGCAGGGCGAGAGACCACTCGCGGCGCAGAACCGGACTTTGGGGAAATTCCATCTGACGGGATTGCCGCCGGCGCCTCGGGGTGTTCCACAGATTGAGGTGACGTTTGATATTGACGCCAACGGCATCCTCAACGTGACGGCTAAGGACAACGCCACCGGCAAGGATCAGAAGATCACGATAACGTCGTCTTCGGGATTGTCCAAGGAAGAAGTTGAGCGCATGGCGAAGGAAGCCGACGCGCACTCGGCCGAGGACAAGAGCCGGCGCGAAGAGATCGAGGCCAAGAATCAGCTCGACTCGATGGTTTACAACATTGAGAAGATGCTGAAAGAGCATGGCGACAAGATCTCGGGCTCGGAGCGCGGGGACGTGGAGAACGCTTTGGCGGACGCGAAGAAGGCTATCGAGGGCGGCGACAAGACGGCGATGGACTCGGCGCGCGAAAAGCTGACCGCAGCTTCGCACAAACTTGCGGAACAGATGTACAAGGCGACGCAGGCTGCGCCAGGCGGCACTCCGGGTGCTGGACCGGCTGATGGGCACGCGGCTCCGGGCACGAACGGCGCGGGCCAGAAGAAGGACGAAGGCGTGATCGACGCCGAGTACGTCGATGTCGAGGACAAGAAGTAGGCTCGCTTCTAGCTGCTGGCTGCTAGCTTGGGGGCGCGTTGAGCGCCCTCAATTTGCATCTAAAGAATTGGGATTGGGAAAGAGGAAAGCAAATTGAGATTCGAAGTCAATGGACAGATGTTTTTTGTGAACTTCATCCCCGAGGAGGGGCGCTGGTATTGCTTCGCGCCCACCGCAACGGGTATGCAGAAGATTCCCGTGTCGATGGACGCGACGCCGTTTGAGGCCTTCACCGTGGCGGTGGATGAGCAAGCGAAGGAAGTGGTGAACTGAGGAAACAGTTCTCAATTCCCGGTTCTCAGTTCTCAGTTGTGCAATTCTGATTCATGAGCAGCAAGCCAGAGCGTGACGGCTCTTCACCGGAGTCGAAGGCCTCCGCGCCGCACGCGCTACAATGTAGGGCTGAATGCTGATGGCTGAGTGCTGACAGCTAGACTATGGCCACTACACAGAAAGACTATTACGGCGTCCTCGGCGTAAAGAAGTCCGCCTCCACCGACGACATTCGCAAGGCGTTCCGCAAACTGGCGCGCAAGTATCATCCTGACGTTAATCCCGGCGATAAAGGCGCGGAAGAAAAATTCAAGACGCTCTCCGAAGCGAACGACGTTCTCAGCGATCCCAAGAAGCGAAAGATTTACGACCAGCTCGGGTTCTACTCCGACAATATCGATCCGGCTACGGCGGAGGCCTACGCGCGCGGCGGCGGACAGCCTGGGGCTGGCCCCGGCGACTTTGGCGGCGGCTTCCCGGGAGGTGGTCGTCCGCCCGGTGGACCTAGCAACGTGGATTTCGGCGGCTTTGACTTTTCCGATCTCTTCGAAGGCGCACGGGCCGGCGGGCGCAAGAGTTCGAGTGGCGGGAGCGGCGGGTTCCGCGATATCTTCTCCAATATTTTCACTGGAGGGGGACGCGGGGGGGCCGCCGAGGAAGGCCCGGAGCCGGGCAGCGACCTCGAGTACCAGGTCAATGTGCCGTTTTGGACGGCGATCCGCGGCGGCGTAATGAAGCTGAATATTTCGCGGCGCGATGTCTGCGGAAATTGCCACGGCAACGGCTTCATTGAAGGCCCGGGGCAATGTCCGCAGTGTCACGGCAAGGGGACGATCGAGCAGACAGGCGGGCGTATGAAGTTCAACGTCACCTGTCCGCGATGCCATGGAACCGGCAAGAATATTTCGACCTGCCCGGTCTGCCATGGGGAAGGCAGTGTGGAGCGGACCGATCCGCTGGAGATCCGCATCAAGGCTGGAACGCGCGATGGGCAGCGCATTCGCATTGCGGGCAAAGGCAACGCTGGATTGCGCGGGGGCGGAGCGGGCGATCTTTATGTCATCATCCGCATGGGCGAGCACCCGCTGTTTCGGCGTGAAGGCGATGACATCCACATCGTGGTGCCGGTGACGGCGGTGGAAGCGGCTTTGGGATCGAAGATTGAAGTGCCTACCATTGATGGCCGCAGCATGCTGAAGATTCCTCCCGGCACGCAGTCTGGCCAGAAGCTGCGGCTGCGCGAAAAGGGCGTGCCTTCGGCTACCCAAGAGGGGGTGCGCGGGGACGAGATTGTCGAGGTCAAGATCACTGTGCCTATGCCCCGCGACGAGAAGACCAAAGAACTGCTGCGGGAGTTGGCCAAGCTGAATCCGGAGGACCCGCGGGAACAGTTGTGGAAAGAAGTCTAAGAGCTGTCGGCTCTCTCGCCCTTTTTTGACGCCTCATATTTGAGGCCTCATCGATGTGGTCTGAAAAGAGCCGACAGCCAATCGCTCACCTTCATTTCTTGCTGGGATCGTCTGACGGATTCACATAGTTAAACTGCAGCGGCGACATGCCGTGGACCTGGACTACGGCCGGTCCAGATGCCATCGCGTAGTGGTGCATGTCGGGATCAAGGTAGGCGAAGCTCCCCGCTGGGAAAGTCATCATCTTCGCCTCGTCGAATTTGTCGCCCATCCCAACCTTGAAGTTGCCGGAGATCACGGTCACATTTTCGCGCTTGGGGTGCCAATGCGGAGCGATCTTGTATCCGTCAGGCATCTTGAGGCGGATGGTAAAGTCGCCCGAATTCGCCGTCGGATCGCCCTCGATGACCGCCAGTTGCGCTCCCGGAGCAACGAAGGGCGGTGGCGGTCCGTACTTGATCTGACCGGGCGTGAACGCATTCTGATGTGAACCTGGTTGAGCGAGCAACAGACCTGCACAAATACACAGAACTCCCAGCACAGTTTTCCTCATCGCGATTCCTCCAACTTTGATTGAACAGCTGATTCCCGCGCACATTTATACAGCAGATCGCCGAGAACAGCCATCCGAGTTTCCCCTATGGGCAACGTGGCCGAGGCGACCATGCTCAACCGTTACCTCCGTACCTGTCCTGATTGATAAAAATCTTCGATATTTCTCAAGAAATTTCTTGCATCTGCGGAAATTTGCCGTAATCTCACACATGCGAACTAACTTCGCCGACAATGCCCGGGAATCGCTGTGCACCCTGGGAGCCGCGCAAAGCATGTCGTTTTTTCGGAACCCCCGGAGACGCGGTGGTGAGAGTGAGTCGCCTGAGGAGGAAGCCATAGAAATTGGCAACAGCTACCGCAACCTCTAACCTTTCCCAGCCTGGCTCTAGTTCTAGTCCTGCCGCAGCTCCCCGGAAAGCGTCTATCCGCCTTACTCTTTGGCCCCTGGTCGCCGCGACCTTCTTTATGGTCTCGGGCGGAACCTATGGCACCGAAGACATCGTGCACGGCGCCGGCTATGGCAAAGCGATCCTCATTCTGCTGCTCACCCCGCTTCTCTGGAGCCTGCCCACTGCGTTCATGATCGGAGAGCTTTCTAGCGCTCTGCCCTTTGAAGGTGGCTACTACGCCTGGGTGCGCCGCGCCATGGGAAATTTCTGGGGATTTCAGGAAGCCTGGCTGTCGCTGGTAGCGTCCATTTTCGATATGGCGATTTATCCCACGCTGTTTGTCGCCTACCTCACGCGCATGTTTCCCTGGTTTCAGGAGAACCATCGCGGCGTGGCCGTTGCGCTGGGGGTAGTGATCGTCTGCGCGATTCTTAATATCATGGGAGTGAAGGTCGTTTCGACTACTTCACTGTGGCTATTCTTCGCTCTGTCGGCGCCGTTCGCGGCCATTTTTGTGATCGCTCCGTTCAAGATTCACGCGCTGGCCAATGCGGTGACCAAGCCGACTACTTCGAACGTCGACATTCTCGGCGGGCTGCTCATCTGCATGTGGAATTACATGGGGTGGGACAACGCCTCTACCATCGCAACCGAAGTGGAGCGTCCGCAACGTACTTACCCTCGCGCCATGCTGGTCGCCGTGGCCATCGTCTGCATCACTTACGTTCTACCGTTTGCCGCCATGTGGATCACCGGCCTTCCGGCCAGCGCGTGGGAAACTGGCGCGTGGGCCGATGTCGCCGAGTTGATGGGCGGTCCCGTGCTTCGGATCGCGCTGGTGGCGGGCGGCATGATGAGCGGCTTTGGCATGTTCAATGCGCTGGTCATGAGCTACTCCCGACTGCCACTGGCTATGGCGCAAGATGGGATGCTGCCGAAAGTTTTTGGCAAGCTGCATCCGAAATCGCGCGCACCCTGGGTTGCGATAATTGCGCTGGCGGTTGGCTGGGGGCTCGCTTTGAACCTTGGCTTCGAACGGCTGGTCACGCTTGACATCATGATCTACGGCGCCAGCCTGGCGCTCGAATTTGTGGCCTTGATCTTCTTGCGCATCCGCGAACCGGAATTGAAGCGGCCGTTCCGCGTGCCGGGCGGGCTGTTTGGTGCGATTGCCGTGGGCATTCCTCCAGTTCTGTTGCTGGGATTTGCCATCATTCGCAGCGAGCATGAAGTGGTGCTCGGCATGAGTTCGCTGTGGTTTGGACTGATTCTGATCGGGGCCGGCGTCGTCGCCTATCTGATCAATCATGCGCTGAAGCCGACGGGATGGGCTGCGGGGGAGCCGAAGCCGGAGATGGCGGCTTAAGCATCTTCTCTAGCCACGGATTGACCGGTGTCGATCCGTGGCTCACTCCTTGCGGTATCATCTCCTTGACAGACACCACGACAGCTTGCATATGGTAAGTTTCGTGGCAAAAGGCGCAACCATGAAAGAATGGGTGATCGCTTTCGTGCCTATACTGAGCGCGGCAATCGGCGCTCTGCTGGTTTATCTTTTCTCGTCAGCGCAAAAACGGGACGAATCAATCATTCGCTTTAAAGAGGAGAAATACGCCAAACTTCTCGTTAGGCTCCAAGGGTTCGTCGGTGCCACGACGTCTGCTCGACTGAAGAAAGAGTTTTTTGAAGAACAATATCAGTCTTGGCTCTATGCTTCTGACGAGGTTGTTGAGTCCCTGAATGCAATGGTTCGTTTTGTCATTGAGAGCCGGGGCGCTGTGCCCGACCCGGAGGCGGGTCGTAAAGCTGTCGGTAATATTGTTCTTGCAATGAGACGTGACCTCCTACGCAAAACGGATTTGGATTACACCGCCTTTCGATATATCGATGTCATAGAGGAAGGGAAAGGCTAACGCCGTCGCATGACCAAGCGTAAATCCAAAGGCGCGTACATGATCTCGGCGGTGGCTGAGATGTATGAGATTCATCCTCAGACCTTGCGCCTCTACGAGCGCGAGGGACTGCTCAAGCCCAGCCGCACCGAAGGCAACACCCGGCTCTATACGGATGAAGACTTGCAGCGGCTCGAGTTCATCCTGTCGCTGGCGCGTGATCTGGGGGTCAACATCAGCGGCATCGCCATCATTTTGCAAATGCGCGAGCGCATGGAAGAAATGCAGCGCCAAATTCAGGAGTTCGTGCAGTACATCCAGCACGAGGTGCTGACTCGGGCTTCTGCTGCAGCCGATCCCTCCAAAGGCGCGATCGTGCCGTTGCGGCGGCCGCTTGTTCCTGCTGGGGATTCGTCGCGCCGCAAGGATTCCTCCAAGTAAGTTAGGTTGCCCCGCGATCTCCCTCTGTACCTCCGCAAAAACCTTTCACCACAAAGGTCACAGGGTGCACCTGGAAAATCCACAGTGGCTTGCCAAATTTACTGAACTTTCATCTCCGCGCAACCAACCGTTGTATGTCTGGGACTAGCTTGTAGCTTATGAAGCCGGGCAATCCAACCGCCATATCGGACTCGGCGATTGCGCGCGCGCCATCGGCAACCGGCCAACGGAAAGACACGAACGACAAGAAACTCAAACTCACTTTGGAAGCCGGATATTCCGGCGGCGCCGTGGTGCTGCACTGTCAAGGCCGGATCCTCTACCGCAGTGAGGCTCGGGCGCTTGCGGCCATCGTGGCCGAGGTGCTGCCCTCCGCCCGACGAATGGTGGTGGATTTGGCGGGCATCGATTTTATTGACAGCGGCGGCTTGGGCGAACTTGTGTTGACTCACATGTGGGCGGAAGCAGCGGGATACACTTTGCGGTTTGCCAGCCCCAGAAAGGCGCTGCGACACCTTTTCGAAATCACCAACCTGGTGTCGGTCTTCGATATCCACGGCAGCGTTCCCGAGGCGATGGCGGCGATGTTTCAGGGAGAAATACATTCGGCGTAAGCAGGCTATGGTGAAACTTCTAGCGGCTCAAAATCAACGCCTGAAGGCGCGTTCATAGGCGGCTTACGCCATGCCTAAAGGCATACCCCGATACAAATCATACTGGCACAATGGCTGACAGGCCGCTATTTTCCTCGCTGAAAGAGATAGCGCCCGCCGCGGTCTTTAGCCACGTGCTCCGCCACTTTCAAAAACGCTCTGCCCGCGTGCGACAGCGTGGATTCCTGTCGATACACCAGGCGCAGCTTGCGCTGAAAATGCAGATCGCGCACGGGAACGCGCACCAGGTCTCCCCGGCTGATTTCGCTTTCCACGCTGATTTCGGGCACCAGCGCTACTCCTTTGCCCATGCGCACGAAACGCTTGATGGCTTGCAGGGTGGGCAGTTCCACGTCCATGTGCAACGGAGTTTTGTGACGGCGGAATGATTCGATCACCAAGTCGCGATACGGAGACGCGACGATGTGGGCTACGAACGACTCCGCACCCAGTTGTCGAACGCCGACTTCACGAGCTGAGGCCAGGGGATGACCGGGAGGAACAATCAGAACCAACTCGTCCAGATAAACCACCGCCGAGCGCAGCTGTGGCTCCTGAGGATCGTAAGAGAGGATTCCGAGTTCCACATTGTGCTTAAGCACATCGTCGGGAATCTGACTGCCCAGCGAACGCCGCACCGTGATCTTGATCGCGGGATGCAGGCTGCGAAACTCGCCCAGCACCGGCAACAGGTAGAGCGCGGTAAGTTCGTTGGCGGCGATGACCAGTTTGCCTTTTTGCAATTCGCGCATCTCCACCAGCGCGGTCTGCGCGTCTTGCCGCAGGTTGAGCAACTTCTCGGCGTATTCCTGGAGAACACGTCCGGCGTCGGTCAGTACGCCGTCACGCGAAGAACGGTCGAACAACGGTTCGCCGATATCCAATTCGAGTTTACGGATGGTCTGGCTGACGGCCGATTGCGTGCGAAACAGCTTTTCGGCTGCGCGTGAAAAACGACGCTCGCGAGCCACAGTGAGGAAGACTTCGAGTTGCGATAGGTCCATAGGGATTGGGTGTCAGTTGTCAGTTCTAAACTTCAGGTCTCCAGTGTGCGCAGGGCGGGGTTCTTGACACCTGAGACCTGACACCTTTTCAATTATCGATACTCCATAAGCGCAACTAATACTATCACTAGCGCTAATGATACTGTAACTATAATAAACTTTTCTTTCATCACCATCCGCCAATAGAGTTGTGGAGCAGTAGGACTCTTAGGAGGATGGAAATGGATCGGCCGCGCATCACTATCTTTGACACCACGCTTCGTGACGGCGAGCAGTCGCCGGGCTGCAGTATGAATGTGCAGGAAAAACTGCACCTGGCCCAGCAACTGGACCGCCTCGGCGTGGACGTGATCGAGGCTGGATTCCCGGTCGCTTCCGATGGCGACTTCGAAGCCGTGCAACGCATCGCCGCCGTGGTGCGGCGTCCTATCATCGCCGGCCTGGCTCGCGCTTGCAAGGGCGACGTGGACCGCGCCTGGCAGGCGTTGCAGGGAGCGGCGCACCCGCGCATCCACGTTTTTCTGGCCACTTCCGACATTCATTTGAAATACAAGTTGCGCATCACGCGCGAGCAGTGTCTGGAGCAGGCTTGCGAGGCAGTTCGGCACGCCAAGTCATTATGCGGCGACGTTGAATTTTCGCCCGAAGATGCCACGCGTACCGACGTCGCGTTTCTCTGTCAGGTAGTCGAAGCGGTGATCGCAGCGGGCGCGACTACCGTTAATATTCCCGATACCGTCGGTTACTCCATGCCGGAGGAATATGGCCAACTGATCCGCACGCTGTGTGAGCGAGTCGCCGGTATCGAAAGGGTAACGATCTCCACGCACTGCCACAACGATCTCGGCTTAGCGGTCGCGAACTCGCTCGCTGGCGTGCAGCAGGGCGCGCGCCAGGTGGAGTGCACCATCAACGGCATTGGCGAGCGCGCCGGCAATGCGTCGCTCGAAGAAATCGTCATGGCCATACGGGTGCGGCGCGATCGTTATCCCTACGAAAGCGCGGTTGCGGCGGAACACCTTTATGCTTCCAGCCAAATCTTGGCGGAGATCACGCGCGTCCCCGTGCAGCCTAACAAGGCTATCACCGGGCGCAATGCGTTTGCGCACGAGGCCGGAATTCACCAGGATGGCATGCTCAAGAATCCGCTGACCTACGAAATCATGACGCCGCAGTCGGTGGGCGTGCCCGACTCGAGGCTGGTGCTGGGGAAGCACTCGGGCCGACACGCGCTAGCTTTGCGTTGCGAACAACTGGGACATCAGTTTGAGCGCCGCGAACTGGATGATATCTATCGCAGGTTTGTGGTTCTTGCCGACCGTGTCAAGAAGGTTCAGGACAGCCATCTGCTGGAACTGATCTCTGATGTCATGAAAGGCGGTGTCACGAGAGGCGATGGGAGCAGAGGCATCGGCTCCGGCGACATCGCAGCCGGCAAGAAGTTTCCGCCCGCAGCGGTTACTTTATCGTTTCCGCGTGCTGTCTCCGCAGTCGCTGGCGCCGATGGCAATGAAGCGCACCCGGCTCAAGTATCCGGCAACGCGGGCCAAGCGACGGTATCGATTCCCTTTGCGGATCATCACGGCGAGCAGGAAGACTATCTTTGGGGTGTTTAATTCCTGGGGCGCTTAATCTTTAAAGACCACCAGCGTGTAACCACTGCCGCCGATAGTAGAAAAATAAACAGAAATGTGAACGGCGTAAAACTGGCTTCCACAGCCGCCTTCCCTCGTATATGCTTCTGAAAACGAATCGGGGGTTCCATGCAACTCCGTGTCACTTCGCTACCCGGAGACGGAATCGGTCCTGAAGTTACTTCCCAAGCCATTTGTGTGCTGGAAGAAGTGGCCAGCGGTTTTGGCCACGATCTCGAGCTCAACGAAAAAGAGATCGGCGGAGTGGCGCTGGCAAAGTTCGGCAATCCCTTGCCGGACTCGACCATTCAGGCCTGTCTCGCTTCACAGGCCGTGGTGCTGGGAGCCGTCGGCTCTCCGGCCTTCGATCACAATTCTCGTGAGCTTCGCCCTGAAGCTGGATTGTTGCGCCTTCGCCATGAACTGGGAGCGTTCGCCAATCTGCGCCCCGCGGTCTGTTATCCGCCGCTGGCTGCCTGCTCGCCGCTGCGTGAAGAAATCGTCAAGGGGACCGACATTCTCATCGTGCGCGAGCTGCTTGGCGGATTGTATTTTGGCCAGCCTCGCTCGATTGATGCCGAGGGTGAGCGTGGCGCGCGCCAGGCACTCAACACCATGCGCTACTGCGAGCCGGAGATCGAGCGCATCGCCCGAGTCGCATTTCAACTGGCCCGCACCCGGCGCCGGCGGGTGCTTTCGGTCGACAAGTCGAATGTTCTGGAGTGCTCGCGTCTGTGGCGCGAAGTCGTGACTCGCATTGGCCACGATTTTTCCGATGTTGAGCTCTCTCACATATACGTCGACTCTGCGGCCATGTCGCTCGTACAGAAGCCCGCCGAGTTCGACGTCATCCTCACAGAAAATATGTTCGGCGACATCCTCTCCGATGAGGCAGGAGGAATCGTAGGATCGCTGGGCTTACTTGCTTCAGCCAGCATAGGAGGCCAGGTCGGTATCTACGAACCCGTTCATGGCTCAGCTCCCGACATTGCTGGTCAGAACGTCGCCAATCCGTTAGGTGCCATCCTTTCGGTTGCGCTGATGCTGCGCCATACGTTTCATCTGCCTCAAGAAGCGGAGTGCGTGGAGGCGGGCGTCACTTCAACTTTGATGGGAGGCTTTCGCACCCGCGACCTGGCTCGGCCCGGTGAGCACGCCGTCTCCACTGAAGAAATGGGCGCGCAGGTCGCTGAGTTTGTCCGCCTAGCCGCGACCGCGAGCGATCAAGCCGCCTCGTAGTAATTAGTTTGAGTTGTCATCCTAAGCGATGCGAAGGATGACAACTCAAATCACAACTTTCCCGGAGAAGGCACCGCGGCCGCTGCGTACTCGCCCGTCATCGAATTCCACCGGATGCGCAAGACTTCCATGAACATGCGCAATCCGTCCCGGAAAGGATGCAATCGCGTCCCTTCGCTGTGCGCCCACAACACGGGAATCTCTTCTACCCGCAGGCCGGCGCGCCGCGCCAGAAAGAGAATTTCCGGATCGAATCCCCAGCGTTCAATTTTCTGCAAAGGAAAGATGCGTTGCGCGGCGTCTCGCCGAAAAGCTTTGAATCCGCATTGTGTATCCGCGAAATGCAGGCCCAGAATCACCCGCAATACCAGATTGAAGACTCGTCCAAACGCCTGCCGGTAGAGCGGTTGGCGCTCGGTCTGCAGTTCCACCTTCAGCCAGCGCGAGCCGATCGCGATATCGGCGCCTTGCGCAATCGCGTCGAAGAGTTTCTGCGCCTCGGTCATCGGCGTAGAAAGATCGGCATCCATGAACAGGCAAATGTCGCCGCGAGCGTGCAGCATCCCGTTGCGCACGCTGAATCCTTTGCCGCGGTTGCCGGAGTTCTCCAGCAGCAGCACCTGAGGATGCGACTTGCCGTATTCGCGTACGATTCGCGCTGTGTCGTCGGTCGAGCCGTCGTTCACCACCAGAACTTCAGTGTCCCAGTTTTGTTCCTGCGAGTAACGCAGAACCGCATGGAGCGTCGGCTGGATGCGTACGCTTTCGTTATAGGCGGGAATGACGAAACTGTAGGTTAAGGTCATTGAGCCATTGAGTCACTTAGTCATTGAATCATTGAACGATTGGGACACCGCGTCAATGACTCAATCATTCAATGATTCAATGATTTCAATGATTCATGCTACTTGCCGGCGCTGATCGAGCATGGCGAAGAACTTCGACACCAATTCTTCGTCCCAGAGTCCGCTTCGCGCCTCGGCGCGCATGGTTTGTGCGGCCTGGTCGTGGCCGAGCGCAGGCTTATAAGGACGTGCGGTCCGCAGCGCGTCGTAGATGTCCACCACCTGCAAAATGCGCGGCAGAAGCGGTATGTCTCCGTCCCGCAGGCCATCCGGATAGCCGCTGCCATCGGAGTGTTCGTGATGATACCGAATGATCGGAAGCACCAGCCGCAGCGACTTTAACGGGCGGCAGATTTTCTCGCCCGTCAGCGGATGCTGTTTCATAATCTCCCACTCCGCCGGCGTCAGATCGCTGCCTTTCTTGAGGATTTCATCGGGTACCGTGATCTTCCCCAGGTCGTGCAGGTACCCGCCTCGCCCGAGGGCAACGATACATTCTTCTTCTACGCCGAGAAAGCGGCCCAGATCCGAGGCGTTGCGCGCCAGGCGCTCACAGTGGCCTTCGGTGTACGGGTCGCGCGCCTCCACGCTCAAACCCAGGGTGCACAGCACCGAATCCGCCGTCTCCAGTTCGTCGGTGAATTCCTTCAACTTGAGCAACGACGTCACACGCGCGAACAATTCCTCGGAATAAATCGGCTTGGTCAGAAAATCGTCGGCACCCGCTGCAATTCCCTTGAGGCGGTCTTCCCGGTCGGTCAGGCCGGTGATCAGCACGATCGGAATCAGCCGCGTCCGCGAATCCTCTTTGAGTTCGCGGCACAGTTCGAAACCGTTCTTGATGGGCATTACCACATCAAGCAAAATCAGGTCGGGAGCCTCGCGCCGGATTTCCGCCTCGGCGGCAGCTGCGCTTTGGACCGCAACCGCAGGATAGCCGTGGCTCACCAGCATATCCTTCAGCAGCGAAGCATTTACCGCATTGTCGTCAACCACCAGAATCGACTGCTTGCGGCGGCCGGACAGTAGATCACCCATACCGGGATATGATTTCGAGCGCGCAGAAAGGGTTGTATGGCGGGGCCGCGGCGGGAAACTCATGATCACAGTTTCCCACAGGCATGGTAACTGCGCCAGTGCGGCAGGTGTTAGGTCTCAGGTCTCAGGAAAGGCGCTGCCACAAAACTGAACATTTTCTGTGTTCAAGCGTCATAGCAATACCATCCGCGCTCGTGCCAGTCTTCCATCATTGTGCTGAGAAAGCCTTCGCCGACCTTCGTCTTGATGTGCATCGTGCTCGGCTTCGCTTGCAGCGAATGCGCTGCCGTCCCGAAACCGCACGTGATTACCTTTGGAAAATGGGTTTCTGCCAAATGGCCAAACGCGACCGGACAGAAGCTACTCGACTTGAAAGTGCGTCCGTTGTTTGTGGATACGCGCCTCAAAGAATACACTACGGGAACTCCGCATGAGCTGACCGACCGGCTCTTTGTGGTGCGGCGCGCCTTTCGCGTGAACGATGCGCTGCCCGCTGAAAGTGTCAATGGCAATTCCAGTTCCAACTTCAATGTCCCGCGCTGGCAATGGCAGCGCGGTGGCTGGCTGCTCGTCGACCGCCTCACTGGACGCGTCTCCCAACTCACGCTGCCGGAGTTCGATCCCTTCTATTCGACGGCCAGCTGGTATCGCGACTACATCGCCTATTGCGGAGTCTCCGAAGACGGACAGAAACTGTACGCGGTAGTTGCCCAGGTTGGACGTCGCAAGCCGATCCTGAGAAAAGACGCGGGCAAACCTGCTGGAGCCGACGATCCCGACTCGGAGTGCCCGTCTCCAGTCTGGGAACGCAACCCCATGCGAATCACCTTTCAGCATGGCGACGAACAGAAACTGGTGTTCTCCATCCGAGGGCGCGTGGTCGACGTAGTCAACGACGCCGAGGAACCAGAAGAGTAGTGGCAAGTCCGTTGGACGACCACCCGAGAAACAAGCACCTCAGTCTCCCGCGGGTTCAACCGCAGGCAATACTTCAGCTGGCGTCCGAGTTGAGATTTTCGCGCTCGTCACCAGCACCACCGACGCCACAATGACGGCGCTGCCCATCGCTATGTAGCGGTCGATTCGCTCGTGCAGCACCAACCATCCCAGAAACACCGCGACCACAGGATTGACGTAGGCATAGGTGGAAACCTTCGACGTCGGAACGTGCTGCAGCAGCCAGATGTAGGCCGTGTAGCCAATCCAGGAACCGCAGACAACCAGATACAGAATCGCGGCTACTCCGCGGAAGGTCCAGGTCACACTGGAATGTCTTTCAACGAGCAGCGCAAAAATCAGATTCGCAAATCCTGCGAAGACCACCTGCCAGGCGATGGCGCTGAAAGGATCGGCAGCCGCCGTCTGCCACTTTTTGGAGAGCACCGAACCGAGCGCCCAACTGAACGAGCCGAGTTGCAACGCGAGCGACCACCAGAGTTCACGGTGGCCGACAACATTGGAATGTTGAAGATCGGGCCAGATGAGCACGACCACGCCGACGATCCCGATCGCGAGGCCAATCTTGCCGCGGCGCGAAATGTGATGGTCGCCCAGCAACAGGCTATCGAGCACCAAAAACCAGAGGGGCGTAACTGCGATCAGCAGCGCCGCCAAGCCGGTGGGAACGATCTGCTCAGCGTAGGAAAGCGTGAGGTTGCCACCCATCAACAGCAATATGCCAACCGCCGCCAGATGGCCAAGTTGACGCAGGGAAAAACGAATGCGGAGCCCGGTCAAAGCACAATACGCGAGCATCGTCGCACCGGCTACCAGGAAGCGCACGGCACACACAACGCCCGGAGGAATGTGCTCCACTGCGATGCCGATACCCAGGTAGGTCGATCCCCAGAAGACATAGACCAGCCCGAAGGCAACGATGACCTTCCATTGGCTCGCGGACGCAGCGGTGCTCATGTGAGTAGTGGGAAAAATTCAGAATAGCAGAATGGAAGTGATGTCGCGGAACGCGTGGGGATTGCACCCCCTCGTGAATGCGGCGTTTCCCGACGTGTGCGGGGCGGCTGGGCTTCGCTCGGCTGGACAGCCGAGGGCGGCTGTCCCCACGCGAGTTTCTTAGTCGGCGTGCTGGCGATCGACCGACCAGACTTGCGCGGCGTCCTTCTCGAGTGGATAAAGATGCACCATCCAGTTGAAGACGATGGGATGAAACTCTCCGCCGGCGGCGTCACAGGCTTCCTTCGTGACGATCGATCCCCTCAGGCCAAATTTGGGATTGGGTAACAGCGCTTCCAGCCTGCGGCCCTCGGGCGCCCGGCAGAAATTCACGTGCTCGTGCCATTGCGCGATGCTGAGCGGAATGCGCTGGTTCAAGTCGTCTTCGGTGAAACGCTTGGGAGCAGTGTACATAATGCCCACTAACCGGTAGCCGTCGCCAACTTTTTCGTAAAGCAGAGAGGTCGGATGTTCGGGATTGAATTTGAATGCCGCCTCGAACGCGTAGCCGTAATTGGTGAAGTGATACTGCTTCTGCGGCAACTCCGGATGGAATATCTTGAAATCCTCGTTGAGCGCGACATGGTAGTCCTTGTACTTCTCCATCACGCCGCGCGCCACTTCCACCACCTTCTGGGCCTTCTCAGCATCGCCCGGCTGCGGAGTACGGAGCGCGGTCATCTTCATGTGCGGACCCATGTCCATGTGATGACCTTCCATGGAATTCATGGCATGCATGCTGGCGTCCGCGTCTTCCGCGGAATTTTGGCCCGACATTTTCGACATGTCGTGTCCAGGCATGTTCATGCCCTGCATGTCCTGTGAAGAGTTTTGCTGGGCGAAGCTGAGCGCGCCGGCGAGGCAAAGCAGTGCCAACAGAGTTTTCATAACGGTTCCCCAACACCTAATGCGGTGATTATACAAACCCTGCCTTAGCGTCATAGTTTCGCGCAACGGAGAATTCGGAGGAGATATTACGCCGGTAATCTCGCGTTGCCTCAACCTTCACTGTGGAGAGCCGAGCATTCCGTCCGGCTGGACCGGCGAGATGCCCGTCCCCGCACCTAGGCGGACGACCACATACCCATCTCGGCAAGGATTTTGCCGGCCGCGTCGGCGCCTGAACGGACGCAGTCGGGAACGCCGATGCCGTTATATCCGTTGCCTGCGAGCGCCAGGCCAGAAAGTTTCTGGCGGAGCGCTTCGATGCGTTGCAAGCGTTCGAGGTGGCCGACGGAATACTGCGCCATGGCGGACTTCCATTTATAGACGCGCGCAAACACGGGTTCAGCGTTGAGGGCGATAATCTGACGCAGTTCGCCGTGAACGATTTCGAGAATTTCTTCTTCGCTTGCTTGCAGAACCTGCTCGTCGCGCGCGCCACCGAGAAAGCAACGAATGAGAGCGCGATTGTCCGGTGCACGATGCGGAAACTTGTTGTGGACGAAGGTGGCCGCGAGCATGCGATAGCCCGCACTGCGCGGCACCAGAAATCCGAAGCCGGGCGGAAGCGAGGCCCGCACTTTTTCGTCGTAACCGAGAGTGACGGTCACCGAGGAGCTGTACTGAATCTCTCCTAACTCGCGGGATAGGTTTTCATCCGCAGCTTGCAAAACGGCCGCAGCAGTATGTGCGGGGGTGGCGATGATCGCGGCATCGAAATGGTCGGTCTGGTATCCGGCGCAGACTGTCCAGCCATTATCTTGCCTTATCACTGACTGCACGGGCGCGGACGTCTTCAACGAATGCTCATCCAGACGCGCGACCAGAGCAACGACCATCTGCTGCATACCGTCTTTGAGCGAACTGAACAGCGGCCGCGCTGGGGCCCTAGCCGCAGCGCCTATCTTCCGGCGAGCTTCTTTGCGAATTCCGAGCATGGCGCGGCCGAGGCTGCCGTGTTTCGATTCCATGTCAGCGAAGCGCGGCAACACAGCGCGCACGCTCAACTGCGAAGCATCGCCGCCGTAGATTCCAGAGAGCAGCGGATCGGCAAGCAGTTCGACCATCTCGGCGCCGTAGTGGCGTGCGACCATCTGGGCAACGGTTTCGTCCTCGGAAGCCTGGCGCGGGGGATGGAACCATTCGGCAGCCATGCGAATTTTTGTGCGCAAAGAAAAAAGCGGCGAGCGAACGGTGGGCATGATCTTGGTGGGCACCATGAACATCAGCCCATCTGGCAGCTCTACCAGCTTGCCCTTGGTCTGGATGTAGGTCTTGCGGTCGGAGTCATTGGAGCCGATGAGTTGGTCGCCCAGTCCGATCTTGCGGCAGAGATCGGACGCCCAGGGCTTCTCGGTCAGAAACGAATCGGGTCCAGCTTCAATCAAACAGCCGTCGACACGATCAGTGACCAGCACACCACCCAGGCGGGGGCTGGACTCGAACAAAGTGTATTGAACGGGCGTGCCGGACTGGCGCTTTTCTTCGAGCGTGTACGCCGCCGAAAGGCCGGAGATCCCGCCGCCGACGATGGCTATGCGTTTCATGGAGTGCTACGAGCTTCGAGCTGCGAGCTCCGAACGATCCAATCCCTCTTAGCTTCTGGCTTCTAGCTAAAAACCCGTGCTTTTATCCGGTTGCTTACTACTTCCGCTAGGGCTGCCGTCAATGTTTTGGAACCATTCAGCGACTCGGCCCGCCACAGGCGCAGGCCTTCTTTTTCTGCGAACTGTTTGAAGAAGATGTCGATATCGTAGAGTACTTCTACGTGATCGCACAGAAATCCTATCGGATGCAGGAAGACACCACGATGGCCTTTCGCTTTCAGATTCCTGATCGTGTCTTCTACCGTCGGGCCAATCCATGCGCCGCCTGCCATACCCTGGCTCTGAAAGGCGAACGTCCAGTCATCCGTTGCGAGGCCTGCCTCTTTCGCTACCAGTTCGGCAGTCTCCTTGGACTGCCTCTCGTAGGGATCGCCTTCTGTAATCGTACGCTGCGGGACGCTGTGCGCGGTGAAGATCACGGGTAGTTTCGTTCCGCTTTCGGCGCACGCTTTCTCCCAGCCCGAACGCAGTTTTTCAGCGAACGCTTTGACCAGCAGGGGATGATCGTGCCATTCCTCGACGAAGTCCAATTTGAAGGGAAGGCTTCCGTCGCCGCTGACCGCGCTGCGGTAGAGGCCGACGCTGGTGCGTGAATTCTGCGGCGCGAGACAGACGGCGATAACGCGCTCGTAGCGTTGACTTGCTATGGCTTTCACCGCATTGGCGATCAAGGGCTTCCAGTTGCGCATGCCGACGAACACCGGCATCCGCAACGATTGCGAAAGTTGATCGGCTTGCAGAAAAGTCCAGCAGGGGAGCGGCGAAAAACCTATGAGTGAATAGCGATGACGAATCTCTTCGACTACTGTTAGCGGCAGGGTACGTCCGCCCGTGACATAACTCAGAAACTCGGGAATCTGATCGGGATTCTCGGGGCTGCCATGGGCCAGCAGAAGAACGGCGGTTATCGCGGACTGCGAGGCGAAAAACGAACTTACCCGATTAGCGCAATAGCACTGGTCGGCGAGACCTACTGGGCAGGGCGTCATCGTTTCACCTTGAACTCGGCCGAGTGCTCGCGAACGAAATCGCAGAGCGCTTTCACGTTCTCGACCGGAGTTTCGGGAAGAATGCCGTGGCCGAGATTGAAAATGTGGCCGGGGCGTCCGGCGGCTTGGCGCAAAATGTCTGCGGCTCGAGACTTGAGCTCTTTCCAATCTGCCAAGAGAAGCACCGGATCGAGATTGCCCTGTACCGCACCTTTATAGTGAAGGCTCTGCCAACCCGTGTCGAGCGGAATGCGCCAGTCGAGGCCAACCACTTCGGCGCCGGTTTCCTGCATCGAGGGCAGCAGCGTCGCGCTATCGGTACCGAAATAAATCACGGGCACGCCGGTCTTTTGCAGACGCTTCACCATGTCCTTCACATGGGGCAGAACGTAGCGGCGATAATCTTCGACGCTCAGGCAGCCTACCCAGCTATCGAAGATCTGGATGGTATCGGCGCCGGCACGAACCTGCTCGGCCGAATACTCGGCGGTCACCGCGACCAACTTCTTCATCAGCTCGTTCCACGCGGCGGGCGCGGAGTACATCATCTTCTTGGTGAAGAGATAATTGCGCGAGCTTCCACCTTCGATCATGTAACTGGCGAGGGTGAAGGGCGCGCCGCAGAAGCCAATGACAGGGAGCTTGTCGCCAAAGTGCTTGCACACCAACTTTACCGCTTCAGAAACGTAACCTAGGTCGGCCGCACGATCCGTTCGAAGCTGGGCAACGTCTTCGGCGGACCCAACTGGCTTTTCGATCTTCGGACCTTCGCCCGCCGCAAAATGAAAGGGAAGCCCCATGACTTCGAGCGGGAGCAGAAGATCGGCAAAAATGATGGCCGCATCGACTTTCAGAATCTCGGCAGCTTCAATGGTGACCTGGGCGGCGACCTCCGGTTTCTTGCAGATCTCGATCAGGGAATATTGCTTGCGGATGGCGCGATACTCAGGCATGTAGCGTCCGGCCTGGCGCATGAACCAGACTGGAGTCCGTTCGGTGGGCCGAGCCTTGGCGGCGCGAATCAAGAGAGAATCAGGGGCAGACATGAACCTCTCAATTTAACATTTTTGAGCGACCACGGCCGGATCGGGCTTGCGTCTATAATGACCCCTCGAACAAAAGGAGCCGCATGCGACCGTTCTTCGCGATCGTGCTGATTTTCACTTTGGTTGTTCCATCTTTGTGTGTCGGCGCTGATCAAGTCAGCGGAAATCAGGTTGCATTTGTGGGATACTCGCCACGCGCTGGTCAAAGTGAACGCGACTGGGAAACGAAATTTCGCGCCATCCCCGACCCGGCCAACCTGCGGGAATACATGCGGCGGCTGAGCGCGCGGCCGCATCATGTGGGCTCTCCGTACGATAAGGACAACGCCGAATGGATTCTTGCCCACTTCAAGGAATGGGGACTCGACGCGCACATCGAACGATTCGACGTGCTGTTTCCTACTCCCAAGGTGCGCGTGCTGGAGATGCTTGCGCCGACGAAGTTCACGGCCAAACTTGAAGAGCCGGCGCTGGCGGTTGATCCGACATCGAATCAGAAGTCGGAACAGCTGCCCACTTATAACGCGTACTCGATTGATGGTGACGTCACCGCGCCGCTGGTGTTTGTGAACTACGGCTTGCCCGAAGACTACGAGAAGCTCGACCGGCTGGGCATTTCGGTGAAAGGTGCGATTGTGATCGCCAAGTACTTACACTCGTGGCGCGGCGTGAAACCGAAAGTTGCCGCCGAGCACGGAGCCATCGGCTGTCTCATCTACTCGGAGCCGCGCGATGACGGTTACTCGGTCGACAATGTGTTTCCGGCGGGGCCGATGCGTCCCGCGGATGGAGTGCAGCGCGGCAGCGTCATGGATTTTGCTTCCGCGAGCCCCGGTGATCCGCTGACGCCCGGGGTTGGCGCGACTCCCGATGCGAAACGACTGCCGCTGAATGAGGCCAAGAGCCTCACGAAGATTCCGGTGCTGCCAATTTCTTATGGCGACGCGCAACCTCTGCTGGCCGCGCTGGCCGGGCCGATGGCTCCGGAGGAGTGGCGCGGCTCGCTTCCGATTTCGTATCACGTGGGGCCAGGACCGGCGCAGGTTCATTTGAAGGTCGCGTTTAATTGGGACATCAAGCCGGTTTACGATGTGATTGCAAAAATTCCTGGCAGCGTTGCTGCGGATGAGTGGATCATTCGCGGCAATCATCATGACGCCTGGGTGAATGGAGCCGAAGATCCCCTCTCCGGGCAGTCTTCGCTGCTGGAGGAAGCGCGCGCATTCAGTCTACTGTTGAAACAAGGTTGGAAGCCGCGACGCACGATCATCTATACCGCATGGGATGGCGAAGAGCCCATGCTGCTGGGCTCGACCGAGTGGGCGGAAACTCATGCCGATGAGTTGCGCGAACATGCCGCCGTCTACATCAACAGCGATGGCAACGATCGCGGCGTCTTGCACATGGGCGGGTCACACAGCCTGGAGCAGTTCATCAATGGAGTGGCGCGCGACATCGAAGATCCGGAAACCAAGATGACCGTTTGGCAGCGAGCTCAGTTGAACAAGATTGCCGAAGCGAAATCCGCAGACGATCGGAACGAATTGCGGAAGCGCACTGACTTGCGTATCGACGCGCTGGGCTCGGGAACGGATTTCACGGCGTACCTGGATCATCTCGGCGTCGCCGCGTTGGATCTGGCATATGGCGGCGAGGATGAAGAGGGGATTTATCACTCTATTTATGACGATTTTTACTGGTACACCCATTTCTCCGACAAGGATTTCGTCTACGGGCGCGCGCTCGCCCAAACCGCGGGAACGTCGGTGATGCGTTTGGCGGATGCGGAAGTGCTGCCGTTCGACTTCGTAGATTTCGCCGATACGGTGGAGATGTATACCAAGAATCTGGAGAAATTGCTCGCCGACAAGCAGGAGGAGATTCGCGAGCGCAACCAAGAGATAGACGAAGGAATGTTCAAGGCGACGTTTGATCCTCGGCGGCCCACCGTTGCGCCGGCACGGGAAGAAGTTCCGCCGCACCTGAACTTTGCGCCGATGCAGAACGCCGTGGACTCGCTTACGCGCAGCGCCAAGCATTACCAGCAGGCGCTAGCGGAAAAGCAAGCGAGTTTGGGAGACGACGCGATGGCAGCAGAGCTTGGCGCCCTGAATCGAGACCTGATCGCGAGCGAGCGGCGGCTTACCAGTGCCGACGGATTGCCGCGGCGTTCGTGGTACAAGCATTTGCTGTACGCTCCCGGCGTTTATTCGGGATACGGAGTGAAAACGGTTCCGGGAGTGCGTGAAGGAATTGAGCAAAAGAAGTATGCGGAAGCGGAGCAGGAAATTGTGCGAGTCTCGAAGGCGCTGGAAGACGAGTCGGTGTTGATCGAATCGGCGGCTACGCAACTGGAACCGGCGGAGCGCTAGGCGGCCATTGTAGAGAGTCAGACTGATCGATGTGGAGGACGCGGAACTTTTTCGCGAACCGGGGCCGGCCTACCGCCGCGACCGAACGCCTTTCCTGCGCCAGGACTGCCTTTATCGATGTCTTGCTGCAGATGCCCACGTCGGCCAAAAAAAACACCCCTTTCAGTTCAGGCGTGATTCGCCTTGCCTGCGTCCCACAAAGCGCGCTCATTCACATTCCTTTCACAATCCCGTTTTATGCTAGCTTCTTCAGAGTCGGCAGATTGTCCGGAATTTTGCGAGTTCCCCATGGCCCGAAAACAGCCTCCACGAGTGAAGCGTCGCTCGACTTCGACCCGATCCCGAGCAGCGGAAGCTGGCCCACGCCCGGCCCAGGCCCGCAGTAATAATAACGATGATTTCGCCGAGGATGAGTTGTCGGCCCTGGTCGTCCGGGGCTGCCTCATCGCCCGCGATGCGGTCTTCAATGTCAGGGACTTTCTCGCCGACGGTTCGCGCCTGGCGTTTCTTGCCATCAAGGATTGCGAAAAAGAACTCGACCAGATCGAGCGCAAGATCGACGACCAGCTGCCCGAAGCCATCACGCGCGTAGGGGAGGCCAAAGCGCGCGAGTTGCTGGCGTGTCTGAAGTTCATCACCGACCTCGAACGCATCGGGGATCTCGCTTATAGTGCGGTGATGCAACTGCAAGCGCGCCGTGAAAAATTGCCGGCGGCCGACTCCCGCCAACTCATTGAGATGGCTTCTCTGCTTTGCGCAATGCTGGAGCAGGTTCATCAGGGCTTCATCAAGCGTGAGGTGTCATACGCGCAGACCGTTCTTCAGTCCGATCCGGAAGTGGACCGCTTATGCCATTCCTTGTTTCACCGCCACTTAGCCGAGCCCAACAGTCCAAGCGGACAGAAGAATTTCGACATCCTGCTTGCCGCCCAGGCGCTGGAACGCATCGGCGATCACGCCAAGAATCTTGCCGAGGAACTCTACGGTCTATCCGAAGGCCGCTCCCTGCGGCACATTGCGAGAAAGCTCTCGACGGCGTAGAAAGGTCTGCGGATTCGTCTCAATAGATCCGCTTCAATGAAAATCGTGCGACACCGTTTCTGCTCGCGTAACACTGAGCGGCGAAACTCTTTCCGCTCGGATGTGAATTACGTTGTCTTGATTCTGCAGAATCCCTTCGATCATCAAAAAGCGTTCCGAAATTAGCAGCACACGATTCTTCTGTAACAGATCGGGAGCAAAGATCGCATTCACAATCCCCGTTTCATCCTCCAGGCTCATGAACATCATGCCCTTGGCCGTCCCCGGACGCTGACGGGCAATCACGCATCCGCCAATTCGTAATCGGTGCCCATTCGGAAGCTGCGCCAGATCGGAAGCGCAATAAATCCCCATTCGCTTCATTTCTTCCCGCCGATACTGCATAGGATGAGGGCCAACCGTCAGCCCGGTAGCGCGAAAATCCGCTACTAACCGCTCTTCGTCCGTCATGGCCGCCAGCGGAGATTCCTGATCTATTTCCGTCAACTCATCGAGCAACGGCCCCGACCAACGCACCGCCCGCTCCACCTGCCACAGCGCATCGCGGCGATGAAGTTTGTCACCAATTTCGTTGAGCGCCCCAATTTCCGCCAGCGTCGTCAATTCATCCTTGCGCAACTCGGGCACACGACGAGCCAGATCCTGAACCGAAGCAAACGACGCCAGGCTGCGCTCGCGAACCAAAGCCTGCCCCGCTGGCTCGCGCAACCCACGTGCATACTTCAGCCCAAGACGCAGAGCAAATTCCAGCCTGCCACCATCCTGTTTGTCATCCTCAACGCAAGCATCGTTTTCACGAAGCGAAACCGGTGCTGGAGTGAAGAACCCACGCATTTGTGTGGCGCCAGCGGTAATGCATAGGTCCTTCCCCTTCGGCAAGCTCAGGGTCAGGATGACAGAGTTTGAAATTGGCTCCAACGAGCACTTCCAATCCGAGCGCGTCACATCCATCGGCAGCACTGTCAATCCGTGGCGCTGCGAATCTTTCACAATCGTCGAAGGATGATAAAAACCCATTGGCTGATTATTCAGGAGCGCCGCCGTAAACGCCGCCAGGTAATGGCATTTCAAGTAAGCGCTGGCATAGGCGATCAAGGCAAAACTTGCGGCATGAGATTCGGGAAATCCATAAAGAGCAAACGAAGTAATCGACCGGACGATCTGCTCCTGTGTTTCGCCGAGGATTCCGTTACGCTTCATGCCAGCGCGCAGCTTTTCTTCGATCCCTTTCATTCTCGTTTCCGAACGTTTGAAGCCCATCGCGCGGCGCAACTCCTCCGCTTCGCCGCCGGTAAAGTTGGCGGTGATCATGGCCATGCGCAGCAACTGCTCCTGAAACAACGGCACGCCCAGCGTTCGGCCGAGCACGGTTTCAAGCGATGGATGTGGATACGTGACCGCCTCTCTGCCCTGCCGTCGCTTGAGAAATGGATTGACCATATTCCCCACAATCGGTCCTGGCCGTATGATCGCCACCTGCACTACGATGTCATAAAATTTCTCCGGCTTCAGGCGCGGCAGGCACGCCATCTGCGCCCGGCTCTCGACCTGAAACATCCCTACCGTATCGGCTTTTTGCAGCGTGGAATATACGACGGGATCGTCCGCTGGAAGATGCGCCAAGTCCACTTCTTCGTGATAATGATCGTGAATCAATTCCAGGGAATCCTTTAGCGCCGACATCATGCCGAGGCCGAGCAGATCGACTTTGATGATCCTCATGTCCGCGCAGTCTTCTTTGTCCCACTGCACCACCACACGGCCCGGCATGGAAGCTGGCTCCAGCGGCACGACGGAATCCAGACGGCCCTCGCTAATGACCATGCCGCCCGAGTGCTGTCCCAAATGCCGTGGCAGATCCTGCGCGGCCAGGCATAGCTCGAAATATTTGCGGATCCGGGGATGCTTAAGATCGAGGCCGGCATCGCACAGACGGCGGTCGAGCGCATCATTTTCATCTTTGAATTCCCAGGTGGCCACCGCCGCTGAAATTCGCTTCAGCGTATCGTCGTCGAATCCCATCACTTTGCCCATTTCGCGCGCGGCCAGGCGATTGCGATACGTGATCACGTTCGCGGTCATGGCCGCTCCGCGTTGTCCATAACGCTGGTAGACGTGCTGGATAACACGCTCGCGCTCGTCGCCGCTGGGCAAATCGAGATCGATGTCGGGCCACTCGCCGCGCTCCTCGGAAAGAAATCTTTCAAACAACAATTCCATGCCAATCGGATCCACCGCCGTGATGCCGAGCGAGTAGCAAACCGCGCTGTTGGCGGCCGATCCGCGGCCCTGCACCAGAATGTTCTGTTCGCGGCAGAAGCGCACCAAATCCCAGACGATCAGGAAGTACCCGGCTAGTTCTAGATGTTCGATCAAGTTCAATTCGCGCTCGATCTGCCGGCGCGCTCGGTTCTTCAAATCCGCATCCGCTCGTTCATAGCGGCTCTGCCATCCTTCCCGCGTCCGCTCGCGCAGGAACGACATCATGGTTTCTCCTTCCGGCACGGGATAACGTGGAAACTCGTAGCCTAAATCATTCAGCGTGAACTCAAGCCGTGAAGAAAGGTCGACCGTGCTCGCGATGGCATCGGGAAGATCCGCAAAGAGCGCTCGCATTTCCGCGGGAGACTTGATATTGCGTTCGGCATTGCGCGCCAGCAGGCGTCCGGCAGCGGCCAGCGTGCGATGATGCTGCAGCGCGGTGAATGCATCCGCCAATTCGCGCTCTCGAGGCGTGGCATAGTTCACGCCATTGGTCGCGAGTAGCGGCAGTTGCAGAGCTTCGGCGATCTCGATCGCAACCCGGTTTCGATACTCTTCGTCGCGATGAAAATGACGTTGCAATTCGACGTAAACGTTCGACCTGCCAAAAATCTCCGCTAGGCGCTTCACTGCTTCGAACGCTGCTTGCGGGCCTTGTGTGAGCGCATTCGCGAGCGGCCCCTCCTCTCCACCGGTCAGGCAAATCAAACCGCCGGCGTGTTCGATAAAATCCGTACCCGATGCGCGGGCTCCTTCTTTGCGCCCAACGCGCAACTTCATTTTCGTAATCAGGCGGCAGAGATTTTGATATCCAGTGCGCGAAGCAACCAGAAGCGGAAGTCGAGATTCACCATGGAGACCCAGGGCAGGCTCTGAAGATGCAGCACACGTCACCTCCGCCCCAATATGCGCCTTGATCTTCGCTTTTTTTGCGGCGAGATGAAAGCGCGGCGAGCCGTACACTCCATCGCGATCGAGCAATGCAAGGGCCGGCATCCCCAAGTTTGCGCACACAGAGATTAGTTCTTCGGGAGTCGAAGCTCCTTCGAGAAAACTGAATGCGGAGCGGGAATGGAGTTCCGTGTACATCAGTTCCCAGTTTCCCAGCTAGCCGCATAAGACGAGAACTGAGAACCGGGAGCTGAGAACTTTTTCCTAGTCATACGTTCCTTCTACAAACCAGTTTCCACTTAGCTTGTCTTGTACCAAGCGATACAAGACGAGGCCGGTTTCGGCGGACACGGCGATGTCCCACTCCTCGCGCGACCAGCCTTCCTGTTGTGACCAGTCGCCAGAAGAACGCCAGGGACCGGCGGTCCAGACGATTTCGCCGGCGATATCTTCGCGTGCGAGACATCGCAGGCGCACCGGTTTCGCTTCGCGCACCGTAACGCTCGCGCCGAGCGGCGGTCGAAACAGGCGCATCGCAATCACGGCACTCATTTTTTCTTTGGCGTGTTCTTTCGTGTTTTCCGCGAGATTTTCTTTGAGCTCGCATGCGCTTTCATTTGTTGGCCTACACATATTTTTAGTCTTCTTCCGATTTTCAGACCGCTTCGCTTCATGCCTCACTTCGGGCTCCGCGGGCGCGAAGTGCCGCACCGCAAACGCGCCTTCGCGATGCGTATCCAGTAATTCCACCGACCCCACTCTTCCCTCGCCGACAATGCCTGCGATGCGCGCCAGCGTTAGCTCCAGTTTTTCTGGTTCAGGAAAAACCGGCTGAAACAATCCGCTCTGCAGAACTCGCGGGCGCGCCGGTTCCGCCGACAAACGAATCTTCACGATGGGCGCTCCCGGCGGATGCGCCTGCAAATCAAGCTGCAATAATTTCAGAAATACTTTCGCGTCCAGCATGGCTGTCGGCAGCCGCAGCGTGCGAGTGAATATTCTGGCGGATGTCCGGGTAAAGGATGCGTAACCGTTCGACTGCGTCATTGCGAGTTCCAGACTCAGATGCAACTCCTGCACCGCCAGCGCGCGCTCTTGCAATCGCGCGCACACTTGCTCCAACATGCGATTCAGCAAAAACGCCAGCGGCTCCAGTAACACGATGGGATATTCCAGATCCACACTCTCGGTAAAATTCAGCCGCGGTTCCAGCACCCGCAAGGTGCGCGACGCCGCACCCCGCGCCAGCTTTTGCAAACGGAGCCCCTGCTGCCCCAGGCGCTCGCTGACTGGAGCTTCGGGAAGAGCCGCCAGCGCCCGCAGTTTGCGGATGCCCCAGCGATCAAACATTTCCACCCAACGCGCAGCCTCATCGGCATCGGAAGAAAAACTTTCCAGCAATACATCCACCGGCAGATCACCCAGCCGCTCTGCTTCATAGCCTTGGAGAATTAAAGTGATGCCAGGAAAACCGCGAGCCGCCAGCAAAGCAGCATCCGGATTCGCGGTCACGGCAATGTTCGCTTCCAGTCCCATTTGAGAAACTCGCCGTGTCAAATCGCCGGCAATCTTCGGCAGCGGACCGAGCAACGGCTCCAGCCCGGCGAGGTTCAGCAGCACGATGCCGGGCGAGGCGTCTTCCACTTCCGGAGAAAACGATTGCGCACAATCGAGCAGCGCAGCGTGTGCCAACGTCTCCTGCGACTCGGAGCGCGCGCGCAGCACCAGGTTTTCCCATGCTTCGAGTTGCGATTTGGTTGCGCCTATCTCCACGCCCGATTGCCGCGCTCTTTCGTTGAGTGCAATTACCTTTTCCAGCGGAGGCCGCCCGGTGAGCACTGCGACCGAGCGAGCGCGCAACTCGGGCTCGAAGCGCATGATCGTCTGCGCGGGAAAATCGGGGATGAAGATGCAGGCAAACATAAAGCCAGGTCTCAACTCTCAGGTTTCAGGTCTCAGATTCGAGCACGTATCCTCCTCAATTCAAGCATTCGGTTTTACTGAGAACTGAGAACTGAATAACTATCTCGCCCATGCGGCTCGATTCTTGAAACTTGCGGTCGATTGCGCCGGCTTGCGCTCTAACTTTCTTTCTAAGCGCGAGCACAACAACTCGGCAGTGATCTCGAATTGATCTAACAATTCCGAATGCGGCAATTCCGAATACGGCGGTCCTGAGAGCTGAGAGCTGACAGCTGACAGCCTTCTCTGAGACCTGGCACCTGACAGCTTCAGCAGCACCGACGAGCAACTCCCTGCAATCGGCTGCTGTTCCAAAACCAGCAGTGCCGTCGGCGTGTGCTCAATCGCGCGGCGGAAACGGAACCACGATGCCAACGGAATTCTCCGTGCACTCGATACTGGAACATCGCCGAGATCGAGAGCAATCATTCCGAAACCATTGCTCTGCAGCAGCAGGTCGGTGACTTTCAACATTCGCCCGAGCTGCGATTCGCAGCGGCTAAAGCCGAACCTTTTTTCAGCGGCTCGCAGTATGCCTGAAGGCATACCCCGAAAAGCGCCTGTTTTTGCGCAGCCTGCCGAGGGGGATTTTTCTCCGCATCGCACCCACAGTAAACGGCTCATTTCCATGCCCGCAGCCGCGGCCGATGCCGGATCGAAGGCATCGCTTGCATCCACCAGCGCGCAAACTTCTCCACGTTGGGTAGCGCGGGCGAGCGCAAAAAGTAACACGCTGGTTCTTCCCGATGAAGCCAGGCCGCAGATTTCCGTGAGGCAACCGCGAGCGAGGCCGCCGGTCAGCAAGTCCAGTTGCGGAATGCCGCTCGACACCATTTCCGGCGCCGGACGCACATCGAGTCGCGAAGCGGGAACAACCGCGGCCAGCTTGGGAATGGCACCCATGTGGGCTAAAATCTCCGCGGTCTTTTTTATGTTTGTGTTTGTGGTCTCAGCGGTGGCCTTCTCCACGATTGGGCGCGAAGAAAACGGCGGAGAAAAAATAAAAGGGCGGCCTGTGGCCGCCGATGAAAAAATCTGAAAGGCAGACATACTTTCTCACAATTATCAGGGAGCGCGGAGCACAAGGATCAGCCCGGGCGAAGTCGCGATATTCGTTTTTTGTTCGCCTTTATAAGTATCCTTCACTGGCCAGTCGTTGTCAAGGCAGTTCGGCTCGAATCATGCACCAAACCAACTACTGAACCACACCCAGAACTGCAACTTGAAGATTCACAATACTTTGCGTAGAACATCGGAACCGCGTTCCCAAGATCTCGCGGTTTTCGAAACCTGGGATTTGTTATAATCGCGATTCGTCGCAATCCACCCGAGTGGCGCTATCGTCTAGGGGTTAGGACGGAAGATTCTCAATCTTCAAACCCGGGTTCGATTCCCGGTAGCGCTACCACACAGTCTGACGTGCAGAGAAATCGGCCTGGATTGCTCTGAAAATCGCGGGAAATGGGCGCGATTCCCCGCCTTTTGCTTTCAAACCGGACCAGAGAAAGTGCTCCGCTTCGTGCTGTCGCTGGTGTTTCTGCATTTTTCTCCGCAAGGCATCTGAGCAGTCCGGTTTGATAGACTCCGTCCGGCGAATGGAATGCGATCATAAACCGGGCATAGCCCTGAAGTCTGAACTTGTCGAAGGGGATGAAGTAAAGGCAATTGTGGAGTGTGTGCAGAGGACTCGGAGTGATCTCTTGGTGCTGGGTATACCTCGGCATTACGGGCTATTCAGCTGCCTATGGAACCACACGACCCACGATCTTCAACAACAAGTGGCTTGCAGCATCTTGGAGATTCATTGAACAGGGAGTTTTGATCGACTAAGAATTTGATTCTGGCAGTGAAACAGAGGTCGGAAATCGAGAGCCCGTGACGCCGGATGATCCGGGAGCCAACCATATCTCTTTTTACCATTGTTAACAACCTGGCGGAGAACACGCGTGCAGGAGTGTGCAAGCGAGGTCCGTGCGGTGATGTCTTTCAGGAATCATGCCAGCTTCATTCCCTCACCTTCAGCCGTTAGGTAGGCAGCTGTGCAGTATCATTCAAAATCGGTAAGAGAAGTATTGGCAATCAGCTTATGATGCCTTTGGTTCGTCCGCCCGGTCCTAGGAATCCCGGGATAATCGGAAACTTCCCGTTGGGAAGCAGAGACCCGCTCGGACTGTATACGCAGTGGGCGCGTCAATATGGCGACATCTTCTACTACCGGGCCTTTAACCGCCACATTTATTTCCTGAACCGCCCTGATCTTATCGAACAGGTTCTGGTCAATGACCACCGAAGTTTCATCAAGGGTGAGGCTCTCCAATTCAACCGCCGGATCTTTGGCAACGGACTGTTAACCAACGAAGGAGATTCGTGGTTGCGCCAGCGACACCTTATCCAACCGGCCTTTCACCGGGACAGAATCGCGTCTTACGGCGACACCATGGTGGCCTACACGGAGCGGATGATAGCGGTCTGGCAGGATGGCGAAGTGCGGGACATTCATCAGGACATGATGCGTCTCGCGCTAGAAATTGTGGCCAAGGTTCTCTTCAATGTCGAGGTCACCGCCGAGAGAGACCGAGTTGCTGATGCACTAAACACGGTAATGGAGCTGGGCTCGGGCGGACGTATGCTCCTGCCTCCAATTCTTCGCCTCTTGCCGACGCCCGACAACATGCGTTACCGGCGCGCAGCCCGCCAGCTGGATGACATCGTGTACGGTCTTATTCGCCAGCGGCGAGCGAGGGGCCAGATTGCCGACAACCTACTGTCTGAATTGCTGCTGGCTCGAGACGACGGCGGTGGGATGACGGACCAGCAGTTGCGCGATGAAGTGATGACCCTACTTTTGGCCGGCCACGAGACCACTGCAGTTTCGTTATCGTGGATCTGGTATCTGTTGGCGAAGTATCCAGAGGTGGAGAAAAAGCTGTGGTCAGAGCTTCGCCGGGTACTGAACGGCAAAAGCCCAGGAATGCAAGATCTGTCCGAACTACCGTACACAGAGCGAGTAGTAAAAGAGGCCATCCGTCTTTACCCCCCAGCTTGGGCTGTTGTTCGAAACGCTTTGAAAGACTGTGAGATTGGCGGCTATCGAGTGCCCGCCGGAGCAACTGTGGTGGTGAGCCAGTGGGTGATGCACCGCGACCCTCGATATTATGAACAACCCGAGAGGTTCAATCCAGACCGCTGGTTGGATGTGCAAGCCAAAGCTGCTCCCAAGTTTGCTTACTTTCCTTTTGGTGGGGGACCGCGCACTTGTATAGGCGCCTCCTTTGCCGCGATGGAAGCTGCTTTAGTGTTGGCGGCGATCGCGCAGAGGTTTCAGATCCGGGTTGCGCAAGATCACCCGGTCGAGCCGTTACCCACCATTACACTCCGGCCCAGGCACGGCATTCAGGTGGTACTCACCCGGCGCGCGGTTGAGAATTCATCGTCGGATTGACGACCTGGCCGTTGCTCAACGTGCCCGTGCTTCCGCTGTCCTCGCAGCCGACTTCCAAACAAATCGGTGTGCTGCTTCCAACCCTGGGGCGAATGATTGTTTCGGTTTGATCAGCCATTTCGTGAAACGATTGCGCCATCCTCGTCACTATACTTTCGAAGTGCGTTGTTAAAGAGACAAATCGCGCACATTGATGTCAGGCTGCAAAAACCGACTGGTTGGCCGGACGCGTGCCGACGATACTTTGCAGTCATTACGAATGCACATGAGCATCTGAATCGCGTGGCGCAGAAAGGGTTCTGTTTTTCACGCAAGCTTCTGGGGACTAAAGACTGAGAAAGGTCGCCAATGAGTGGATCGCATAAGACGCTTCCCGGGTTGGTTCTGTTGCTCTTGATCGGGGCCTCAGTGGGCACGGCGTACGGAGGGCCCCCGACGTGCACTTTTGGCTTTCAATCACCCTTTGACCCTGTCGTCACGAGGGGCTGTTCGTTTCAGATGCCGGCTTACGATCAAACAAACCCAAACTTTGCCGCGTACCTGTCTCCGACCACCGTCGTCAACGATGTCAGCGCTAACGCCAGCACCGCAGCGATCACCGCTTTCGAGATCAACTCAAACATCATCACCTTCACCGCAAACAACAATTTTTCATCCGGCGAGACGGTGGCCATCACCGGGCTGAGCTCGACGATAGGAAAGAACGATCTCAACTGGAACACCTTTACGGTGCTTGGAAATGGACTTTCGAGCTCGGGCCCGAGTTTGGTTTTCGAGGCTCTATTCGATCACGCGAACGTCGCGCTCACCTCCGACTCCGGCCTTGCCTCGGCAGGGCCAACACCGGTGCCAAACATGGTGGTGTGCAATCCCAATTCGCCGTCAGTTTGCGGCAATCCATTTGACAGCTCATGGCTTCCTGCCGGACCGATTCCCGGGGATGCTTATTCGTTTAATACGTGGTGGTTCAGTGCGACTTGCTGCCCAACGGCGGAATCGATGGCGCTAATGGCGGCGATAGCTGCCAAGTCATCGAGCACAACATTCAACGGGTGGACCGCGAGTTTCTATGCGGGGCAGGCACCCGGGGCGACGACGGGGCTGACCAATCAGAGCGGGCCGATATTTCCCTTCGTGCCCGACACGCGGACAAACATGCAGGTGGCGGACATACAGCGGGTGATTGACATGGCGCTGGCGCAGGGCACGGACCCGAGCGCCGGGGGCAACGTCAATTACATCACTACCGGTAACGTGCTCAATGACTTTACGCCGGTGGCCACCGCCGCTTTCGGAGCGACGAGCGCGATCAGCAATGGAACATTCATCTCCGACATTGAAGCGGGGAACGTGATCGTAATTGCCGTCCATTATTATCGAGCGCAGATAACGACGACGGGGAGCGGCGCCTCCACGATTACGTTCACATGGATACCCGGTGGACACTGTCTGGCGGTCCCAGGTTTCATCTCATCCAGCTTCAGAGATCCCCTGGGAGTCACAACAGTGAACCAGGCAATTGAGGTCATCAACCCGGAATACGGGGCCGAGCAGTGGATCAACATTCTTAATCTCACTAACGGGACTTTTACCCAGGGCGGTCAGAGCGTGACAGTAACTCTTCCGAACGGATGGACATCAGTTGGAGTATGGCCCGACCCTCCCGGCCAGACGACGCCTCCGGTGAACTCCGTGTGGGACATTACCAACGGTGAAGAAATCACGTTTATCGACACGTACCTCACGCTCAACGTGCCCTAAGGAGTTGCATATGATGAGGAGGACCGATATTCGACGAGGAGTGCGGACTTTCGGGCTGCTGATCGCGGCTGCGGTCTTATGTGCGGCGCAGACTGTGGCGCAAGAGAAGAGCAGCAACAGACCCGTCGAGCCACAACGGGAAACTACGATTACCCGCGACATGCTGGCGCCGCAAACCTACGCCGAGATACTTAAGCGGCGCGGGCTGACGCAGAAGGACAGCGATATGCAGGCCGTGTTCCCAAAAACGGCAACAGGTGCGGCGTTGGCACGCGTAGCCACGCTTGTTCCCTATGGTTTGCGACAGGACGACGTGCCGGAGGCGCGGCAGATGGCGCTGGATCTGGCGCTCGTGCGCGCCGCGCCAGAGATGGCTCTTACGGATTTGCAGAGCGGGTTCCGTAATTTGCCGGAGAAGTACTGGGCAGAGCGGCAGTTCTTGATTCAGGTTGCAGCACATCTGACGGTTCCGGCGGCGGCGGTTGTGGGTTTTCTGACTGCGGAGATGAGCCGCACCGCCAAAATTTCCACGGGAAACCCCGGCAACCTCGCCTATCTCTCTCCCGTAACTGCCGCCGACACACTCTTGCGGGTAGTGTCCGACTCGGCCGAACGAGACAGGGCTTTCCGGCAAGCCGTGAGGGCGCAGCCGGACCGAAGCGCTGGCCGGCTGGTTCTATCCCGCTACGAACTAGTTGATGCGGCACGCGCGAGAAATCTAGCCACTGAGCTTGATCTGTCGAGGAAGTAAGGGCTGCCCACAAGGTCCGCAGCTGAATGCCGTACACGGGTAACCTATGCGCACCATCCGCGTTGCCATAAATGAGTTTGAAATGGAGCTTCGTTCGATCCCGCTGAACTAGAGAGGAAGGCTATAGCTATGTTTCTATTCTTTCAAGAAGCGTTTGCCACGAACTTCGCCCTTGGCACCCTCACGACAGATATCAACATGTCCCCAAGCGACATCGCAGCCAATGCGGATATGAACGCGGTTGAAATATTTCCCAGCGGAATCGTGGCTTCGGGCTTTATTGAGTTCACCACCGTTAACCCCGATACCGGCATCCCTACACAAAACTCGCTAGGCGGCAGCGATTTCTTCGAGTGCGCATCCGTGTTCTTCGCCAACAATGTGGACACTGTCACATTCTTCACTTTGGTCGCTGATCTCGGAGGCATTACCCGTATCTCGGGGACGTGTCAGATATTCTTCTTCGACCAGAACGGTAATCTGAGCTAGGAAAGAAACGAGGACTCTCTATGTTGCCCACCAAGGCTCGCAATATCACGCCGGAGTCGACGAATATTTGCATTCTTTTTGATCCCGCCGACGGCCGTGTGTTCCACATCCACCGTGTCATCACCCTGCCAGGAGGCAAGAAACTGACCCCGGAGCAAGTAGAACAGCGGACGCTCCACATGGCCGAAAAGCTCCATATCGATGCCTCAAAGCTAAGAGTTCTTCATGTTCCGCCGGAGCAATTTAAGACTTCCGTCACTTACAAAGTCGATCCGCAATCCCGTACTCTTGTCGAGTTGCCCGCTCCCAAACCGCTGCGCGCCTACTTCGGCCCCGGTCGAACCGTGATTAAGTAGGCTAGAGGTGCCCGCGTCGATCACGCTTCTACTCTAAAGCGCGCCACTATTTTGATTTCTTCGCGCTTCTCGTCCGCTCAACGCGCGCCACCTTCTTTGTGCGACCGCTCTTGGAAGGTATGACCACTAACGAGCGGCGCTTCGGATCGACTCGATATTGAACTCCCCGAGTGATCGTCGCGGGATCGACGTGGATTGCCATCAATCGCGGCGGTACTGACTGACCACGTCGCAGCATGTTGTCGCGAGCCAGCTTCAGCGCCCGCGTTTGCAGGTCTTCATCGGGTAAAGACTTGCCACCCACAAACGTAACCGCGTGGTGGGTGTGAACGATTCGCCCTGACACGCTCTCATAGATCACGACGGTTCGAAGTTTTTCGACCATTGCACCGCCATGTTGGGATCCACCACTCCCTACCGAGATAAACATATCGCTCTCCCGCGCCGAAGCGCATCAAGGATTGGTTTGTTGAGCGAAATCCGTTCCCAGGACAGTCAATAGCCCGGCCGTCCATGCGCTCACTGTTTCGACAAGCATTGTTACGTGGGTCATGTTGCTGCGGCCAACCACGGGCGGCAAAGTGCTAAAAGGGATACTTCCAACATTATTGACGTCGCCAAAGTCCTGTTCTACATCCACTCCCTGTGCGTTCTGTACGCGCACATCCAAAATCCCTGTCCAGCCGACGAGTGGCGAGAATCCTAATGCGGAAATAGATACGCTCGCGAGCGCATTCATGGGCGCGAAGTCGATGTCGACTGTCACGGGACCTGTGGAATCATCCGCCTCAGCGAATGACACAAATGTGGCGATCAACGTCATGATTTGGGACCTCTCAATATAGTTTCAAGCCGGGATTCTCATTCTGACTTCCCTGCGGAACCCGTAGGGTACACCCATCCCCACCGGTATGCAATGCTTCAAGACCTCCCGATAAACGCCCTTGTGGCCACCGAAAGATCATCCTGGTGGGTGTTAAAGGCTTTTTAGTGCCAGTCTTGGCGGACAAGAAACCGAACCCTGCTTGTGCGACTAACGTTATCTCGCGGCGACCGTCTAAGCTTCCAGAATGGGTACGAATCCGGGAAAACTCGCGGCTGAATTTCAGGGCGAGACAGTTTGTTATTACGATTTCGGGGGTATAGTTCTACATGCTTCATCATTTCGACGCGATGCCAAAGTTGACCGACACCAGCACAATGACGCTTATGCATGCTTTCTCGCAGGCGGCCCTCTGAACGAAAAGGTGGGCAGTCGTTCTTGGAATCATCGTACCCTTACATTGATTGTTCATCCCGCGGGTGAGGAACACGAGGACTTCTTCGAAGGCCCTGGGCTCTGTGTCAACCTCAAAATTACTTCGGCTTGGATTAAGACAAACCTTGAAGCCCACACACCTTGGGTGGAGCGGCGCGCCTTTGAACATGGCCCGCTATTGTTCCTCGGTCTCAACTTATTCCGTATTTATAGCAGGAGAGAGATCGGCTCGATCAGTCTCGACGTGGAAGAACTAGTCAGCGAACTTTTCTCAATTGGACACGCCGTCGCACCGTGCCGAATCGTGCCAACTCGCATATCGCGTGTTCTCGAACGACTCGAAGCCGACCCCGCGTTTCCTCCACGCCTCAGCGAGTGCGCGAAACTCGCGGATGTTCACCCTGTTTATCTTGCGCGTGCTTTCCGGAAATGCTACGGGATGAGTCTGGGCGAATATCAAAGACAGTCCAAGATACGCCAGGCTGTAACGCTCCTCACGGACACTCATCTTCCTATCAGTGACATTGCCTCCGACTGCGGCTTTTTCGATCAGAGCCACTTGACCAACATGCTCCGGAGCTCTACTGGGTTTACACCCAGCGAACTGCGGCGATCGTATCGGGCGATTCGTCTTTAAGGCCTACGCTTAATAGGTTCATGGCATACAAGACCGTCCGCCGCGTCGACAGATAAACTCCAGACGGTTTCGGAGGTTGGGATGCCGCGGAGAATTTGCTTATTTCTGGTAATAGCGACAACCTTTTCGTTAGGACAACTCCTGGTAGTGGGCCAGGAAACACTTCGTTCGCAGTGGCACTACGATAAACTCAACCTTACAGTGTCGATCGCCCCAGAGGGTGGTGAACTGCGAATTCTCGGCGACGGAGATCTGGAGCTGATTGGCGCGTCCACATCCGATCTGGAATTACACATCAATGGAGATTGGTACACACTCAAGTTTGCCTCAGTTTCGATCCCAAACGCAACGGTCGAAATCAACTCGACTGACCCAAACCACAAGGCATGGCGAATTGCTGCCGCACACTTCGGGCAAACTATGGCGCCGGGAGCTCACGTTCCCGTTCATTTCGAAATCGTAAAAGATCGCGACGCGTTTCCGCTGGCGGTTAAGACGAATGCGGCGGTGTCGATCGAAGGCGCTGTCTGGTATCCGATCTCAGGCGACGTCATGCAAAGTGTGCCTGTCGGAAAGCTGATTTTCCGCCTACCCGCGAGTTGGCACGTCGCCACCGTGGGAACTCTCGTCTCGCAGGAGCGGCAAGGCAACGAAAACGTAGAGACCTTCGACGTGTCCGCGAGTCGACGCCTCGCGTTTATAGCGGCACCTTACAAAATTCATCAGACTGAGTCGCCGGATGGAACTAACACGTTCTTTCAACTTGATGCGCCGCTCGACTTCGCATCTCTTCTCACCGCTTTCGAACGAGGTCGAAATTTCCTCGTGGCAAGATATGGCCCATTGCCGTTTCGCGATTACCGTATCGCAGAAATGCCGAATGACATCGTCCCCTGGTACGGAGCGTCCGAGCCGGGACTAATCATCAGCCGCAACGAAATGATGACAACCGAGGAAGGATTGCTGGGAAACATGATTCACGAATTGGCTCACTCCTGGTGGGGCAATAAAGTAGCTCCCCTGGGTCCCGGCGGTCTTCTGTTGAATGAAGGGATGGCTTCTTTTTCGGGGATGGCTTTCTTTGAAGCCACTTATGGCAGAGAGAATACCATTGAACAAAACGAGTTTGGCAGCCCAAGCGGGTCACCCGATGCAACAATTTATGGGTACATGCAAATCTGGCGTGCCGGCAAAGACGTTCCCATTTCGCAGTTGACGTCCGGTGTGGGCGAAGGCTACAACATTTCGCAGACCAAGGGCGTCTGGGTGCTTCGAATGTTAAGCGACCGCATCGGCGCAGAGCACTTTTATGCGGTATTGCGGCAAATCTCCACTACCCGTTCAACACTCACTTTACCGGACTTTCGGAAAGCAATGGTGGATGCCAGTGACGACCCGGGTCTGCCAGCGTTCCTGGCACAGTGGCTCGACCAGCCCGGAATTCCGGTGCTCGTGACCAGCTGGCGGAACGAAACTAAGAACAATAAAAACTATGCCGTTGTATCCGTTTTTCAGGCACAACCCAATAACCTGTACACTCTCCACATCGATCTAAAACTGCGAACGCGGAAGGGAATTCTCACCCGCACTGTCGATCTCGAAGGAGCTGATACACATCTCGAATTCGAAGTCCCGGGTGAGGTCGTGGGGGTCGAATTGGACCCGGATCACAAGATCTTAATCTGGCGGCCCGCATATGGTGACCCTCCCGTATCCACCAACTAATTTAGCCGTGATCCGTCAAGACGCTAGGTTCTCGGAGCCTGGCTGCTGTCTCGTTTTGTCGTAATATTATTACTGTGCTAACAAACTTTGTAGGCAGACTATTGATCGGGAATCGCCAACTTCGAGAAGAAGAACCTTCTCGCTGAGAATACACACGCGGGGCCTGTGGGGGCGTTCGCCCTTTGCTTTTCTGCGACTACGATTTTGAGCCGGATATCCTCTTCATCAATACGCATCCCCTCTCAATCACAATTACACGCATGTTTGACTGCGGCAACATGGTGACGCAAGTCAGATGCATCAGTCAGAGAATATAACCCCCAGGAAATTGTCCGGTGGAGGTTCACCTCAACTCTTTGGAAATTTAGGATCCGCCTTAATCTCGCGTATCTGTTGAATATGCCGCTCGGAATGCGTGGAGATTTCCAGCATCCATTGCCAACAATCGATCGATTTTGGCTTTCCGTAGCTATGTGCGCGCAAGTCGTCATTGGTGGATTTGATGTATTCGATCATGGTCGCACGCAGTGCCTGGAACTTTGCCATGGCTTCTCCGAGGTCAGTATAGGTGTCGACTTTCTCGTGCCCGCCGCCTGTTTTCGTGTGGACCACTCGATCGATGCCGTACCACATGATATCCGCGTCAGTATTCACCGATTTCCTACCTTTCATATCCGGCGGAGCCTTGACGGCTTTCATCAGGTCACGCCAATAGTCGGGTTCGGCAACCGCCAAATGGGATACGCATTCCCGTATCGACCAACGATCGGGCGCGGTTCGATATTCAAGCTGAGTACGTGAAAGCCCATGCACCTCCTCGGCCAACATCTGCTCGGTCATTTCAAAGTGCACTAGTAAGTGCTGCCGGTCCTCGGCGCTCATTCCGACTTGTCCGGCGGCAGAGAGGCGCAAGACAAGTAAAACTATTGGCACAAATCGTATGATTCTCATGGTAACAATACCCTTTCTCCAAATGTGGATTGGCAGTAAAGCTTTTTTGACCCGGTAGGTGCGCTCCAATTCCCAGCCTCCCATTGCTATTTTGATGCCAGCTTCTCTTCCGTTGTTCTGATCCCGTAGTCCAGCCAGCCGGACTCGACGTAGTTGCGACTGCGATCTTGCAGGTAACTCAGTGCCTTCACCCGAGCGCGCAACGCAGCATTATTCTTCGGATCATATGCGAGAATGACATCGGTCAGGTGCAGGGCCTCTACCGGTTTGCCAGCTTCCAGTTTTTCCAGTGCCGCCCGCACCAAGGGCTCCGGGCCTCCGGCGAGTTTGACTAGATCGGGATACACCGAAGAAGGCGGCAATTCGTACATGGTGACTGGGTTCATGTCGAACCAACCTGCATATCCGTCGTAGATTCCGCGAACTGACCAGCTGACCTTTCCAAATACTTCGCTTAAGTCGTAACTTGCCGGCAGTTTGATTTCTTGCATCAAGGTGAATACGTCTTTGCCTGCGTTCATACCCTTTACGACTTCATCGTGAACATACTGAATCGCGTTGCGATATCGCGTTAGCCGACGAGTAATTTCCTCGTTTCCAAAAATCGGATCGCCGTGGCCCGAAAGCACGACATCAGGTTTTAGTGACAACACCTTGTCAATCGAATCGATCCAGTCCAGAGCCCAACGGGGCTTCGTACCCCTTAGCGCATAGATGTTCGGGAACGACATCGGTTCGGGAATTCCGATACCGGCGTAATTGTCGCCCATGAAGGCAATCTTGTACGCGGGCAGCCACACGGTGAGATGATCAGGCGTCTCACCGGGCGTGCTGAATAATTGAAATTCAACTCCTCCCAACGTAAACTCGTAGTGCTCGTCGAACAAAATGTTTGGATCGATCTTTGCGCCATAGTTGCCGGCCCAAGCCCCGCTGGATGCCTGATAGCTACGACGGAACGTTGCGCCGTTACGTGGGGCAAAGAAGCCATCAAGCCTGGTGGTGTAATTGAGAAATTCAACATAGTTCCTTTGGGCAATGATCTGCGTTCCGGGTTCTTTCCAAAGAGGTATTCCGCCAATGTGATCGGCATGGCCATGCGTCAAAATGATGTACTTCACCGGTCCATGGTTTTCCGCAATCAGGAGATTCCTGGCTGCAGCAGCATGGTCTTCAGCGGCAGTGTCGATGATCACATTTCCGGCCGGCGTCGTCACCATATAGACGTTGCCGGCCGAAGGAGCCATGTAAATGGAGTCGTTTATTTTGACCGCCTTGGGTTGGTCCTGACCTTCTGCATACAAGGTCATTCCAATTCCTGAGCACAGTAATAAAGCAATCTTGATGATGCGGAACATTCGTTTGCTCCTTAGCGTCTTGAGCGTCTTGCAATGGGACGGCACACCATGCGAGCACTTATTTGCAATCACAGAATGCAGGCCCCATTCGGACCAGCAACCTGCACGGTTTAGGGCGCGGCGGAAGCCGAACTCAAGAACAAAATTGCATCTCGTCCAGTAATCATCGGCATTGTGGCTCCCTCTTTGAGATTCGCAGATCTCGATCTTACGTTGAGCAACACACTTACCCCGCCTGGATTACCGAATCGTCAGATTCGAAAAATACGCGTCAGTATCCGAGCCGGTCCAAAGCGCAACTTGGCCTTGGGTCTCACCCAACTTCAGATCGTTCACAATCAAACAGGGCTGATCGGCCCCATTGACGTAGAGCTGTGCCTTGTTGCCGGATACAACAATCTTGATCCGCGTCCACGCACCCGCGTCGAGATCGACATAGGATTCGTACGTTCCGGGATTTTCATCGCGCAAACGCTTCCACGGAAAGTCGGGGTGGGACACATATTGCGCCGAGTGGTTGCGCTGCAATTGATCATCGGAGCGGCCATTGGTCATGCGCAAGTAGAACGCTTCGTAATGGGAACCGTGATCCTGCACACGGAAGGCGATGCCGACAAAGCCGCGCGTGCCGGGCTTCGCTTCCTTGCGCGGAACGCCAGCCACTTCGGCTACAATCGTGCCGTCTTTGAAGTCGGACGTTTTGACGATCGCAAGAACATCAGCTCCAGTCTGCGCTCGTTGGCCTTCTATATTTACGATACGCACGGCACGGCGCCCATGATAGCTGATGACTTCTGTCTGGATCTTCACGGGCTCGGCGCCTGGCTCGTTTACGCCCAGCAGTTCCAGACCGTCCATGGAATTCAGGGGAAGCATCGAGCCCTGTGTCCTCGTCTTGTGATCATCTTCCAGGGTCTTGGCGCGGGACACTTGCGCACTCACGGCAACCAGAAGATATGCCAACATCGTTAGAGCAACACACCGCAGCTTCAATCGGTCCATCTTCGCTCCTAAATTCATGGCTAACTACGGGAGGCATTAGCCCTGTGTTGAGAAAACACCCACTTTGGTAGGGCTGGTTCGGTAAAAGCCAATCTGGCTACACTATCGTGATCTGCCCCAGGGTACTCGGTATAGAGCGGATGGCCGCCCGCGTTCCGTCTGGCGGCGATACGACCACGCGCTGAGGACACTGGAACGACTTCGTCGGACTCTCCGTGGAAGTCCCACAGTGGCGTGGCAACCGAGCCAGTGCCGTCATCGGGAGAGACGCCTGCACAAGTGATCACCGCAGCTGCGAAAAAGTTTGAACGATTCGCGAGCACGTTCCACACACCCGCGCCTCCCATAGAGTTTCCCGCTATGTAAATGCGGTGCTCATCGATCGCGAACTCGCGGCACAGGGCATCGACAATCTCCAGCGTCAAGCGCGAGCCATCCCCGAAACCGGCTAGCTCCAGCGCCGGCTGTTTCGAAAAATCGTATCGGATCCATCCCCGATCGGTCTGCGGTGCCACGACGTAGCAGGGGAAACGCTTCTGGTTTTCCGGAAGTAACCAGACGCGCGTGCCGAACCGGTTGCCAAAAGTCAGCTGCTTCACGTTATCGTCGCCCAACCCTCCGCTCCCATGCAGATAAACAACCAAGGGTACTTTCCGGGCCGTGGCTGGCCGGAACAAGCGATAGGGCATCACCCAATCGCTCTTGTGAGTTCGCGCCTCGAACTTGGCTTGCAGCCCTTCGGATCGCTTCTCAAATGCTTCGATCAAAGCCAGCCGCTCCGGCGACGTCGGTGCTCCGGGCGCGAGCGGAGGTGCGGAAACGAGCCTTGCGGCGAAAGTGTTTCGCTGCATCGAAAGGTTGAGGCCTATTCGGGTCGCGGCAAACCACGCCCCCGCGGAGGCCGAGCCCAACAGGCGAACTGCATCACGTCGAGTAATCATCTGCGCAACGATGAACTGAGAAGCGAGGAGCTGCTTTTCAGCGTCGAGATCATAGATCGAATTCTCGATCGGCAGAGCGACCGGGGGACGGACACACCCTATGTGGGGACGAACAACTCGCACGCCTCGTGAGATGGTCCACCTGTGGATCCAAACGAGCGAATTTGCCGCCGAGAGTAAACGGCCAGACTCACTCCTCCTAGCCAAATCCTTGATGACACCGCCCACGGCGCCGGAATCGATCCGGCCACGCCGGAACCAAGACGATCGAATTCCGCTTCGAAGGGTTCAACACGTTTAACCGCGCTCAGTTCTATCCAAATGGTTCGGTAGATGGAAACATCAACGATTCAACGTTCCGGGATGTACTGAGAGCCGCACCGCCTCGCATTGGGCAGGTGGCGTTGAAATTCAACTTTTAGAGGATATTGCCATGAGCCGTAAAGTTTACGAGTCCTTTATGGACCTTTTATGCGAGTTTCATGCCAACTGCTCTCTAATGCAATGCGGGGGTGAAGGTAAAGAGTCGATGGACCCTGCACTGTGTGCTCCCGTCCCCCGGGGAGAGACACCACATTCTTTTTGTCCTTCTAGCGCTGGCTAAGAGTGAATATGCCATCCACGCCGAGCAGAGTGTTGATTGTTGATGACGAGCCTTCAATTCGCAAGGCGTTACACATCACATTGAGTGCTCTGGGGTTTGAGGTTGAGGAGGCGGCGGGAGGAGAACAGGCCGTGGCTTTTGTTCGCACGGAGCACTATGATGCAGCTCTTCTCGATATCAACATGCCAGGAATCGGTGGCATTGAAACATGCCGCAGCCTGCGCCGATTGGAACCGCACCTCCCAATCTTGATGCTGACCGTTCGTGAGGACGCCGAAGACAAGATCGAAGCGCTGGATGCTGGCGCCGACGACTACATCACGAAGCCTTTCCACGTCGGGGAACTGGTGGCTCGTGTGCGCGCGGCAGTTCGACGATCTCGGGCCACCGAGAACAGCAAAGATGCAGTGATCGTGATCGGGGACATTGAACTCGACATCGCGCGTCACCTGGTGCGAAAATGCGGCGTCATTGTGCACCTCACTCCGAAGGAGTTCGACCTACTACACTGTTTGATGTCGCATGCTGGGAGGCCTATTACTCATGCCCGCCTGCTCAGCACCGTATGGGGCACAGAGTATGGAAATGAACTGGAATACACTCGAACGTTTGTCCGTCAGTTGCGAAAAAAAATGGAAGACGATCCTTCGCGGCCTCATTACATACTGACGGAATCGTTTCTTGGTTACCGCTTTCAGAGATCCTGCATGTGAGGACGGCGAGTGACTGGGTTCGGTAGCTTAATTTGATCTTAATCGGAGTTTTGGCATCTAAAGGAGACATATGGCAAAACATTCGAATCTTGGCGGTACATTTTCCTTTCCTAATACTTCAATCGCTCTGAACCGTCTGGGTTATGGCGCAATGCAACTCGCCGGGCAGGATGGCGACAAGCTGGTTTGGGGTCCGCCGCGCGATATTCCCGGTGCGATCGCAGTGCTCCGTGAGGCTGTGGCCTCGGGAGTGAACCACATCGACACGAGCGATTACTACGGGCCACACATAACCAATCAACTCATCAAGCAGGCGCTTCATCCTTATCCTGACGATCTCGTCATCGTGACCAAAGTGGGTGCGCGCCGCGGCAACGATGGATCGTGGCCACACGCTCGCTCTCGCCAGGAAATTATCGACGCCGTACACGACAATCTGCGCAACCTCAGCGTGGACACTCTCCACGTCGTCAATCTTCGGCTCGGCGGCTTCTCTGCTCCTGAAGACGGGCCGTTTGAAGAGCCGCTCTCAGCGCTCGCCGACCTCAAGCACAAGGGCCTGATTCAGCATATTGGCCTTAGTACGGTCTCGCCCAAGCAATTGGCCGAGGCGCAGAGAATCACGGAGATTGTTTGCATCCAAAACTTCTATAACCTGGCCCAACGTGGCGACGACGGATTCATTGACAATCTGGCCACGCAGGGTATCGCCTATGTGCCTTACTTTCCACTCGGAGGATTTTCTCCCTTGCAGTCGTCGAGGCTCAACGAAGTGGCTGCGTCGCTCGGAGCGACTCCCATGCAGGTGGCGCTGGCGTGGCTGCTGCAGCGGTCGCCGAATATCCTTCTGATACCCGGCACCTCTTCGGTCCAGCATCTCCGCGAGAATCTCAAGGCAGCCACATTGGAACTGCCGGACCAAGCTCTTGCCGACCTCGGTAACGTTGGCGTTGCAGCTTAGAAGCCGACAGTTTCATGGCGGGAATACGATTATCCTATGGTAGATATTCCCCTCTTCCGCCTTTTTCACACCCGCAGTGGAACCTATTCCTAAGCCGTTGCCGCAAAACCCGTTAAGTGTGCTTACGAACATTTTATGAACTCATCATGCCTTCCTCAGCGGAAGAACAATAGAGTTCTCTTCATCGGGAAGTTACTCGAAACAACAAAGACCACTAACAACTCCCGGTGGAGGAAGAAAGATGTGCAGGCTTGTAGTGGGCGTGATCTGTGTTTTGGCGAGTCTGGGTACAGCCGTCGGCCAATCGACATTCGGCAGTATCGTCGGCGTAGTCCATGACAAGACGGATGCGGTCGTACCTGGCGCGACGGTTCAAATCAAAGACCTCGCAGACAACAGCACACATTCCATGACGTCGGATGAGAACGGATCCTTTCAGTTCGTAAATCTGAAACCGAGCCGGTATGAGGTCTTGGTTCACGCCGAAGGATTCGCTGATTTCCGAGTGCCTTCGGCGGAACTAACCGCTCGGCAGGCCTTGCGCGTCGACGTCACCCTCACCATCAAGAGTCAGACCCAAACAATCGAAGTTGCCGATACTGTCGCCGTGGTGAACACGGAGAACGCAATCATTGGCGATTCCAAAGGCAACGCAGAGATCGGCCAACTCCCGCTGAACTTTCGTGCAGTCACCACCAGTCCATTAGCAGCATTGGCGACCTCCGCCAATGTACAACAGGACAGTCAGGGAAATATCGCCCTGGCCGGGGCAACAGCCAACATGGTCAGTTACTCCGTCGACGGGATTTCGACGGCCAATATCTTCGTCCGGCGCGCTGAACCGAGCATTCGGCGGATGGAGCCTGGACACGATCACCCTGATTGAAACGGGCCCCTATCTGACTCCAACGATCAACCCGTCAGGATGCCAGGTTGCGCTCAACTCAAGCGGGCGATGTCCTACGCTGAATGGCACTCCGGAAACGAAATGACCAGACCAACACAGATCCCGAGTTGGACGGAGCGGTCTTGCGCCCCGATATCGTTGGCAATCCGATTCCGGCTCATCGCTCCGCAAATAGCTATTTCAACATCAACGCCTTTGCACCTACCCCCGTCGGCGCCGGACGCATCGGCAACGCTGGAGTCGGCATTCTGGAGGCTCCCGGCACCGTTGCAGTCAGCGCGGGCCTCGCGAAAACTACAGCCATCCACGAAAACATGCGGCTGCGCTTCGAAGCTACTTTTACGAACGTGCTCAACCACACCAACTATGCGCCTCCGGCGACGAATTGGAGCAGCCCGAGCACATTCGGCGTATTGAATGCACAACAGACCGCTGAGAACGCGGGGAATCGCACCGGGCAGGTGGCCCTGCTTTTTGAGTTCTGAGTGAAATCGTGGCTGGGATCGTCGCCCGAGCAGCAGACGGTCCCCATCTCTCCGTGGATGGAAGCCCGAGAAAGGAGACGAGGTCGAATATGTCGGAGCACAAGAACATGGTGTCCGCAGTATTCGCCATCGCAATGTAGGCCTCTTGCCTTGGTTGCGTGTCTCGGCGTGAACGACCCCGTGAAGGTCGCGATGATCAAATGCCTGGTTCCTAACGCCGTGGCTAAATAGCCGGTGAATGTGACCCCGGGGATCGCCAAGCGCGGTTATGCCAGAAGTCCGACATGCTCGGAACGTTAGGACGCTCGTTCAATGCAAGTTTTCGACCGTATAAAGCACCGACGAGTATCTGGGAAAGGGATACGCGTAGTATTTTAAGTCCGGCGTCGCTACTAAGAGCTGATTCGCGCGCGAGCTGTAGTCTTCTGGAATACGTTTCCACGCTTCGCGATTTCCGCTGCCCAAATCAATCACGGTGAGCGCCAGTTCGTCACCGGTCTGCTCCGCTACCAATAATGCTTTTCCGTTCTTTGCGAAACGGATGGGGTATTCATTCGCAGACGCTGTTTTCACCGGGACCGGCTGGCTTTCATTGCCGTAATAAAGAGAAATCCCACCGCGCCCTTCCCGCAGTGCCACCATATCCCCGTCCGGCGAGAGCACCGCGTCCGTGTCGCGGGCATCGGCTTTTATTAGAACCGGAGCGCCTCCCGCCACCGTTTGCTTATAGATGTTCCACTTATTCTCATTAGTCTCACCTTCGTAAACCACTTGGCGACCGTCGTCGGACCAACCGTAATGATCAAAGGCGATCAACCCCGGAGTAGGAAGGTCTTTTGCGTCACCTGGCCCGATAGGTTGAAGCTGGAGCGGCAGCTTGGGGTTCACATGATTTGACCCGAGAAGAACCCATTTTCCATCAGGAGAAATCGCCGGCGTGCCCACTCCCAACCGCACTGCTGGCGAACCGTCGGTGCCGCGGTAGTAAGCGAGACTGTTATTCTCAAGATAATAAATCTCTCCCGCCTCGTAAATAGAGATGAATCGTCCGTCGGCGGAGATAGCCGTCGCTTCGGTATCGTCGAGCCATGAATAAGGATGTTCCGCCTTGTCTCCCGGAAACAGGCCTCTGATTTGTCGTCGCCAGGTCTCGCGCGACAAGAGCACGCGCCCGTCTTTCGAGATATCTTGCAAGCGTACCGAAGGCATGCTGAGGATAGCTCGTTCCTTGCCGGCGGGCGTTACCGCAAAAATGGTGTCGGCCCACCCCGACGTTTTGGTGCCCGCGAACCACACCTCCTTGCCGTCCGGACTCCAAGCCAAGCCTTCGACACTCGCCTCTGCCGAAAGTACCGTGTGATTCCCATTCATATCCACTAAATCGACAGACCCGTCGTCGTTTCCGAGGATCGAGTGATTTTCGAACGCGATCCTGCTGCCGTCCGGAGAAAAACGCGGATGACCAATCCAACCCACGCTTTGCTGAAACAGCACATGCCCTGGAGGAAATTCCAACCGCGCGCCCTCGGGACTCACGACTGAAATCACCATCCGTTTGCCATCCGGATGCCAGTCGGCTTGTGCAACGTGTTCTGCCAGAGTGCGCGGCGATCCTCCCGCCAAACTCACCGTCGCCAACGTTCCACCGCAAGTCAGGAAATAAATCTCTTCACATCCCAAAAACACTGCCAATTCATCGGAAGACGAAACCGCAGCAACCTCTGCTGACGGAATCCCTAGTGGCCGCGACTCCGGGCTGCCAATTCGCGCCACCGAGATCTGGGACTGTTCTCCTTCCCACCTCCCGCTATAAATGATCGTCTGTCCGTCGTGTGAAAAGCGCGCGCCCAAAAGCGTTCCGTCGCGGAAGCTGACATTTGTGAAGTGCGCGATCGGCATTTCGCGCCGACTCAGAAAAAGCGCTGCCCCAGCGACCAGAACGACGGCTGTGACAATCCAAGGCAATGCTGTCGCCCAAGAATTCCCGGTTTTCTCCGCACTGGGAGCCCTAAGTTGAGGAAGGTCTTCAGCGATCCACTCGAGCTCAAGCCTCACATCGTGTGCAGTCTGAAAACGATCGTCCGGATTCTTCGCCAGGGAAGAACTCACCACGCGCTCGAACGCTGCGGGCGTTAACGGCTTGATTGTTCGGATCGGCGCAGGATCCCTTTCAAGAATCGACGACGCCAGGCTTAGCTGGCTCTTCCCATCAAATGGCCGCTTGCCGGTTGCCATTTCGTAGAGCACCGCGCCGAGCGCAAACAAATCCGATCGCGCATCCGCTTCTTTGCCCTCGATCTGCTCTGGAGACATGTATTGAATCGTGCCAATCACCATCCCGGCGCTGGTCAGCGGCGACAGCGGAGTGGCCTCGCTCATAGTCTTTGCCGCCGACAACAACGGAGCGCTGGAAGCCGAGGCCAATCCCGCAAGCGCCGCCTTTGCCAGCCCGAAGTCCATCAACTTCGCGCCGTTCTTGGTCAGCATGATGTTCCCCGGTTTCAAATCGCGGTGAACGATACCGGCTCGCTGCGCCGCCTCGAGCGCCTCGCAAACTTCAATCCCAATCCTCAGCGATTCCTTCAGAGGCAAAGGACCTTTTTTCATCCGGTCGGCCAGCGACTCACCTTCCAGACACTCCATCACCAGAAAGTCCACGCCATCCTGATGCCCGACATCATGCAATGTGCAAATCCGTGGATGATTCAACGACGAAATCGCCCGCGCCTCCCGCTCAAAGCGCTGCTTCAGATCAGGATTGGAAGCAAGATGGTCTGGCAGGACCTTGATCGCGACCGTCCGATCGAGGCGCGTATCGCGCGCACGATACACTTCGCCCATGCCGCCAGCACCGAGTGGCGCCTGAATTTCATAGGGACCAAGTTTTGTGCCAGAGGCGAGGGGCATGCGTGTGCGCCATTATAACGTGCAAAGCAGATTGCGGCCGACGCAGCGATTCTGGATGGTTTTTCGGCAACAAGGCGCTAGCGGACGTCTGCAGAACTGGTGACCGTGAAAGTCTCGGGTGGATCAAAGTAGCACCGATGCCAGAGGGCGGCGTCGGTCAACTTACCTGCCTTCCATTGCTGAACCGTGGGCAGCGTTATGGCGATCAGGCCGCCGTCGACCGAATCGAAGATCAACACCACTCCGGCGAGCTCCTGGGATTTTGACGCTAGTTCCGCGTAGTTCTTGTCGAGTAAAGATTTTGCGTATTCCAGCTTAGCTGGCGCGCCGCTGTTCTTCTCGTCTTCCTGGATCTTTTGCACCGAGAAAATTTTCACGTTCTTGCCGCGCAGTGCCTCCCAATCCCCCGGGAAGGGCGCAGTTTCCTCACGCGACACTTGAAACAGATCGGCTGCAACCGGCGCGGCCTTCGTGCTCACCAACGGAACGTCCGATATGCCCTCGGGCATCTCCAGGCTGGTGCGCCAAATCCATCCCCGCGACAGGCCCGATATCCGCACGTGCACCCAATCCGCATTGAAATCCAACATCTCAAACTCATCGTGCTCGCTGGCCAGAAACAAAGTTCTACCCGTCAAGCTGGGAGAGCCCACTACCGGCGTTCCGGTTTTCTTGATGGCGACCAGATTCTTCGGATGCGCCTGGTTCTTGAGCACTTCCTCCAGGCTCGCCGCCTCCGCCTGCAAACTGGCCGCGGTTTGACTGTCAGGTTTGTCCGTGGTTTTGCTGGACGCATTTTTCGTCCCGGCCAGTTGACCCGACAAGCCGTGCTCCAACGAGGATGAGAACGTGTGCCCGGTTTGCGGCAACTGCGGCATCGGCGCCGAGATGGCTGGTTCTGAGGTGGCGTGGTCCGCAGATCCTTTTTCCGGAACGGCTAACTGCTTGGCTGAATTCGCCGCACCCGAATTCGTCGTACCTGAATTCGCCGGAGCAGAGTTGTCCGCGAGCAGATCGGTGAGCTGGTCCAGGAGGTCGGATTCGAGGCGGCCATTCGAAGTCAGTAGTTGGTATCCCGATCGGGCTGGCGTTGGATCTGTGTACCAGGCCGTGACCTTGGTGTTCACCCGTACTACCGATCCCGACAGGGTCGCGTTCACTTGCACAGAGGACTGGTAATAACCCCGCTGATAGCGGTCCAGGGGATGATCTGCCGGTACGGCGAATCCTTCCAGTACCGGGAGTCGCCCATGGAGGGACGGTTGCAACCCCTTCAGGGCTTTTTCCACAGCGCTTTTTGACTGCGGGTAAGTACGCTCGTATGATCCTGCTGGCGATCCGGCTGGCGGGCCGGTTTGCGCCGCAGCCGCCAGCACCAGCAAAAACGCCGACATCGCAGCACCAAAAAATCGGCCAATAAAACCATCTCGCGGATCGCGCGAACTCCGCCCCATCATGGCGCCTGCTCCAGTCGGTCGCGTTCAATCCATCCGTGCTGTCCTTCCCGGGTTTCGACTCCGTACCAGTAAGCGGTTGAGATTTGGATCAGGACTTCGACGCCCGGCTCGAGAGATATCAGAGTGCTCGCGCTGTGGAACGGAGAAGACTTGAGCGGAGCCCCGGGCTTCTTGACCCGCCGCTCCACCTGACGGCGCAGGTTGGCGACGTGCTGCTCGAGGGTTTCAGGGGGCTGGTCGTAATTCGTCGCCGCCCGGCCGCTTGTACTCTCGCCATTTACATCCTGGCTTGATGTCTCCGGCGGAGGGGTGCTCAGCACAACTGTGTCACTTCCCAAGCCGAAGTTTTCCTTTGCCAAGTGTTCCTTTTTCGCTTCCAAAGCCTCGGCGTTTTCCTTTTTCATCAGTTCGATCGCGTCGAGGTGTTCCTGGATGTCCTTGTACTCGCTGCTTTCTACCGAGCCGTCCGATTTATGGACGCTGTGCCTGTAATCCTCCACAAACACCGCGTCAATGCGCAGCACAGTATTTTCGGAGCCCTCGACCTGCACCACGTAGCGCACGGCCAAGGTGCCAAGATCGCCGCTGTCTTTGAAATTTCGCGGGTCGAGCGCATGCACCTTGACCTTGTAAAAAACCTTGCCGCCCTCCGTCCATGCGGGAAAAACCGGCGTCGACGCGGCCGCGGCCGCTCCCATAACATATTCGTCTTTGTTGTATTCCTTGGTTCCCCGGATAATCGTGCTCTGCGCCACTTCCTCCACCACCTGCTCAACTTCGCGCTCCGGTAGCGGAATGCTGACGATCAGGCCCTCGCCATACGCAGCAACATCCTTTTCGCGGCCGTGCAACGGGAGAGTCGCAGAAGCTAGCAGAAAAAAAACTGCGATTAGTCTCGGATAACCTGCCGGTCCATTAAACCCAACCCAACGATTCAGCTCCTTGCCACGAAAACTTTTGTCCCAGATCACAACCGGCTCCAGTGGTCCTGTTGCAAGAGTCTCTTACGACGGGTTCATCCTGTCAACTCACCTGTCAACTCGCCCAGGGGCGCGCCTCTAAGGTAATTCACCGATACGCCGAATGGACTATGTAAATAATTTGTAAAAAAACTTGCACTCTGCTAGGCACGGTAGTAGTATCCGACGGCTGTGGTGGTTGGACCACCTAACCGCAAACTTTGTATTTCTGCTCAGGCACAGGGGCTCCAGGCAATTGCCTTACGGTTGGTCGCTGCGTGCTTGATCTGGTTTGCGTGCGGTGGGAATTTCGTTCTTAAGAAAATTTGTGACCTCGTCTGAGGAGTGCAGCCATGCGTATGTGGGCGCAGTCTCATCTCTGTCAGAAGCCGCAGCGGATAAGTTCTGTCTTCGCCGCTGCATTCGCCTTAATCTTGCTGCTCTTGAGCGCCAGCCAGCCGGCGGGCGCGTTACCCGCCTTCGCCCGGAAATATGGGCTCCGTTGCTCGGCCTGCCACGAGTCGTGGCCCGCCTTGAACAACTTCGGGCTGAAGTTCAGAGACAATGGCTATCAGTTGATGAACGAGCGGGATTCTCCCATCTGGCAGAATCCCGGCTACTGGCCGGTGACTTTCCGCATCACGCCGATCTGGCACCGGGTGAGCAGCCTTAACCAGGTTGACACCTACACGCCGGGAAATCTCGGCCCCACCGGTTCGACGGCACAACGCATCACGTCGGAGGGATTCGATCTCAGCGGACTGGACTTCCACACCGGTGGAACTCTGGAGAAGAACATCTCGTTCTATGTGCTTCCGTCATCCGACCCAACGGGAGCGTTTCATTTTGAGAGCGTCAATGCACGTATCGATAACATTGGTGGCAGCCCTTGGCTCAACATCCGCCTAGGTCGCTTCGAGCTCAACAACCTGCTTTCCGAAAAGCGCACTCTGTGGCTCACCGCTAACGGCGGTATTTATCAGACCTATCACTTCATCCCCGTGGGTGACGGAAACATCTTCGGGCAAATGGGGGACAACCAGTTCGGCCTTGAGTACATGGGACACTCGGTGGACGATAAGACGCGCATTTCCGGCTCCCTGCTCAGTTCGAATGACGGGAACGTCAACCTGATTACCGGAGCCAACTCCTATAGTGGATTCTTTACTTTCGACCAGGCCTTTGATACCGGCAAGTTGGGAATGCAGCGTGTCGGGGCGTATGCCTTTGTAGGAGAGGCGGCGACGTACTATCTGACGAATAGCGCTGGCGGAACGGGTGCCGTGCCCATCCCTGGCTCGGGAATTGGCAACAAGGGATTCAGTCGTGTGGGCTTTTACGGGCAGTTTTACTTTGGTCCCCATTTTGACCTGAACGTAGTCACTCAGCATGGCGAGGATAACGCGTGGTTCGGTCAGGGCTATGGTAACGCAATCGCCACAGATGGCAATGGAGGCGCAACTGCGACCTGCTCGAATCCCGCCAACGGCCCCACTTGCCCCTATCTGAACAATACGCCGGGGACGACCCTTGCGCCGGGATCGCGATCACCCACCTGGAACGGCTACACCTTTGAAGCTCGCTACGTATATAGTCCGCAGCTGATCTTCAAGGCCGTTTACGAGGCGGAGCGGATGTCGCAACAAGCCACTCCGGGCACCCCGTCCAACCTGGGAAACATCAACAACTATTCGATTGGCTACCGCTACAACCCGTTCATGACCAGCCGGGCCGGCTTCGCCTATTTCGGCGAATTCAACCTGTTCCACCAGGACCTAACGGGGCCTCCTAACTCAGCTGGCAATGCCACCAACGTAAACACCAGCGAATTGATGTTTGGAATTGACTTTGATTTCTGATTTTGATTTCTGATGAGGATGAATCCGCTGGCGAACTCGTTTCGCCAGCGCTGACTTCAGTTGAAGGGTGCTGACTATGAAGAGCTTGAAGCCAATGCGTTTTATCGGCGCGATTCTTTTCATTGCGATTCTCGGGTTGGTTGTCGTTGCCGGACTTACTCCTCGGGCCTTCGCCCAGGATGAGCCCGCCGTAGGTCCGAAGCCACCGGTTGTGATCAAGCCTATGGAGAGCCACATCGGCAACCTCACCGGGCATGCTGCGGACGCGAAGTCCGACTTCCGACGCTACTGTGCCGGCTGCCACGGCGACTACGGAGATGCCAACGGCGAGAACGCGGTTTGGCTCGATCCGAAGCCGCGCGACTTTACCATAGCCACTTTCAAGTGCCGCTCCACCCTGACGGGCACGCTCCCCACCGATGAAGATCTCTTCAACACCATCGGACGCGGCATCGACAACTCCAACATGCCGATCTGGAATACCTTTAGCAAGCAACAACGCGCCGACTTGGTGGCGTATATCAAGATCTTCTCGCCCCGATGGGAGCATGAAAAAGCCGGCACGCCAATCTCGATTCCGCCCGAGCCGCCGGTCACCATCGAGAGCATTTCCCACGGCCAAGCTCTGTTTGCGAAATTGGAATGCTGGAAATGTCACGGTACGCACGGCGAGGGTGACGGCCCGTCCGCCTCCACGCTCACCGACAGCAAGGACAATCCGATCCGCCCCTACAACTTCGCCGCGGGCGGAAACGATTCGCGTTTCAAGTGCGGCGTTACCAACCAGGATGTCTACAAGATCTTCATGACCGGTGTGGATGGCACGCCCATGCCTTCCTTCGCGGACGTGATTCAGCCGAACGATGCCTGGGATCTGGTTCATTTTCTACGTACCTTGCAGGTCCACCGTCACAGCAAGGAGAACGAAGTCCTCGCGGCTGCGCACGGAGTTATCCCTCCCTATGTGGATAAAAGCCCAGCGCCAGCTGCCCCAGCCGCTAACAAGTCGCCCAGCGGTGGCCAGTAGAATGCCCACCCGGACCCAAGAAGGGAGTACTCGAATGCGTACGAAGCAGGTTCTACTAGCTCTCATGACGTTGCCTATCTGTTCGTCCCTGCTGTTCGCCGGAACCGTTAGCGGCAAGGTGACCTACACAGGCACGCCCGCCCACATGAAACCGATCGACATGTCCAAAGAACCCAGCTGCGCCAAGCAGCATGCCACACCCATAAATGTCGAAACAGTTGTGACCGGGGCAAACAACGCGCTGGATAACGTGGTGGTATACGTCTCCTCCGGAGCTCCCGACGACGGCCAGGTTCCGACGCAGGCCATTACCTACACGCAGAAGGGTTGCCAGTATATTCCGCACGTTCTGGCCATGCATGTCGATCAGGAATTCGACATCGTCAACGACGACCAAACTTCACACAACATCCACCCGCTGCCTAAAGTGAACATAGAGTGGAACAAATCCCAACCCCCCGGTACGCCGCCGATTAAAGAGAAATACGACAAGCCAGAATTCATCGAGGTGAAGTGCAACATCCATCCCTGGATGCACGGCTACTTCGCCGTGCTGAAGACGTCACACTTCGACGTAAGCAAGGAGGGAGGGGACTTTAAGCTGCCGAATCTGCCTCCCGGAAAGTACACCATCACCGCCTGGCACGAAAAGTACGGCACGCAAACTGCCGAGGTAACCATCACCGGCAACGAGACCAAGGAACAGAACTTTACCTTCAAGGCGACGCCGTACTGACCGAGCCGCGGCGGAGATGGAATTTCTCAGCTGCGTGCACGCCTGGTTGTTTGGCGGTGACAAGGGATGCGAAAGAAATGGATTCAGGTTGACAGCCAACACTCTGCGGCCCCGCGAATTATTCACTTGACCAATCTTCACCCTCGGCACAAAAGTTCGGCGCCATAGAGACTGGTCAGCGCAAATAGCCTGCCCAGCTTGGCGTACAGCGGGCTGACGACAGAACGACCTTGAACGCCAAATCACAGCCGGGGACAGGGAGGGTATATGGAAACTGCGATCGGAGTATTTGCTTCACGCGATCACGCGGAGCGCGCGGTCAAGGAGTTGCGGGAGCGAAGCGTGCCGGAAGAATCCATCGTTTTCCTGACTCGGTCGGAAAACGAAGCCAAAACCATTGCCAAGGAGCTCGGTGCATATGTGGGAGGCTTCATGGGAGGCGCCGCCGGGGTCACAACCGGCGTGGTGGCTGCCACCCTGCTTCTTCCCGGCATCGGGACGGTATTCGCGCTAGGCATCGGCGCCGCCGCATTGCTCACCGGTGCTGGTGCGGGCGCGAGTGCGGGCTCCGCACTCGGATCGGCGGCAACACACGAGGCGGACGAGCCACAACCCACCAATCCTGAAAAGTGCTCTGATGATGTCGCGTTCTTCCGCGAAGTCCTAAAAGAAGGGCGTTCGTTGATCGTGGTTCGCACAGAATCAAAGGAACTAGCGGTCTCCGCGTGCGCGGTGCTTGATCGACTCGGAATCGGCATGCAAGGATCGACTCCCGTGAAGATGCAAACCGCGATCCGGCGGGTGGGCGGAGTGACCGTCGTTGACATCAGTGGAAGAATTACGCTGGGAGAGGGAAATGTCATTCTCCGCGAGATTGTTCGAGACTTGGCGGAAAAAGGCAGCAAAGCGATCGTGCTGAACCTCGGTGAAGTTCATTACATAGACAGTTCCGGAGTCGGGGAACTGGTCAAGGCTCACACCACGGTTCGAGGCCAGGGTGGAAATTTGAAGCTGACCAATCTAAACAAGCGAGTACATGATTTACTCGAGCTGACGCGGCTGTCTGCTGTTTTCGATATTCAAAAGGATGAGACGAGCGCGATCAAGTCTTTTGGCGGCTCGTCGCAAGCTATCGCTTAACCTGTCGGCGGGTCACTGCCGGAGCTGTTTTCGAGGACAACATGGCGAAGTTCTTTGCGATCACTATCATCGTAATCGCGATTCTGTCCGCGATTCCCATCTTGCGACATACCTGGGTTGCACCCGAGGATATCTCGACTCATGGAGCTCTGATCGATGACCAGATGTCGGAAACCATGGTGGAAGCTGGAATCTCCTTTCTTGCCGCACAGTTTGTTTTGGCGATTTTCATCTGGAAGTTCGCAGGCCGTGGTCCGGAGGCGAAGATTCAGATTTTTCCCGGCGGCGCCAAGGGTTTGGTGATTGCTGCCTTGCTGGTCGTAGGCGTCGAGGTCATGGCCCTCGGTATCTTTGGAGTGAAGGCGTGGGCCAACGTATATCTCACCGCGCCTTCGGCCGACGCCTTGCCGATCCAGGTTCAAGCCGGACAATTCGCTTTCTATTTCCGCTACCCCGGCCCCGATGGAACGTTCGGACCTATTCACCCGGAGCTCGTTAATGAGGGATCGCAGAATTTTTTTGGTCTCGACCCCGAACACGATGTCGACGCCCGAGACGACATCGTGGCCGCCGAAATGGCGATCCCCGTCAACAAGGAAATCCACTTGCTCATGCACTCGAAGGATGTTGGACATTCCTTTTTTGTAAGGGAGTTGCGGGTGCAACAGGATTTTGTTCCCGGTCTCGATGTTTCTCTGCACTTCACGGCTACCAAGGTCGGCAAATACGAGATCGTCTGCACCCAGCTGTGTGGTTTGGGACATTACAACATGAAGGCGTACCTCGAGGTTATGTCTCAGCAAGACTTCGATGATTGGCTGAAGAAGGAAGCGGCAATGCAGTAGCTCTTCCCGTCCGCGCTCACGCGCGGTGGATAGAGTCATCTCTTTCGAGGTAAGCATATGCACGACATGTCAGCGCCTCAGGTGCACCACCACGCTCCTCCGACCAGTTTCATTCGGAAGCACGTCTTCAGTCTGGACCATAAGGTGATCGGCAAGCAGTATTACGCGTTGGCCTTGGTCGCCGCTTTTGCCGGAATGGTGCTCTCCTGGTTCATGCGCATCCACCTGGGTTGGACCAACTTTGCCATTCCCGGCTTGCAATTTCTTTCGAAGACTGGCGCTCCCGGTGGGGTCATGACGCCAGAGTTCTACCTGCAGTTGATGACCATGCATGGCACCATCATGGTCTTTTTTGTGCTGACCACCGCTCCTTTTGCGGCGTTCGGCAATTTCTTCCTGCCCATCCAAGTGGGCGCTGAGGATATGCCCTTCCCGCACTTCAACATGATGTCGTTCTGGGTGACATTCACGGCTTTCCTGGTCCTGATGTCGTCATTCATCCTCGGCGATGGACCCACCCTCGGTGGCTGGACCCAATATGCGCCGCTCAATTCGGTAGGTTCGGTTGCGGGACCCGGCCAAGGTCTGGGCGTGATCCTTTGGATGACTTCCATTGCGCTGTTTTGTATTGGCCAACTGCTGGGCTCATTGAACTTTATCACCACCACGCTCGATCTCCGGGTCAAAGGCATGAGCCTCATGCGTCTGCCGCTCACCGCCTGGGCATGGTTCATTACTTCGTGCATGGGCCTGACCGCATTCGCCGTGTTGATGCCGGCATGTATCCTCGTCATTCTCGACCACGTGGCCGGAACCAGCTTCTTTGTCTCATCGAATGAAGTGATCAATGACCAACTGGTGCCGCACTCTGGAGGTTCAACTCTCCTCTGGCAGCACCTGTTCTGGTTTTTCGGCCATCCTGAGGTCTACATCGCGATCGTGCCCGGTATCGGCATCGTTTCCCATATTTTGACGACCAACATGCGCCGCCCGATGCTTAGCCACAGAGTGCTCATCTATTCCATGGGAGCGCTTGCCGTCCTCAGCTATATGGTCTATGGGCACCACATGTTTGTCAGCGGGATGAATCCGCTGTCCTCGCTGGCATTCTCGTTCCCCACGCTGGTAATCACCATCCCGTCCACCATCATCGTGCTGATCCTAGTGTTCAGCCTGTATGGTTCCAGGCTGCGCATCAATTCGGCGTCCCTGTTTTCTTTGGGCTTTGTTTCGATGTTCGTCAGCGGAGGCGTGAGCGGCTTCTTCCTGGCTCAGCCATCGATCGATATCATGCTCCATGCCACCTACTTTGTGGTGGGCCATTTCCACATGGTGATGGGCGTCGCCGCCATGTTTGGTATCTTCGCTGGAACTTATTTCTGGTTCCCCAAGATGACCGGGCGAATGATGAACGAAACCTTGGGCAGACTTCATTTTTGGCTCAGTTTCGTGGGCACATATTGCATTTTTATGCCGTTCCATTACCTGGGAATGGCCGGAAATGTCCGCCGCTATTCGTCGTTCCCGGATGACTACATGCAGCGGTTGATCCCGGTTCATCGCTTCATCACCGTCGCCGCTCTCGTCACAGGTGCTGCCCAGTTGATCTTTCTCTACAACCTGATTCACAGCCGGTTCTGGGGCAAGCCCGCGCCAGATAATCCGTGGGAGGCCACTTCGTTGGAGTGGAGCACGGCAACGCCACCGCCTTTCGACAATTTTGGCGGCAAGCACCCTGTGGTTTACCACGATCCCTATCAATACGGCGTGCAGAGTTCGGTTGGCGACTACGTCATGCAGGCCTCGCCGGAGCAAGTTAAAACGGAGCACGACGAGAAATAACTCGGAAGAAACTGAATTTCGTATCGCGGAGTTTCGTATCAGGGTACCGCTTTAGCGATACCGTAAGCGCTGCAAAATCAAAAACCCTTTAGGGGCCGAGTAGCGAGAAGTAACGCGGGACGGGGAGTCTACTGCGCTATGGCAACTACGATCCATCAACCGCCGCAAATCGATCCGCAGCATCCGCCGAAGCCGGGCCACTCGGGCAACGGCGGTTGGCGGAATCTGGTTCCCGCGGACCGTGATCTGCAGGTGACGCAGGAGTACTCGCCGCCACCGTCTTCGACTGGCATCTGGGTAGTGCTTTTCGCCATTACGATGATGTTTGCCGCGTTCAGCAGTGCGCTCATCGTACGCAAAGGTTCATCGCTGGACTGGCAGACCTTCACCTTGCCGTCGATCCTCTATTTCAACACCCTGATCCTCCTGGCTAGCAGCGTGACCATGGAAATCGCGCGTCGCCGCGTCGCTACTTTCATGGGCGGCCTGAAAAGTCAGGTTGAGAGCCCGGCACGCTGGCTGTACATAACCCTGTTTCTCGGCCTGCTTTTTGTTGCGGGTCAGTACGCCGCGTGGTCCCAGTTGAGAGCCGAGGGGCTCTATCTAGCCACGAATCCAAGCAGTTCTTTTTTCTATGTGTTGACCGCCACCCATGCGCTGCATGTGCTGGGAGGTCTGGGCGGGCTGGTCTATGTCATTCGCAAGCTGCGGAGGTCGGCGCTGCGGCGGAGCGCGCTGGACGCGACCGCACGCTACTGGCATTTCATGGGCGTTCTCTGGCTGTACCTGCTTTGCCTGCTTTGGATGAAACTTTAACTCACATAATTAGGAGGCACTGTGAGCCAAGCCGATTTGACCATGGAAGGACACTCGACAGGCCTGACGGTAGGACCGGCATTCTCGATTCCTACAAAAAAGCTGGCGATGTGGCTGTTCATTATCGCCGACACCATGACTTTTGCCGCCTGCCTGGTGGCCTATGGATTCCTGCGCAACGGCACTCCCAACTGGCCCAGACCGTTCCACAGCATCACCAATGTCGCGCTGATGACCTTCATTCTTCTCACCAGCAGTTTGACCATGCTCATCGGACTGCGCTCCGCGCGATTGGGGGACAAAGCCGGAGCCTTTCGCTGGATCATGATTACTGCGGCTCTGGGCGTCGTTTTCGCCTTCCTGCACATTCGTGAATGGCTGGGGCTCATCGATGAAGGCATGACGCTCCTTAAGAATCCGTGGGGAACCGGACTGTTCGGGGCGTCGTTCTTCAGCATCACAGGCTTGCACCTCACCCACGTTACATGCGGCATAATCGCCTTAATCGCTGTGGGTGTGCGCTACAAAGGCGGCCGCTATAATGCGGACGACATCGAGGTCTTGGGCCTGTACTGGCATTTCGTGGATCTGGTTTGGATGTTCGTCGTACCGTTGGTCTATCTTTTGAACCTCACCCACTAGATCAAGAAATCTTGCGAGCAGAATGCGGAGCTACCGACTATGACACCGAAAACAGCGGCAGAGGAAGAGAGCGGCGGAATTGGCAAAGATTTGATTGTCTATCTTTGCCTGCTCGCTCTCGCCGGATTGCAATTTATCATTGCCTATCAGAAGATTGACGCCGCGCAAATGTTGACGCGCATGCTGGCGGTCGCCTGCGTCGAAGCGGGCCTGGCAGAATTGTTCTTTATGCATCTTTGGTCGGAGAAGCGGACTTTTCTGTGGTTTGTTGTCATCTTTACGGTTGCAGTCCTGTTAGGCATGCAATACGGATGGACTGACAGCTTCCGGATGCTGGTCGGCGCCGCACCGTTTTCAAAATGACTTATGTCAGGAATGGCGAGTGGAGATGCAGATCTTAAGTAGAGAATTACGAAGAGAGCTAAGTAGAGAACTAAGTAGAAAGCTAAGAACAAGGATGAGCGTCCAGAGACCGTTCCTGCTGATTGGCATTGTGCTGGTGGCACTGGTCATGCTCGCCGCGCCGCTCCCCGCCTTTTCTCAGAGTTGCGCGCTCTGTTATACGCAGGCGGCGTCGGCCGGCGCTCGAATGATTCAGGCCTTGCGCAGCGGGATCCTGATTCTTATTGTCCCCCCTACCTTGATGTCGGTTGGCATGATTTTCATTGTTTATCGCAAACGCAATCAGTTCAGACCGGATAACCCGCCTGACTCTGACCGGAGCTGGTAGACGGAGACGACAAACGTGATGGCAAGCACCACCTCTCTTCAAACGCTAAGATCCAAAGTCGGAGACTACTACACGCTCACCAAGCCCGAGGTGAACCTGTTGATTCTCATGACTACGTCCGCGGGCTATTATCTTGCGTGTCCTGGGCCCGTGCGGATCACGCGCTTGGTCAACACACTAATCGGCACCCTGTTGGTTGCCAGTGGAACGGCAACTCTAAATCAGTGGATGGAACGAGTGTGGGACGGTCAGATGCGCCGAACTGCCTCTCGTCCGCTGCCTTCGGGCAGGCTCACCGGACGGGAGGCGTTCATATTCGGCATCGTGCTGAGCATCGCGGGAGGACTCTATCTGCTGGCAGCGGTCAATGCTTTATCCGCCTGGCTCGCGGTTTCGACTTTGCTCTCCTATCTACTCGTCTATACCCCACTCAAGCGGAAGACGCCGTTCTGCACGTTGCTAGGGGCGTTTCCGGGCGCCATGCCTACACTGATCGGCTGGGCGGGAGCTTCAGCGAACATCAACCGGCAAGCCTGGTTTCTCTTTGCCATTCTTTTTCTTTGGCAGTTTCCCCATTTTCTTGCAATCGCGCTGATGTATCGCGACGACTACAGCAGCGCTGGCTATCGTATGCTGCCCGATTTCGATCGTGACGCGCGCTTCACCCGCATTGAGATTGCGGGCTTTGCCATGATCCTGGTGCTCGCTACGATGTTGCCGGTAGTAGACCGGCCGGGCTGGTTGTATTGGGCCGGTATGTCGATGGCGGGTGCGTTCCTGCTCTATCACGTGGGTAAGCTGGCGGCATCGGGTTCGAAGGTTCTGGCCAGCCGTCTCCTTCATGCATCAGTCATCTATCTGCCTTTGGTTCTCGGGATCATGGTTGCCAGAAAGGCGTGAAGTTAGGTGGATGCTTGCGTTTATGGACGCCGACACTGGGGAGTTACACACAGCGCCGACTGGAGCGCGCGAGGAAGCCGGGAGGTCTTATCGCGAGCTTGCGGCGTAACACTTCGCTTATTTCCCTGCTTCTTTAACTACTTTGAGGAAATCGTAAAGCTAACTGTCGTGGTCTCGCTGCTCTTCGCCTCAACTGTCTTCTCCCAGGTTTTGGGCTCGCTGAAGATTGGCCGCTCCACCCTCCGCTCAGTCAAAACATCGAACGTACTCTCACGACTCACAATTCCCCACCCTTCGTGCCAGGCTACAATCTGATACTCGCCGGGTGGAACGTCCGTGAGTTCAAACCTGCCACTCTCGTCGGTCACGGCATAATAAGGATGCGGGACCACCATCATCTCGGCATTCATCCACACGTGGCCGCCGTTGCACTTGAGGTTGACCAAGCCTGGAGTCTGCATCGTCCTGGAAATTACCTGGTTTGTGAACGGGAAGGGCAGATTGAACGTGGCTGCGCCATCCATATGAATAGTGTGGAGAGTGGCGTCGGAACTCATCATTTGAAGAACAGCATCCTGGGGCACTAACAGGATGTGGGGCTCATAGCGACAAAACTTCTGGTTCAGGGAACGTCGCGGCTGGGGCAGATCCATCGCCTTGCCACTGGAGACGTTTTTCAGGAAGACGATTGTGTTGGCCACACCACCCTGCGGGCCCACGACCAGGCGCTCCAGATCGACCTTCTTCTGTGAATTGGGATCACAAATCTGCGGATCCTTCGTGATTGGATATTCTTCTGCGTGAGGCCGAGGTCCAGCCCATTTTACGGTTCCGCTGATCGTTCCGCCGTTCGTTACCGGCACAACTTTGTACGGGCTCTGCGCCCGGGCTCGTCCGCCCCCAAATGAAAACAGCGCGAGCAAAACTGCCAGTTTCACTCTCGTGAGCATTGCGCGCTTCTCCTACTAGTCGCTCCTTAGGTTCCGACCGCTGGCTCGGCTGCCTGGGGGAAAGGAGTTAGTCCGACTGATGTCACGCTAAAGGGAAAGATGTCGGTGTCAAAGATCACCAAGAGTGCGCGACTTTAGTCATGCGTATAACCGGAGTTGCCATTTCAAAACCGCAGCTTGGACAGTACGGAGATGATTGCAGGCTGCCGCACCGATATGCGATAAAGAGATTCTCCGAGATTGCGTAGGACACGTCCCAGGTCCACGTCTTGTCTTTGGTTGGCCGCCAGTCTTTTCCATGCTCTATGGCATGCTTTGGAAAACACGGCAACGCCGTGTTGGTGGTGCATTCGAGTATCGAGAAAGCAGAGGCGAAATCGAAGATGCAGAAGCAAGCGTTTGGCAAGACTGAAGACGGTCAGCGGGCGGATATGTACACCCT
>Ga0209274_10000112_pt1 | contig 69239 bp, 48 predicted proteins | sample HubBroMetageREF1_FD_188343 | JGI IMG/M metagenome (GOLD analysis project Ga0209274, IMG submission 188343) | Reference soil microbial communities from the Hubbard Brook experimental Forest, New Hampshire, USA - Hubbard Brook CCASE Soil... | ecosystem: Environmental > Terrestrial > Soil >...
CACGAGGGCATTCCGTTCTGGTAATGTCCTCTTGGCCTATCAGCCAAAGTAGAAGAATAAAGACTCGGGAAAAATACATAGCGATTCAGGAGAATGACATGAAGGGCTTGATTGTGCTGGTGGTGCTGGTGGTGATCGGGCTGGCCGTGTTTGGGCAGTACGTGGGCGTGAAAAATAATCTCGTCGCGAAGGATCAGGCGGTGAAAGCGGCTTGGTCGCAGGTGGATATCGTGCTGCAGCGGCGAGCGGATTTGATTCCGAACCTGGTGGAGACCGTGAAAGGATATGCGCAGCAGGAAGTGACCGTGTTTGGCGACATCGCCAAGGCGCGGTCGGCTCTGCTCTCGGCGCAGACTCCATCCGATAAGATCGCCGCGAACGGGCAGTTGGATGGCGCGATCGGCCGGCTGCTGCTGATCGTAGAGAATTATCCGCAGCTTAAGTCGAACGAAAATTTTCTGCGCTTGCAAGATGAGTTAGCGGGCACGGAGAACCGGATCGCCGTCGAGCGCAAGCGCTATAACGACGCGCTGCAAGATTACAACACTTATGTGCTGCAGTTTCCGAACAGTCTGTATGCGGGGTATGCGGGATTCAAGCAGAACCCGGCGTACTTCCAGGCAACGGAAGCTTCGCGGCAGGTGCCGAAGGTGGACTTTGGCGCTAAGCCGGCTGCTCCGGCGACAACCGCTCCAGCAGCTGCTCCGGCACATTGAAGTCGATGGTCGTTAGCCGTTGGTCGTTCGCGGTTCGACTGGGTGGAGGGAATCGGCGGGTTGAAAGGCTTTTGCCTCGCTAGGCCTTTGCTCGCTAACGACCAACGACTGACGACCAACGACCAGCCCCAACGACTCTCCCCAAACCGAACATATTGCCCGCCCGTGCGTCACATTCTGGCGACGTGCACTTTGGTATACAGATGAACAGGGTCTCTGGAATCCCCTCCCGATTCCGAAGTCTCGGATCGAGGGGATTCTTATGTGCTGCCGCTTTGGGCCATTTCTGGTTACGCTTCGCGATATTTTTCGGGTAGTTGTCTGCAGCATATTCCTCTTTCAACTCATCCTTCTTATTGGTTCTCGAGCTTGGAGCCAGGATGCGTCCACGGGCGCGCTGCGGGGAGTGGTATTAGACGCCCAGGGAGCGGTGATTACGAATGCGGACATTGTGGCGATACGGATCGAGACCGGGGTCCGCTACCACTCGGCCACGGATTCAGCGGGACGGTTTGTCGTCGACCTGCTGCTTCCGGGAAAATATTCCGCGCGGGCGGAGGCGGAAGGAATGTCGCCAGAGATTTCTCCGCTGATTCGGGTTGAGGTGGGCTTGGCGGAGCAGTTGACGTTCAAGCTACGGGTAGCGGGGCCGAAGGAGTCGATCACCGTGTCGGATGCCCCGCGGACCGTGGACGCGAATCCGAGTTCGGTGTCGGCGCTCGTGGATGAGCAGGCGATCAAGGATCTGCCGTTGAATGGGCGGCGGTATACCGATCTGCTGTTGCTGTCACCGGGCGTGACGCAGGATCCGCGCGGATTGACTTCGGGCTCGAACGGCGATCTTTCTTACGGCGGAATTCGCGGATACAACACGAGCTTTCTGATGGATGGCCTCGACAACAATAACGGGTTCTATGCCCAGGCGACCGGCCGGTATCGTGCGCCTTACCAGTTTTCCGACGAGATGATCCAAGAGTTCCGCGTGCAGTCGAGCGGGTATGGAGCAGAGTCGGGCCGGGCTGGGGGCGCGGTGGTGAATGTGGTGACGAGATCGGGCACCAACCATTGGCACGGGAGCACTTTCTATCGTTTGCGCGACAGTGAACTGGGGGGAGCGGCTCCTCCATTTGTGGGCTTCAATCCTAGCAACGAGCAGCATCAATTCGGCGCGACCATCGGAGGGCCGATCCAGCGCAGCAAGACGTTTTTGTTTGCGGGCTACGATCAGCACATTTTTAATGTGCCGGCGGTGGTGCAGTTCTCCAACGGTCTGACGGCGGTGGTGCCGCAATTGGGCGAGTACCCGACGCCGGGGGATTACGAGATTTGCAATCCCGCGATTGGCGGAGGGGCTTGCGACGAAGCAATTGTGCCAGGCTGCCCTCCTCCCAGTATGGGTGGGCCGCCCTGTGTTGGGCCGACGGTGGCGCCGGCGGCCACGCAGCTTTCGACCATGGGCGGGACGTTTCACGCGAAGTTATTAGGAGAAACGGGATTTCTGAAGCTGGACAGGGTGTTGGCGCCGCATCAGTTTCTTACCGCGCGATTGAGCGCATCGCAATCTTATGGGGAGAACAACGTCTTCTTCGATCCGGGGAGTCCGATTTCATTTGATTCGATCAGCGCGAATGGGGAAGAAGACGTGGAGACGGAAAGCGGTTCGCTGAGTTTGCTGAGCGGAATTACGCCGCGGCTGACGAGCCATCTGCGGGTGCAGTTTTCGCGCGACCTCGAGCAGCAGTTTCCCAATAGTACCGGGACGCAGGCGAGCATCTACAGCTGGATGGAGGCTTTCGGGCAGTCTTCTAACTTGCCGCGAACAACCAGGGAACACCGCTTGCAATTGGCGGAGACCCTGAGCCTGACCCGCGGGCGGAACCAGTGGAAATTCGGAGCCGACGGGATGCGGACCTGGGACTACGATTATTTCCCGTCACTGTTCGATGGCGAGTATTTCTTCGACGACATTTCGGTGAATCCGTTTACGTTTGTGCCGATGCATGAAGGGCTGGAGTTAACCCCATTGCGGGCATACGCGCACACAATCATGCCCAGCTGGAACTTTGACGCCGGCAGTTGGACCGGACCGCCCGCCAACTTGGCGCGATATTACGAGCAGAATTTCGGGAATCCTGTGTCGAATCCGAACGGCAACGACTACGCGGCGTTCGTGCAGGACACGATGCGGCTCACGCCGCACTTCAGCTTGAGCCTGGGAGCGCGCTATGACCTGCAGACCTTTTCGAAGACGGGAATGGTGAGTAATCCGCTGTGGTCGCAGGTGGGGAAGATGCCGCTGAACAGAATGAATTTTGCGCCGCGGGCGGGCATCGGATATTCGTTCGGCAACGAGCGGCCGACGATGGTGCGGGCGGGATTTGGAATTTTCTTCACCCGCATTCCGCAGAGTTATCAGACAGCGGTGCTCGATGACAATGGGCTGACGGATAATTTTATTTCTCTCGATAATACGGTTTCCGCCGAACAACAGGTTTTTCCTTCTTATCCGAATGCGGCGGTGAACTGTCCGCGGGGTCCGGTCTCATGCTCCATACCGTCGGCTTGGCAGCCGTATGCGACCAGCGAGGTGGCGGCATTCGCTTCGGACTTTAAGACTCCACGCGTGCAGCAGGGAAGTTTGAGTCTGGAGCGGGAACTGGCCAACGGGTTTACGGGGACAATTTCTTACCTGTATGTGCACGGCGTGGATATGATCCGGGCGCGCGATGTGAATCTGCCGCCGCCGACTTATTACAGTTACCCGATCTTCGATCCGACCGGCAGTACTTTTCAAAATCAGTTTTATAACGTGTGGTCGTTTGCCACGCAGCAGACGAGTTACAGCATCAGTTGTCCGTATCCTCCGTGCATCAATCCGTTGGTTCGTCCGATACCGCAACTGGGGGCCGTCGATCAGTTTGAGAGCGCGTCCTCGAGCGACTACAACGGCATGACGGTGTCGCTGCGCAAACGCATGTCGGGAGGAATGTATTTCAGCCTGGCCTACACCTGGGCGCACGCGATCGATGACGGGCAGGACGCACTGGTGACGTTACAGCCGGTCACAGTGCAGAACTCGTACTCGACAAAGAGTGAGCGCGGGCCGAGCGTGACCGATCAGCGGAACCGGCTGACGGTTTCCGCCATCGAGGAGCCGCATCCGTTTGCGGCTGGGCAGAAGGCTCTGGCGACGGTGTTCGATCACTGGAAGGTTTCCGGGATCATGACCTATGGCAGCGGGCGCCCGGCGAACGCCATGGTGTCGGGCGATCCGAATCAGGACGGGAACCCGAGCAATGACCGTCTCGCCGGATATGGGCGCGATGCTTTTACCGGCCCAGACTACGCGAGCATGGATCTGAAACTGGGAAGGATGATGAATCTGGGCGGACCGTATCATCTTGAGTTGACGGCGGACTCGTTCAATCTATTCAATCGCAACAATGAAAGGTTGACGATCACCGACAACGGCTTCCAGAGTACGGCAGGACAGTTCATTAAGGACTCGCAATTTGCGGGAAATACTTATTATCCGGCTTATTATCAGCAACCTACGAGTCTTATGAAGCCGGCTAGCTCATTCGCTCCGCGACAAATGCAATTTTCCATGCGCTTGAATTTCTGAAGTGAAGTGAAGATTCCTGCACATTCCACTTGACTTAACAGGGCAAGGCTTGCCATAACTACTAGCGAAGTGCGGTTAGGACAATCGAGGGGAGTTTAGTTTCATTGGCGGAAGCCCGACTTCAAGAGAATGAATCCCTCGAAAACGCGCTTCGGCGGCAACGGTGTTCCTCAGACTCGAAATTGGAGCGCCAAAGTCTCGACGGAGGGTTAAGAATTTAAGTTGTTCTTATTTCCCCGGTAGTTGAAACGCGAGTCAGTCAGTAACCATACGGGTGCACACCGTGTGGCGGGCCGAACCCAGGGGTCACATGAGGGGGATGTAAATCCTCTGCCCACGAAGTGAACCGGATCCTTCCCTATTCGGGTCTCCCGTGCAGAGCAGGGACTCGGAATGGGAGCGCCTCTTCAATGGAATACCAGGACAAGACTCTGAAATGTGTGGATTGTGGCACGGACTTCGTGTTCACAGCGGGTGAGCAGCTGTTCTTCCACGACAAGCAGTTCAAGAACGAACCCAAACGCTGCAAGAACTGCAAAGGCAAGCGAGTGCCAGTGCTGACGCCTCCCTCACACGGATCGCCGCGCGGGCATTCCTACCCGAAGACGGAGACCCGGACGAACTGTTCGCAGTGTGGGAAAGAGACTACGGTGCCGTTCCGTCCGACCCAAGGGCGTCCAGTGCTTTGCCGCGAGTGTTATCAGCAGGGGCGGCAGGTCGCGAGCGCTTGATTACTCTGTGACTTTTAAGGGCTCAGGGGCGATCGTTTAGGGAAGGGCCAGCGGGGCGCTCATCCCGTGGGGCGCTTGCCTTCTTGTGCATTCGAGGCGGAATTGCGCTCTCGTAGCTGCTTGAGCTCGGAGTGGCGTATGAGCAAAGCTTCCACCTGCCGCAGAAGATCGCGGGTGCCGAGCGGCTTGATGAGCAACGAGTCGGCGTGTTCTCCGGTCCAATCTCCCATGCCCCCACCGTTTCCGCTCCCATCCTCCCGGCGCCCAGGGTCTCCGGAGGGTGAATATGCGGTGAGCAGGGCGGTCGCGGGATCGTACGGCTGGCGGCGGGCCATGCGCAGAACTTCCAGGCCGGCCTCTTCGGTTTCCATGCGTAAGTCGCTGATCACCATCTGGAAAACCCCGGATTCCATGCGGGCAATGGCCTCGGCGGAACTGCCGGCGGTTTCGACTTCAAATCCGTGGAATTCGAGAACAGCTTTGAGGGTCAGCAGGACGGCGAGATCGTCGTCGACAAGAAGAATGCGGCGTTTCATGGTGCACCTCTTAAGAGCGTGGAGATGCAGTGCGCCGCGAAATCAGCTCGCACGGAGCTTCAGTCGAGGCATCCACTCGTTTAGTATAGGGGCGTGGCTCGCTTCTACATAGAGAATTTTGGCTGCCGCGCGACGCAAGCAGATGGTGCGGCTCTGGAACGGCAATTTCTGGAGCGCGGCCTGGAGCGCGCCGACGCGGCCCGCGACGCCGAAATTGTTGTGCTCAACACCTGCACCGTGACCGAGGCCGCGGATAAAGATGCGCGCGCCTCCATAAGGCGGTTGCAGCGAGTGAATCCGGATTGCCGTATTCTCGTTACCGGCTGCTACGCGCAGCGCGCGCCCGAAGAACTGGCAGCGCTGCCGGGAGTGACCTGGGTCGTAGGTAATTCGCACAAGCACCAGGCGGCGGAAATCGTGACGGCATCTTCCTTATTCCCCTCTGCTGGTTCTTCTTTAAGCTCCGGTTTCGTGCCGCTGGGGCAGCTTTCTCGATCTGCCGATGTGATTGTGGGGGACATTTTTGCGCACACCGAACTGTTGGCGGCTCCGGTCTTCGAAGCCGCAAACGAGCGGACACGCCCGAACCTGAAGGTGCAGGATGGATGCGACAACCGCTGTTCGTTCTGCGTGATTCCGTATGTTCGCGGACAGAGCCGATCGCTGCCCGGCGAGCGTGTCATCGCGGAGGTTCGGACGTTGGTCGCGGCGGGCTATCACGAAGTGGTGATTTCGGGAATTAATTTGGGGCGGTGGGGGAGGGATCTAAAGGAGGTCGATGGTCGATGGTCGTCAGTCGTTGGCGAACAAGAACCTTTGACAGATGGGATTTCCTCCCGCCGGCAACCTCAGTTGAACGGCGAACGACCAACGACTAACGACCAACGACTCGTTGCTCTGATCCGCGCCATTCTCAAGCAAACGTCTCTTGAAAAATTGCGCATCAGCTCGGTCGAGCCTATGGATTGGAGTGACGATCTCATCAAGTTGGTGGCGGCGTCCGCACGAATCGCCAAACATGCGCACGTGCCCATGCAATCGGGGAGCGACGCGGTGTTGCGGCGCATGCATCGCAAGTACCGGCCGTGGCATTACCGGGAAAAGATCCTGAAGATTCGAGCCGCCATGTCCACTGCCGCGATTGGCGCCGACGTGATGGTGGGATTTCCGGGCGAGACCGAAGCCGAGTTCGGCGAGACGCGGCGCATGATCGAAGAGTTGCCGTTTACTTATCTGCATGTGTTCACCTATTCGGCGCGTCCAGGAACGCCGGCGGCAGCGCAGCCGGGGCAGGTTCCGGTAGCGGTGGCTCGGGAACGGAACCGCGTGCTGCGGGAAATTGCATCCCATAAGAAAGCGGCCTTCATGCGCTCGCTGCTGGGGACGGTAGTCGAGGCGATCACGCTGCAGTCGGGCGGAGCGGAATTCACCGAGGCGCTGACGGACAATTACCTGAAGATGAAGATATCCGGGTGTCATGAAGCGAACCGCTGGCGAGTTGTGAACATCGAAGGGCTCGATGGGGAGATGTTCGTCGGATGGCCGGCCGTCCCGGTTGGCCGGACGAGACACCGGTCCCTTCAGTAGTGACTCAGGAGTGCACAAAAGAGAACAATCACATTGACCCGCAACCCTTTGCGGGCTTACGATAATCAAAATCCAGGAATGTGGGAGTGATCCGAAACCATGTCACAATCAAGGTTCCGGTCTGCGATGTGCTGCTTGCTGGCGATCCTGTTTCCGGCGCAAATCATGCTGGCGGGAGATACGGCGACGGCCATGATATACACCAATGGTGCGGCCTGGTTGAACGGGAGCGAGGTGCCGAAATCGGCGGCCGTGTTCTCGGGCGACTTGTTGCAGACGCGTCCCGATTCGACGGCCAGCATTCAATCCAATGGATCGAATGTGATGGTGCTGGCGGATTCGCTGGTGAAATTTGAGGAACCGGCCGTGGAACTGGAACACGGCTCCGTGCGCGTGACAACGTCGCGCGGACTGGCGGCGCGCGCCGGCGACGTGACCGTGAAGCCGGCGGCCAATACTTGGACTGAGTTTCAAGTGACCGATGTCGATGGGCGGGTGCAGATTGCGGCCAACAAGGGCGACGTGACCGTGCAAGACGCCCAGGGAACGACAAGTACCGTGCAGCAGGGGCAGCAGACCACAAAGGACGATACCTCCGAAACGGACAAAAAGAAAAAGAAGCGCCGTCGTGCAGCCGGGGCGGCGCCGGCTGCAAATGGAGGAATCATGAGTTCGACTCCGGTGGTCTACGGCGGATTGGCTGCCATCGGTGGCGCCGCGATATGGATATGGACGCGCGAGCCATCACCGGTGAGTCCGGCGTGCCCGACGAATCCTTGTCAGTGATTTTCTTACCAGGGTGTAATTGCTGTCCGTTCTTCCGAATGGGTTCTGGGGTGGGCGACTGAATTCATGTCGCGCTACGTTTCCTACCGAGATTTCGACTGGGTCCTACTGGGCTTTGTGCTGGCGATCTGCGCCCTCGGCGTGCTGCAGATTCACAGCGCAACCGCGCACACCAAATTTGCCGGATCCGAGGCCAAGCAAATCTACTGGATCATGGCGGGCCTGGGCGCGATGTTCCTGGTCAGCCTGGTTAACTATCAAGCCATACTGGAACAAATCCACTGGATCTACGTCGCAGCGCTGGCGTCTCTGATCGCCGTGATTCTGTTCGGGCAGAAGTATCTGGGCGCGCGCCGCTGGATCAAGCTGCCGGGAGGCGGACATTTTCAGCCGTCGGAGTGGGTGAAGCTGATCCTGATTCTGGCGGTGGCGAAATACTTTGCGGATATGCATGACCGGGAGCTGTCGTGGCCTGACTTTCTGAAGGCGGGCGCAATCGTCGGTTTTCCCATGCTCATGGTGCTCGCGCAACCGGACCTGGGAACGGCTCTTACTTATCTTCCGGTGGCGATCATGGGTCTGTTTCTAGGCGGGCTCCGCTGGAAACAGGCGCTCATTGTGGTGATGATAGCGGGGCTGCTGGTCCCGGTGGCTTGGATTAAGGTGCTGAAGCCATTTCAGAAGCAGCGCTTGACGAGTTTCATGAACCCGGATGCGGACCGGCAGGGCTCCGGGTATCAAGTGAATCAGTCGTTGATTGCGGTGGGGTCGGGTGGGATCTTTGGCAGCAGCCAGGGATCGCAGACGCATCTGGCATTTCTGCCGGTGCCGCAGACCGACTTCATTTTTGCCGCGTTTGCCGAGGAACATGGGTTTGTAGGAGCTCTAGCGGTTCTGCTGTTATACTTTATAGTGCTGATGCGGTTAACCCAGAATGCCCAAACGGCGCCCGACCGCGCCGGGGCATTTCTGGTAATGGGTGTGGTGGCTGTGCTTAGCTTCCACATTCTCGTTAACGTCGGCATGGTGGTTGGCTTTATGCCAGTCACGGGAATACCTCTGCCGCTCATGAGTTACGGTGGGTCTTCCGTCCTTTTTATGTTTTTGGCGCTGGGGATGATCATGAACGTCCGCATGCGCCGCTTCGTGAACTGAGACGGCGGCAGAAGTTGGGGCGCTCTGCTCAACTGGTCTTACCGACCTGGTTTTACTAACCCGGTCTTACCAAAAATGAGGACGGCGCCACGCAATAAGATCAGGTAAGAAACAAGATTACGAAGGCCCTCGCGAAAAAGGAGGGCAGAATGCCGGCAGAAGTCGAAGCCGGACAGGATTGAAGCCAGTCAGGCGGGGAACGGCCCCCTCAGCGTGAACGCGAGAGAGTGGTCACAGACCTGACGGAAGGCTTAACGCGATCAGTGCAGACGAGCATTAACAATTCACTGCAGTGTAGGTCCCAGGAAGAACTTCGGGACCGCGCCCGCTCCTACCCGGAGCGGAGCTGAACGCTATCGATCTGTTGGTCCGCCTTGCGCTTCTGGTCCGGTGAAGAAAAACCGGAGTAGAAATGAACAAGGAATTGTACGTATCAGCCACCCCTCACGAAACCAAAGTGGGGATCACGGAAGACGATCAACTAGCGGAAATTTACCTCGAACGGGAAAACGAATACACCTTAGCAGGCTCGATTTATAAGGGCCGCGTCACACGCGTGCTGCCAGGCATGCAGTCGGCCTTTGTGGACATTGGGTTGGAGCGCGACGCCTTTCTCTACGTCTCCGATTTCATGGATCTGGAACAGCAGGACGAGGATCTGGATGAAGCCATTCCGGCGAATCGTCCGGTGGCGGAGGTCCGCCCGCGCTCCGGTTTGGAAGCGGACGCTTCCGCCGAAGCGCAACTCGGCCAAGCCGGCAGCGCAGAGGCCGAGGGCGAACAGCCGGAAGCGGCCGCTGCGGAAGCGCCGGGCAACGCCACGGGTGGTGCGCGCGATTTTCGCGGACGACGACGTCGTCGTGGACGTCGTGGGGAGATCGGAGAGCGGGGCGGACACGGCGAGCGTCCGGAGCGTGGCGAAATTCGCAACGAACCTCGTACTGAGATACGCACTGAACCGCGCGGCGAAAATCGCAATGACTTCCGCAACGAAACCGGCAACGAGCCCCGCGGCGAATCGAGAAATGACCGCTTTGGCCGCAGCGACCGTTCCGGACGCAGCGGTTCGGAGTCGAGATTCCAACGGACGGCGACGACTGCTCGTACCGGTGGGGACTACGATTACGGACCGCCTCCGGGATATCAACCGATGGTGCTTCCCGGCGAATCGATTTCGAAATACCAGCGCCAGAGTCAGACTGCGAGTGGGAGCAAGAGCGGGAGGCAGAGCGAACTCGCGGCTTTGCCGGCGGAGAACGCAGGCGTGGCAGAGTTGCCGCTGGCTTCCGCCGCCATCGTTGCCAGCTTTCCTGAGGATGAGCCCATCTTCGCAGCGGAGGTTGCCGAGCCACTTCACGAACAGCATGACCACTTTCCGGACGCGGAAGTGGAAGAAGAGGTGCACGGAACCGCTGCCAGCGCCGCGCCGCGAATAACGGAAGTGGGGCACGACGTCCGAGCCATCGAGGAAACTTACTCGGTGCCGAAGACGACAGTCCACGAGGCGACGGCACACGACGGCATGAACGAACTGACCGGAGCCGCTCCGCAGGTTGCGCACGAACTTGCGCACGGCGCCGTCGAGGAGCAGGAAATCGAGGAAGAGGAAGCTGACCTCACGTCCTACGGCGAAGAGCTTGGCGACGACGAGGGCTTTGACGAAGTGGAACTGGAAGAAGAGACGCGGGCAGCCGGTGGAGAGTTGCCCGTTTCCGGGGTTGGAGAGGTTGCTCCGGCGACGGCAGCCGGTGGCGAACCGGCGGCAAACGGCGAAGCGGTTCCTGAAGCCGTGTTGGAAGCCCAAGTCGAAGCCGAAGAGCGGGAAGCGGCGGAATTGGAGCTAGAAGAAGCGCAAGCCGAAGCCGAGGCTCTTCTGGAGGCTGAGGCCATTGGCGACGGCACCGTGGATGCGAGCGCTGAAGTTCGCGGTCCAGCGCCGGAAGCGAGGCTGTTACAGCGTACGCAGCGTCGCGGGCCAGATCGGGGATCGGACCGCGGCTTTGATCGAGGAGGTCGCGGCCGGCGCGGTGGGCGGCGCTTCCGCAGCCGCGAGAACACGGTGGTGCCGCAGATCAGCGAACTGCTCAAGGAAGGGCAGGAAGTGCTGATCCAGATTGCAAAGGAACCGATCGGAAAGAAAGGCGCGCGCATCACCAGCCACATTGCCCTGCCGGGACGCTTCCTGGTCTTCATGCCGACCGTGAACCACACCGGCGTGTCGCGCAAGATCTCGTCGGAAGAAGAGCGCCAGCGTCTGAAGCGGATCATTCAGAGCGAGCGTGAAAACGGCGGCGGCGGTTTCATTGTGCGAACCGCGGCAGCGGGTGCCACCGATGAGGAACTACGAGCGGACATACGCTTTCTGAAAAACCTGTGGAGCGAGATCAAGTCGCGCTCCGACACCAGCAAGTCTCCAGCGCTGATTTATCACGACCTGAACGTGGTGGAGCGGGTGCTACGCGATCAGGTGAGTTCGGAGTTTTCGGCAATTTGGGTCGATACCGAGCAGGAATATGAGCGCATTCTGCGGTTCGCGAATCGTTTTCAGCCTGGTCTGGTCAAACGCGTCAAACTTTATACAAAAGAGACGCCGCTCTACGATCAGTTCGGGCTCAACGAGGAAATCAACAAGGCCCTGAAATCGAAAGTCTGGTTGAAGAGTGGTGGATACATCGTAATCAATCAGACCGAGGCGCTGGTCGCGATCGACGTGAACACCGGCAAGTACGTCGGCAAAACCACCCGCCTGGAAGACACCATCGTGAAGACGAACGTGGATGCGATCAAGGAAATCGTGCGCCAGGTGCGGCTGCGCGATCTGGGCGGCATCATCATCATCGACTTCATCGACATGGACGAGCGCCGCAATAGGCAGAAAGTGATGCAGGCGCTGGAAGAGGCATTGCGCCTCGATCGGGCGCCATCGAAGGTGCTGCAGTTCAACGATTTCGGTCTGGTGGCGATCACGCGTAAACGGGTGAAACAGTCGCTGGAACGGACGATTGGATCGCCGTGTCCATATTGCCAGTCCACCGGCTTCGTCAAATCGGTGAACACGATTTGCAACGAGGTCTATGTCGAGATGCGCAAGATCGCGAATCATCTGGAGCACAGCGACGTGATGTTGCGAGTGAACCCCGAGGTAGCGAAAGCGCTGAAAGCCAACAACGCGAAACTGTTGAACGAGATGGAAGAGCTCACCAAGAAGACGATTATCGTGAAGTCGGACCCGGCCCTGCACCAGGAGCAGTTCGACATTCACTAGGCGCTAGAGTTGACTTGGATTTGCGTTTATAAGGGACGGGTGAACAGCCTGTCCCTTTTTCGTTTTGCTCTCACGCTTCGCCAATCAGCCTCACTGCTTCGCCTGTGCGCTCGAGCAATTTTTCGAGTGAGCTGCGGAGAGGCTCGCCGTTTGCCTGCATCTCCGACCGCTGGCCCATCGCCAAGGCCAGTCGATTTACGGCTTCAGTAAGGCGCGTTGCGAGATCGACGAGGACGACCAGAGAATCGGCGTGCAGCTTCCAGACAGAGTGCGAATTCCGCGAGCGCTTGAATTGTTCCATCTCTGTGGTGATGCGCGCGGTTACGGCGACAACGCGGAGCATCATTCGGGCGGCGTCCGCTTTCGCGCCCGTTTGCTCGAGGTAGTCGGCGGTGTAGGCCTGAACCTCGTCGGGACTGAGCACCAGGTTGAAATAGCGCATGGGCACAATCTGGCGGAACTTGGGATCGGCGACGCGCACGAAGACGCGGATCGATTCTTCCACCCTTCGCAACTTCGCTTCTTCCACCGAGAGCCCCTGCGGCGTGATGGCGGCGGGAACATATTTGCGAACCAGCGCCGGAGCAGAGGCCGCGCCGCCAGCGCCCACCGCCTGTGCGGAAGGCGCGAGGTCCAGATGGGCACGCGAGATCGGCGGCCGGCGCTCCAATTCTTTCTTCAGCCGGGCGACACGGCGGAATTTCTCCAGGGCCGCGCTGTAGTCAACCTTCAACAACGCTTCCTGGTTCAGCGCCGCGACATGCTCAACGGTGACTTCCACTCCGTCGACTGTACTGAGGATGCTGCCACCGAGTTCTTCCAGCCGGTTGGCGAAAGCCTTGATCTCATGCGTGGCAGCGGCAAACAGCGCATGAAAACGATCGCCGAATGCGGCATTGTAGGGCGCGAGAGTGGCCAGCACTCCGGGGTGATAAATCGATTCGCCGAGCGACGCTTTCAGCTCCCGAACCCGCTGGATGATGCCGGAGTCCATGAGCGCGCCAAAATCCTGAAAGCGATTGGCCTGGTCGAGCAGAGGGCTGAATTCGCGCAGCAGTTGCACGTCGGCGTCCGAGAGTACAGGTGCCTCACTCTCGGACAGAATTTCCAGCAGCGCAATTTCAAACGGCGACAGAGGAATCGAGCCATCCAAGCCGTAGCCACGCCGTTCCCACTGCCCCGCCACTCGCGGATGACGAAACAGAAAGGTTGCCACCAGATCGGTTTTGTCGCGATTGGCGCCGGAATCGTCGCGGTGGCGCGCGAAGTAGCGCAGCAGCGCTTCGGCGACCTCTGGATCGAGGCCGGGTTGCACCCCCAGTCGCAGCATGGCGGGAGTGATCGCCATGTCGAGCATTTGGATCCAGAGGTGCATCTTAACGAGGGTGGAGCGCACGTCGTCAGTCTGGCTGATGACGTCAGGAGCAAGTTCGGCGGGCGCGGGCAGCTCTCCGCCGAGTTGGTCACTCAGCAGCCGCTGGTAGAAGCTTTGCACGGTGGCCAACAACGCCAGCTCCCATTTGGGATCTTCAAGCAAAGTCAGCTCCCCCGAGATCGCGCGGTAATATTTGCATTGGGTTACCCTTTAGTAAAACTGAAAGGCAACGTCAGCGCAATTAGTTACCTGGTTACGGAAGTGACTGCACTCCTACCCGCGTGTAGAAACGGGGCTTGTCCCGTCTTACCGCCCTCAACCAGCTATTGAAACACCACGGTTTTGTTTCCATACAGCAAAATGCGGTTTTCCACGTGCCAGCGGACGGCGCGCGACAAGACGACTTTTTCGATGTCGCGGCCCTTCTGCACGAGGTCCTCGATGGTGTCGCGGTGGTGAATGCGGACGACATCCTGGTCGATGATGGGGCCATCGTCGAGCACCTGAGTAACGTAGTGGGCAGTGGCGCCGATCAGCTTGACGCCGCGCCGGAACGCCTGATGGTAGGGTTTGGAGCCGACGAACGCAGGCAGGAATGAGTGGTGAATGTTGATGAGATTTTCGGAGCCCAGGGTCGCGATGAACTCGTTCGAGAGCACCTGCATATAGCGAGCCAGGACGACCAGACTGCACCGGTATTCGCGGACCAGCGCGATTTGTTTCAGTTCCGCTTCCCACTTGTTTCCCTTCGTGACCGGGATGACGAAGTAGGGGACTCGGTAGAAGTCGGCGATTCGCTGGTTGTCGGGATGATTGGAAACGATCAGCGGAATTTCGCAGCGCAGTTCGCCGCTCTGGTGGCGGTAAAGAAGATCTTGCAGGCAATGGTCATACTTCGACGCGAAGATGGCGATACGCGGGCGATCGGTGGAGTGGGCGAGCCGCCAGTCCATCTGGAAATCACGAGCGATGGGAGCAAAGCGCTCGGGAAACTCGGCCAGGTCAAAAGCAAAATCGGCCGCGTCGAACTCGACCCGCGTAAGAAAAAGATTGGATTCCTCGTCGCCGTGCTCATCATTGAACAGAATGTTTCCGCCGTTGTGAAAGATGAAATCGGCAATCGCGGCCACCACGCCTTTGCGGTCGGGGCAGGAGACGAGAAGAATGGCCGAGTTGTGCATAAATAAAGTGTAGCGCCGGCGTCCTCGCCGGCTACTCCAGCCTCGGGGACGGCGTTTGCTACTTCTTCAGCGCCTTCGCAATCTCTCGCGCCGCGTTCGCGCCAGAGCCGCCAGTCAGGCCAGTTCCCGGATGCGTTCCGCTGCCGCATAAATACAGGCGTTCGATCGGCGTCCGATAGCGCGCCCAGTCGAGCAGCGGGCGCATGGTGAAGAACTGATCGAGCGCAAGTTCGCCGTGAAAGATGTGGCCTCCGGTCAGGCCGTAGGTTTCTTCCAAATCCTTGGGCGTGATGATCTGGTGGCGCAGGATGATCTGCGGCAGATTGGGCGCGTATTGCGCGATCGTCTTCACCACAGTTTCGCCGAGCGCTTTGCGCTGGCTTTCCCAGTCGCCGTCCCTTAGTTTGTAAGGCGCGTACTGCATGTAGATAGACATCACGTGCTTTCCCGGCGGAGCGAGCGACGGATCCGACAGAGATGGAAACGTAATTTCAAGATACGGCTGACGCGAGAAGTTACCATACTTGGATTCATCGAAGGCACGCTCGAGATAATCGATTTCAGGGCTGACCTGAATGCGCCCCTGAAGCAGGCTGCCGTTAGCTTTTGCTTTGAGCGCAGTGAATTCCGGGAGCGCCGAAAGCGCAAGATTGATTTTGGCGACTGTCCCCATCGAGCGGTAGTTCTTGATTTTCTGTATGAAGTCTGGCGCGAGGTGCGCGGGGTCGACCAGACGCATGAGCGTGCGCTTGGGGTCGGCGTTGGAGACTACGGCACGCGCGGAAATCTCCTCGCCGGAGGTGAGCGCAACTCCAGTGGCGGCGCCGTTTTTCACGCGAATCTCGGCGATGTCGGCGCCGGTGCGAATCTCCGCGCCCGCCTGTTTCGCTGCGGCAGCCATGGCTAGAGTGATGGCACCCGCGCCGCCGGCAGGGAACTGAACGCTTCCTGCGGGGGTTGGATCTGCCGCGGCGCGCAACATCAAAACCAGTGCGCTGCCCGCCGACCACGGGCCCAGGAATGTTCCGAAAATGCCGCGGGCGGCGATCGTGGCGCGCAGCGGTTCGGTGTCAAAAAACTCCGCGACCAGATCGGCGACGGCCATCGGTCCCCAGCGCAGGACGCGATACAAATCTTTCTTGCCGAGGTTTCGGATCGATCGTCCCGTCTTCAGCATTCCCCAGAGATCGCCGCTGCTGGGGTTGTCGATGTTCGGCGGCGTGAGCGCGAGCGCTTCGCCGATGACCTTGCCGATCTTTCCGAGCGCAATCCCAAAGTCCGCATAAGATGCGGCGTCTTTCTGCGACCACTGCGCGATTTCCTGCGCGGCTTTCTTTGCGTCGGAATAGAGGACGAGCGCGCGGCCATCGGGCAGCAGCGACACAGTGTTTACGTCGGGAGTTGTAAGCCTGAGGCTGTGCTGCTCCAACTGCATGTCGCGCACGATGTCGGCGCGGAGTGGGCCGGTGTTATGCGCGAGCGTAGAGCAGCGGAAGCCGGGATGAAATTCTTCGGTGATGGCTGCTCCGCCCACCTGGGCGCGGCGTTCGAGCACCAGCGGTTTGAGTCCGGCCTTAGCCAGATAGAAGGCGGCGACCAGACCGTTGTGTCCGCCGCCCACGATGATCACGTCGCGCGCTTCGGCCGTTCGGCTTTCGCCGGTCTTCTCCTCCGACATCAAGCCGCCTGTCCTTCTTTCAGAATTTCGAGCGCCGCCAAACGTCCCGGCGCTCCCATGATCCCGCCGCCGGGATGCGTGGCCGATCCGCACATATACAGGTTCTTGATCGGCGATCGGAATTGTGCCCATCCCGCAACCGGACGCAGGAAAAACAATTGTTCGAGCGAGAGTTCACCCTGGAAAATGTTGCCTTCGGTCAATCCCCATTCGCGTTCGAGGTCGAGCGGGGTGACAACCTGGCGGTGCAGGATGATGTCTTTTATATTGGGCGCATATTCGGCGATGGTGTTGACTACGTTGTCGCCGAATTTTTCTTTTTCCGTGTCCCAGTCGAGGCCGGGCGCCAGCTTATACGGCGCGTATTGCACGAAGCACGAAAGGATATGTTTGCCGGGTGGCGCGAGCGACGTGTCGGTGAGCGTCGGGATCACCATATCAATGTAGGGGTGCGAAGACCAGTGTCCGTATTTGGCTTCGTCGTATGCTTTCTCCATGTAGTCGACGCTCGGCGAAATCGACATCGCCCCGCGCAGGTGCGCGCCGACGCCCGGCATGCATTTGAAATTCGGCAAACCATCAAGCGCCATGTTCACCTTGCCGGAAGACCCGCGGAACTTGTAGCGCTTCACGCCGTCCATGAATTCATCGGGCAAGTTGCCGGGCTCGATCATCTTGGTAAACGTTAGTCTCGGGTCAACGCTGGAAGAGACTACGTCGGCATAAATCTCGTCGCCGTTGCCGAGCACTACGCCCGTGGCTCGCCCGTTTGTGACCATAATTTTTGCAATCGGAGCTTCGGTGCGAATTTCCGCTCCAGCTTCGCGAGCCGCGTCGGCAATCGCGTTTGAGATGGCGCCAGTGCCGCCGCGCGCGAATCCCCAGGCACGAAAAGCGCCATCGATCTCGCCCATGTAGTGATGCAGCAAAACGTAGGCGGTGCCGGGTGAGCGCACGCCGAGAAAAGTTCCGATTATGCCCGAGGCCGACATCGTCGCCTTGAGCACATCCGTCTCGAACCACTGATCGAGAAAATCGATGGCGCTCATGGTCATGAGCTGGACCTGATTGTATTTGTCCTCGCTCGACATGCCCTGGAAGCGGCGTCCGATGAAGAGCAGCTTCATCAATTCCTTCGGATTCAGCGTTGCCGGGTCGGGCGGAATCATGCTAAGGATTGGTTTCACGAAGCGGCACATCGCCTGCATCGCTTTGCCGAACTCGTCGTAGGCTTCGGCGTCAACCCGCGAATGGCGGGCGATTTCGCGATGCGTCTTGCCGTGATCGTTCACGCGCCACAGATGATCGCCGTTGGGCATGGGAGTGAAAGTGCCGTCCAGAGGCAGAATCTCAAGTCCGTGGCGGGGAAGATCGAGGTCGCGAATAATCTCGGGCCGCAGCAGCGAGACGACATAAGAGCAAACCGAAAACTTGAAGCCGGGAAAAACCTCTTCCGTACAAGCCGCACCGCCAAGGACATGGCGGCGCTCGAGCACAAGCACTTTCTTTCCTGCTTTGGCGAGATAGGCGGCGTTGGTGAGGCCGTTGTGGCCGCCGCCAATCACGATTACGTCGTACTTCTTACCGCTCGACACGGCAGGCATAGATTGACCTGAAAATAGTTTGACCTAAAAAGATTGACCCAAAACAATTGATTCAGAGTGACCGGGAAACATCGCAGAAAATGACTCGCCATTCTATCGAGAAACTATCGCTTTGTCTTTACTTACGTGCGATTACTGACTTACGGTCAGCATATTTCGGCGCTTGCTCCCGGCGCGGCGCGATGCATATAATCCGGCGTCAGGGATTGTCACGCGAGGCCGCCTTGCCCATTGGAACTGCATTTCACGAGAGAACTTTCGCCCTCTGCCAGAGTCTGAACTATCGCGAGTGGTCGGGATACTACACCGTTAGCGTGTACGAAGTGCACCATGAGCACGAGTACAACGCGATCCGCAATGCTTGTGCGCTGATCGATATTTCGCCGCTCTACAAGTATCTGGTCACCGGCAAGGACGCAACCAAACTGGTCAACCGCGTGATCACGCGCGACATCAACAAGGTCGCGGTCGGCCAGGTCATCTATGCCTGCTGGTGCGATGAAGATGGCAAGGTCATCGACGACGGCACGATCACCCGCCTTGACGAAAACAAATATCGCTGGACGGCCGCCGATCCAAGCCTACGCTGGTTTCGCCAGAACGGCTTGAACATGGACGTTCATATCGAAGACATCTCCGAGCAGACGGCGGCGCTGGCGCTGCAGGGGCCGGCCTCCGCAAAACTTTTGAAGACGGTTGCGGATGCCGATATTACCAACTTGAAATATTTTCGCAAGACAAGCGGCACGATTGCCGGCGTGCCAGTGGATATTTCGCGCACTGGTTACACGGGTGACCTCGGCTACGAAATTTGGATACCCCTTCTCAACAATGGGAACGATGCGATCAAAGTTTGGGATGCGCTGATCGATAAGGGCAAAGAGTTCGATATTCATGCCGCAGGAATGCTGGCGCTCGATGTGTCTCGAGTGGAGGCAGGTTTGTTGCTGATCGAAGTCGACTACATCAGTTCGAAGAAGGCGCTGATTCCGTCGCAGAAGTATTCGCCTTATGAGCTGGGCTTCGGCAAGATGGTGCATCTCGACAAAGAGAACTTCATCGGCAAGCGCGCCCTGGCCCGAGATCACAAACTGGGCGTAGCGCGGCAGTTAGTTGGACTGGAAGTGGATTGGGTGGAAGTGGAGGAGCAGTTCGACAAGTTCGGACTATCTCCGGCAGCACCCAGCCAGGCGTCGCGCGTAGCGGTGCCCGTTTATGCGGGCGACAAGCAGGTGGGCAAGGCTACGACCACGGCGTTCTCTCCGCTGCTGAAGAAGTTGATTGCGCTGGGCAGCGTGGGCGCCGAATATTCAAAGCCCGGCACCAAGCTGCAAATGGAGTTGACAATCGAAGCGCAACGGATGAAGACTACGGCGACGGTGGTGTCGTTACCGTTTTTCAATCCGAAACGGAAGACGGCGACTCCGGTGTAGAGATTCCTTCACCACGGAGAAACGAGCGCACGGGGGCTAAGGAGAACCTCCGCGCTTTTCTCTTGAAGGACACTTCCGCTGTGTTTCTCCGTGCCCCCTACTGTGTAAACGCGTCGTAAATCCTCAGGAACGGCAAGGGTTCAAACTTCAGAAAAGCGGGTGGCGTGGGCACCAACGAATCGCCATTGATGTAAACATTGTAGCCAGAGCCCAGCAGATCCGCCTCATGGTTCAGGTCGTGAGCCTTGAGGTCCTGCCATCTTCCGGTCGTCAGGCGCAGGTCGAGCGTCTGCAGCGCGGTAATGGTTTCCGCCGGCGTAAATGCGCAGTGACCCGCGCGGTGCACGAATGTCTGGCGCAGCATCGAGCTGTCGCGCGCCTCGTCGACCACCCTGTGATAGGCGTTCTCGTCTTCCACGGGCACGAGTCCATCGCCAACCGTGTGCAGCGTCAGCACCGGGAACGGGAGCTGGCCGTTGTAGATGATGTACTCGCTCAAGTAAGCCACTGCGCTGGGATCGGCCTGAATTTGCTGGGCGTTTTGCAGCGTCGCAAGGTCCGCCTCCAGGCTCAACCCGGCCGCGGCGTAGAGCGCTCGCACCTCCGCATAATCCACCGAGTGCTTCAGCTGCTCTTCGTAATTCACGCCGGTGGTCCATGAAGGATTGCCTCCGGCGCGGGCCTCCAGTTCGGCGCGTAGCGCGAACTGGAAGGGGAAGTCCACCTCCGACAACCATAAAAACTGGTTTGCTATCTGGGCCGCGTAATCGTTGTGCGCTGGTTCGGGAGACGTGGGATCGAACCAGCCTGGCAAATCTCCCAGGGCCGCGGTCAATGCCACCCGCGCTTGTCCTTGAGGCGTGGCCGCAGCGCCAGCCAGTACCTCTTCGGCGTTGGTCAGATTCTGGTCGGGGTTGGTGATGTCGACGACTTGCAAAGACCCGCCTGCCACCAGCGTGTTGAAGGCGAAGGCAGCATCCAGCGACCCGTTCCAAATGCCCACTCCGCCGGCCAGGACTCCGCACATGGGAAGCGCGGCATTGAAGCGATCCGGATACTCCTGCACCAGGCCGGCAGTGATCATGCCGCCGAGAGAATGTCCCCAGGCGATGGTCGTGATGGGAGTTCCGACATCGGTCTGAAAAACATCGAGCGTCGCAATCTGATCGGGAATCGCCTGCTGCACCGCCCAGCCAGTAGTCGCGTAAGACGAACCCGCCAGCGCATAACCCGCCGCCAGCATATAACCGCCGGTGATAGGATCGCCCACGTCCATCGCCGGATTCGCTGATCCGGGTACGACATATCCATGACTGTAAAGAAGCAGAGTACCGTTCCAGATTGGTGGAACGTCGATCACATAGGTTGCGCCATCGGGCAAGGTTCCGGTGATGTGCTGCTGCGCGGCTGCGCTTCCGCAGAGCGTGGCAATCAGAATGGCGGCGAGCGCGGACAAAATGGTGCTTCTCGTTAGATTCGACATGGAATTCTCTCCGTAGGAGTGAAAACCCTCTTCCCTAGCTGGGTTCGGCGTGTGGCGGCCGTTACAAACCGTCTGAAAGTTTGTGCTGGTCCAGCCAACTTGTCAACGCGAAAATAGGACGGCAGAAGTGCCTTCAAGGCCGACAGAAAGATTCGGCACCAACCTGATACTGAGGACCCCGGCGAGCGCCGGCCTCGGCACTAACCGACTAAGTGCGAATGGAAGCGTGGCGATCAGTTCAATACGGAATCTAATGACTTCAAGACGTGCAATCCCCACTACGAAAAACCCACTACAGGACCCGCCCTATCATTGCAATAGCGCGCGTGTCTGTAGAAGCGTGTTATTCAAGTCCTGTTTTTGTTCCAGAACCCGTTTCGCGTTCGGGATCACGGTTGCAAGTTTCTGTGGAGCACCCTCAACCGCCTGATTTACGGTAGGGAGTTTGGACTCATCGTTCAGGGCAGCAACATACGACGAAATAATCCGGGTCAGAGCTGCGGATGTTTGCGGGTTTCCTGAGTAGTCTCCGCGGAGCGCTTCTAGATCTCGCTTTGCCGCCATAGGCCAGTCAAGCCCTTCCCCTACCTGCGTAACGGCCGTCTGCAGTTGTGATCGCTGGCCGCCGGATAGCTGTTCTAGGCGCAGCGCCCCGGCGACGGCCCTGAGGTGACTCGTCATAAGGTCTTTTGCGATTAGCGTAGCAAAAAGTGATCCACCATTTCCGACGTCGTGCGAAAACCGGAGTCCCGCTGCCAGAGCGCGAGCCGCTCCATCTTTATCGCCTGTCTTAAGCAGGTGAAAGGCATAAAGAACGTTGAGACGCCCAAGCACCAATGCCTTTCTGGCATAGTCCACCGGCACGTCGTGCCCGAGCCCGTAATCCAGTCCCCAGTCACAGTTCGGAAGAGAGGTTGCACGGGCCATGATTTCAAGGGCTAGTGCGTTTTTCTCAAGCAGGTCTTTGTATTTCGAATCGTCGTAGGGCGCTGTGCCATCGAGGATCGCGTTGAGTTCTTTGGCTTGCTGGTCCGTGATACCGGAATCCTGGACCTCGGAGAACGCCGACCAGTAGCGCAAGGCTGCATTCTCCGTGAGGGACGGATTCCGCTGAGCCAATGCAGAACCGGCTGATAACAGGGCAACCAGAATTACCGAAGGTATCGTCTTGAATATTGTCATAACCTGATTTTCTCCTTACTTAGCACTGCGACCGCGCTCTGTTTGCCTTGCGGAAGCGGGCTGGTTTGGGAACGAAACGCTAGGCCGTCAACCGCTGCCTTAAACGATGGTGCTGCCGCCAACCAAGCATTTGCGCTTCGCATGGTTAGTGGCTCCGACGGAGCATGCCGCTCGGCAAATGCAGCATCGCTAGCCGTATTTGAAACAACATCTTTGTTACCGCGAATATGCAAAATGAACGCTCCTATAACAAGGATGGCTGCGACTGCCCCTAGCCAGATACCAAGTGAGAGCGAACGCCGAGATGAATGGCCGACGCTGAGTGTGGGAACAGGCTCAGCGGCGATCGGATGGAATCGCTTCAAATATGCTTCGAATTGCTCATCATCGGGAGTCTGCACAGGAGTTCTCCTTGGCTAACATTGAGCCGCGTAGCTTGGCTAGGGCATACCGGTACCGCGATGCCGCTGTGTTCGAGCTGACACCCAGCAGGTCACCGATCTCCGAGAAAGTGAGCTCGCCCCATACATGGAGAACTATGACTTCTCGCTGATCATTCGGAAGATCACCTAGCGCACGTCTCAGGTTCTGCTCTCCGGCGTAGTCCCGGTCTGGAGGACTAAACCATGCCGAGTCGATGTCGAGAGGCATGTTTCGATCCTGAAGCTTGGCGTCGTTGAGAACGGCGTTGCGTACACAAGCAAAGAGATAAGCTTTTTTGTTTATCGCTTGGCTTAGGCTCCCATTCTCGATCGCCTTCAGGAACACTTGGTGAAGCGCATCTTGAGCGCGACCCCGATCGCCCGAAATCGCCGACGCGAATAGCAGCAGTGCCGCCCCATGCTGGCGATACAGGACCTCGATCTCGGCGGCATTTCGGTCTATCCTGGCCACTTTGCGGTCTCAATGTTAAGACAATCGGCGCCGATGGATTTGTCTATGTCCGGCGAACTTCTTTCCGCATCAGCAAGGCTGCACCGAACCCAGAGAAGTCCAATGGGATGTGCAGGTATCCTGCCTGACTTCGGTGGTCAAAACAAGAATAGACGATCAGAGCTAGAGGGCATGCTTCCGGCTCCCGCGCTTCCAATACAGATATCCGGGCACGCCAATCAGCACAATCAAAGCGCCCCAGAACGCCTCGCCAGGCCGCTGGATGATGGTGTTGAGCGTCCAGGCAACGCCCACCAGAATATAGATTGCGGGCAGCCACGGGTATCCGGTGCAACGATAGGGGCGGGGAACGTCAGGCCGCTTCCAGCGCAATACGAACAGGCCGATAACGGTCAGCGTGTAGGAGAGCACCATGCCGAAGATGACGTAGGTGTAAAGCTGGTCGTAGCGTCCGCTCAGGGTGAGCACTGCGGCCCAGATGCCTTGCCCGATCAGGCTGAAGGCGGGCGTGCGCCACTTGGGATGGATGACGGCCATGCGGCGAAAGAAAACGCCGTCCTGCGCCATGGCGAGATAGACGCGCGCGCCCGATAGGGTGCAGGTCGCCGCTGCGCTAAAACACGAGATCGCGATCATTGCCGACAGCCACGCCGCGGCCCCCGGTGAAAACAATACAGCCGCCGCGGCGTGGGCGATGGTTTCGTGCTTGGCAACTTCGTTCAGCGGCATGGCGTAAACATAAACCATGTTCATCGCGAGATAGATCGCGCCCACCGCGAGCACGCCCAGCACCATGGCCAGCGGCACATTGCGCCGCGGATTCTTAACTTCGCCCGCGACCCAGGTGATGTAGACCCAGCCGTCGTAGGCCCAGAAAACGGCGATCAATCCGACGCCGAGAGCGGAAATCAATTGTCCCGGGCTCAGTCCCATGGTCAGTCCTTGGTTCAAACCACCCGGCCCCTGCGCGCTTGCTGTCGAACTAAAGTTCGACCAATGTCCTTTTCCGATGGCGAAGCCGAGGACGACGAACGCTGCCATGGCGGTGAACTTGGTCCAGGTAGAAACATTCTGGAGAAGCGCGCCCCAGCGCAGTCCGAAAACGTTCACATAGGTGAGGATGGCGATCAGCAGCAGTCCAACCGCGTGCGCGCGCGTGAAAACGATGGTGAATATGGCTTCGACCATCTGGCCATCCGCCAGCGTCGGATACGGCAGGTTGATATTTGCCATTACGTGCTGCTGTGACATGAAGGGAACGATGTTCCCCATGTAAGCCGCGGCAGCCACGGAAAGCGCCGCGATCGAGCCGCCATTCGCGACTGCGAACAGCATCCAGCCGTACAGAAACGCCACCAGGTCGCCATAGGCTTCGCGAAGGTAGATGTATTGTCCACCCGAGTCGGGATACATGGAGCCAAGTTCGGCGAACGCGACACAGGCGCACAGAGAAATTACTCCACCCAGAATCCATACCAGAAAAAACAACGTTGGATTCGGCAAGGGTCCGGCAATATCTTTGGCGGTTAGAAAAATAGAAGAGCCGATGATGCCGCTCACCAGCAACAGCACAGAGTCAAGCAAACTAAGCCCGCGGACAAGACTAGGCTGTTGACCCGACGTTTCGGCTTCGGTAGCCAGGGACGCGGGAGCGGGATTCATTCAGTAGCCGGCCGGTTCCTCATCCCATGCCCAACTCGTCGGACGATTCCAGCGGTGTTCCGCAACGGCGGCAGATGACGGCCGAACAATCGCCGCAAGTCAGTGGATCGCTGACTTCCGTGGCGCAGACTGGGCAGTAGAACGCCGCCGCGAGTTTCTTGGCGTCTGGCGCAGCTTCTGGAACATTCTCCATGGTCATGAACTACGAGCACGAAACTGTAACACAATTGTCCGGCGCTCCCGCCGATCAAGTTGCCCTAGTCGGGCGGCTTGCGCAGGGTCGGCTCGCGTTCGGCCGGTGGCAGCGAGATGGGAAATTGCCAGATTTTGTCTTTCAGCGGCACACTAAAAATAAAATCTTCCCGCTCTTTCCACGGGCCGATCCACTTATTCTTGGTCGAAAAGAAGACCCAGCCGTGCGCCTCGGGGTTACCTGGGTTGAGCATCACCGCGTTGGGTTCGAGGCCTTGCGTGCTTAGAAACTCGATGAACTCAGCTGCCACCTTTTCATATTCGCGCAAGAGCGCCGTTTTTTCTTCCGTGCTGTTGGGATTCTTCTTGATCTGGCGCTCGGTTTCGAAAACCTTCGTATCGATGTCGTTTTGCAACGTATTGGAGAGTTCCAATGGATCCTCATACCCCTCCAGAACGTCGTGATGACGGACGAAGTCGATGCGCACGTCCGCCGGAAACTCGAATTTTTCCGGTCCCGTGTACGTCACACTTACGTATGCGCCGAGCAGGCGATAGAAGCGGTGACGGCTCTTCGCCAATTCCTGCGAATCCACCAGCAGCTTGATGGTGACGTCACGTTGGGTCATCGTCCAGCGATAGTGTCCGTCGTCGGTCGATTCGAATATGCAACCGGGCGCGCCCGCGGTCCAGCGTATGGCGGGCAACTGCGTCTTTGCCGACGCGTGGCTCAGCCTCGGGGACAGAATCGCGCAAAACAGAATCGCGCAAGCAATGATCGGGCGAGCAATAATCGGGCGAGCAATAATCGGGCAAACACGGAACGCAAGTTTCGCCCAGAAACAAACAGAACGCGCCATAAATGCAAAGTGTATAGCTTTTGCGCCGCCAACGTCACGACGGCTCGCAGATCGGCTGCTGGCAACAGGCAAGCCTGCGAGATTCCGACTGTGATAATCTCCCGAGAATTGCTCCCTTCTTCAGAAGTACACAAAAGAAGTGCACGAACCTATCCGGATTGGAGAGATCGGCGAATGACCTCGCGCAAAGCCGCAGTTGCTTTCATCGCGTTCACAGCCGCCGCTTCGGGACTATCGGCGCAGGATCGGTCCTACGGACGCTCTGTCGTGATTACGCAGTATGGCATCGTCGCGACCAGCTACGTTCAGGCATCCCAGACAGGCGCAAGAATTCTGGAGCAGGGCGGTTCCGCGATTGACGCGGGCATCGCCGCCAATGCCGTGTTGGGAGTTGCCGAGCCCATGATGAATGGGATGGGTGGCGACCTCTTCGCGATTTACTGGGACGCCAAAACCGGCAAGCTGTATGGCTTGAATGCCAGTGGATGGGCGCCCAAAGCGCTCACCATCGAACATTTGAAAGCGAAGGGCGTAACCCAGATGCCGCAATCCGGCATTGATTCCGTGACCGTGCCCGGCGTCGTGGACGGGTGGACGAAGCTCCACGACCGGTTCGGCAAGCTACCTTGGCGGGATCTCTTTCAGTCCGCTATCCGCTACGCGGATCACGGTTATCCGGTGCCTGAGATTATTCACGACTACTGGAAAGGTTCTCTGTCCGGCCTGACGCAGAATCCGGAGAGCCAGCGCGTTTTTCTACCCGGCGGCGCGGTGCCAGAGACAGGTCAGATGTTTCGCAATCCCGACATTGCGCAAGCGCTGACCCGCATTGCGAACGAGGGCGAATCGGCGTTCTACAAGGGAGCAATCGCACAAGCTATTCTGAAGACCTCGGCGGCGCTCGGAGGCACCATGTCCGCCGACGATCTGGCTCAGTATTCGGCGGAGTGGGTCGAACCCATCTCGACCCGATATCGAGATTGGACTGTCTATGAACTGCCTCCGAACGGAGATGGCATGGCGGCGCTCGAGATGCTGAATATTATGGAGCAATTCAAACCTGCTCCCGGCGGACCCCGTAGCGCCGCGGAGTTGCATACCCGGATCGAAGCGATGAAGCTAGCCTATGCCGACGTTAAAGCCTACGACGGCGATCCAAAATTCAGCAAGATCCCGGTGAAGCAGTTGCTCTCCAAGGAATACGCGGCCAAGCGCGCCCGCCTGATCGATCCTGCTAAGGCCAACTGCGCCGTCGCTCCGGGCGCACTCTCGGGAAGCGACACGACCTATTTTTCGGTGGTTGACCGCGACGGAAATATTCTCTCCATCATCCAGAGTAACTACTCAGCTTTTGGATCGAACGTGACGGTACAAGGGATGGGATTCGCGCTGCAGAACCGCGGCGGGCTGTTTTCGCTCGACCCTGCGTCGCCCAACTCCCTCGCCGGCCATAAGCGGCCGTTTCATACCATCATTCCCGCATTCATGGAGCACGGCGATCAGCACATCGGCTTCGGCATTATGGGCGGCATGAATCAACCGCTGGCGCACGCGCAATTTGTCTCAAACATTGTGGACTACAAGATGAACATACAGGCCGCTCTGGAAGAGCCCCGGTTTACCGTCAATACAAAACTAGGGTGCAACATCGTGATCGAGTCGCGCGTCACGCCCGAATCCATCGAGCAGCTTACGAAAATGGGGCACGTTCTGGAGGTCCGCAAAGAGTATTCGACGACGATGGGGCGCGGGCAGGCAGTACTCCACGACAGCACGACCAAGGTCAACTATGGCGCTTCGGATCCGAGAGCGGATGGCGCCGCAGTGCCGGAAGCGGCGCAGATACCCGGATCGATCCCACGATGAGCATTTTTCCCGAGAGTCCCTGGGTATTTGCGCCATCTAGGGTTAGCGCGCCATTTGCGGACGAGTCAAGAGCAAGCCGGGAATAATCCCAAGGTAAGCATTTGCACTTACTGGCCTGTAACCAGCACCATGCCTGCCCCGCTCCGCAAATTTTTCGATCGGTCACCGTCTAGCCTCGCGAAATTGTGGCTCTGGTATCATGTTTAGGACCCAGACAGTGGGCGCGTAGCTCAGTTGGTAGAGCAACGCCCTTTTAAGGCGTGGGTCGCAGGTTCGATTCCTGCCGCGCTCACCATATATTCAAACACTTACCGCACCGCTTGTTTGAAGAACTGAGTCCAACTTTAAAGTTGAGGCGCTGGAACGCTGTTTCGTTCTGAGCGCTTTTCTTTTTCGCGTCCATCGTCTTGGTAAATTAGAAGAAATGATCGCAATCCGCTGTAGCGCCCTGTTATTTGACCTGGATGGCGTCCTCATCGATTCCACTCCCGCGGTTGCGCGAGTGTGGCATCGGTGGGCAATTGAACGCGGCCTTAATCCAGAGAGCGTGGTCCGCATGGCGCACGGGCGGCCCAGTCGAACCACCATCCGCGAGTTGCTGCCCGGCGCGGATATTGATATCGACCGCGAAAATCGCGAAGTCGAACGCCGGGAGATTGAAGATCTTGATGGTGTGGTTCTGCTGCCGGGCGCGCAAAAACTGCTGCGCACTCTACCTCCCGAACGCTGGACCATCGCCACCTCGAGTACGCGTGCGCTCGCCGAAGTGCGTTTGCGAGCCGCGGGCCTGCCTGTCCCCAAGACCATAATCACCGCGAGCGATGTGAAAATCGGCAAGCCCGACCCCGAGCCTTACCTGAAGGCAGCGGCAAAGCTCGGGTTTGCCGCCGCCGATTGCATCGTGGTGGAAGACGCGCCCACCGGAGTTCGCGCCGGCAAGGCCGCGGGCGCCAGAGTGATTGCGTTCCTCACCACCATGACCCGCCGCGACCTCGAAGAAGCCGGCGCCGATTGGATCGTGCAAAACTGCTCTGACATCACCGCATCGTGTGATGACGAACACGGACTCCTGTTGAATCTCTCAATCTGAAGTTCTCAACTTTTCGCCAGCCAGCCATTTGCGCATGCCTATCCGCTGAACTAAAATCCAGGGTTCCTCAGAAGTTGCCCGCAAGAGTAGGATTCATGCGAACTGGGCGACTCCGAAATCTTCTTAATCGCGACACGGAAAATCGCTGAAACAGGTAGGGCCTCGTGATCATAGGTGTTCCGAAAGAAAGTTATCCGGGAGAGCGGAGGGTTGCCATCGTGCCGGTCGTTCTCCCGACGCTGACCAAGGCGGGTTTCGAAGTTCACATACAGTCCGGCGCTGGCAGCGAGGCTGGCTATCCCGATTCGCAATATGCCGACAAGGGCGCGAAGATTGTTACCGACCGCGCTGCGATATTTGCTGCCGCTGACATTGTCGTGCAAATTCTTTGCTACGGTTCCAACGACGTGACCGGCAAGCAGGACTTGCCGCTTTACCGCCGCGATCAGATCCTCGTCGGCTTTCTGCGCCCATTCGGCTCGCAGGAAGTGGTGCAAGAGGTCGCGCATGCCGGCGTCAAAGCGTTCTCCATAGAGTTGATGCCGCGCACCACCCGCGCCCAAAGCATGGACGCGCTCTCTTCGATGGGAACCGTCTGCGGATACAAAGCAGTGCTGCTGGCGGCCGACACCCATCCGCGCATCTTCCCGATGCTCACCACCGCTGCCGGAACCGTCACCCCCGCCCGTGTGTTCGTGATCGGCTGCGGCGTTGCCGGACTGCAGGCGATCGCGACCGCTCGCCGCCTGGGTGCGGTAATTTCCGCCTACGATTTAAGGCCCGCGGCAAAAGAGCAGGTGCAGAGCCTCGGCGGACGTTTTGTCGAGCTTCCCATCGAGGCCAAAGACGCGCAGGACGCTCGCGGATACGCCCGCGCCCAGGATGAAGATTTCTACCGCCGTCAGCGCGAGTTGCTCGGAAAAGTAGTGCAGGAAAGCGATGTGGTGATTACCGCGGCGGTAATTCCAGGGAAAAAGTCGCCGATCCTGGTGACCGAGGACATGGTGAAGGGAATGGCGCCCGGTTCCGTCATCGTAGATCTGGCTGCCGAACGTGGCGGCAACTGCGACATCACCGAAGCGGGCAAGACCGTCGTCAAGCACGGTGTAACCATGATCGGAGCGATCAATCTGGCCAACGGCGTGCCCTATCACGCGAGCATGATGTATGCCCGCAACATTACTTCCTTTTTGACTCATCTAATAAAAGATCAAAAATTGAATCTGAATCTGGGAGATGAAATCGTTCGCGAGACTCTGCTCACCAACAGTGGCGATATTGTGAACGCCCGGGTGCTTGAGCTCTTTAAGTTGCCGGCGCTGGCCAAGCAAGGTTGACGCAGCAAGCCTGACGCTTTTCTGCGGAAACATATTGGCTAGATGAAATCATCAAAGCAATAGAGAAAGAAATGCAAAAGAAGGATTTTCGAAAAGAACTCAAGCACCTCTATGAGCCTTCAGCAAGGGATTTCTCCGTTGTTGATGTGCCGCCAATGCGCTATTTGATGATCGATGGTTCCGGCAATCCGAACTCGTCAAAAGAATATAAGGAAGCAATAGAAGCGCTATATGCGGTTTCGTACACGCTCAAATTCGCCAGCAAGAAAGAATTTGGCAAAGACTATGTGGTTCCCCCTCTCGAAGGGCTTTGATGGGCAGATGACATGTCCCTCTTGGCAAATGGGACCAAGGATAAGTGGCATTGGACGATGATGATTATGCAGCCGGAATGGATCACACCAGCGATGATAGCCAAGGCCATTGAGACGGTACGCGTCAAGAAGCCCATGCCCGGACTTTCGCTTCTTAGGGAAGAAGTCCTGAAAGAGGGGCGATCGACACAGATCATGCACATTGGCTCCTATGACGACGAAGCCCCGGTTCTTGCAAGACTCCACAACGAATATCTCCCGAAGAATGGACTCGTCTTCAATGGCAAGCATCATGAAATCTATATCGGCGACCCGCGAAAAACAGCGCCGAGTAGGTTGAAGACCGTGCTACGTCAGCCTGTGAAAGGACGACTGTCTCGCTAGGGCAGGCGCAGATCGGACGCATGACACCCAAACGGAGGAAAGATGAACAGTAGTTCTGCCTTAATCAACGCACTTTTTATTTTCGTGCTCGCCGGTTTCATCGGATTTGAAGTGATCCGGCGGGTCTCGCCCTTGCTGCACACCCCGTTGATGTCCCTCACCAATGCCTTGGATGCGATCGCGGTGGTGGGCGCTATCGTGCTCGTGGGCGAGCACAAGAGCACGCTCTCCACCATTTTCGGATTCATCGCCGTGGTCGCCGCCACCAGCAACATCGTCGGCGGCTTTCTGATCACAGACCGCATGCTGAAGATGTTCAAGTCCAGCCGTCCCGCGGCTAAGCCGGCGGCCAAATAGATGACACCTGAACTCGCAGGCGGCCAAGTTGCCATCGAACTCTTGTATCTCGTCGCGAGCGTGCTGTTCATCCTCTCGCTGAAGTGGATGAGTTCGCCGACCTCAGCCCGCCACGGCATCTGGGCGGGCGAAGCCGGCATGCTCCTGGCGATCTGTGGAACTCTGCTGCGTCACGGCATTGTGGACTACCGGCTGATCGGCATTGCGCTGGTGCTCGGCGCCATCATCGGTGTTCCGCTCGGAGAAGTAGCCATGACGGCGGTTCCGCAGCGAACCGCGCTCAGTCACGCTTTCGGAGCGCTCTGCGTAACCCTGGTCGGCTCGGCCGAATTTTATCTGCGCTCTCCCGATATCTCGCGCTTCATGATGGCGGTGTTGTCGCTCGAGGTTATTCTCGGAGGCTTGACCGTGACCGGCAGCTTGATGGCTGCCGGCAAGCTGCAGGAAATCCTGCCGCAGCGGCCGCTGACTTATAAAGGTCAGAACCTCGTCAACTTTCTGTTGCTCGCCGGCGCGCTGGTAATTGCCATAACTCTGGTTTTGCATCCCGAGAACAAGACTCTGTTTCCGTTCATGATCCTGATCGCGCTGGCCTTTGGCGTGTTGCTGATCATCCCCATCGGCGGCGCGGACATGCCCACCGTCATCTCGTTGTTGAACGGCTATGCCGGTCTGTCGGCCGCGGCCATGGGCTTCGTCCTCAACAGCAAGCTGCTCATCATCGCCGGCGCGCTCGATGGATCGTCAGGCCTCATCCTCTCCATCATCATGTCGAAGGCGATGAACCGCTCCTTCACGAACGTCTTGTTCGGAGCCTTTGGTCAGGTGCAAGTTTCGTCTGCCGCGGGAGAAGAAGCGAAACCGGTCCGCAGCGCGACTCCCGAAGAAGCCGCCGCCATTCTTTCTGCCGCGAATCGAGTCATCGTCGTTCCCGGATACGGCATGGCCGTGGCTCAGGCGCAGCACAAAGTGCGCGAGCTTTACGATGCTCTCACCAAGCGCGGCGTGGACGTGCGCTTTGCCATCCACCCCGTTGCCGGGCGCATGCCGGGCCACATGAACGTGCTGCTCGCCGAAGCCGATATTCCCTACGATCGCCTGATTGAGATGGATGAGATCAACGGCGATTTTCCCCAGACCGATGTCGCCCTGGTAATCGGCGCCAACGATGTAACCAACCCCGCCGCCCGTTCCGATGCGTCGAGTCCCATCTACGGCATGCCGATCCTTGACGTCGACAAAGCCCACACCGTCATGGTCATCAAGCGCAGCATGAATCCTGGCTTCGCCGGCATCGATAACCCGCTCTACTATCTCGATAACACCCTGATGCTATTTGGAGATGCCAAGGCGTTTGTCGGCAGCATCGTGCGTGAGCTCGGCGGAGGACACGGCTAGCAGTCGGTGTTGTAAGTGAGATTCGATCAGGGTATGCATTTGGGCAAGTGAGATTCGTATCAGGGTATGCCTTTGGGCATGCCGCAAGTGCATTAGCGTGAGCGCGCCTTCAGGCGCTGAGGTCTGTGATTGGAACACCACGGGATCTGTTAATAAGCTGCCCGGTTTTTTCTTGGGTCGCTGCGGAAGAGGCCGATTTTCCATGCCCAGACCAATGGGCGTTTGATTTGAAGAAACCCACTGTATTGCTGAAGCGATATCCTGATGCGCAGCGCTCCTGCACCCAACTAGTCAGGCAAAAATCCAGCGGGCCGCATTCTCGCGAGCGTGGAAGCTTCGCGCAGCCTGCGGCCCACCCGGCGTCTACGCTGCTTTCTTCGTCTGTCTGATCTTAGCCCAACGTGCTTTCTGGGCCAGGGAAATTCTCCGGCGCCCTGCGGCGGAGAGTACGCGCTTGGCCCGATGTGGCGCCGCTGCGTGCACTGTTGCGCCCGTGCCTCGGGTTAGCCGTTCGAGAACAGAAATAGCTTCCCCCAGCTTCTGGACTTGGTTCTGTGCATCCCGGCGTTCCTCGCGGAGCCGGACGATTGCCTGAGAAATGTTTGTCATCAATACCCCCTCGGGTAATTTACCGTCCGCCATTGTATTACTAACTCATCGCTTCTGTCATAATTTATTTTATTACTGGTCGAAGCGAATTACATCGAGCCCCGAATACGAGAATGGTGACCCTGGGATAACCTGGCTTAGAACCTAGCTTGATAACCTGGCTTGCAAATGTCGCACCCACAGCCTCATCCCAAGGGTGGCAATAGTCCCGACGATCCGAACAGGAATATCGTGCCTACCGCCAGGCTATAGATCGCGGTCAGCGCAGTGACTACAAACTGAAAGCGCGGCAGCCGCGAACTGAATCCGAAAAGTCCCACTGCCGACGCTGTCATTATCGTGTTCATTACCAGCAGTCCTGCGATAAACATCGCCAGGCCGACAAAGCCCTTGCCGATTCCTCCCAGGTTGGCTGCCAGTAAGAAGATCATCAGTTGGCTGGGTGTTTCCGCACCGAGCCCATGCACAACTCCGATCATGAGTACGGACTTCGAGCTGTAATTCCATGTCTTCTCCTCAGGCCGCGGGACATCGTGATTGTGCCAATAGCTCTTCATCTTCCAATGGGTCCAGCGCAAGGTCCGAGCCATAAGGTGAAAGCGGCTGCGCGGTGCCGGGTTCCCAGTGAAAAGCGATCCCAGAACGTAAACTCCGAGGATCAGCAAGGTCAGCCCCACGAGACGCTCCGCGATCCGATCGATGCCATGAGGCAGCGAGAGTTGAAACACGATCACGACCGTGCCCAGCGCGGCAACCGTGGCCGCGTGTCCCAGGGCGTAAAGCAAACCAAGGCGCATGCCTTGCCAGCGATCGCTCTGCACGCTGGTGATGTCAGAGATGGCCGCTATGTGGTCGTAGTCGAAGCCGTGACGGAACCCAAGGATTGCCGCCGATAGCAGGGCAAGTTGAAGACTGTTTGGAGTGGCGGTCATGGATGATGGATGATAGATGGATGATGGATGCGATGTGGACCCTGTACTGAGCCTCTGATTGTTCCACACCCCGTCAAGAATCGGAAATCAGTCCTGAAGCGGAAGCCATCGGCTCTGAGAGCGGTCGCTGGCTCGGCAACGTGGCCCAGGAAAGTCCCGGTTACGGCTGGGCCAAGCCCGTCCAAAATCAACTATCCCCCTCGCGACCCCAAAACGGCTACAATAGCGGCAATCCAATCGCAATCGGAGGTTGCTGTGAAGCCTAGACTTCTTTATGGCGTTGCACTGTGGTGTGTGGTGTTCTTTGCTCTCGTGCCCAGCCTGTGCGCTCAGGGAACGGCCGTTCGCAGACACATCGGAGCCGTGCAAGACTGGTCGCAGAGCCATATCGTGTTCAGCCGCGATGCACTCGCCCGGCAGCCGGATCTGATTGACCGCGAGCCGCGCATTCGGCAGCAGTTGATGCAGCGCTGGCAGGCTCCGAACGGGCGTGCCTCCCACAAGGCCGATCCCCTCTCGCGTCCTGCAAAGAAATTCGGCCTCGGCCACGATTGGAGCGTTACTAGCTTGGGAAGCCGCCTTCGCATAAATATGTTTCCCGCCAAATATACCTTCGATCCCCTGGCTCCGCCTGATTGCACCAATGACTACGTCGTAATCGGACTGCCCATAGCCGGCGCTCTCGCCGTCGACGGCACCGGCGGCCAAGCCAATCTTGTCGCCTTCAACAATCTCTATTCCGGCACCGATCCCACCGGGGCGTGTGGCACCGGTCCGGCCATAATGTTTGCCTATAACGTCACCACCGTACCCGGCGGCGAGATCGTAACCTCGCCCGTTCCTTCTTTGGACGGGACGCAGATCGCCTTCGTAGAAAGCGTTCCCGCAAATACCGGCCAAGGTATCCCCGCCTCCACCATTTTCCATGTCTTGACTTGGACCGCTGGCGAGGGCACGATTGGCGACCCCGCCCCGCCCCTGTCGATGACCACGTCGATGACTTCACTGCCTCTCACCGTTACCGCCACCAGCACCACTTCATCGCCATGGGTGGATTTCAGCGCGGATACCGCCTACTTGGGCGACGATGTTGGCAATGTGTACCAAGTTACGCCCGTCTTCAATGGAACGCCCTTGCTGAGCGCAGGTTGGCCAGTTTTGGTCAGCAGCCCTTACCACCTGACCGCTCCCGTCCTCGACTCCGGTAGAGGCTTGCTTATGGTTGGAAGCGACAACGGCGACCTCTACCAGATCGATACCTCGACAGCCACGGTCTCCACGCCCCTCGTTGTAGGAAAAGCCAACGGCACCACCTCCGGTATCGTGGGACCGCCGATTGTCGATGTCACCAACGGCACAACCTTTGTCGTCAGCCCCAATGCCACTAGTTCCGCCGTCCTCGTCGAAGCCGACACCGAATCTCTAGTGGCGCTCTCGACAGCCCACATTGGCGTTGGCTCCTCCGGCGGCACCCATCTCCACATCTTCCAGCCCGCTTTCAGCAATGCTTACTACAACGATCCTTCGACCGGAGTAGTCAGTCTTTGCGGAACCGGCATCGGCACCGATACCAGCCCCTGGCAGTATGAGTACGGATTCACGACCGGCCGCGTCATGAATGAGACACCTGTGAGCGGCTTTCCAGTGCAACTTTCTACTAGCACCACCGACCGTTGCACGGGATGGACGGAACTCTTCAATCCCAATGCCGGCCCAGGAGACACCATTACGGCGGTATCTATCTTGTCAGACGTTCTGATCGTGTCCGCGAACAACAATAATCTCGTGGTCGGGGAAAAGGTGTTCATCCAAGGTACGGGTGAAAGTTTCCTGAACGGTCAGACTGTGACAGTTGCCAGCTTGATCGGCTCGGGACCGACGTACTCAGGATTTGCCGCGAGTTTCACCTATTCGGGGAGTTACTCTAACTCTACAGATACCGGCGAAGTATCTGCCATCGACACCATCACGGCTGTATCTATAGCATCAGACGTCCTGACGGTGACCGCGAGCAACACCAATCTCACGGTTGGGGAACAGCTATACATCCAGGGCACGGCTGAGAATTTCCTGAACGGTCAGACAGTGACAGTCGCCAGCCTGATAGGCTCGGCTCCGCTGTACACAGGATTCACCGCGAATTTCACCTATTCGACTACTTACTCTAACCCTTCCGATACCGGCACAGCATCCGCCGGAACCGATTATTTCTTCTTTGGGCTGACCGGAGATTGCACGTTGGTGGGGGGCAGCGGCGCCTCGGGTTCTGGCTGTGTAGTGGCGCTCGCCAACTACAACGGCACCACAACCGTAACCACGTCGGAGGAGGTGGACAACGGTCCCAGTGGGATTGTTGTCGATAACTACGCGACTGCCAACCAGGCTTCCAGTATCTACCTGACTTCGTTGGCTACGAACACCGCCTACAAGTTCACCCAGGCAGGCCTGCAATAGATGGTTGTTAGTCGTTGGTCGACAGTCGACAGTCGCTAGTCGTTCGCCATGAATGTTCGCGAACCACGTTAGCCAACGACTGTCGACTAGCGACTGTCGCCCATCGACTGTCGACTAATGACTAACGACTGCCCCTCAGTCACTCGATGGAGAGGTGCCATTCTGTTCGCCTCAATTGCAACGGATTGCACTTTAGCTTTAATAAACTACCGGACAGTCTTCGCAAGCTATTGAGGGTAATAGCGTTACTTTTCACCTAGCCTGGAAGACAAATTGCCCACCCGCCTTCGATGGAGTGTCTCCGGCCGAGCACGAGAACGACGAGCCGAAAGGCGCTTGCGGCGGCCGTATCGCTGGCCGCACTGAGCGGCGTCCTCGCATGGTGCGCTGTGACTTCCCAGTCCCGCGTCATTCCGAGCCAGCCCCCGCTCACGCAATTGGAAAGAACCCTGCGCCGTGTGCCCGCGCACATTTCCGAGTTCGCTCCTGTGGCGGAGCCGCTCGCCCTGCCGAAATGTGGAAGCGTCCGTCCGCCTGAAGCATTGCTCACCCCAGACCCGCTCCCGCAAGCTCAAGACGACGATTTGCGCGTGCGCGTCAGCTTCATCGTCGGAACCGACGGACACGTGCACAGCGCCTTCATCCTCGATAGCGGCGGCCCCGGCGAAGACCAGGTTGTTCTGCGCACAGTGCGCTTATGGCGATATCGTCCCGCCCTCTGCAATGGCGTTCCCACCGATTACGAAGCCCTCGTAAGATTCAGCATCCGCTAGCGCGCGAATTCTCCTACAATGGCAGCGATGACAATGAGGTTGCCGTGACCGAGGTTGTTGTGACCAATGGCCAAAGATAATCCAAATCCTCCCGATCCCAAACAGCCCGGTCCCAATCAGGATGACCGGCAAGACGATCCACAAGATCTTCGCAATGACCTGCCCGCAGGCAAGGAGATTGAGGATTTTTTTCAACGGCTCCCCGGTACTTTTCGCTGGCCCAAGCCGAATGCCGAGGCCGTAGCTGCGGCTGAAGAAGCCATTCATCGCATGTCGGGCGGCGGAGCCGATCGTGATCCCGCAGCCGCCGGTGACGCGGACGAGCCGGGCAGTGCCTGCTCAGCTTGCGGAGGCGCGCTCCCGTCGGGCGCTCGCTTTTGTGTCTGGTGCGGAATCTCCGCTCAGGATGTTGCTGGCGCTGCTGCCGCTCCGTCCCGATCCGCTGCCGGCCAACATCATGTTCATCACCACTATCATCATTTTGTTCCCGGCCCTGTAGGTTTTGGCAAGGAAGCGGTGTTCGGCGCGTCCGAGGCCGAGTTCCAGTCTTCTGCTCCTTACATTCCGCGCGGCCGCGCCCCAGTTTCGGGGACTCAAAGCTCGATAACTCCAGGTTCGGCGACCCAGGATATGGCGGGCACCGGCTCTTTCGGAGCAGGACCAAAGACCGCAGGCCGCGCCGAAATCAGCGCGCGCCAGGTTGTTCAGGACTGGGCGCAGGCCTGCAACACCAGGCACATCGACGACCTGCTCGAACTCTACGCCCCCGACGCGACTCTCATCCGCTCCAGCGTTCCGCCGGTTCGCAGCTTGCCGGCGATCCGTGAATTTCTCATCTCGCTGCTCGAAGCCGGGTTGGGTGACGTCGAGATGGAATCGCTGCGCGTCGATATGATGGGTGATATCGCTCTCGATCTCGGCCGCTGCAAAATGCTGGTGCCAGTCGCTATGGGGAAACGCCGCGAAGAGCGGGGAAAATATCTGATTGTCCTGGTGCGGCAGCCCGCCGGCACCTGGAAGATTCTTGCCGATTGCTGGTCCGCCGATTTGGCCGTCAGCGCTCCGCCCGAATCCGCGCCCCGAAAGGCAAGCGAGCCAACCCCGCCCGTCCGCAAGACTCGATAAAATCGTCGTTGGTCGTTAGTCGTTAGTCGTTTGCCATAAGACTCGGGCTCCGCGCTGGAGAAAAACGTGGACACAAAGCTTTCGCCCGCCAACGACGAACGACCAGCAACAAGAGGCCCAAGCCATCCTTCAGGCCAACAAAAACCCCGATCCTCGCGGATCGGGGTTGAGTGAGTTTCCTGACTGGATCCTATTGCCCGCTGCTGCGCGTCGCAAACAGCTGCCGGTAGCCCAGGCTTTCCACGTCTCGGAACATCGGCGTTCCAGGCGGCAGGCCTGCCGGACTGGTGAAGTCGAAGTCGAAGGAGAAATTTCGCGTTGGAACGCCATATACCGAGGTACAGCACTTGTAAAACCCGGTGTTGTAGGTTGAGTAGAACAGGCTGGCCATCGAGCCTTTGTAATTCTCAGTAACTCCGCCTACGCCCCAGTTTTCCAGCAAGTGCAGGAAGTTATGTATGCCACCGTCGGTGCCGACGTCATCGCTGCCAGCCCAACCCGCCGGCCATGTGAAAGTCATGTTCTTTCCGGCTGCGATGGCCAGCCGGAAATAGGTGCTGCTGGCAGACCGGTTGGCCATGTGGGTGGGCGAGGCGTTAGCGTTGGCAGCTAGGCCCACCATGCTTACCCTGTCGTCCCAGCTGTTCGAGAGTAGGGTAACCGCGTCGGCGATCACAGCCGCGGCCGCGTGTCCAGTCGCGTCCACTCCGGTCGTCCAGGTCGTGTCGCCAGCATTAGAGTTGTAATCGCCCTGGATGTACACCGCATTCTCCGATGCCACCGTGAAACCGCCGTTGTAGGTTACACCGTTATATACAACCGGAGTGGCGCTCAGCGGTACGTTGCCCAGCGACCCATCCACCAGTTTCAAAACGTGGCGCGCCCCGCTGACCCAGTTCTTGCGCCCGGTTCTGCCGCAACTCTTAATCCGATCGCCGCCGCCGGCCGCAATGGTGCCATACGGATCGGGTTTCGGGTTCGTGCTGGAGATTTCGGCATTCAGGTTCTGAGCGGCGTTGGACACCGTACCGTAGAAGCCTAATCCCAGGTTGTACGCGCCCCAGTTGTCGAGCGCCTTGTTTTCATTGTCATCTTCCGGGGAATAAGTCTGTCCCGCCATCTTCGTCTCCAGCACGCCGTCGGGTGTGCCCCCGTTACTGGAGGCGTTAATCGTGTCCTCCAGCCCCGAGTCCCCGCTCTTAGTATTCACAGCGTTCGGAGCGGCGCCGTTTGGATTCGGCAGCATGCCCCGGCGATCTGAGTAATACAGAATGTAGCCGTTTTGCGTGGAAGAATTCACACTCGCGCCGGAAGTGCCGATCGATCCCGCCAGCCATCGCTTCAGGTTGCCCACATCGATTTCGACCGCGTTCATTACTCCGTTGGTCGTGCAACTGTTGTCCGTCGCCCCCAGCGCGCTCGACCAGTCCACGTCGCGAGGCTCGCCTTCGCGCGCATCGTAGAAGTTGATGGGATACCAGTTGTACTCACTGATGCTCTGCGGTGTCGTCGCCGTGGGAGCGGTCGGGGTAAGGCCAAACGCCCACTGCGCTCCGGATCCCGAATCCGCCGCCAGTTGCGGTGGCACGCCCGGGGTCCAGGTTAGGCAGATAGTGTGACCTGAGTTCCAAGCAGTACAGACCGGTGCAGTCGCTGTCGAGCTCAGGCTTACTTCTGTAGAGAGCGTGCTATTGGTGCTGCGATCCGCCGGCTCTTGCAGAAGCAGAATCGCGTTCGGATTGATCGGGTTCGAAGTCCCGCCCGCAGGCAGACCCGCCCCATTAGCCGTAGGTGCGGTCACGCCTCGCGCAAATCCCAGTGCCAGCCATTCGTTGGTGACGGGGACCCATGCGCCGGAATTGTTCAGGTATTCCACGCGCAACCAGCCATCAATCAGGCTCCAGGAATCGGAACTCGCCGAGTTGTAGGGCGTCAAGGCGCCGGAGACAACGGGAAGAGCGGGGTTGGGTGGAGCATAATACGGATATGCGCCCGTCGCCGGATTAGGGCATCCCGCAGGGATCCCGGTAGCCGCAATGCCTGCCGGCGGACACAGGTTAACCGTCGGAGTGGGGCCATTATTCCAGTAGACCGGCGCGTTGGCCGGCACAGGCGGATCGCTGGCATAGGCGACGCCCGCTGCTGCCGCCATCGCCGCCGTCCAGGTCACCGGTATGATGCCCCAGTCGTCCGAGGGGCAGGTAGTACCCACGCAACTGGCCGGAATCGGAACCGCATTCGACGCAGCGGCGAAGTACAGGTTATAGGTATCGCCCGCCGCCGGAGCCGGGAAGGTCGACGCGTAATTGCCCGAAGTGATCGTGACTCCCCACGTCGTTGCCGTCGTCGAGGTTTGCGTTACGTTCGCCAACCGAACATTTTCCGAATCCGATGCTCCGGTGCCGTTTGGAAAATCCGCCGGATTATCGCTCAGCAGCACGTGAATCTGCGCCATGTTATATTCGCGCGATGAGCCCAGCAGCGACGTCGCTGACTCGCCCGCCGGTGGCCGGCGAATAATTTCGTACGGGAAGTTGGTCCCGTTCACGAAGGGCATCGACAGTTTTTTGGCGCCCGTCCCCACCTTCCCGGAGGTTTCATTGCCATAGTTCCCGTTGATGACCTCGTCGTTCGTGGTGCCGTTAGACCAATTCGTCCAAGCGCTGCCTACATAGGTCGACTGTGGCGGATTTCCCCCATCGCCCTCCAGGCTGCCATCCCCATACGACGGAGAGCCGCTGCTGACGCTGGCCATGGTCGTGCAATTCGTCGTAGGTGTACTGCAGGCATTGGTATTGTTGGCGGTGGGGACGTATACCGTGCCGGTTCTGCCCGATGCCGTCTCCGTATTGGGCAACACCGTCCGAACAATGTTGCCGTATGCCGACACCTTAGCCTGAAAGGTCAAGGTGGCGCCAGCTCCAACCAGCGGGTAGAAGTCCCCGTTGGCGTGTATAGGACCGGCGAAAGTCATACCGGAGCCGGGGAAGATAGAGCAATCGTTTTCGCAAAACATTCCGAACTGGAACACCGGAATCAGTGCGACTTGTGCGTTCCGTGTCATGCTCGCTTCCTGCCCACCCAGTACCGCCGCCGTCGCCAGCATGTTCACCGGGATGATCTGCGCATACAAACCCTGGTTTGGTCCGGCAGTGATCGATCCCCAGGTCGTGGTCAGCGTTCCCGTGCAACCCGAAGCCGGCGTCACCGAATATTGCGTCCAGTTGACTCCCACCATCGACGGCTGATTCGCGGTGCTGCCCACATTGCAGATTTCGGTGGCAGTCGGCGCCTGCACGTTATTGAACACGGCCGACAGGTCGGAGTACATTTTCTCGATCCCACCCTCGGCGGCGTGAAAGGCCATGTTGTTCTGCAGATCGGTTCCGCCCACCTTGCCCTCGGTGTTGACCATCATCATCAGGCCAATCGCGATCCCCGACAGCAGCAACAACATCAGCAAGGACGCAACCAGCGTGAATCCCTTGGCGTGCAGTCTCGCGTTTTTCATACCGTAACTCCCCGTGGTGTAAATCCCCATCGTTTCGCTCCCCATTTCCGTGCTCGCCTTCGCCATATCCGCCGCTAGTTGGGATAGTTGTTGACGTACGTCAAATTCCGTGCGCATACCGACGTCTGCAAATCCAATCGCTGATAACCGTTTCCCTGCCCGAACTGGGAGCCGTTCAGCGTGCTGTCGATCGCCATATTCTGAATGTTGATCTTGGTGATCTGGTTGGGAAGCAGTCCGCTCGAAGCCCCGGAGCAGCCGTCGCTGCTGGCGCCGGGGTTGCTGCAGCCCACCGCCGGCGATTCGGTCACGTTGCTGAAAAGATCATAGGTAAACTTCAGGTAAACCACGTTTTCCGCCACCGGCACAGGCGTGTGTCCACTGACCTGCTGCATCAGTCGCGGCGGGCTGAGGCTGTTGTCGACGTAATAGCTGATCACAAAAATGCGCGTCGCATATCCCGTAACCGCTGCGCCCGGTGGCGCCACGTACATGCTGGCCAGGCTGTTAGCCACGCCTGCCGCCTGGTTCATGTTCAGCGCATCGCTGGCCGCGAACGTGGCGACGCCCCCGCTGGTGGCCGCGGTCGTGACTTCGGCTACCACATTGGTGGAACCAAAGGTGAACAGCACCAGATCGCCAGCGACCAGTCCATTCGCCGAATTGTTAACCGTTTGCACCCCGGCGTTGCCGGTCGGCGAGGTGCAATTCGCACTCGTTGCTCCGGGCAATGTGAAGGTGACTGTCGTCGTGCTCGACATGGTCGCCGTGTAGCAGTCCAAATAGAAATTGTTGTCCGTATACACCGTGGTGACCGTATCGGTTGGTCCCTGCGCCGTGAGTAGCGTCGGCCCGTCGTCATATCCCGTGAGCAACCCGTAGAGATAGTAGGTGGCGCCCTGCTTGGGATATGCCACCGACCCGGCAGGGTGCGCAGCAGAAACGATGTAGCACGGTAAACCCGCCGTCTCGGCGCAGCCAAACACCGGAGCAGTGCCCGAAGGCAGGGCGATCGCCGTACCGGGGTTGAGTCCCGACCCGGCCAGGCTCAGGTCCTTCGTCAATATGTTGGAGGCGGCACGAAAATCCTGCTGCAGCTCTGCCCGTTGCGTTGTCGACCAGGTTGCTTGCACACCCTGGATGTAGATCTGCACCGCCGCGCCCAGCACAATCGTTCCCAGTGCCATGGCGACCGTCATTTCCAGCAGGCTGAATCCACCCTCGCGCTTGCTTGAGCAACCCCTCATAACTCCCCTTTACTCGTACCGCGTGATTAACGAATTAAGAATGTAGGTTTTCGGCGTTTGCGACTGCGCCGTCGAATACTGCACGGTTATAGTTGTGCTTCGCAGCGAAGCGATCAGGTTGCCCTGCGCGTCGTACAGCGGCGCGATCAGAATCGAGCGCTGGTAGCCGGTCAAGGGGATAAATGTATCGTCCGCCGTCTGAAATACCCCGTCTGGCCCCGGGTCCTGGAGCGTTTGCTCGCTCACCACGCAAGTCGTGCCGGTTACCGCGCTGGTCGTCCCCATGATCCCGGCGTATGCCCCAGTCGTTGGCGCCAGGCACATCGGTACCAAACCATTGGCGAAGATCCCGCAAGTGCTGGCTCCGGTGATGGGGCAAGTGGTGGAGCCGGAATTCTGAATGTCGTCGAAGGTAATTTGCGTCGTGTTCCGCGCGGTCACGATGCTCTCGTACGCCTCGTTCGCCAGTTGCTTGGCGATCATGTCCTGCTGCGAGGTCTGCGTCGAAGCCATGGCCAGTCCGAAAACGCCCAGCAGACTCACCATGCCCACCGTCAGCACCGCCATCGAGATCACAACTTCGAGCAGCGAAAAACCCTGCTCCGCTGCCTTCCGCACTCGACAATCTCCGCCGCGCCTGATCATTGTCATTGACGTACCCATTGATATGTCGCCCCCGACGGGTATAGCCGCCAGCCGTGAATGCGCCCCGTCGCGCCCCACAGCGATATCGCACGAGAATTCGGCATGTATCCCGACGGCATCCCGCCGGAGTACACTACCGGCCCGTTGAGGTACACCACGCCTCCGTCCCAGTTCCCCGCGCCCAAGCAACCCGACGCCGTCTGCGCCGAACCGTCTGGACAGAAGTAAAGAACTGTCTTCGTGGTCCCGCCGGCGTTCCCGTTTGACGTGTAGCCAAAGTCAACGCTGTTCGCCGAGCTTCCGTACCCGTCTGGAGGGGGCACGCTGGCTAGTCCCGATAACGCGGAAAACGCAACATCCGACGGCAATTGATAGACCACCGTATTCTGGTCGCCCCCGAGGCTGGCCCCAGAGCTGTCGGTGCCAAAGGATGTCACCGTCGGGGCCACCGTGATCGTGCTGGACGTGATAATGCCTCCCGAGTTGACCGTGCCGCCAAAGGTTACCGAGTACGATGTCCGTTGCGAGACTGCGTTGTCGCGCGCCTGCCGCATCGCCGACAGTGTCGTGTTGTAGGCATTGGTCAAGTGTTGGGACTGCAGCAGCGGCACCAGGCTGACCACCGAGATCACTGAGACGACGATGGTGATCGCCACCACGATTATCATTTCCAGTAGGCTGAACCCGCTTGCCCGTGGCCGGCGAGGTCCCGCATTTGTTCCCAGGCTTCTCATAAGCATTTGCCCTGCCTGCCGCTTCCCGCTCCGTGAATCAAGATCGTCAAAATATCTCGTATAACGGGGATTGGTCAGCCCAGTATCTCGGCAGCGCTCCTTCGGGAATCGCCGCTCCGACAGCTGTCTGACTAACTCGATGGTAGGAACAGTCCCTTGGTACGTCAAAGTACCGGGGTACACCGGCCTTTCGTACACTGTCCATTGGTAAGGTAATTACAGGAGAGTTACGATCGTGCCATGCGGAGCTCGTTAGTCCTGCACAGCTTGTCCCTTCACCAACTGAAATCGCGAGATAGAGATTTTGAAAAGGAAGATCAAAGTTACAACCTACCGCGCCGTCTTAACTAAACGAGAAAAAAGACGATCACAAAGCACAAAGAGAGAAGAGAGAAGATTAAAGAGCAAAGAGCATGAGCCTATAAGAAACAAATCTTGTCCCTCCGCCCCCGTGACACAGGTAACTTGTCGTCGGCACCACCCTCTCTTACGATGATCTCACTATGGATCTACGCGCCCTCGTGGTGTGCCCGGATCAGGACTCCGCCAGTCTGCTCACTCTCATCCTGTCCGAACTGGGCATGGCGGCCGAGCATACGCCTTCGATCTCGCGCGGATTAGAACTGCTTGAGAGCCAGCGCTTCGATGCCATCGTGCTCGACTATCGCGCCGACCAGAGTTCCGAGCAGTTTCTCGCGCGCTTGCGTCTGTCCGCCAAAAACCGCGCCAGCATGCTGATTGCCGTCGTCGACGGCGGGTTCAACGCCCGTCCCGTGTTCGGGCTCGGCGCCAATTTTGTTCTTTATCGCCCGCTCTCTTCCGAGCGCACCCGTATCAGTTTGCGCGCCGCCCGCGGCCTCATGCGCCGCGAACGCCGCCGCGCTCCGCGCAAGTCCTTAAGTTCGACCGTGAACATCGCCTATCCCGGAGCGCCCGAAACCAGCGCGGTTTTGGCCGACCTCAGCGATGGCGGAACTTTGATCCGCACCGCCCAGAGCCTTCCGTCAGAATGCAAAGTTTATTTTGAGTTCGAACTTCCCGGTCAGCGGCAACTGGTCCGCCTGTCGGGTGAGGTTGCCTGGCAGGATGCCAGCGGCCGCACCGGAATTCGCTTCCTCGACGTACCCGGATCGTCGCGCCGCATCATGCAAACCTGGCTGCAGCAGAATAGTGGCCCGCCCGTTAGCAAGCCCTCAGCGACTGAGCCGCCCGCGAATCCAACGCTCGCGAACCAATCACCCGCAGCTCAGCTTCCGCTCATTCCCGAGCCCAGGAGCGAACTTAGAGATTCCGTCCTCGTCTCCAATGCCGGCAACCGCCGCGGAGAGCACCGGTTGAATTGCAAGCTGGGAGCGGAAGTCTACCGTCTCGGCACCACCGTCCCCAATCGTTGCACTCTGTCCGATATCAGCGAGGGTGGGTGCTACGTCGAAATGCCGTCCCCGCTCTCCGGGCACTTGGGCGTGGAAATCGTGGTTCGCACCGCCGACACGAAATTAAGAATCAAGGGTCAGGTGATCACCACCCACCCCGGTTTCGGCATGGGCGTGCGCTTTATGTTCCACGATTCCAGCGAGCGCGAGGAAATTCTGCGCCTGCTCGCACTTCTCTCCACCGGTCCAGAGCTGGACCAACAGGCCCGCTAAGCTAACTGCTCTTTCTCCGCCACTGCCCGCCGAAAATACTCCAGTGAAAGCCCCAGCCCGCTTTCCAACTCCACTTTCGGTTCCCATCCGAGCAGCCGCTTCGCTTTTGAAATATCGGGACATCGCTGTTTCGGATCGTCCTGGGGCAACGCCTCGAACTTGATCTGGCTTTTCGACCCTGTCGTCGCAATTACTTTTCGCGCGCATTCCAGAATCGTGAACTCCGTCGGATTCCCAATATTCACCGGCGCATGTTCCGGTTCCAAATCTGATTCCGAAGCCCGTGCCAGGCGCAGAATCCCATCGACTTCATCGCTGACGTAGCAGAAGCTGCGCGTCTGGCGGCCGTCGCCATACACCGTAAGATTTTCTCCCCGCAGCGCCTGCCACATAAAATTCGGAATCACCCGCCCGTCGTTGATTTGCATTCGCGGCCCATAAGTATTGAAGATGCGTACAATCCGCGTGTCTACCCGGTGATACCGGTGATACGCCACGGTCACCGCTTCTGAAAACCGCTTGGCCTCGTCGTACACCGACCGCGGCCCGACCGGATTTACATTTCCCCAGTACGTCTCGCTCTGCGGATGCACCAGCGGATCCCCGTAGCACTCCGAGGTCGACGCCATCATGAATTTCGCGCCGCACCGCAGCGCCGTTTCCAGCGCTTCAAATGTCCCGTACGATCCCACCCGCAGCGTTTCGATCCCGTGCTCGGCATAATCCGCCGGGCTCGCCGGGCTTGCGAAGTGAAAAACATAATCGAGTGCGCTCCACTCGATGGGCTGACAAACGTCTTTCTCCACAAACTCAAATCGCGAATCGTTCCGCAGATGCTCAATGTTTGCCAGCTGCCCGGTCAGCAGATTGTCCGCCGCGATCACGGAGTAGCCTTCGCCCAGCAGTCCATCGCACAAATGTGATCCCAGAAAGCCCGCTCCTCCGGTCACCAGCGCGCGTCGCGTCTTCCGGGGTCTCGTGTTTATGTCTCGTACATTCATGGATCGAGTTTTAACGGCTTCACAGCTTGCAGAAAAACTCTGGATTCGTATCAGGGTATCGCTTTAGCGATACCGTAAGTCCTTGGAAATCAGATGCCCCTTTAGGGGCTGGGCATCGGAATTCGACTTTTTCCGCAACCTCTTCAGGCGCGCTCTCTCTTCGGTGGCCGCGCCCCCGCCGTCAGTTCCTCCGTCAGCGCCGCCGGACGTCCCACACTGTAATAAGAGAATCCGTGCTCCACCATTACCGCCGGATCATACAGGTTCCGCCCATCCAGCACGATCGGATACTTCACTAATGTGTGCAGACGCTCCAGATCAAGCGCGGCGAATTCTTCCCACTCCGTCAGTATCAGCACCGCATCCGCGCCTGTCGCCGCCTCGTACGCATCGGACGCAAACTCCACGCCGGATTTCAGCACCTCTTTCGCCCGTTCCATTGCCGCCGGATCGTAGGCGCAAACGTGGCAACCCTCGCGCAGCAGTTCCTGCACCAGCAGCAGCGCCGGAGACTCCCGAATATCGTCGGTGCCGCCCTTGAACGCCAGTCCCAGTACGCCCAACCGCTTGCCGCGGAAAGTCCATAGCACGCTCCGCACCTTGCGCAAAAAGCGGTGCCGCTGATCCTCATTGATGCGGCAGACTTCTTCCAGCAGCCGGAAGTCGTATCCGTTTTCCTTTGCGACCGCCCGGAATGCCATCAGATCCTTCGGAAAGCACGACCCACCGTACCCGATTCCCGGATTCAAAAATCGCGGCCCGATCCGTGAATCCGCCCCGATCCCGTCGCACACCTGCTGCACGTTTGCTCCTACCGATTCACAGATCGACGCCACCGCGTTGATAAACGAAATCTTCATCGCCAGAAATGCGTTGGACGCGTGCTTGATCATCTCCGCGCTCTGCGTGCTCGTGACGATCAGCCGTGGCGCCACTTTGCCGCTGGCCGTTTCCGGACGTGGAATCGCATCTCCCCGTCCGTAATACCATCCGCTGGTCAGCGGTCCGTAGAGTTCGCGCATCACCTCCGCGGCCTGCTCGTTCTCGACCCCAACCACGATGCGGTCGGGATAAAGAAAATCCGTCACCGCCGTCCCTTCCCGAAGAAATTCCGGATTCGAAGCCACATCGAAGTGCGCCGGATCGGCCCCGTTCCTCATGAGGATGGTCCGGATCCACTGGCTCGTGTACACCGGAACCGTGCTCTTCTCCACCACCACCTTGTACTCGTCCACCCCGCCGGCGATTTCCCGCGCCACCGATTCCACATACGACAGATCGGCGTCTCCACTTTCGGTCGGCGGTGTCCCCACTGCGATGAATACTACCGCGCTCTCCCGTGTGGTCTTCTGCAAGTCGCCGGAAAACTTGATCCGTTCGCCCCGGTGCCGCGCCAGCAACTCGGGCAGAAATCGTTCATGAATCGGCACCTCGCCGTCGCTGAGTGCCGCGATTTTATTTTCGTCGTTATCGACCAGGACAACCTCGTGTCCCAAATCCGCAAAACACACTCCCGTGACCAACCCGACGTATCCGGAACCGACCACCGCGATGCGCATAGCGAGCATGCTCTCCTTAATTTTTCATGTGCACCTCCGGCTCGTCGGGGTGCCGATTCCTACTGTAACAGCCTTTCCCGCCGTGGCAGCCACTCCAACGTAATCGCCGCGTAATCCCAGCCCAAAAATGGAATTGAAATCTCACAAGAAATGGTGACTCTCATCACCGGAAGAACGACCAGCGTGGCGCTTTCTGGGATAGTGCAGTCCGATAGTGCAGTCTGACGTACTTCGGGAGGATTGGGGCGTCAGTCTCCGACCGTGCGGTGGATTCCTCCGACTCGCGCGACATCCGAACTCAGGGACAGCGGTCGGTCCGTATGGAAATACTTCTTATAAGCCGCAATCCAATCGGTCGCAATGTCGCGCTGCGCCGTCGATAGGTCGAGCTTTCCCGCACAGACCATCTGGTGAAGTCGTTCTTCCAAGTCATCCTTGACGTGCGCATTCCACGTCCGGGACGTGTAGGATTCCGGCCACAGATTGTGGATCTCTTCCACCCCGCCCAATCCCGGAGCGATCAGGTAATCGATCTCATATTCATCCGCGTGAGCATTCGTGATCCCGTATTCCTGGAAGACTTCCTGGCGCAGCACCGTCGATACCTCTCCAACTACTTCCTCATGAGCCATGGCGCAAACATCGCTGACCGTAACTCTCCGCGTTGCCCCTGGAGTAAGGCTGTGGTCAGGCTCCAACCCGTGCTCGGAGGCAATAAGCGCCGCATCAACTCCGCGCAGTGCGGAATGCTGCCAGAAAATTCTGCCCACCATCGCGGCAGCGAAAAGTACGATCAACGCGACACCAACCAACGCCACTGCGCGATCCGGCGAGCGGGACTGGAACATCCACCGCCAGGAACTGACCGGGGGCTTGGAGGCCAGTTGCGCCAATTGAGCCCGCAATAATACACGCGGGCCGTCGATCGGCGGCAATTGCGGATCGAGATTCTGACGGTGAGCCCGCGCGAAATCGGCGATCGTCCCTTCAATTTCCGCCATACGAGCGCGACAATCCCAACAGGCAGCGAGGTGAGCGTAAACCTGGCTGGCGCGACGGGCCGGGAGTTCGCCGTCCGCAGCCAAAAGCAGTTCCTGATCCGATAAGTGCATGTCCGGCAAGTGCAGGTTTTTGCTCCGCATATTCTTATCTCCCAGCTTCATCTCCCGTCCGCGCGGATCAACCGCGCCAGCGATCGTGTGAGCGATATCGACACTGCGCCCAAAGACATGCCAAGCACCGTCGCGATTTCCCGGTAGCGCAGCCCCTCCGCCCGCAGCCGAAGGCAACCTTGATCCGCATCCGGAAGAGCGTGAACCACGGCCAGCAATCGCTCCCGCCGTTGCGCCGAAGATAACTGCTCTTCAGGATTCGCCGCTATGTCCGCTTGTTTGTCCGCAATCGTTGAGTCAAATGCCATCCGGTCAAGCGATCTTTGGTTCGCATAACGCTGCTTCAGAGCGAGATTATGCACGACGCGGAAGATCCAGCCGCGCAGATTCTTGCGAGGTTTACCCGACTGCAAGTGTCGAAAGAGAGCAAGAAACACTTCCTGGATGATTTCTTCCCCATCATGCACAGACACGCCAAACGAGAGTGCATAACGGAGAAGCGGACTGCGAAATTGCTCAAACAGCTCCATAACCTCGCGCTCGATGTCCGAAGATTTCGCCGAAAACGCAGCGTCAGCGTTCGGAAAAGGCAGGTCGTTCGAATCGGCAATCGAATCCGTGGGAGACATTAGCTTCCGTCCCTCAATTTATATTCCATTTCCTCTACTTCTGTTCAAGGTTCTTCAAGCATGTCCATGAACCCTCCATATGATTAAAAAACTGAACAAAACGGGACGAAACGGAATATCCAAGTTGCGGGGAGAGAACTGTGCCGCGACCCTCCCGAAGGTAACCCTCGTAGAGGGAAACGCCTGTCAAACCCTCCCCGGAGAACAGCTAAACTACAAGGGCCGACTCTTCATAATGACGACGAAATTCGCCGCTGTTTTTTTCTTCTGCGCGATGCCGCTCTTCTGCCAGAGCAATAGTGGCGAGTTGCGCCTTAAGGTGACCGACCCGGCCGGTCTGGCCGTGAAAACAATGGTCCACATCGTCAGCCAGGCGAATCAGTATCGCAATACTCTGACGACGAGCGATCAGGGCCGTCTGGACGTGCAGCGCCTGCCTTACGGCATCTATCAGCTCCAAATCAAGCAGCCTGGTTTTGCGGAGATCTCCGAATCTGTCGACATTCACTCCTCGTTTCCGGCCGAATACACAATTCAACTGCTGCTGTCTACAGTGAAACAGTCGGTAAGTGTGAGCGCGGCCAACACGCTGGTCGATCCCGATCAAGCGGGGGCCGTCAATCACGTTGGATCAGAAGATATCCAAAATCGCTTGAGCTCCATCCCCGGTCGCTCCTTGCAGGATTTGGTGAATTCGCAGCCCGGCTGGCTCTACGAAGGTAATGCCGTCCTGCATCCGCGCGGCTCGGAATATCAGACGCAGTTTGTAGTCGATGGCATTCCGCTGACCGACAACCGCTCCCCCAGCTTCGGCCCGGCAATGGACGCTGACGACATACAATCGCTGAGCATCTACACTGGCGGCATTCCCGCGGAATACGGCCGCAAAATGGGTGGCGTGGTCGAAGTCAACACGCTGCAGGATTCGCAGCCAGGTTTTCACGGCGAGGTAGCGCTCTCCGGCGGCAGCTTTGATTCAGCCGCCGCTGCGGCGCAAGGGCAGTACGTCTGGGACAAGAATACTCTCGGCGCCAGCGCCAGTGGCAGCATGACGGACCACTATCTGAATCCGGTGGTTCCAGAAAACTTCACCAACGCGGGTACGCTGGGAGTTTTTTCCGTCAACTACGAGCGCGACTTGACGCCAAAAGATCGACTGCGGTTTATCGTCCGCCATGAACTCGCGCGTTATGAAATTCCCAATGAACTGGTGCAAGAAGATCCGCAACTCCTACCCGAGGTCTGCCCGCCCGGGTCTCCGCCCGGCACCTGCCAGCCTGCGCCTCCGCCGGGAACACCTTCCCAGCTCCAGACCGCCGACAATTTCGAGACGATGGGGAGCGCTTCCTATCAGCACATTTTCTCGCCCAACGTTCTCATGGATACCCGTGGCATGGTACGCGACAACTCCAACGACTTCTACTCCAATCCCTACTCCTGGCCGATCATCGTTGTCCAGCACAATGACTTTAAGGAAGGATATTTCAATAGTTCGGTTTCGGTTCACCATGGCCACCAGGAATGGAAAGCCGGCATTGAAACCGACAACATTTTCCTCCACGAAAACTACAACGACATCATCACCGCCAACCCGAATTATTCCTCCAGTTATCCCTTCGACCCGGGTACCGTCACTACTTTCGCGTTCGCCAGCACGCGTCCCGACCTCGAACAAGCTGCCTACGTTCAAGACCTCATTCACTTCGGCAACTGGACCATCAACGCCGGCCTGCGCTGGGACCACTACCAGCTCCTTCTCAATCAAAACGCGGTCAGCCCGCGTTTCGCAGTGGCTCATTATTTTCCCAAGGCCAGTTTGATCGTCCACTTCTCTTACGATCGTATCTTTCAAACCCCGTCGTTCGAGAACATCCTGCTCTCCAGTTCCACCGAGGTGCAATCCTTCGAACCCAATATCCTGCGCTTGCCCGTGCAACCCTCTCACGGCAACTATTTCGAATGGGGCGCCAGCAAGAGCTTTTTCGGCCAATTCCGCTTCGACGCGAACGTTTTCCGCCGCGCCGTCAACAACTACGCCGATGACGACCAAATTCTCAACACCAGTATCAGTTTTCCAATCGCATTCTATAAAGCCATTCTTTACGGCGCGGAAGGGAAACTCGAACTCCCGCACTGGAAGGGCTTCTCCGGCTTCATCAGCGAATCCTACATCGTCGGCAACGCCTGGTACCCGGTTACTGGCGGTCTCTTGATCGGCGTCAGCGACACCTGTATCAGTCAACCGAACGGGGTTACGTGTCCTCCGCTCTCGGGCCATTTCCCCGATTCACAGGACCAGCGCCACAGCGTTCGCGGACGCCTTCGCTATCAGGTGCTCCCGCGCTTTTGGATCGCGGGCGGAATTCAATATGACACCGGACTGCCGTTCCAGATCGACACTTCCGAACAAGCGGCGCTCGCCGAATACGGTCAACAGGTGATCGATCGCATCAACTTTGCGCGCGGACGCATTGATCCTTCCTTCCAGGTCAACGCCTCGGCGGGCGCCGATATTTACAAATCGGACTGTATGATTACCCGCTTTCAGATCGACGGACAGAATCTAAGCAACGTGCTCGATGTCATCGACTTCGGCGGTCTTTTTTCCGGCAACGCCATCGGCCCATCGCGAAGCGTAGCCCTGCGCCTCACCACCAGTTTCTAGAACCGGTCTCGTGGCCCCACGAACCCCTGGAATGCATTTAGAATCTCCATCCAGGCAAAATCGAGAAAGGATGTGCAATGGGTTCAAGAAAAATAGTTTATTGGTTGTCGGCGGTCATCGTGGTCGCTCTGGCGGCGACGCTCCTGTGGATGCACTACCTGAAAGTTCCGACCAACGTTGCCTACGTCAGCGAAGAAGAGGGTGGCATCAGTGTCATCGACTTAAACACGCTGAAAGTGATCCGCAGAGTTCACCCAGACAATGTCGCGCCCAGAGGACTCGCGGTGACCTTGGACGGGAAATACGTCATCACATCCGACAAGAACACAAGCGACGTGGCCGTCTTCAGTACGCAGCGGCTGCGCTTGGTCAAACGATTGCGTATCGGAGACAACCCCGAATATATCAAGATCAACCCCGCCGGTGACCGGCTGTTTGCGACTTTCGAACCCGGTTCCGAGGGCGGACCTCCGGGCGCCGCGAAAGCCGGCGATAGCGCCGACGACGAGAATGGGCCTCCCGCTCAGATCGCCTCATTCCGTATCGGAGATTGGTCCGCTGGCCCGGTTTCCACCGCCGGCCAGGAAACCGAAGGCATCGAATTTTCGCGCGACGGAAAGCTGATGTTGGTGGCCAACGAATCGCAGGAGACGATTGGCGTGTTCGATGCTGCCACCGGCAGCCATCTGCGGGACGTCGATCTGAAGCCTTACGGAATCCGTCCGCGTGGTGTCAAAGCTTCTCCCCAGGGTACCGGCTACGCCGTGACCATGGAAACCTCCGGAACGCTGCTGACGATGGACCCGAATTTCAACGTAATCAAATCGGTGCCCACTGCCGCCAAGCCCTACGGACTTGCATTCGACCGCGCCGGCAGGCGCATTTTCGTCTCCGCGGCACTGGCCGGCAAGCTCCAGGTGTTTTCAGCGGACTCTCTCCAACTACTCGCCGAGGTGCCCACCGGCAAGAGGTGCTGGCAGTTCACATTTACCCCCGACGATTCCAGGATCCTATTAGCCTGTGGACGCTCGAACAATCTAGTGGTCATCGACGCCCGTTCCTACAAACAGGCCGGGACAATAGAAGGATTCAAGCTGCCTTGGGGCATAGTGGCCTACCCGAGTTCATACGGAAGTTTGGGTTTGCCGTAAATAGAGCAGCGGCGCCGGGCACTCTCATAGTCCACTTCCGTCTACCCCCCGTTTACCAATGATTGACTTCCCCCTCGTTTCGCGGGAAACTCGCCTCTGAGCCTGCTTTCCCGCGCATCGCTGCAGGCTGCCGGAACAAAATTTGTTCCGCAACCTATGTCGAGGTCCGAGTTCAACCCGGACGATTCGTCTCCTGACCTGACCCATACCCTTGAGCAGCACCTCCGCTCCGGCTTCCCGCTCGACCTCGCTCTCGATCTGGTTCTCAACGAACTCGTAGTCCGCGCCGCCGAGGCTACTCGTGCTACTGCTGCCGCGCTCGCACTCCTTCGCAACAACATCCGCGGCGGCGAAATGGTTTGCCGCGCTGCCACCGGACCGCTCGCCCCGGGTCTCGGCATCCCTCTCAACGCCCGCGACGGTCTCTCCGGCGCCTGTCTCGAAACTCGTCAACCCCAGCTCTCCGTCGATACCGAATTCGATCCCCGCGTCGACCCCGCCATCTCCCGCCGCCTCGGCATCCGCTCCATCCTCATCGTTCCCGTTTTCGACAGCTACAACCATGCCCAGAACGCCCAGTTCACCGGAGTGCTCGAAGTGTTCTCCGCCTCTCCAGCCGCGTTCTCCCATAACGATCAAAAAGTGCTGGAAGCTTTCGCCGAGGAGTGCGCCCGCCTTCGCCGCGCCGCCATCGAACTCAGTCAGCGTCCGCCCGCCGCCGCGGTCGTCCCTCCTGACCTCGCGTCCCCTGAGCTGGCTCTGCCTGAACTGGTTCTGCCTGAACTCGTGCCGCCACAGTTCATCCCGCCAGGTTTCACGGCAGCCCCCACAGCGGCTACCACCCCGCCCGTTCGCCGCGCTTCCTACGAAGCCTGGACGATAGCGCTCGGTGGCCTGGCGATTTTCGCCACCATCGCCGTAAGCTTTCTAATCGGCTCCCGCATCGGATGGCTTCGTTCCGCCGCATCCCCTGCCCCGATCTCGCAGCCTGCCAGCCTGCAAGAAAATTGCGCAGGGACACCCGGCTGTCCAGCCGAGCAAAGCGCGGCAGGCAACGCCGCAGCCCACGGAAATCAACCATCGTCAGCAAAATCGTCCGCCAAGGCGTCCACCCGGACGCCGACCACTCCCGCCGCCGACGAGTTAGTTGTCTACGAAAAAGGCAAAGTCATCTTCCGCATGAAGCCGGCGCTAGCCCAGCCCGGCTCGACGAAGCCCAACCAGCTCAAGCCCAACCAGGTCAAGCCAGACCAGGTGAAGCCCAATTCCACCCGGACCGACTCCACTCATCAAAATAGCAATCCGATCGTTGAGGCATCGTCGACAACGAAACTCGCTCCCCCTCAAAGTGTCTGGCTCTCGCCCGCGCAAGCCGAAACCCGCATCCTCAACCGCACCGAGCCCCAGTATCCGCCCGAAGCTCTGGCCGCCCACCGTTCCGGCAACGTAGTCCTCGAAGTCCAGGTCGCCGAAGACGGCTCCGTCTCCAGCATTCGCACTCTCAGCGGAGACTCCATCCTGGCCGCCGCCGCCAGCGAAGCTGTCCGCAACTGGCGTTACCAACCCTACCGCCCTCACGACCATCCTGCCCAGTTCCAGACCGATGTAACCCTAAGTTTTACCCTCCCGAACTGACAGATGGTTTAGGTGTATTGAAGGCCTTTGAACAGGTGGATGCCGGTTCTCCCCCGCCGGGTGCCCCACTCATCGCGTTCTGTGCGATGAGTGGGTGCCGCGACCGTTCCCACTTCCGCAGACCCAAGACCTAAGACCCAAGACCTGCTCTACGAAAATGCCAGCTCCTTAGCCCGCTGCACTGCCTTCACCACCGCCTTAATCAAAGTCACGCGCAGTTTGCCTTCTTCCAGTTCCATGATGCCGTCAATCGTGCATCCCGCCGGAGTAGTCACTGCATCCTTCAACAGCGCGGGATGATCCCCGGTCTCCAGCACCACCCGCGCCGCGCCCATAGTTGTTTGTGCCGCCAGCAGCGTCGCTATGTCGCGCGGCAACCCCACCTTCACGCCCGCCTCCGCCAGCGATTCCAGAATGATGTAGATATACGCCGGCCCGCTCGCCGACAATCCCGTGACCGCGTCCATATGTTTTTCGTCGACGACCACCGTCCGTCCCACCGCATCAAAAAATGTCATCGCCATTTCCAGATGCTGCTTGGTCGCGAATTTTCCCTTGCACAGCGCCGTCATGCCCGCGCCCAGAACACAAGGAGTGTTCGGCATCGCCCGCACCACTGGAACGTCTTTCTCCAGCGCCCGCTCAATCATCTCCGTAGGAACCGACGCCGCCACCGAAATCACCAGCTGCTTTTCATTCAAGTGCGCGCGAATCTCCCGCACCACGTCCGCCACCACCTGCGGCTTCACGCAGAGAAAAATAATGTCCGCGTTCTTCACCGCCTCGGAATTGTCGGTCCCTGCGTGCACCTTCAATTTCTCCTTCAGCGTCCGCGCCCGCTCCGGATGCGCCACCGTGGCCCAGGTTTGTGCTGGCGACAGCAATCCGTCCCGCAACAGAGATTGCAGCAGAATCGATCCCATCTTCCCCGCGCCCAAAACCGCCACTTTTTTCTTCGACCTCAAACTCCGCGCCATACGAATGCTCCCAATCAGCAGTAATCAGAAGTTCTCAGATTACACGACAGCGGGCAGTCTGGTGCGATCGCGAAGTTTCTAAATTTCAGAGTCTCAAGGTTCAAAGTTGCAAGATTTCAAAGTGGTCCCTAACGACCCGCGGCCTGACCATGAACCCTCGAATGTGGCGCCAGAAAAAAGGCGCAGACATGGCGTCCGCGCCCTACTCATGCAAAGTTTCCTCGGCGCACTCAGCGTCTCGGCGCTAGCTCGCCGATGGCAGATTGCGCGCTACTGCACAGTTAAAGTCACGACATCCGAATGTGCTGTCCCGCCCACAGCCGTAGCCGTCACCGTAATCTGCGCCACCCCCACCAAAGTCGGCGCCGCCACCGTCAGAAATGCCGATCCCGCCACTGCCCCAGTTGCAGGCGTAGCCGTCACTGTCACCGTCGCCGGATCAGGCACCAACGCCGGAGGCATATACAACCCCGTCCCGCCGATCGTGCCATTCCCGTTCCCGCCCGTGACCGCCCAGGTTACGCTCTGGTTAGCAGTGAATTGTTGCTGATTACTTCCCTGAATAACTGCCGGCGGCCACGAGTTACCCGGCTCATCCGCAAACAGCACAACTCCGGTTGGCGGATTTATCGTCACCGGTATCGTTGTGCTGCCGCTGCCCGCGACCCCGCCGCAAGAAATCAGCGCCATCAATCCCAGCCCCAGGCAAACTCCCGCCATCCCGCCGCAGAGACACGGTTTGCCAAGTCGCTTTCGCCTCATCCCCACAATCCCCATAGCCAACACCCACCCAAGTGTAAAGAGAGACAAGTTGCGGGAGCTTATGCTCGCGTAGGGACGGCCGCCCCCGGCCGTCCAAGCCGTGCGCAGCACGGCCCCCCGCGGCACAGACTGCGACTGCGCCCCCAAATTCGGCCCGATAGTAGTAATCGTGACCGTGACCGTGGTCGTCTCGGCGCCCGCAGCAATAGTCGCCGGACTGAACCCGCAACTGGCGCCGGGCCCCCCGGTAGTCAACGCGGGCAGGTTCGCGCACGCAAGATTCACCGCCGAGCTAAACGTCCCGTTCCCGACCGGAGTCGCCACAAACGTATAGCTGGCGCTCTGTCCCGCCAGCACTGTCACCGCAGTGCTCCCCGTGTCCGTCCAGGTAAAGTCCGAAGCCGCCGTCACCACCAGCGTCACCGTCGCCGTCGCCGTGTTGTAGTCGGTCGTGTCGGTCGGAGTGAACGTCACGCTCAGCGTTTGCAACCCCGCTCCGAGTACCGTCCCCGATACTGGCGAGTACGCAAACGTCCCCGGCACGCTCGCCGTCGCATTCAACTGCGTCGACGACAGCGCCGTCCCGTAGGTGATCGGCGACGGCGTCGCCCACGTGATCGTCGGTGTCGCCTTGTTCACCACCAGCGTCATCGTCGCCGTCGCCGCGTTGTAGTCGGTCGTGTCGGTCGGAGTGAACGTCACGCTCAGCGTTTGCAACCCCGCTCCGAGCACCGTCCCCGATACTGGCGAGTACACAAACGTCCCCGGCACGCTCGCCGTCGCATTCAACTGCGTCGACGACAGCGCCGTCCCGTAGGTGATCGGTGACGGCGTCGCCCACGTGATCGTCGGCGTCGCTTTGTTCACCGTCAGCGTCTCCGTCGGAGTAGCTTGGGTCAGCGCCCCGTCCGCTCCCTGAATCGCAAAATTAAACGTCCCAACCGTAGCGCTGCCCAGCGTCACCGCAAACCCAGTTCCTCCCGCAGTCGGCGTCAGCGTCGCCGGCGTGATCGCGCAAGTCCCGGGAGCTCCGTCCGAACATGTCAGCGCCACGGTTCCGCTGAACCCGTTCAGCGCCGTAAGCGTCCCGTTCCACGTCACGTTCTGATTCACCGCCGTCGAATTCGGAGTCGCCGTCACCGCAATCGCAAAATCGGGCGTTCCCACCGTCAGCGTCTCCGTCGGAGTAGCGTGGGTCAGCGTCCCGTCCGTTCCCTGAATCGCAAAATAAAACGTCCCATCCGTAGCGCTGCCCAGCGTCACCGTAAACCCAGCTCCTCCCGCAGTCGGCGTCAGCGTCGCCGGCGCGATCGCGCACGTCCCGGGGGCTCCGGCCGTACATGTCAGCGCCACGCTTCCGCTGAATCCGTTCAGCGCCGTAAGCGTCCCGTTCCACGTTACGTTCTGATTCACCGCCGTCGAATTCGGAGTCGCCGTCACCGCAATCGCAAAATCTGGCGCCAGCGAGTAATTCCAAATTCCGCGCCCGTATGTCGACGCCACCAACGTTTTCGTGCCGCCCGAATTAAAAAGCTGCAGCGCCGTTACCGGAGCATTAGGCAGAAATCCCGACACCCCCACCCCCGGCGCCGGACCAACTTCCGTCCAATTCGGAGCGCTCGTCGCACTCACAAAAACGCCCACGTCGGTTCCCGCGTAAACCTGCCCCGCCTGCGCATCCACCAGCAGCGCGTTCACCGGAGCATCGGGCAGCTCCGTCGATCCCGTGCCCGTCCAATCCGTCCAACTCGCTCCCGCATTCGTGGTCTGCCAAACGTGCGAGGTTGGGAACTCCGCCGTGCTGAATCCCATGATCCCGACATACGCCGTGCTGCCCGTCCCATCGGACGAATCCATCGCGACCGTCGAAATCGCATACCCGTTCGGATTCACGTTCTGGGTTGCGTTCGCGGTAACATTTGTCATCAACGTAAGGCCCGCGCTGGTCGTGACCCACACCTCGCCCCCGGGCGACCCGCTCAACGGCCCGAATCCATTCGTCACCGCATACACCACCGAAGAAGAGCCGTTCACCAAGGGACCGCCCGCGGCGAGCGCATTCACCAGGTTGATCTCATCGCCCGTACACACACCGAGCCCTAAAGTCTCGAAGTCATTGCTGAGTTGCAGCGGAGCTGTTCCACTGGTGGTGATTTGCCATACCCGGCAAGTTCCCACCAGCATTTCGCCGCTATTCTGTGGATCCAAAATATAGGGAGTAAAGTAAGCTCCCTGATCTCCGCCCAGATCGTTCGACCCCACAACCTGGACAAACGTATTGTCATTACAATCCGATCCCGTTCCCGTTACAGAATCGCAAGCAAGAATCGTGACGTAGGGATTCTCCGCGAACCACTGGCTGGGAGTCGTAGGATTGATGGCAGTGAATCCGCCATCCCCGCCGAGCGCATTCTGAAATGTGCTGCTGCTGGTCGCGGTGCTGGTACTAGGGGAGCCATTATTCTGCGCTCCTCCCAACAGAATATCCGCGCTCGTGGGATGCACCGAAACCGAAACAAATTCCGTCATCGAGCCCAAGGTCTGGGTGTTGCCTGCACTCGCAGGCTGGCTCAGGCTGTCAAACTGATTCGTCCCCGAGCAACTCCCCGTGGTCAGCCCGGAATAGCCATCGAGCGTTCGGCTGATTCCCCCGTCATGCGCGAAGTAGCCGGGCGATGTTGTGCCACCACCGGCAACCACAAAGGCGATTCCGTGCTGGTCCGGATGCACATGCGCCGGCGCCGCCAACGGGTCGCACCCATAGACGTGAGTCAGGTTGATCCAATCGCCCTGCGTACAGGCCGTATTGGGCGGTTGCTGACCGAGCTGTAACGAGCACTTATAAAGATTGACTGCGCCCGCGTAAACATCTGTTTCGCCCGCTCCATCCGGGATCGCCGCCAACGCCAGGTTGTACCAGCCCTGTTCCACCCCGCAGCCGCTGCCCGGCCCAAACGCGTCGTCGCCGCAGCTCGTAATGCCGTTATCTGGAATCTGCGTCCAACTCGCTCCACCATTAGTTGACTGCCAGATGCCCTCATCAGCGGCCGCCGGATTCCCATTCAAGTAGTCGCCCTGCACGTCGACCACCCAGACATACATCTCGTTGCGCCCCGGCACCACCGCGAACTCGCCGCGATAAATCAGGCAAGTTGTTGCGTTCGAACCAGTCGGGCAGTTCGCAGGCGCCAGACCCGCAATCGGCAGCGTTGTCACCGGCGCAAAATGCTCGCCATCAGTCGAGGAGTACAACCCGTGACGCCGAATGAAAGCGTAGAAAGTCCCGTTCGTTCCCTGGAGCGGGTTGTAAATCACCGCCGTAGCCGAGGCCGGAACCGAACCGTCCGTGAGAATTGCGCGGCTCCACGTTACCCCGCTATTCTGGGAGTAATAAAGTCCGCGCACAGTCGAATTGCCGTCTTCTTGCGGTCCCAGGCACGGGCTGCCGCCTCCACCTGCCGCCGCTTCCTCGCCCAGGCACAAGCCATTGTCTCCCGTCGCCGCCGCCACCACCACGTCGGGTTGCGCGGTACTGAAAGCGATCTTGCTGAAGCCGATTCCCACAAAAGAATGGTCCACATTCGGAGCCTGTCCAATCCCGGTGATCTGCGTCCACGAGGCCCCGCCGTTTGTGGAAAGCAGAATTCCAAGTCCGTAATAAGAATCGCTCGAACCGTTAGTCTCTCCGGTTCCGACGAGCATCGCGTCGCTGTTACCCGGCTGCAACGCGATCGCGCCCACCGCCAGCGTCGGCTGATCGTCAATCAAAGGCTGCCACACGACCGACGCAGGACCGGGATTGGGATCGGGACTCTGACTGCCCGCGTTCGTCGATCTCCAAAGACCGCCGTATGCCCCGCCCAGCAGAACCGTGTTCCCACTGCCGTCCGCAGGATCGATCAGCACCGAGGTAGCCCGCCCCGAGATCCAGTTGTAATCCTGTCCGCCATTTCCAGTAGCATCGGAAGCGAGCGGAGCCGGCCCAATCGACGTCCATGCAGTCGAGCCAGAGGGCGAAGCGGGTGCCCCACCCAAGCTCTGCTTGGGTGGGTGTGTGGAGGACGACAATCCCGCGGTCGTCCGTGACGCCGCGCGCGCAGCCCGCATCGCCATCTTTTGCTGGTAAGCGCGATACCGCAGCCCCGCCGCCGATTGCCCAGGCACAGTCCGTCCGCGCTGGTTCCAGTTCCAGTGCAAATCCTCGCGCAGATAAGAACGACCCCCGCTGCGATCTCGACCTTTCGTTGCGCCGGGACTCTCGGAAGACGATGTGGAAGAAGTTTTCTTGCTAGACGCCTGGCCGAAGGCAAAATTTGAAAACGAACTACTGAAAATTCCGCCGAAAAGAAACACGAAGAGAACAACAACACCAGAACGCAAGCCACGGCAGGCCATAAATTAAGACGCTATTTGGCGCCGGCGCGACGCAGCGCACCAATAGAGTCTCAATCATTAAGAGAAGATTTCCATGTCCTCGAAAGTCCCGCAGTCCTTGGTAGCCAATGTTTAAGACCTAAGACCTAAGGCCTAAGACCTGAGACACCTGACACACCTGACACCTGATACCCGCTCCTCCACATCCGCTATAATAATGAAGCATGTCCGTGATCAGAAACATCGGAGCCATCGCCCAGGGAATGTCGATCACCCTGAAGGAGATGTTTCAGCCAACGATCGTCGAGAATTATCCCGACGGTCCCGGCCCCCTGAAAGGCGCAAAGGTTGAGGAGCGATTCCGCGGCATGCACGTCCTGCAGCGCGACGAAAACGGACTGGAAAAATGTGTAGCCTGTTTCCTCTGCGCCGCCGCCTGTCCCGCGAATTGCATCTATATAGAGGCTGCGGAAAACACCGCCGAAACCCGAGTCTCGGGCGCCGAACGTTACGCTCGTGTCTACAACATCGATTACAATCGATGTATATTTTGCGGGTATTGTGTGGAGGCGTGTCCCACCGATGCGATTACCCATGGTCATGGTTTTGAGCTGGCCAGTTTCAACGCCAGCAATCTGATTTACCGCAAAGAACAGATGCTGGCCCCGGCTCCAGCGCATATGGGAGCCAATCAGGTGTTTGCGCAATCGGAAACGGACGCGGGCGTGACGGGAAGTTAGCAAACTTAGAGATTCTTCACCAAACGCCGGTCCCAAGCGGGACCGGCGTTCTTGTATGGGAAGCGGTCGTTAGTCGCTGGTCGTTGGTCCTTAGCGCCTTTACCAACGACCGTCGATTTGATGAACTACAAATGTCGTCTGATTTTCCGTAGAGAATGATTGCGAACGACCAACGACAAACGACCACCGACGCATTGCCAATGTCCACTTTTCTCCAACTCGTAAAAGACCGCGTAGTCGTCTACGACGGCGCCATGGGCACCAACATCCAGAAGCGCAATCCCACTCTGGACGATTACTGGGGCAAGGAGAACTGCAGCGAAGTCCTGGTCCTGAGCCGTCCCGACATCATTCGCGACATTCACGCCGATTTTTTCCGCGTGGGCTGCGACATAGTAGAGACCAATACCTTCGGCGGAACGGGCCTGGTCCTGGGCGAGTTTGAACTGCGCGACAAAGTGCGCGAGATCAATCTGAAGGCGGCGCAGCTAGCCAAGGAAGTGGCGCAGCAATTCTCTACCAAAGACAAACCAAGGTTCGTGGCCGGATCGATGGGTCCCACCACGAAATTGCCGTCGCTCGGCCACATCGGCTGGGACGCGATGTTGGCGTCGTATGAAGAACAGGCCTCCGCACTCATCGAAGGCGGAGTTGATGTCCTGCTGATCGAGACCTGCCAGGATCTGCTGCAGGCAAAGATTGCCACTGTAGCCGTGCTCGAAGCCATGCGCAAAGCAGGGAAGCGGCTGCCAGTGCAGGTGCAGGTCACGCTGCAGGAATCCGGCACCATGCTGCTCGGCACCGAAATTGGCGCGGCGCTCACGGCGCTTGAACCGTACGATGTCGACATCATTGGCCTGAACTGCGCCACCGGCCCGGCGGAAATGAACGAGGCCGTCCGCTATCTCGGCCTGAACTCCACCAAACACATTTCAATTTTGCCCAACGCCGGACTGCCGCAGAACGTAGGCGGACACGCCGTGTACAAGCTCGCGGCGAAAGACCTGGCCGATTTTCACAAGCATTTCGTAAAAGATTACGGCGTAAGAATCGTAGGAGGCTGTTGCGGCACCACCCCGGAACATCTAAAAGCCGTAGTCGACGCAGTTTCCGGCGTAGAGCCGGCGCAGCGCGATGTGAAGCCAGTGGGCGCGGCCTCCAGCGCCTACACCTCGGTCCCCCTGGATCTGGAACCCAAGCCCCTGATCGTAGCGGAAGAGATGAACACGACGACGCGAGTCGATCATTTCCGCAAACTGGTGCAGGCCAAAAAGTACGACGACATTCTGACCTTGGCGAAAAAGCTGGCCAACGAAGGCTCGCACATGCTCGACCTGTGCTGCGCCATCGTAGGCGAAGACGAAAAGGGATACATCTCCGCCATCCTGGAAAAAATCGCGACGCGAGTGCCCGCGCCGATTTTGATCGACAGCACCGAAGCCGACGTTGTCGAAGAGGCGCTGAAGCGCATCCCCGGCAAAGCCATCATCAATTCGATCAACCTCGAAGACGGCGAGAAACGCACGAGTAAAGTGTTGCCGATGGCGAAGCGTTACGGCGCCGGTGTAATCGCGCTGACCATCGATGAAGAAGGCATGGCGCTGACCGCAGACAAAAAAGTAGCGATCGCGCATCGCATCTTCGATCTGGCTACGCAAAAGTATGGCATCCGTCCAGTCGATCTGCTCTTCGACACGCTGACCCTCCCGATTTCAACGGGACAGGAAGAATACCGTTCCGCCGGCATGGAGACCTTGAAGGCGGTCAAGCGCATCCGCGAGGAACTGCCGGAAGTGAAAACGGTTCTAGGCGTCAGCAACATCAGCTTCGGCCTCGACGCCTATCCGCGCCGCGTTCTGAACTCGGTCTTTCTGCACGAAGCCGTAGAAAATGGCCTGGACGTAGCTATCGTCAACTACACCAAGATTTATCCGCTGTACAAAATTCCTTCGGAAGAAGTGGAACTGGCGCGCAAGCTGATTTATCAGGACCGCTCTAAGGGCGACCCTCTGCAAGTCTACATGCAGCATTTCACCGGCAAGAAAGGCAAGGCGCAAGCGCAGACCACCGCGCACGTAGAAACCCTTTCCATCGAAGACAAGCTGAAGTACGCGATCATCAACGGCGAGAAATCAGTAGGCGAGGGCAAAACCAAGCGCAGCCTGGAAGAGTTGCTGGAGCAAGCGCTCGGAGAATACAAGTACACCCCGCTAGACCTGATCAACACCGTCCTGCTCGATGGAATGAAAACGGTAGGCGATCTCTTCGGAGCGCGCAAGATGCAGTTGCCGTCGGTGCTCGATTCCGCGGGAGTGATGAAGGCAGCCGTAGCCTATCTAGAGCCGAAGATGGAGAAGAAAACCGGCTCGCAGCAGAAGGGAACGATCATTCTAGCCACCGTGAAAGGCGATGTGCACGACATAGGAAAAAATCTGGTCGACATCATCTTATCGAACAACGGATACAAGGTCGTGAACCTGGGCATCAAGCAGGCGGGCGACGTAATCATCCACTCCGCGCAGGAGCACAAAGCCGATGCCATAGGCCTGAGCGGCCTGCTGGTGAAGTCGACGCTGGAGATGAAGTACGTCATCCAGGAACTGGAACGCCAGAAACTGGAGTTCCCCGTGATCTGCGGCGGCGCGGCTCTAACCAGAAAGTATGTAGAGGACGATCTGCGCCGCGAGTATTCGAATGCCGTGTTCTACGGAGAAGATGCCTTCGCCGGCCTGCACGTAATGGAAGATCTCGCCGCCGAGGATGGCAAGCGCGAGGCGCGCCTGCAGGATGGCCGAACCGTAAAGGAATACGCAAAAGCCGCAGCCGTCGATGAAGAGATCGGCCCGGTATTTTCCGAGCGTAGCGCAGTGGTGACCGATGCGCCCAATATTCCCCAGCCTCCATTCTGGGGAGTGCGTGTAGTAAAGGATTACAACCTGCAAGAGATTTTCCATTACATCAACGACACCGCGTTGTTCAAGAACCAATGGCAATTAAAGACGGCATCGCAGGAAGATTACGCAAGATTGGTAGAGGAGAAGTACCGTCCCATCAAAAAGAAGCTGGAAGAGGACGTGATAGCGGCGGGCTGGTTCGAGCCGAAAGTAGTCTACGGATATTTCCCAGCGCAGGGCGATGGCAACGACGTAGTAGTCTACGACCCCAGTTCGTGTAGGGACAGCCGCCCCCGGCTGTCCGAGCCGAGCGAAGCTCGGCAGCAGCCGACACCCAAAGAAATCCTCCGCTTCACCTTCCCGCGCCAAAAGGAAGGCCGCCGCCTGTGCATTTCCGACTTCTTCGCCGCGCCCTCGTCCGGAAAAATGGATGTCCTCGGCCTGTCCTTAGTAACGATTGGCCCCAAAGCCTCGGTGGAAACGCAGCACCTGTTCGAAGCCGGAGAATACACGCGCTACCTCTATCTCCACGGCCTAAGCGTGGAGACCGCTGAGGCGCTCGCCGAATTCCATCATAAGAAGATGCGAGAAGAGTTAGGCATAGCCGGCGAAGACTCGCCACAAACCCGCGATCTGTTCCATCAGAAGTATCGCGGCTCGCGCTATTCGTTCGGCTATCCGGCGTGTCCAGATCTGGAGGATCAAACTAAGCTCTTCGCCCTGCTGAAGCCAGAAGAAAACGTAGGCGTCCGCCTAACCTCAGGATTCCTGCTGGAGCCCGAGCAGAGTACGTCGGCGATTGTGGTGCATCATCCCGGCGCGAAATATTTTGTGGTGTGACTCTCGAGGGCGCCCCGTCCAAGCTCTGCTTGGGCGGGTTCTCCGTCGGAGAGATGGTGATCCGTTCGAGCAACCAAGAGTTCGACTATACTGGCTCGACTTCATTCCCTGAGGAGATAAAACATGCCACGTACCACTTCGCTGCTTCTATGTCTGGCGCTCGCCGTACTAGGAGTCGCCTGCGCCAATACCGCCGCACCTCCGCCTCCCGACACGCGCGCCGCCGATCTGCAAGCCGTTAAGGACGTCGAGGCGGCCTGGGTTAAAGACGCTGCTGCCAAGGACGCCGACAAATGGGCCAGTTACTTTACCGAAGATGGCTCCGGCCTCTACCCCGGCGGCGCGACCCTCAACGGCAAGGCGGCCATCAAAGCGGCGATGACGCCGATGTTAGCCGATCCCAATTTTTCCCTGACGTTCCAATCCACGCGCGCGATGGCCTCCAAGGGTGGAGACATGGTCTATTCGCAGGGCACCTACACCATGACCATGACCGATCCAAAGACCAAGAAGCTCGTGACCGACAAGGGAAAGTATCTGACGGTCTACGCCAAGCAGCCCGACGGAAGTTGGAAAGCTGTAGCCGACACATTCAATTCCGATTCGCCAATGTAGCCCTTCTCCCAAACGAGCAGGGGCGGGTGCCGATGCTACCGACGCCGCCAGAAGCGGTTGCCGCGTGCACGACAGCGCACATTCAGCGGTTCCTCAGCGTACTGACACATCGCCCGCTTCCGAATAGCCTAGGACTCGCGCACTGTCCTCGAGCGGAGCCATTGTTCTCGATGGCTTTCCCCCCGCTCCGCAATTGCTCTCGATCGGGATTAAGCCATGCCGGAAGACGATTCTATCGATCTTGGGTTGAATAAGCACCTGATCAATTGCCCGCACTGCCAAAAGCAGACGGTGCATCCCTGGTCAGGAAGCACGATCCTGTTTTCCCCAGCGAAGTGCGCCCACTGTGGCCGCGATTTTGTCATCGTGCTGAACCAGCCGCGGCCCGCGCGCTAAGTCAGAGACGGCTTTCGGACGTCCCCGGCACGCGAAATCTCGCCAAATGGACATTCCCGTTATGAACCTCTCGATACACTAGGATGTGCTTCTTTCCTTTGACACCAGGTTTGTGGTCGGGGAAAATGACGGATATCCGTGCGTGCCGGAAAACTTGAATCCACAATTTGGAGAGGAAACTTATGACGAAAACGATTGTCGTTGCGGTTCTTTCTATCTGCCTGTCGTTTGCTGCCGGGATCGCGGTTGCCGATCGAGTGCATGACTGGCACGATCTGGACAAGGTCCATAACCACGTGCAGGAAGCGATTCACGAACTCGACGGCGCCCGCGCCGCCAACCACTACGATATGGCCGGGCATGGCGCAAAAGCGGAAGAACACCTGCATGCGGCGGAGCGCGAACTGCACGAGGCGATCGAAGCGATCCGCGCAGAGCACTAGAACTCTCAGTCGTCGATCATCAAGCCATCAATCGTCAGCTAGCGGACATCGGGTGGCACTTCTGCCGATGGCCGATAGTTGACGGTGGATGGCTTTTTTGTTCGGGTCGCAGCCCTGTCGCCGCGCCTTTTTTATTGACGCAGAGTCGACAGCCGCAGTCAGAAACGTCCGTGCTCACACGCAAAGGGTCAGGCGTCGAACGAGACGGGTGACTCCGCAATCAGGGCTGTTCCACCGAACGCGAACTGTTGCAATTGCTGCTGCAGGGTGGCGTAGGTCTGTTGCGCGTTCGCGAGGTTGCCGGACGACAGGCTCTGGCCGGACTGATTGAGACTCTGGAGCAGGGAATTCTGGCCGGTGGAGAGTCCGCCTCCGTTGTGTTGGTTCGGAGAGAAGCGGGGGAACGAAATGGTGCCGTGGACACTCTGCATATCCTGCTGAACCGTGGACAGATCCTTTTGTGCGGCGGAAAGATTTCCCGACTGAAGATCGGAGGCAAGCTGATTGAAGGCTTGATTCACAGGGTTGGCTGTAGGGGAGGAAGGGGCGCCGGAGGCGGCGCCAGAAGTGGTGGAGGGCTGCGAAAATGCCTGTCGCAAGGTGGCGAAATCGGACTGCGCGGCAGAGAGATTGCCGGACTGCAGAGCCTGGCTGAGCTGTTGCAGTTGCTGTTGCATCGGACTGCCGGCGGCGCCGAGTTGGTATGGACTGAGAGTACCTTGAATTCCGGAGATCGACATTGACGTACCTCGATATAAGAGTTGAAGAAGCGTTCCGCGGGGAATTCGTCAGCCCAGCACCCAAACAATAGCAACGAAGATACTGGCCGCCGGTGAAATTCCGAGTGAACCTGGCTGGGTTGAAGCACGCGCGATTCCATTCGCGCGGGACATAGTGCGGACCATAGCACGGGTCATGTCGAGGGCTGAAGATCGAGCGTTTTGCGGCGATTGTGGGCAATAGCTCTCGGCGAGACGGCCCGGAGATCAGCCAACAGGCAAAGTGTGCCGGGGATCGCGATAGGCAAGTTTTGCCGGGGCGGACCAGACGCCCGCCCCGCGCGATAGACAAAAGCTGGA
>Ga0209274_10000113_pt1 | contig 69138 bp, 49 predicted proteins | sample HubBroMetageREF1_FD_188343 | JGI IMG/M metagenome (GOLD analysis project Ga0209274, IMG submission 188343) | Reference soil microbial communities from the Hubbard Brook experimental Forest, New Hampshire, USA - Hubbard Brook CCASE Soil... | ecosystem: Environmental > Terrestrial > Soil >...
TCGAAATCCTGAATGGTGAATGTGAATGGCCGGGGTATCCCCCTCCCCCCTCGAATCTTTGGAGTCATCGAGTTGGCGCGAAATTCCCGGCAAAATCTGCAGCCTAAAGGAGTTAGATGCCATAATCTAGATTTTAAAGAGCTTAGCCGCGTCAAAATCGGCGGACGCTCACTCTGGGCGTCGTGTTGATGATGGAACAAAATCGGAATTGAAGGCACCTTTCGCGGAGGACGCGAAAGATGGGGCACCCACTGTATCTGGGCGTCGGTGCTGGCGTCGGGGTTTGGCGGACAGGAGTGTCCGCCCCACATGTGCTTTGGTCCAGAAACTTTTGGGGACTATCGGCACGAGTGAACTCGTGCCCTTTCCATTCGACTTAGGCGGCTTGGTGGGGAGTTACGGCTACCGGGGGGTCTTGGGTTCTGGTCCAGGTGTAGCGCATGCGGTGGATTACGGTGATTGTGCTGAGGACGGCGATTACCCACAACACTGGGGCCATGCGGTTGAATAACGCTCCCAGGATTACTAAGACCAGGCGTTCGGGGCGCTCCATGAATCCGACGCGGCAGGAGCCGATCAGGCTTTCGGCGCGGGCGCGGGTGTAGCTGACCATGATGGCGCTGATCATGACGAAGGCGGTTAGGACTACGTAGAAGAAACGTCCGCCGCGGGCGTAGAAGACTAGGAGGCCAAGGAACTGACTGGCGTCACTGTAGCGGTCGACCACAGAATCGAAAAACGCTCCGAAGCGGGTGACGCGATTGGTGGCGCGGGCGACCTGGCCGTCGACCAGATCGAAGAAGCCGGAGAATATGATGACCAGGCCGGCGTAGATGAACATGCGCTTCTGGTTCGAGGCATTGGCCGAGCCGAACAGGATGGCGGCCCAGGTGTTGACCACTAATCCCATGAAGGTGAGCACGTTGGGATTGATGCGGGAGAGCGCCAGCCAGCGGACGATGGTGTCGAGCAGGACGCCGCAGGCGCGGCCGAAGGCGCTTGTCCAGCTTATTCCGGACGGGGCCATTACGCGCCTGCCTCTTTCGGTTCGTCGGCGACTATGTCGTGGATGGTGCTGAGGGTGAGGATTTCGAGTTCGCGTTTGCCGTTGGGACTGTCCACGATTACGGTGTCGCCGACTTTCTTGTTGAGCAGGCAGCGGCCGATCGGCGAGGTGGTGGAAATCTTTCCGGCGGCTACGTCGGATTCCTCGCTGGTAACGATCTTGTATTCCATTTCCTGATTCTTGGTGTTGTCGTAGATCTTGACCGTCGATCCCAGGCCCACTTTGTCGTGGGGGATGTTGTTCATGTTAACCATGGAGAGGTCGGCGAGGCGCTTACCGAGCTGGCGGACGCGCGCCTTGACGAATTCCTGGCGCTGCTTGGCCATGTGGTACTCGGCGTTTTCGCTGAGGTCGCCGAGGGCGGCGGCCTTCTTAATTTCTTTGGGAAGCTCGTGGATGAGCTCGTGTTCGAGCGCGTCGATTTCGTCCTGCAGTTTTCGTTTGATTAGGTCTGTCATGATTTGAGCGACACGGATTACAGGCCGGACTCAGAATATTATACGCCCGGATGGGCAGGCGGAACGTCGCTGAACTGGACGGGGAGACTGCCCGGAGCGAAGTGGCACGAAGCGTCAGTATCGCGATGTGTCTTTAATTAGGCCTGGAATTCGGAGGCTTCGGGAAAGCGCAGTTTGCACTTGGCCAGGGCAGAGGTCAGGATCTCCTCGACCTTGGATTCTTCGCAGTTGCGGGCCATGGCCAGCTCGCTGACCAAGAGGTAGCGGGCGCGCTCCAGCATTTTTTTCTCGCGGAAGGAAAGTGGCTTGGCCTGGTGCAGGGCGATCAGGCTCTTGAGGACGCCGGCGACCTCGATCAATGACCCAGTGCGCATGCGTTCGGAGTTTTCTTTGAAGCGGTCTTTCCAGTCGCCGTTGCTGCCGTTCTCGCCGACTGAAAGAGCGTCCAAGACTTTCTGGATTTCGCCGTTTCGCACCACGCGCCGCAGACCGACGCTGCCGGCGTTGTGGCAGGGGACCATTACTTTAAGGCTGCTAGCTTTGATGTGCAGCAGGTAGAACTTCTCCACCGTCGGGCCCACCGAGCGGCTGCTGATCTGCTCGATAACCCCAACCCCGTGATTGGGATAGACGACCTTGTCGCCGATGTGGAAATTTAAGTCCGTAACGCTCATGTTTATACACCCGGGGAGGCGAAAGGTTCGTGGGGAAGTCGCGACAACAACTCTAACTTAATGTTACTCCCCGGACGGGGCGAAAGCAAGGCGGGCGGGCGGGGTGGGGTCCGACTCGACAAGTACGGTTAAGTTGTTGAAATGTATATTGTTAGGCTCCGGACGATTCAGACCGCGGGGGGTGTGTGCGGTGCGCCTCGGCGGGGATGAAGCCCGGGACCGCGAGTTCAGCGCATATAATCAAGCCGTGGAATTTGACCCCAAAGACATGGTTTCCGGCGAAACGGAGTCAGCTCAGTCAGATTCAGACGAGCTAGATTCAGACGAGCCAGATTCAGGCGAGCCAGGCGAGGGCCGTTCCCAAAACAGCCAAACGCGCCAGCTCCCTGTCGGACGGATTCTTGGTCTCGACGTGGGCTCGCGCAGAATCGGCGTGGCCGTGTCGGATCCTCTCGGGATCACGGCGCAGGGTCTGGAAACTCTGCAGCGCACAACTAAGCGGCACGACTTTGAACACCTGCAGCGGGTGATTCAGGAATATGACGTGCGGGAGATCGTGGTCGGGCTGCCGCTGCGCATGAGCGGCGCCGAAGGGATTCAGTCCGACAAGATGCAAGTCTTCGCCGAGGAACTGCGCAAGCGCTTCAGGCTGCCGGTGCATCTCTGGGACGAGCGGCTCACTTCCGCCGAAGCTAACCGGTTATTGCGCGAGACCGATCTGTCGATCGAGAAGCGTGGAAAGGCCGTCGACCGGATGGCGGCGGTGCTGATTCTGCAGGGTTGGATGGAACGGCGGGGGAAGTAGACCTCGGACCCGGACCCCGGACTTCAGATCTTGGAGGTCGGGCTTTCGGTGCTCGATCCACAGAGAAATTTAGTCTGTTGTGACGTATGTCCTTGCACAGTTTTCTCCGCGTGATGCAACCTCCTTCGAGAAGGGCGCTAATCTTCGGAGATGAAACCTTATGTCCGCTTCGTGCCGGGATCTCAGGGTTTGGCAGAATGCTATGGACTTGGTGGAAGCCGTGTATCACGAGACTCAAGGCTTCCCGAAAGAGGAAGTCTACGGCCTGACGAGCCAGATGCGAAGAGCCGCTGTTTCGATTCCCAGCAATATTGCCGAGGGGAAGGGACGGTCGACGGATCGTGACCGCGCCCTGTTCTTCTGTCATGCTCGTGGTTCGCTGCTCGAATTGGAAACTCAAATCCTAATCGCGCAGCGGTTGAGGTATCTCACTCCGCCACGTGCTGAATATCTCGTCCGCAGCTCAAGCGGGCGGATGCTCAAGTCCCTCATCCAGTCCATTCGGAGCCCCGAGAGCGCCAAGCGCTCGGTGATCTAAGACCACACAGGCCGTCCGAAGTCTGAAGTCCGCGGTCAGCTTTTACCTGCCGCGCATTGCCTTCCGGTAGGCCGCTACATTCTTGTCGTGCTCTTCCATGGTGCGGGCGAAGCGGTGGTGGCCTTCGGCATCGGCCACGAAGTAGAAGTAGTCGCTCTGGGCGGGGTTCATGGCCGCTTCGAGAGCGCTGCGTCCGGGATTGCCGATGGGGGACGGCGGCAGGCCGGCGTGGCGGTAGGTGTTATAGGGTGAGCTGAACTGCATGTCCTCGTGATGCAGTTTGCCGGTGTAAGTTCCGGCCAGAAGTTCTGCGTAGATGATGCTCGGGTCGGCGTCGAGCGCGACGTTTTTGGCCAGGCGGTTGTAGTAGACGCCGGCGACCAGCGGTCGTTCTTCCGGGACGGATGTTTCCTTCTCCACGATCGACGCCATGATTACGGTGCGCTCGAGCGGAGTCGGCGGGGCGACTTCCGTCGCATCATGTCCATTCGCTTCATTTCCATTCCCATCATTGAAGCGGGTCCAGACGCCCGCACATATCATTCCAGAGCCCGCTGGCGCATGCGCGCTGGATTCAGCCGGTTCACTCGGCATCGGCGGAATCAGGCCAATCTGGCGGGCCACTTTATGAAACTGGCAAACCATGGCGAACGCCATTTCCCGCATAGTCATCATGCGTGAAAACTGGTAGGTCTCCGGGAACAGGTAGCCTTCGAGAGAATGGGCATTCGGTGCGATGTCGGCAATCATGGCGGTGTCAGACTGCGCTTCTTTCAGGAAGTCATCGGCGGGGCCGAGGCCGGCGGCCTCGACCGCGCGGGCGATGTCGAACATGGTGAAGCCTTCGGGCACCACCACGGTGCGGAAGTAGACGTCGCCGCGGGTCAGACGCCGCATAATGTCGATTGCGTTTGCCGGCTTGTCGAAGAGATATTCCCCGGCCTTGAGCGAGCGCTTGGGGTGCAGGTAATGCCACAGCACGAAGGCTTCTTCGCTGCGGATGAGGCCGGCGCCTTTGAGTTCGGCGGCGATGCGGTGTGTCGAGTAGCCCGGATGTAGCATCACGAACGTCGGCTGGGAAGGTTCGGTGGGCGTGAGGACGGCCCAGGCGAACCATCCGGCTGAGCCAACACTTGCGATCAGGATGAGCCAGATGATCTTGCGCACGGTATTCACAATTTTGCCGTTTTCACGGCGACGCTTACCACGCCATGTTCAGCAAAACCATGGCCCACCACGACATGTGCACAACTCGACAACCACAGTTTAGACGACAGCGGAGGTGCGTGTGGCTGACGATGGTGTGTCTGACTTTGGTAAGGGGCCAAGTAAGAGACTGATTCGCTTGAGGATCGCTGCCTGGAGACGAGCGGCGTAGGGTCCCTCGACTAACGAGGACACTTCGAAAAGCGTCCTCCCCAGACATTTGCAACCTTTTGGGCGAGGTATACTCAAATGACATAGAGGACATCGTAAATATTTTGATGAGACGTAGCTCGCCCTTATTGACCCTAGTTTTGTTCCTTATAGTGCTGCCGACGACCGGCTGCTTGTTTCATACGCGCCCGGTCGAAGACCACTACTCGAAGGCCCCGCTCCTGTCGTCCACGCAGCAGGGGCTGATCGACAACATCAATCAGCAGGCCGAGGCCATTCAGTCGCTGAAGGCGACGGTCGACATCGACAGTTCCATCGGCGGCATGAAGAAGGGGCACGTCACCGACTACAAGGAAATCAGCGGCTTCGTACTAGCGCGCAAGCCGGGTGCGCTGCACATGAGAGGGTATATGCCGATTGTGCGCACCATTGCGTTTGACATGGTCAGCGATGGCCAGGACTTCAAGCTGTCGATTCCTCCCAAGAACCGGTTCGTGATCGGCAAGAATGGGGTTGCGACCCCGGACACTGACCAGCCGATGGAGAACATCCGGCCGCAGGATATTTACGACGCACTGCTGATCCACCACATTGATCCTGCCACCGAGATTGCGGTGCTGGAGAACGGCGAAGAGATTTTGCATGACGAAAAGGGGCGTCGCATCCTGCAGGACGACTACGAACTGACTGTGATTCAGAAGTATGACCAGGGCTGCACGCAAGGATGTGTTGAGCATCCCAGGCTGGCGCGCAAGATCATTTTTGGGCGCATCGATCTGAAGCCGCACCGGCAGGTCATTTACAGCGAGGACGGCAAAGTGGCGACCGACGCCCACTACGCCGAATACAAGGATTTCGACGGGATCAGCTTTCCGTCGCGGATTGAGATCTACCGGCCACAAGAGGAATACGACTTCACGCTGAACATGCAGAAAGTGGAGATTAACCAGACGCTGAGGGATGATCAGTTCACGCTGGAACAGCCGGCGGGGGCGGAAGTAATCCATCTGGACCGGCCGCAGTCGAGCCTGGCCATGCCACCGGGGCAGAAGCCGTAACGGGCCACAGGCGGCGTTAAGAGTCGAAATCCCCGCTCTAGCCGCGAAAGACGCGGCTAGAGTGGGGCACCCGCTTTCTCTTTTTTTCGAGGAACAAATCACGACGAACAAATCATGATGAACAAAATGGTGGTCGCCAATCTGGTGCATCGGCCGACGCGGTCGTTCATCGCGATGAGCGCGATTGCACTTGAAGTCGTCATGATTCTGATGGTGGTGGCGCTGTTCTATGGGTTGCTGAACGGATCGAAAGAGAGCCAGCTTGGGGTAGGTGCGGACCTGATGGTGATGCCGCCGGGGGCGTCGGCGTTTATTGGTCTCTCGGGCACGCCAATCCCGATCAAGGTGGGAGACAAACTTCGCCAAATACCGCACGTGGCCGCGACTGTGCCGGCGGTCTGGTGGTTTACCTCAAAACCGCCGGAGATCATTTACGGGATCGATGTGGCCAGCTACGACACGCTTCCACCGAAATTTCATTACCTCTCCGGCGGGCCCTTCCAGGGCCCGTATGACGTGATCGTGGACGATTACCTCGCCCGTATGAGCAGGAAGAAAGTTGGAGACACGATCGAGATCCTGGCCCATGACTTTCGGATCTCCGGCATCGTTCCCCACGGAAAGGGCTGCCGCAAATGTCTGCCGCTGGAAACGCTGCAAGACTTAATTAGCGCAGACGGCCACGTTTCCGTCTTTTATCTCAAGGTGGACGATCCTGCGAATGTCGATCAGGTAGAAAAGGCGATCCTGAACATACCAGGCATGCAAGACTACTCCGTGCGCTCCATGCCGGAATTTCTTTCGACGATGACGCCCGATAGCGTTCCGGGATTCGATCTAGCCATCAAAATCGTGATCGGAATTGCGGTGGTGGTAGGCTTTCTGGTGATTTTCCAGTCGATGTACACGGCGGTGATGGAGCGGACGCGGGAGATCGGAATTTTGAAATCGCTGGGCGCTTCGAAGTTGTATATCGTGAACGTGGTGCTGCGGGAAACCCTGCTGCTGGCGGTGGCGGGGATTGTCGCGGGGATCATTATCAGCCTGGTAACCCGCCACGCCATCATGTTTGAAAGGCCTGTGCTGCGGCTGTTCTGGAGCAACGGGTGGGCGCTGCGGGCGGCTGTGATTGCGTTAGTGGGCGCGCTGGCGGGAGCGTTGTATCCGGCGCTCAAGGCGGCGCAACGCGATCCGATTGACGCGCTGGCTTACGAGTAACAGCAGTTAGAAATTGGCGTTTAGCTGTTCCCGCGCCTGGTCATTCCCTACACCTTGTCATCGTCATCCTGAGCGAAGCGAAGGACCTATGCAATCGCCGGCGACATTGGTGCTGCCGGCAACTCCATAGGTTCCTTCGATAGGCTCAGGGCAGGCTCTTCGCTTCGCTCAGGATGACAAGGTGTCGTTGAACCTGAACCTGCCACCGTCCATCTCGGGACGTCGCGCGGTCGTTTTACGCTCCGCCCAGGTATTGCACGTGGACGTAGGTGCCGAGGCGCACGTTGTAGGCGAGATACCAGCCGTCGTGGTCCGGGTCTTCGTAGATGACGACCTGGTCGCTGTCCCAGAGCCAGTCGTTGCAGAAGCCGATATCAAAAGCGGCGACGCTGAAGTAGAAGCCACCAAACCAGAAACGGTTGGGACCGCCTCCGGCAATATGCCACACGTGGCCGCGGCCGAAGCCGCCGGTGAAGTGGCCATGCTCCCAGGGGTGATCGAGGTGGAAGCGGGCGTCGTTCGGTCCAGCGTCGTGTCCGACCCAGGTGCCGTTGTGGTGGACGTGCGGGGCTGCGGGATGGCCGTCGTCGTCGTGAAAACCGGGTGCGGGGTGGGCAATCGTGCCATGGGTGGCCGGCGGACCATGCTTCGGAATGAAGCCGCCGCCGACGGCGTGGCCGCCGCCTGGGGTACCGTGTTGCGCCAAGGCAGGCAGGGAAAGAATCGGGGACGCAGCAAGCAAGGTAAGGAAAAGGAATACGACAAGAGATTTGGGGACTTGTCTCATAACCACCTCCGCCGATAAGGTTACCACCAGCATTCTGTATGTAACACGGCGTTGACAATTCTTTGTAGATTACGCTATCGTAAAGACTTTGGTGGTCGTGTGGTTGCCCGCCTGATGGCCTGGCGTCCTCGCTAGGGAATCAACGAGCGGTCTTCTTTCGCAGCCTTTATTCAATCTGGGAGAACTCTGATGTCAACCTATTTCCCTTCACCGGGGGAAATTGTGCGCAAATGGTACGTCGTGGACGCGAACGGGCAGACGCTCGGACGCCTGGCCTCGCAAGTGGCGCGCATTCTCATGGGCAAGGAAAACCCGCAGTACACGCCGTTTCTCGATACTGGCGATCACGTGATTGTGATCAACGCCGAGAAGATTAAAACGACCGGGTTCAAGGCCGAGTCGAAGGTTTATCAGCATTACACCGGCTATCCCGGCGGATTGCGGACGGAAGAATACAAGAAGCGGATGGTGCGCAAGCCGGAAGCGATTATCGAAGCGGCCGTGCGGCGCATGCTGCCCAAGAACAAACTGGCGGCGCATATGCTTTCGAAGCTGAATGTGTATAAGGGCGACAAGCATCCGCACCAGGCGCAGAAGCCGCAGGATTTTAAGCTGGAAGTGCGCGAGTACAAGGCGCGCAAGGTCGCGGTTTCGTAGGGCGGGGTTCGTTGAGTCCGAGATCCTTCGGCGACAAAAGGCCGCCGCCTCAGGATGACAGAGATATCTTGGGTTTTGAGATTGAAGAGCGCGGCTTCGGGTTTTTCCCAGAAGCTAGCAGCTAGGAGCTAGAAGCTAAATGGCTGAATTAGTTCAATACTACGGAACGGGACGCCGCAAGACGGCGATTGCCCGTGTGTATTTGCGTCCGGGCAGCGGGGATTTCCAGGTGAACGGGCGCGCCTTTGAAGAATATTTCGTGACTCCGGCGCAGCGTTCGGCGGCGAAGGCGCCACTGGCGTCTTCTGAGATGGCGGCCACGTTCAATGTGATTGCCAGCGTGCTGGGCGGCGGCGTACGCGGCCAGGCCGACGCGGTGAAGTTGGGCATTGCCCGCGCCCTGATGCAGTTCAATGCCGAACTGCGCAAAAAGCTGAAGGCCGAGGGCATGGTCAGCCGCGATTCGCGCGGCAAAGAGCGCAAGAAGTACGGCCAGAAGGGCGCTCGCAAGCGCTTCCAGTTCAGCAAGCGGTAGGGGGGCTTGCGATTGGGCGAGTGCCGAGGAGATTGAGATTCCTCGCTCCGGCTGAAAAGCGCCTTCGCTCGGAATGACAAGGCTTTTGGGGTTGGTTTGGATTTTGTTTTAGCTGAGAGCTGACGGCTGAAAGCTGACAGCTTGTTTTCAGGTGTTCAATTCTTCCCGTGCCTCGCGTGCGGGGCGGGAATGGCAATCCGGAGCGGCATGATCGCGCGAAGGATGCAGACTAAAGAGGAGGTTCATTGGCTACGATTACCATGAAGGAGTTGCTCGAAGCGGGCGTCCACTTCGGGCATCAGACCAAGCGCTGGAATCCTAAGATGAAGGAATTCATCTTCGGCGAGCGCAACGGGATTTACATCATCGACCTGCAGAAGACGCTGAAGATGTTCAAAGAGGCGTCGAAGTTCGTACAAGACTTGGCGAACGATGGGCGCATTGTGCTGTTTGTCGGCACCAAGCGCCAGGCGCAGGACGCGATTGCCGAAGAGGCGCAGCGTTGCGGGATGTTCTACATCAACCAGCGCTGGCTGGGTGGACTGCTCACTAACTGGGTTACGGTGCAGAAGTCGGTGAAGCGGCTGAAGGAGCTCGACGAGATGGCCACGGATGGCCGCTACGAGCTGCTCCCCAAGAAAGAAGTCATCAAGCTCGAACGCGAGCGCAAACATTTGCAGGCCAACCTGGCTGGCATCAAGAATATGACGCGGCTGCCTGACGCGATCTTTGTGATTGATTCGAACAAAGAGCAGATCGCCGTTCGGGAAGCGCGCAAGCTGGGGATTCCGGTGGTCGCCGTGGTCGATACGAATTGCGATCCCAGCGAAGTGGATTATGTGATTCCTGGCAACGACGATGCGCTGCGGGCGATTCGGCTGTTTACTTCGAAGATTTCGGAATCGATTGCCGAGGGCGCGCAGTTGATGACCGACAAGCAGGTCGCCGACATGCAGGCGGCATCGGATGCGGCGCAGGCCGCCGAGACCGCGGCCGTCGAGTATCACGGGGATGGAACTGCGGTTGATGCTACCGAAGACATCAGCATGGAAGAAGTGCTGGGTCCGGGAATGCACAAGAAGCCGGTCGCGGCGGAAGACGCTGAACTGCCCAAGGTCGAGAGCCAGACGGTCTAAGAGCAGTTGTCAGGGGCCAGTTGCCAGTAAAGACCGAGCCCATAGGTTGAGGGAAATTTAGGCCCGCGCGGGTCGTCTGGCGCGGGTCAAAGTTTATAGAGCAGCATCTAACGTAGAGACTTGAAAAATAGAAGAAGGATTGATTGCGATGAGCACTACTACAGCGAGTATTTCCGCGACACAAGTGAAGGATCTCCGAGAGAAGACCGGAGCTCCCATGATGGATTGCAAGCAGGCCCTGACAGAAGCCAAGGGCGACATGGAGCAGGCGGTCGTGATTCTGCGCAAGAAGGGCGTTTCAGTTGCCGCCAAGAAGGCGACGCGTGTGACCAGTGAAGGTTCGGTGGCCAGCTACATCCATGCTGGCGGCAAGATTGGTGTGCTCGTCGAAGTGAATTGCGAGAGCGACTTTGTTGCGCGCACTGATGATTTCAAGGAACTGGTGCACGATATTGCCATGCACATCGCGGCCAGCGACCCCAAGTATGTTCGCAAAGAAGACGTGACGGCCGCGGATTTCGCGCGCGAGAAAGAGATTTTTCTGGCGCAGGCCATTGCCAGTGGCAAGCCCGCGAACATCGCCGAGAAAATGGTGAACGGCAAGATGGAAAAGTTCTATGAAGAAGTCTGCCTGTTGGAGCAGCCCTTTATCAAGGACCAGACCATTTCGATCTCGCAGCTGGTCGCGGCCAAGGTCGGCAAGCTTGGCGAGAACATCGCAGTGCGCCGCTTCGCGCGCTTCAAGGTAGGCGACGCGGGCGAGACCGTGGCTGTGACGAAGCCTACAGAGCCGAAAGGCGAGTAATTCAGGGCGCCCAAAGGGCGCCCTTTTTTTGTGCCTGAATCGCCTGGCGCAATTAACAGAGTGTGTATCGTTGAGAACTAACTCATGACGACCCCGACCCCTGCCTTCAAGCGTGTTCTGCTCAAGATTTCCGGAGAAGCCCTGGCTGCCAATCAGGGATTCGGTGTGGATACGGAGCGCATTCATGAAGTCGCCGCAGAACTGGCGGATGTTCACAAACTCGGCGTACAGTTGGCGATCGTCGTCGGCGGAGGGAACTTTTTTCGCGGCGTCGCCGACCAGGCCAAGAATATGGACCGCGTGTCCGCCGACCACATGGGCATGCTCGCCACCGTCATCAATGCGCTGGCGCTGCAGGATGCGCTCGAGAAGCAGGGAGTCTACACCCGCGTCCAGTCGGCGATTGAGATGAAGCAGGTCGCCGAGCCGTTTATCCGGCGGCGGGCGATTCGTCATCTGGAAAAAGGCCGGGTCGTGATCTTCGCTGGCGGAACGGGCAATCCTTATTTCTCGACTGACACGGCGGCTTCGCTGCGCGCCATGGAAATCAAGGCCGAGGCGATTCTCAAGGCCACCAAGGTCGATGGCATCTACGACGCCGACCCCATGAAAGTCGACGGTGCCAAGAAGTTCAACCAGATTACCTACATGGACGTTCTGAGGCTGGGGCTGAATGTGATGGATTCCACCGCCATTAGCCTGTGCAAGGATAACAACCTGCCCATCATCGTCTTCAACCTGAACGACCACGGCAACATTCGCCGCGTGCTGCTGGGGGAGAAGATCGGGTCGAGAGTCGGCGCGTAAAACTGTCGGCCACGGATCTTCGTGGATTCGCACGGATAGGGCAAATCATTGTAGACGACTCCGCAGCAATATCCCGTGAGCCTCCAAATTCGACATGATTACGTTTTTTGATCCGTGTCGATCCGTGCGTAGAGGACTTGGTTGCCCTCTGGGAAGCCTATGAACAGCGGAGCGGAAGGAGCAGCGTGAATGAGAACACTGCTGGTCGATATTGCCAGTTTCATTGCCCTTGCTGCCCTATTCATGCTTAACGGATATATTTTCGTCAAGCGAGTGCGATCCCGCAAAAAAGAAGATGGCGGCATTCAGACTTTATTCGGAACAAAGAAACCAAAGTAGCCCACTACCGATCCGTGCAAATCCGTGGCCAAGTTTCTTGTTAGGTTTATAATTCGACGTTTCGATTCTGCACGGACTCGGAGCTGACCACTATGGCGCAAGCGACAATGGCGAGCATCGCGGGGCTGAAGGAAACGTATGTCCAGCTGAAGACGCGCATGGACAAGGCCGTGGAAGATTTCCGCAAGGCCATGGCGGGAGTTCGGACCGGGCGCGCTTCGGTACATATGCTCGACAGCGTGAGTGTGGATTACTACGGATCGCAGATGCCGCTGAATCAGGTGGCGCAGGTGCACGCGCCCGAGCCGCAACTGATCACGGTGCAGCCCTTCGATGCGTCGCAGCTGGGGGCGATTGAAAAGGCGATTCGCTCTGGAGACATGGGATTGAATCCGATGAACGACGGCAAGCTGATCCGCGTACCGGTTCCGCCGCTGACCCAGGAGCGCCGGCAGGATATGGTCAAGCACCTGCATCGGGTACTGGAAGAGCATCGCACCGCCGTCCGCAACATTCGCCGCGACGGCAACGATGCCATCAAGAAGGCGCTGAAAGATAAGAAAATTTCCGAAGACGAAGAGAAACGCTCGCTCGACGAGATTCAGAAGCTGACCGACGGCGAAATCAAGAAGATGGAAGAGATGAGCAAGGGTAAAGAGAAAGAAGTGACGGAGTTGAAGTAGCGCCGCGAAGTTGTCGGCAAAGCCAACTTCCTTCCGCCGCGGATTTACACGGATTCACGCGGACAAGGCAAAATTTTGAACAGAAAACCCTCGGCGCACATTGCAACATCAAATACGATTTCCCTCCTTGGCGCGAATCCGCAGCGAAAGAAGTTCAGCGACCCTTTTTCCGCTATTCGCCCCTATAAGCGGTTACACGGAAGTACATGCCTACGGTTCCCTTTCTAGTCGGCGCTGTGCAAATTCCTTGACATCCAATGAGTTAGCTGAATCTGGCTGCGCCTGAACGCGCCCAGGTAACCTCTCATTGGTTACGCGACATTCTGCGCTGGCCTGTGTTTCCATCGTCGTGAAGCAAATCACGGCGCCACCCGGAAAGCTCTTCACAAACAAAACTTTCACATCGGAGCCTGCCATGAAAAAGTTCTTTGGGATTGGGTTACTGCTCGCGCTCAGCATGATTGGGATGGGTTGTGGATCGACGAATTCCGCCTCTTCGGGCGGAGGAAGTTCGAATGCACAGGGCAGCGTGTTTGTAACGGGAGAAGATGCTCCCGCCTCTGCCGTGGTCGGATTTAACGTAACCATCGACAGCCTCACGCTCAACAACGGTTCTACGACGGTGAGCGCGATTTCGTCGCCCGAGGCGGTTGATTTCGCGCGGTTGCTGGGGCTGCGGACACTGCTGGGATTCAACACAATTCCCGCGGGCACCTATAACAGCATCACGTTCACGTTTGAAAACACCAACCCAGCTCCGGTGATCAGCTACGTGGACCTGACCACGACTCCGCCATCGGTGCAGATGTTGACGGGTTCCTTCGCGCAGACCACGGTGACGATTCCATTCCCGACCGGAGCGCCGCTGGTGGTGGGCAGTAGCGGCCTGGCCGGTCTGCGCATCGACTTCGACGTGCATGATTCGCTGGCCACGACGAACGGGCAGATTACGGGCGTGATCAACCCGGTGATCAACATATCGGCAGTTTCGGCCTCCAGCGAAGTGGGCCAGATCACCGACTTCACGGGAAACCTGGTTTCGGTGAATACAACGGGCAATTCGTTCCTGATGCAGGGACCCTATGGCATGCCCAGGACGATTGATGTGAACTCGAGCACGCAATACAACGCGAGCAACAGCCTGGCCACGCTGACTACGAATGCTATTGTTTCGGTGGTCGGAACCATGCAGGCCGATGGCAGCATTCTGGCCACGATGGTGGAACAGGTTACAACCGATAAGGCGTTCGTCTCGGGTCGCGTTCTGGCGGTAAATCCAACCTCCGGGCCCGTCACGTCGGTGACGATGTGGGTGGGTGAGGAACTGGGCACGTCGGCTGTGTACCCGGTGGATACGGTTCAGACCATCAGCCTGAGCGGCGTGTCGCAGTACGATATCTGCTTCTTCGACAACCTGTTGACCGACCTGGTTTTCAATAATTCATCGCTGGTAGTTGGGCAACGGATATTTATCGGCGGCACTGTAAGCGGCACCACCTTTACGCCAAACATGGTTTCGTTGCGGCGCCAGGGCGTGTGGGGAACATTAGTGGCCGACAGTGTGAACGTCACCGGCGGTTCGGGAAGCAACCTGGGCTCCTTCCAGATGCAGAACGACGCGCTGATGAGCTACGCCGCAAACGGGCCGTTCACGGTGATGACGGGGAACTTGACAGTGTTTGAAAACATCGACGGGCTTTCTGGTCTGGCGGCGGCGGGAACACCGAACCTGGTTTCGCGCGGGTTGGTGTTTAAGAACCCGACTACGGGCGTGCCCTTTGTGGTTGCGGGGCGAGTCCGGGTTCTGCCTCCGACGGAGTAAATCTTCGAGGCTTTACTGTAGCCGGGCAGCGCAAGCTGCCCGGCTTTTTGTTTTCTGCCGCAGGAGTCGGCTGGATGCGGCCGCCGCCGACCGCAGATTCACCGGTTGACAAAGGCTCCTTTTGGGGCAGTGTTGCAGCCACGTTTTGCGGGACCTTTTCTGGCGATCACTCTTTCCCTGCCAGGATCCGGCTTTCGAAGAAGCATCGGAGCTTGCGAGTGCACGCGACAGCGTCTGGGAACAATCATTCTCGAAGATCCTCCGAGGGAGCGCCCTCATGCGAAAAACCTTGCTGCTTATTGGTGTTCTGGGATTATCCTGCCTTTCGTGGGCCAAAACCGACCCGACATCCTGGGCTAATCTCAGCGTGCTGCGGCCGGGGCAAAGGATTCAACTTGTCGACATGCAGTCGAAGAAGCATTCCGGAACCTTCACTAGTTTCTCCGATACCACGATCACCTACCACGAGGCCGCGGGCGAACAAACTATTCAGAAGCAGGACATTCGCAGTGTGAAACTCATGGGGATTACACGCCGCCTGGAGAATACTCTCATTGGGGCCGGCGTGGGCTCTGGAGTGGGGGCTGGCATCGGCGCAGCGACGTGGGAGAATCACGGATGGGTCCGCGGCAAGGGAACCGGAGCCGCAGTTTGCGCAGGGATCGGCTTGATATTCGGCACGGTCATTGGAGTTCTGATGCCCGGTCATAAGGAGATCTACAGCGCGAATTCGCACTAAGCTGCAGGATCTCTTACTCCGCGTCCTCCATCAAAGCACCGTATAATCAAACGAGCCATGAAGCAGGTTGTCCATGCCGCGTGTTCGCACGATTGCCCGGATGCTTGCGGGGTGCTGATCACGGTCGAGGACGGGCGGGCTACGAAGATTCAGGGGGATCCGGAGCATCCGGTGACGCGCGGGTTTTTGTGTGCCAAGGTGGCCAAGTACCTGGATCGGGTGTATTCGCCGGATCGGGTGCTGTATCCCATGCGGCGGGTTGGACCCAAAGGGCCGGTGGCGGGGCAGCGGAGCTGCGCTCCGCACGGACAGCCGGGGGCGGCTGTCCCCACACAGAACACTTCCTCAAAGACTGACTCCACGCAGATCTGGCAGCGCATTTCCTGGGATGAGGCGCTGGATGAGATTGCTTCGCGGTTTCGCGCGATTTCCGCGGAGTTTAGCAGCGAGGCGATTTTGCCTTATTCCTTCGGGGGAACTCTGGGGGCGCTGAACGGCGCGTGCATGGACCGGCGATTTTTCCATCGGCTGGGCGCATCGCAGTTGGATCGGGCAATTTGTTCGGCGGCTGGAGAGGCTGGGTTGGAGTCGGTTCTGGGGGTGAAGCTCGGCACTGAGCCGGAGCAGTTCCGCCATGCCAAGTACATCATCGCGTGGGCGGCCAACATTCACGGCAACAATGTTCATTTGTGGCCGTTCATTACCGAGGCGCGGCGCAAGGGTGCGAAGCTGGTGGTGATCGACCCTTACCGCACGCGAACCGCGGAGTGCGCCGACTGGTATTTGCCCATCAATCCAGGCACGGACGCGGCTCTGGCGCTGGGGATGATGCACGTCATCATCGGCGAAAACCTGCACGATGCCGACTATGTTTCGAAATACACGCTGGGATTTGAGCAGCTGCGTGAGAGGGTGAAGGAGTATTCGCCGGAGCGGGTGGCGCAATGGACGGGAATCAGCGCTTCCGACATTCGCAAGCTGGCGCGCGAATATGCCACGGTCAGACCATCGGTGATCCGGCTGAACTATGGCGTGCAGCGCGGCGAGCGCGGTGGGATGGCGACTCGCAGCATTGTCATGCTGCCTTGCGTCATTGGATCATGGAAGGAAATCGGCGGCGGGCTGCAGATGTCCACCAGCGGCGGGTTCGGATTCAACACTGAGGCGCTGAAGCGTCCTGACTTGATGAAGAATGCGCTGGGACGCGAGGCTCGCACTATCAACATGGTGGAGTTGGGCCGGGTGCTCAACACGCAGAATGATCCGCCAGTGAAGGCCTTGTTCGTTTACAACTCGAATCCGGCGGCGGTCGCCCCGCGGCACGATGAAGTGGTGCGCGGACTGCTGCGGCCGGATCTTTTCACGGTCGTGCACGAGCAATTTTTTACCGACACTACGGATTATGCCGACATCGTGCTGCCGGCGACGACCTTCTTTGAGCATAAGGATTTGCAGAAGGCGTATGGGCACTACTACATGCAGGTTTCGAATCAGGCGATCGCGCCACTGGGGGAGTGCCGGCCGAATGTGGAGGTGTTCCGCGCGCTGGCCGAGCGGATGGGCTTTGAGGATGATTGCTTTCGCGAGAGCGTCGACGAGATGATTGATCTGGCGCTGGATTCGAAGGATCCGTGGCTGCAGGGGATTGGCCGCGAGCGACTGGAGTTGGGGCAGGTGCGGTTGAACTTCGGAGGGCAGGCTTCAGATCAGGGTGCAGCGGAGCTGCGCTCCGCCGCACAGCCGGGGGCGGCTGTCCCCACACAAGCAGAACCGTTTCTTCCGTTTGCTCGGGGGAACTTTCGTACGGCTTCGGGCAGGGCGGAGCTTTACAGCGAGGCTCTCAAAGCGCAGGGGCTTGATCCGGTGGCTGACTTTACGCCTCCGACGGAATCGCGGCATGGAAAGAAGTCGGGCGCGCTGCCGTTGGAGTTGTTGGCGCGCAAGAGCGACAACTTTCTGAATTCCACGTTTTCCAACGTGCCTTCGGTGCGCGAGATGGAAGAGCCGGGCATGCTGGAGATTTCTGCCGCCGACGCCCGGGCGCGTGGCATCGGCGATGGTGACCAGGTTCGCGTCTTCAACCAGCGAGGAGACATCCTGCTGAAGGCGCGGGTTGACGGCAAAGTTCAGCCTGGAGTCGTCTCCGCCAGCCTGAATTGGGCGAAGATGACCCCGGGTTTCCAGAGCATTAATGCCCTCACTTCAGAAAAACTTGCCGACATGGGCAACTCGGCTACGTTTTATTCCGTCTTGGTTGAGGTAGAGTTATCCAAGCCATCCTTATGAAGCAACCGCAGGGTCCGATTTGGACCATGGAGAGAGAAACCATCAACCAGAAAGGGCACGAGGGATCACGAAGGAATTCGTTTTGCGTGGGTTTCTTTTGTGTGACTTCGTGTCCTTCGTGGTCGAAGATCTTCAAAGCCACTACCAGAAAGAGTTGCGGCTTGGACGCTTTCCCTTGCGCTACCGTATAATGACAGTTTTCTCACATCCCAAGAGGCTGAGGTCGTAGCGATTCCTTTTCGCTTTCATTCGGAGAACCTTGTTGTGCCCCAGCGCCCCCGTTACTTCAGGGTCGTGTCGGTGCCATCTTCTTCATTTCAACGGCCTTGGCCAGGGGTGGGGCGGAGTGCGCGCGGGCTTGGCCTCGTGATCATCAGGCTGCTGGCAACGGTGCTGACGGCGCTCCTGCTGATGACGGCGACGGCCACCTTAACCTGGGCGCAGAGCGACATCGTTTCCGACATTACCGTCATCGGCAATCGCCGCATTCCCAAGGAGACCATTCTTGCGCGCGTCTTTACCAAGGCGGGAGACGTTTACGATCCCGCGGCCCTGGAGCGCGACTTCAACTCCCTGTGGAACACAGGCTACTTCGAAGATATCAAGATCCTCCGCGAGCAGACGCCGAAAGGCTGGCGCCTGACGGTCCAGGTGAAGGAAAAGCCGACGATCCGCACCATCGACTACACGGGACACAATTCCGTATCCGATAGCGATATTCTCGACCGTTTCAAGCAGGACAAAGTCGGCCTGGTGGTCGAGAGCCAGTACGATCCTACGCGCATCAAGAAGGCGGAGGTCTCCATCAAGGGCCTGCTCTCGGAACATGGCCACCAGTTCGCGACCATCCGCACGGAAGTGCGCCAGATTCCGCCCGCGTCGGTCGGCATCACCTTCGTGATTAAGGAAGGACCGAAGGTGAAAGTCGGCAAAATCAAGTTCGAAGGCAACCAGGCGATTAAGTCGCGCGTTCTGCGCGCTGCCATGAAGAACCTGAAGCCGATCGGCATTCCCCATTCCATCTTCCTGGAAAATATCTTCGCCAAGACTTACGACGCCACCAAGCTGGAAGAAGACACTGAGCGGGTGCGGGCGGAGTACCAGAACCGCGGCTACTTCAAGGCGAACGTGAGTGATCCTAAGACCGAAATTCACGACACCGGTCACAAGGGCGGCCACATTCCGCTGATCCAGGCGGGAGCCGGCAAGGCGGTCGACATTACCATGCCGGTGGAGGAAGGCGACAAGTACCGGCTGGGCAAGATTACTTTCAAGAACAATAAAGCAATTTCCAACGTGAACGCGCTGCGCTCTCTGTTTCCGCTCAAGGACGGAGACATTTTCAGCCGCGAGAAAATCGCCAAAGGGCTGGAGGCTCTGCGCAAGGCCTACGGTCAGTATGGTTATATCAACTACACGGCGGTTCCCAACACCACTTTTGACGACGACAAGAAACTCGCAAATCTGGAAATCGACGTCGACGAGGGCAAGCAGTTCTATGTGCGCCGCATCGAGTTTACCGGCAACACCACCACGCGCGACAAGGTGATCCGCCGCGAATTGGCGCTCGAAGAGGGCGGCATTTACAACGCTCATTTGTGGGAACTGAGCCTGCTGCGCCTGAATCAGCTTTCTTATTTCGACCAGCTCAAGCCCGACGACCCCAACACTACCGACAAGAAGCTGGACGAGAAAAACGGGCAAGTGGACCTGACCTTGCACGTGCATGAGAAAGGCAAGAACAGCATCGGACTCAATGGCGGCGTCAGCGGGCTGGAAGGCGCCTTCATTGGGCTCAACTACTCGACTAACAACTTCCTGGGGCGAGGCGAAACTTTGCAAATGCAGGTCAGCCTGGGGAACCTGGCGCGCAGCGTAAATTTTGGTTTTACGCAGCCCTACATGTTCGATCGTCCCTTGCAATTCGGTTTCAACGTGTTCGGCAACCGAGTCAGCTATAACCAGGCGCGGCAGCTTTCCATTCTGGGCGGCGGACAAGCCTTGAATCTGCCGAGCGCGCAGTTACAGAACCTGCAGAACTACTCGCAGTCGAGCGTGGGCTTTACCAGTTCGTTGAGTTATCCCTTGCGCCGGTCATTCAAGCGCCTGGGCGTGTCCTACACACTGGACCGCTCGACCCTGCTGCCTTTGAGCACGGCCTCGAAGAATCTGTTCGAGTTCATCGCGTTCCGTGGCATCTCGGGACCGAACGCGGTGGATGGAATCATCACCAGCAAGATCTTTCCAAACTTCTCGTTCAATACTCTCGATAGCGGCATCTTCCCCCACAAAGGGCACCAGATGACGGTGGGCATGGAGCTCGCCGGAATCGGCGGCACGGTCCGTTCCATCCGCCCCATCATTCAGTACAAGGAGTTCATTCCCGTACAAAACCGCCGCAACACGTTCGGCTTCAACGTGCAGGGATCGTGGATCAGCGGTTATGGCGGCCTGGTAGCTCCGCCCTTCCAGCGCTTCTTCATGGGCGGCGAACAGGATGTTCGTGGGTTTGACGTGCGGTCGGTGTCACCGGTGGCGTTTCTTCCCAGCGCCAACATGATCACGCTGACCAATCCGGATGGAACCCCAGTTCCGAAGAACCCTGCCAATCCGCGCCTGGGGAACTGGACGATTCCCATCCCGGTCGATCAGATCGTATTTCCCGGCGGCGACTTCAGCCTGTTTACCAACCTGGAATACCGCATCACGATCGCGGGGCCGGTGGCGATCGCGCCTTTCTGGGACATGGGAATTGATCCCATCCTCCGGCGCTCGCAGTTGCAGATTGCCCAGGTGCAATATGACACGTTGATCGGAACACAATTTGGATGTCCGACGCTCGATGCCGGCTATAACTGCCAGGGCGGAGGCATCCTGAAACCGAGTCCTTCCGATCAGTTGCAGGTTCTGGGCCAGACGGACTGGCGGCCGCGCGCCTCCACTGGCCTCGAACTGCAAGTCTTCCTCCCCGTAGTGAACGCGCCCTTCCGCATCTACTGGGCGTACAATCCGCTGCGGCTTGACGAACAGGCCAATCCGCCAATTCCCATTACGACCGCCATGTTCCCCCACGCCCAGTGTCCGGCCGGGACTCCGGCTGGAACCATTTGCAACACGGCGGCGGGTGCCTACACCTATCACCTGGCAGTGAATACTTACGCGCCCAGTTTTCAGTTGAGGGAACCGCGCAAGACTTTCCGGTTCACGGTGGCGACCACGTTCTAACTGCGAGGGCTGTGTTTGGCGTGTAGCAGCTCGATGAGGAAGCGAGCCAAACGCGCGATTATTGCGTTGCAGAAAGAGCCCTTCGACGCGCTTCGCTTGGCCGGCAGGTTTGACGGGCCCGGAGAGAGGTCTCTATAATGGTGGACGATCCACGCCATCAAGTCAGCTGTGAGCGATGGACGGCACGCCCCGCAAGTTTCGGCGTGTGGAATGCTGGCAGTCTAGTGCGCCTTTTCCAACGGCGGCCGCTACCGCAGCGGAGACCTCATTCAGTGCGGCCCAGCGTTGACTGAAGAAGCGATCAGAGCGGCTATCAGCGAAAGTTTTCGAAGTTCATTCGCGGAACCATGTTCTGGCAGACAGGTTCTGACAAACAGGTTCAGATAATCATGTTCCAAGGAGTTCAACCGATCCAATGACAAGCAAGTTCTTGCGAGTTCTTCTGGCCTGTGCGGTTGCCTTAACTGTTTCCGCATTGGCCCAAACCGGCAGCGCCGCCACCCCATCCAGCCCTGCTTCATCACCGGCAGCTGCGCCTGCCCCTAACACCGGCACCAAAGTCGGAGCCATCAACGTAGAAGGGGCGATCTTCGGGTGCAACGAGGGCGCCCGCGAACTGGATGCTCTACAAAAGAAGTTCGAACCCAAGCGGAATGAACTGAAGAGCCAGAACGACGAGCTTGAGGGCTTAAAAAAACAGCTCACGACTACTCAAGACAAGCTCAGCGAGGATGCGCTCGCTACCCTGAAAAAGCAGATCGAGGGCAAGCAGAAGCTGCTTGATCGGGCGATGCAGGATGCCCAGGAAGACTTTGGCACCCAGGAGCAGGAAATATTCGGCCGCATGTTGCAGAAAGTGGCTCCGGTTATCGTCAAGTATTCACAGGAAAACGGCTTCGGCTTGATCATCGACACTTCAAAGCAATGGCCGCAGGGCCCGGTCCTTTTGGCGGGCGAAGCCATGGACATTACTAAGTCGGTGGTCGACATTTACAACGCGCAGTCGGGGGTGGCTGCTCCGACAGCGGGAGCCACCAAGCCAGCTCCGAAACCTGGCACGGGCACGGGAACTGCGAAGCCCGCCGCTCCGACGGCTCCCAAACAGTAAGAACGGGACACCTCTGGTGTCTGAAAAGTTCCAGCAGGCCGCGTGAAAACGCGGCCTTTTTTATTCACTCCCGCGCTTGATTTATGGGTTCCAACCTCGCCTGCGTGCGCCTTAGTGGTGTCCATAGCAGCAACAAGATTTCACGCTGGAGGATGCCATGTTTGAAGACGCGGTATTGGAAGACACGATATTTGCCGATAGCATGCTGGAAACTTCCTGGGCACAACGCGGTCGCCGCAGCTGGACTACCTTAACTTCGTTCGGGGTGCAGGCGGTGGTCGTCAGTCTGCTGCTTCTGCTGCCCGTGCTGAAAACCGTCGGCTTGCCCGCGGCGCGTACGGTATCAACGCCGATCAGCCTGGGGCGACGTGCCCCGGAGCCGCTGGCGCCCGCGCCACGAACCGGCGCAGTGGCCGTGGAAAACAATTCCGTCAACCCAATATTGGTGGCGCCCGGGCGCGTGCCAGCGATCATATCCATGGCCGCCGATGATGCTGCGCTGCAGCCTCCGGGTGGGTCCGAGGTCGGCATCGGCATCACTGGAAATGGATTTGCTCCGGGCGGTCCGGACGGACTCTCCCCGTCATTGTTAAGCGGGCCCAGGCCGGTCATGCCGACGACTCCTCCGCCATCCGTGCACGCTATCCGCACCTCGTCCATGCTGGAGGGAAATCTGATTCGCCGGGTCGAGCCTGTCTATCCTCCGTTGGCGCGAAGCGCGCGCATCCAGGGATCGGTCATTCTGGTCGCGCTCATCAGCAAAGCTGGAACGATTGAGAACCTGCGCGCCGTCGCCGGGCACCCCATGCTGGTGCCGGCGGCGATCAATGCGGTCAGCCAGTGGCGCTATCGTCCGTACGTTCTGAACAGCGAGCCCATCGAGGTGGAGACGCAGATTACGGTGAACTTCTTCCTGTCGGGAAACTAGGTCCGATCTTATAAATGTACGACGCGATTAGTCGGCAGACCTCAGGGGCTAAAGCCCGATTTCGTCGGGGCCTTAACGGTACGGCTGAAGCCGTACCCTTCCGCAAACCTGTACGACTGAAGCGGTGCCCTTCCCAAATCGGATTTATGAGATAGCTTCTCGGTAGGGAAACTGGCAGCTTCAGTTCAAAGCGGGAGTAGCCCCGGCGTAACCTGGGCGCGCCGGCTGCTCCCGCTATAATCGCGAAAGTGGCAACCACGGCAGAAATCCTGAGCCGCGTGGCAACGCGACCGACCTGGGCGGAAGTTTCGTTGACCGCGCTGCGGCAAAACTTTCGCACGGTGCAGAAGCACGTGGGAGCGAACGTCACGGTGTGCGCCGTGGTGAAGGCCGACGCTTACGGCCACGGTGCGGTCGAGTGTTCGCGCGCGCTCGAGGCCGAAGGCGCGAAATGGCTGGGCGTGACTTCGCTCGACGAGGCTATTCCGCTGCGCGAGGCCGGCATTCGCGCCAACATTCTTTTGATGACAGGCTTCTGGCGCGACGAAGAGAGTGAGATTATCCGCCTGCATCTTACGCCCACGGTCTGGGAACCCTGGCACATCGAAACTCTGGAGGCAGCAGCGGCGGCGCTGGGTGTGGCGCAGCATCCGGTGCATTTGAAAGTCGACACCGGCATGGGACGACTGGGGGTTGCGATCGAACAGCTTCCCGGAGTGCTCGCCGCGTTGCAGGCCGCGAAGCATCTCGTACTGGAAGGACTTTCCACTCATCTGGCTTCGTCCGAAATTATGGACGCGCCTTCGGTGGCCGAGCAGGAACGCAGCTTCGATTCTGCCCGCCGCATGGTGCGCGAGGCGGGCATGGAACCAGCGTTCGTTCACATGGCCAATACCGGCGCAGTCATCTCGCGGCGCGAGACCTGGAATACGATGGTGCGCCCCGGAGTCGCGCTCTACGGCTATTACCTGCCCTTTCAGCGCGCCGGGCGCGAAGTGAGCGGTGGAACTTTGCGCCTGGCGGTGAAACCAATTCTTACCTGGAAGACGCGCATCCTATCCTTACGCGACTTTGGCGCGAATCAGCCGCTGGGCTATGGCGCAACTTATGTCACGAAGGCTCCCGCGCACGTTGCGGTGCTGCCCGTCGGCTACGCCGACGGATATAATCGCCAGCTTTCCAACCGCGGCCGCGTGATTGTGCGCGAGCACTACGCGCCCATCGTGGGCCGCATTTCGATGGACCTCACGCTGGTGGATGTGACCGGCATCCCAGGAATTGCGGTGGGCGACGAAGTCATTTTGCTGGGCGAGCGCGAAGGCCTGAGCGTTGATGCCTTGGAGCACGCCGAGCTTGCCAACAGTACACCTTACGAAATCCTCTGCAACATTTCGAAGCGCGTCCCGCGCCGGTACGGCAGCTAGTACAGCAGCTAGTACAGCAGCTCCCATCTCTGCTCGTATCCATTTACAGACACTTCACGGAACTGTGGTGTGCTGTCCGGTAGTGAACAGGCCGGTCCGGCAGTGGACAGGGGCGATCACTCGATCGAATCTCAGCGCAGACCTATCTTGCTGACTTTGCTATTACTTAGCTCTCTCTGAGCTTTGGCTGGCGAGTTGCCACTGAACCTTGTGATGGATATCGCCCGCCCAGAGTTTAAGCGTCAGAAACTTCGCCGCACGATTGCTTTCGCGGCGGTCGGCATTGTGGTGATTGCGGCGCTGACGGTCGTCGTCTGGCGCTTGAAGCCAGCGGCACCTTCGGTCGAGCGCGGAACCGTGTGGACCGACACGGTGAAGCACGGGTCAATGCTGCGGCAGGTGCGTGGACCGGGCTCGCTCGTCCCCACCCAGGAAGCGGTTCGCCAGATTCCTGCCGAGACCGAAGCTACCGTGGTGCGCATTCGCGTGCTGCCCGGTTCGCAGGTGAAAGCCGACACCATTCTTCTTGAAATGAGCAATCCGCCCGTGGAGCAGGCGGCGGTGGACGCGCGATTGCAATTGCAGGCTGCGGAAGCCGAGTACCAGAGCTTCAAGGTAAAACTCGATAGCGACCTCATGACCCAGCGGGCCGGCGCCGCGACGGTGAACGCGGATTACAGCCAGGCAAAACGGCAAGCAGATACGGATAAAGCCCTGTTTGAACTCGGCGTGATCTCGGGTCTGGCCTACAAATCGTCGCAGGGCAAAGCCGACGAACTCACCACACGAAACGATCTGGAAGAGCAGCGATTGGTCATCAACAAGAAAGCCATTGAGACTCAACTGGCCCAGGAACAGGCCAAGGTCGACGAGGCGCGAACGCTGGCCGAGCTCAAGCAGAAACAGCTGGACGCATTGAAGGTTCGTGCCGGCATTGATGGAGTTCTGGTGGATCTGCCGCTGCAGGTCGGACAACACGTTATGCCCGGAGCGATGCTGGCGAAGGTGGTGCAGCCGAATCATCTAATGGCGGAATTGAAGATTGCCGAGACTCAGGCGCGAGATGTGCAGTTTGGCGAACCGGCCGCCGTCGACACGCACAACGGGATCATCAGCGGGACCGTCATGCGGGTTGACCCCGCTGTACAAAACGGAACCGTGACCGTAGACGTCCAACTAACCGGCGCTCTACCGAAAGGCGCGCGCCCCGATTTGAGTGTTGACGGGACCATCGACCTGGAACGGCTGGACGGCATTCTTTACGTGGGCCGTCCGGCGTTTGGGCAGGAAAACAGCACGATCAGTTTGTTCAAGCTGGATGCGGACGGCAAGGAAGCCGAGCGTGTGCCGGTGAAGGTGGGACGCGAATCGGTGAACTCGATCCAGGTTTTCGACGGGCTACGCGAGGGTGACACGGTGATTCTCTCCGACATGTCGCGTTGGGATAAGACGGATCGCATCCGTCTGGAATGACGGAGCAAATCGAAGAGACTGCATTTCGGAGCGAGATCCAGAGCGACGAAATTCGGAACACGAAATTCAAAACAACGAAATTCAGAACAGCGAAATTCACAACGAGGAAGAAGCCATGACTGAAGCGGGGCAGCCGTTGATTCAGATCCAGGAAATGACCAAGGTTTTCTACACCGACGAAATTGAGACGCACGCGCTTTCGGGTGTGCACCTCTCGATTGCCAAAGGCGAGTACGTGGCCATGTCGGGACCGTCGGGTTGCGGCAAGTCCACGCTGCTCTCGATCATTGGATTGCTCGATACGCCGACTGCGGGCAGTTACTCGCTGAACGGGAAGTCGGTTGAGAATCTCGACTTCGCCGAGCGCTCGCGCATCCGCAACCAGGAGATCGGATTCATCTTTCAGAGTTTCAACCTGATTGGCGATTTGACGGTGTATGAGAACGTCGAACTGCCTCTCACTTATCGGCAAAGAATGCCTTCTGTCGACCGGAAGGCGCGGGTCATGGAGGCGCTGGAACGCGTGGGCATGGCGCACCGCGTGCGGCATTATCCGTCGCAACTGTCCGGCGGTCAGCAGCAGCGTGTCGCTGTGGCGCGCGCTCTGGGCGGGAAACCGTCCATCCTGCTGGCGGACGAGCCCACCGGAAATTTGGATTCGCGCAACGGGGAAGCCGTGATGGAACTGCTGCAAAATCTGCACCGCGAGGGCGCGACCATCTGCATGGTGACGCACGATCCTCGGTTTGCCAAGCATGCGCAGCGCGAAGTGCATCTGTTCGACGGCAAGGTCGTGGCGGAAGAAGAGTTGAAAAAACTGATGGCGGATGTGCATGCATGAGCGGGTTGATCCAGGACTTGCACTACGCGGTGCGGCAACTCCGCAAGGCTCCGGGGTTTGCCTGCACGGCCATCATGATACTGGCGCTCGGCATCGGGGGCACGACGGCCATCTTCAGCGCGATCAATCCGATCCTGTTTGAGCCGTTGCCGTATCCGAATGCGGGCCGGATCATGATGATCTGGTATGCCGGTGAGGACGGTTCCCACTATCCACAGGCCTTCCATACCTATCGTGAAATCGCGGAGCGGAGTCGCTCCTTCGAGGCGATTGCGGTCTCGAAGCTCTGGCTGCCGACCCTGACGGGTGGCGATCAGCCGGAGCGATTCGACGGCCAGCAGGTGAGCGCCGGCTACTTCCGCACGCTGGGCGTGTCGCCGGCGCTGGGACGAGACCTCCTGGTTTCAGACGATGTGCGCAACGGTCCCAAAGTGGTGATCCTCAGCGACGGGTTGTGGCGGCGCCGTTTTGGAGGCGACAACACCATCCTCGGGCGACAGATCAGACTCGACGACGAAAGCTATACCGTCATCGGGATCATGCCGCACGCTTTCGACAACGTTCTGTCGCCCTCGGCTGAGGTCTGGTCGCCTCTGCAGTATGACGCCGGAAATATCGGTGCCATCGAGAGCCAGGAGTGGGGCCACCACCTGCGAATGTTGGGGCGGCTGCGGGCCGGCGTGAGCATGGCTCAAGCCAAAAGCGAGCTGGATTGGATCGCGCACGCTCCAGTGGCGGAATTTCCCCGTCCGCGCTTTGCGTCCTTACCGCACGGACTGATTTTGAACTCCCTGCAAGACGAAGTCACGCGCAGCGTGAAGCCTGCGTTGCTCGCGGTTTTCGGCGCGATGATTCTGGTGCTTCTGATTGCGTGCGTGAATGTGACTAACCTGTTGCTGGCGCGGAGCGCGCAGCGCCGCAGTGAATTTTCCATGCGTGTGGCACTGGGCGCGGGACGGTCGCGGCTGATCCGGCAGCTGCTTACCGAGAGTCTGCTGCTCGCCGTTCCCGGCGGCGCTTGCGGGATGGTGGTGGCGCAGGCCGGCGTGCGCACATTACTGGCGCTCAGCCCTGCCGGGCTGCCACGGGTAAATGCGATTCGCCTCGACGGCACAGTATTTGCTTTCGCATTCGCAATCTCCGCGCTCATTGGTCTGGTAGTCGGTCTGATTCCGGCGCGCCATGCCTCCCGCAGCGACTTGCAAACCGGAGTGCAAGAAGGCTCGCAGCGCACCGCCGGAAGTCATCAATTTACCCGCCGTATCTTCGCTGTCGCCGAGGTCGCGCTTGCCCTCATTCTGTTGGTGAGTGCGGGATTGCTGCTCCGAAGTTTGCAGCGGCTGTTCGCTGTGCCCACGGGCTTCGACGGCTCACGACTGCTCACCATGCAGGTGCAAACCTACGGGCGCAAGTACGACGACGACCGGGTCTGCCACCAGTTCTTCGCCCAGACCCTGGAAGCGGTACGTCAGGTTCCCGGCGTAACCGCCGCGGCGTTCACTAGCCAGCTGCCGCTGAGTGGTGATTCTGATGTCTATGGCGCGCGATTCGAGAATGACGATCCCGAGGCTGGTTACCCCGTATTTCGATATGCGGTGACGCCGGGTTATTTCGAAACGCTCGGCATTCCGTTGCGTCGTGGTCGTCTGCTGGACGCTCATGATGCTCCGGGTGCGCCGCGCGTCATCTTGATCAGCGAGTCGTTGGCGAAGCGACGGTTCACCGATCAAGACGCGATTGGAAAACGCCTTCGCGTCGGGCCAGTAGACTCGCCTCTTTTCACCATCGTCGGCGTGGTAGGGGACGTGAAGCAGACATCTCTGGCCATGAGCGAATCGGATGCGGTGTACACCACAACCACGCAGTGGCATTGGGCGGACGGAACGCTGTCGCTGCTGGCGCGGGCGCGCGGGGACGCGGCGGCGCTTACGCCCGCCATCAAGAACGCGATCTGGTCGGTGGACAAGGATCAGCCGATCATGCGCGTCGCAACCATGGATAGCTTGCTCGCTGCGTCCGCTGCGGAGCGCAGTTTTGTTTTGATCTTGTTCGAGGCATTTGGTTTGGTGTCGTTGATATTGGCGGCGACTGGCATCTACGGCGTTCTCTCCGGCAGCGTCACGGAGCGCACGCGCGAGATTGGTGTGCGCTCGGCTCTCGGTGCGTCACGCCGTGACATTCTTGCCCTGGTCATTCGGCAAGGGATGGCACTCACTGGGATCGGCATTGGGTTGGGACTGCTGGGGGCCGCGGCGGCAAGTCAGGCCATCGCAGCGATGCTATTCGGCGTGTCCAGCCTAGATCCGTTCACCTATTGCGGAGTGATCGCGCTGCTCGGGGCTGTGTCGGCGGTCGCGTGCGGCATACCGGCGTGGCGTGCTGCGAAGATCGATCCCATGGTGGCGCTGCGCTATGAGTGAAGAGGAACCGATGAAGAGGAACAAGAGATGACGGGGCTGATTCAAGACCTGCGCTACGCCTTGCGCCAGTTGCGCAAGAGCCCGGGGTTTACTGCGGTTGCGGTGATTACCTTGGCGCTGGGCATCGGAGCCAATACCGCCATCTTCAGTCTCGTGAATGGCATTCTACTGGTTTCTTTGCCTTACTCCAGGCCCGCGGACTTAGTCAGTGTCACCGGGAGCTACCCAAAGGGCGCGTTCGTGGCGATGCGAGAACAAGTCCGCAGCATGGATGTCGCCGCTTATGCCGAAGGCCACGAATTTAACCTTACGCGATTTGGCGAACCGGTCCGGCTCGCTGGGACGGCGGTTTCCGCCGAACTATTCACAGTTCTGGGAGTGCCCCCGGAGATGGGGCGAGCTTTCAATCACGGCGAAGACGCCGCCGGCTCGGACAACTACGTCATCTTGAGCCATGCTCTTTGGGAACAGCGCTTCGGGCGCGACCCAGCAATTGTTGGGCGTTCGATTGAACTGGAGGGAGTGAGCCGCGAGGTAGTGGGCGTGATGCCAGCGGATTTCCATTTTCCATCCGAGAGAACAGAGTTGTGGGTGCCCCTGCATAGCGACCCCCGCAATCCAGCCACTTACTGGGCGGGCGATTACATGCCTGTAATCGGAAGGCTGCGTCCGGGCTCGACCATGCCGCAGGCGGCGGCCGAGATCCGCCTGTTTCAATCTCACGTGGGCGCACTGTTCCCCTGGCGCATGCCCGCCAGCTGGAACGCTGACGTCAGCGTGGTAGCACTACAGAACGGAATGGTTGCGGATGTGCGCGTGCGGCTGTTGCTTCTCCTGGGAGCGGTTGCATTGGTCCTGATGATTGCGTGCGCCAACGTGGCGAATCTGACGCTGTCACGCGCCGCCGCTCGGGAAAAGGAAATGGGAATCCGTTCTGCTCTGGGTGCAGGCAGACGGCGTATTGCCCGGCAAGTGCTCACAGAGAGCGTTGTGTTGGCGTTGGTTGGCGGCCTGTTCGGATTGGCTCTGGCGGCGGCGGGAGTCTTGCTGCTCAAGAGCGCCCTGCCCGCAGACACGCCACGGCTCGCAGATGTGCACCTGGATTGGCGCGTGGTCGCATTTACTGGAAGCCTCGCAGTCTTGACCGGTTTTTTCTTTGGGCTGGCCCCGGCTCTGCAATTGTCGCGGTCCGCGGTGGCGGAATCTCTCAACTCAGCCGGGCGCGGTGCCGCAGTTTCCGTGTCGCAATGGTTGCGGAGCTCTTTGGCGATTGCAGAAGTCGCATTTGCCGTGCTGCTGGTCATTTCTGCCGGACTGCTGATTCGCAGCTTCTGGGCACTTTCACACGTCAATCCAGGTTTCCAGCCGGAACAGATCCTGACGGCGCGCATTACTCCCAATGAAACATTTTGCAACGACAAGGCGAGGTGTTTGGCCTTCTATCGCAGCGTGCTGGACCGGGCCAGGTCTTCGCCGGGAGTCATTGGCGCGGCGCTGGTGAATACACTCCCGCTGGGTGGACGGGTGAGCAAGCGTTCCTTTGACGTGGAGGATTTTATGAATCTCCCCGCGGGAACGACGCAGCCTCTTTTCTGGCTCGACGTGGTCTCTCCCGAGTATTTCCGGGTGATGGGCGTTCCTCTGCTTGCCGGCCGGTGGTTCACTGACGCGGACGAGTCGGGAGGGCCGCCGGTGGTGGTGATTACCGCGGAAACCGTGAAGCGCTTCTGGAACGGACGCGATGTGATCGGGAAACACGTTCGCTTTGTCGGGGAAAAAGATTGGCGCACCATCGTCGGTGTCGTCGCCGACGTGCGTGCTTACGATTTGCAAAACAGCGTTCCCGATTTTATGCAGGGCACAGCCTATGTCCCTTACACATCCCAAGCCACGCTGGAAGATGGCGGAGTGCCCGCGGAGATGACGATTGCGGTTCGCACAGCCTCGAACGATCCGGAGGCGGGGACGACGCTCCGCCAGATCGTGAACCGACTCGACCCGGATGTGCCGGTCAGCGAGATTCGAAGCATGCGCGCGGTCGTGTCGGAAGCCGCCTCCACTCCCGCCTCCACGACTTTTCTGTTCGCGACCTTTGCCGGAGTGGCTCTAGTGCTGGGCATGGTGGGCGTTTATGGCGTCCTCTCCTTTCTGGTATCGAAGCGCGCCAGAGAGATGGGGATTCGCATGGCGCTTGGCGCCCAGCGCCGCAACGTTCTGTGGCTGGTGATGAAGGAAGGGGCAAAGTTCGCCTTTACCGGTATCACGCTTGGACTGGTTGGCGCCTTCGTGACTACACGGCTGTTAGCTAGCCTGCTCTACGCGGTTGGGCCCGCGGACCCGGCGACGTTCGTGGTCGTGGCCGCAGTCATGGCTGTGGTCACACTGGCAGCGTGTTACGTCCCGGCGCGCCGCGCCATGCGCGTTGATCCCATGGTGGCGTTGCGCTACGAGTAGGAGGAGGCAAACGATGAACGGCGTGATTCAAGACTTTCGCTTCGCCTTGCGGCAGTTGCGCAAGAATCCCGGCTTCACGGCAGTGGCCGTGATCACGCTGGCGCTGGGTATCGGCGCCAACACAACCGTGTTCAGCACGGTGAATGCGATGTTGCTTCGGCCGTTCCCGTTCCCTAACTTGGATCGCATTGTCACGGTCTGGGAAACCGCGCCTCAGTACAATCACCTGAGCCCGGCGCCGGCGAACTTTCTCGACTGGAGCGAACAGAGCACGCAATTCGAAGAGCTTGCGGCTGTCCACGGTTGGGATGCGAATCTGACCGGCGCTAATCTGGCCGAGCACGTCGAAGCTTCACAAGTAACCGCGGACTTCTTTCCGCTGCTGGGCATGCCGACGCAGTCAGGCCGCTACATCGGCCCAGCCGACTTCCATGGCGGAGTTGCGCCAGTGGTGGTCGTGAGCCACGGATTCTGGCAGCAATTCCTCGGCTCCGATCCCAGTCTTGTCGGCAAGCAATTACTGCTGAACGGCCAGCCGTTCACCGTTATCGGCATTGCGGCAGCCGATCTCGATTTCCCAACCGGATCCAAGATCTGGACTCCGCTCGACCTGACTGGCGCGGCGAAAGACGACCGTGATCATCACTATCTGAACGTATTCGGGCGGCTGAAGAATGGCGTGTCCATATCGCAGGCTCAGGCAAACCTAGCGACGATTGCCGCCAGTCTCGCCCAACGCTTCCCCAAGAGCAACACTGGCCTCGGGATCAACGTTCGTGGGACCGTCGACGACATCAACAATGATTCAACGCAGTTCCTTATGTTGTTAGCGGGTGCGGCCATCTTTGTGCTGATTCTGGCGTGCGCTAATGTGGCGAACCTACAGTTGGCCCGCGGCTCCGGACGTCAAAAAGAGATTGCCTTGCGGACTGCGCTCGGGGCCAGCCACTGGCAGGTCGGACGGCAGTTGCTGGTGGAAAGCGTCCTGCTCGCCCTGCTCGGCAGCGCGGGCGCGCTGCTTTTGTCGGCGTGGGGAAACAACCTCATGACCCGCAGTATTCCCCCGTTCATCCTGGAGCATATTGCCGGACTCCAACACCTGCAAATCGATTCAAAAGTTTTTCTCTTTACGCTGCTCGTGGCAGTGGCCACCGGCGTTGTCGCGGGGCTTGCGCCGGTATGGCATTTCTCCCGGCCGAATGTGAATGACACATTGAAGGAAGGCACGCGCAGCAGCACTTCCACTACCGGCCGCAAACGCCTCCGCACTCTGCTCGTCACCTGTGAAATCGCACTTTCACTGGTCCTGTTGGTAGGTGCGGGTTTGATGGTCAAAGGATTCCGCGCGCTCATCACGCATGACATGGGATTTGATCGCAGCCATGTGCTCACATTTCATACCGTGTTGAGCAAAGAGAAATATCACGATAAGGATCGCATCCGCAGCTACTACGAGCAGGCCCTGCAGAATATTCAGGCGCTGCCCGGTGTGGAGTCGGCGGCGTGTTTGACCAGCGTGCCCTCAGGATGGACCTGGAACTGGATGGAGCTCAATGCGGAGGGTGCGCCGCCTGCGGCTCCCGGAGAGAAGCCATTCGCGATTTCGCAAATCGTGACTCCCGAGTTTTTCTCCACCTTGCGCGTTCCCCTGCGACAGGGGCGCCTCTTTTCCGATCAGGACACGTCCGGCACCACACCGGTAGCGGTTGTGAGCGCGTCGCTGGCGCAGCAATCCTGGCCCGGGCAAAATCCATTAGGCAAGCATATTCGGATGGGCCGGCCGGAGGAGGGGCAGCCTTTCCGCACGGTTGTGGGAATTGTTGGCGACGTGAAACCAAACGCCATGGATCATGATCCTACTCCAACGGCGTACGTGCTTCTGGCGCAGCAGCCGGAAATTGCTTCCGCGTTCGTGGTGCGAACCTCCGGCGATCCTTTAAACTTCGCCGGCCTCGTCAGCAAACAAATACTCGGCCTGGATCCGACCCAGCCCGCCTATGACCTGCGGAGTCTGGACCAGGTGATTTCCGATGGCCTCAGTGGTATCGACCTGGCTTCGCAAATGATGCTGGTCTTCGCGGCCTGCGCTCTTCTGCTCGCGGCTGCCGGAATCTTCGCAGTCACGGCCTACTCGGTCACCCAGCGCACTCATGAAATTGGAGTGCGGGTGGCGCTGGGCGCGCGGCGCGTTGACGTACTCAGACTCGTTGTGGGCGGAGCGCTTAGGACAGCCACGATTGGCCTGGGCATTGGACTCACGCTCGCCATTCTGTTGACTCGCGCCGTTTCGAGCCTGCTCTTTGGAGTCGTTCAATTCGACGTCATCACGATCACGCTGCTGACGCTGGCGCTTGCGTCGGTGGCTGCGGTGGCGGCCTACGTTCCGGCGAGGCGCGCGGCTAAGGTCGATCCCATGGTGGCATTGCGCTACGAGTGAAGAGACAGGAGGAACGCATGAACGGCTTTGCGCAGGATTTCCGCTATGCTCTGCGGCAGCTTCGCAAGAACCCTGGGTTCACGGCGGTTGCGATCGCAATTTTGGCGCTGGGGATCGGCGCAAACACGGCGATCTTCAGCGTGGTCAACGGAGTCTTGCTGCGGCCGCTGCCGTTTAAAGAGCCCGCCCGGCTGGTCCGCGTGTGGCATGTTCCTCCGCCTGCGAGCTTTCCCGGAATGACCACGTTCGCCGTGTCAGCGGCGAACTTCACAGACTGGGAAAATCAAAATCATGTGTTCGATGGCATGGCGATCTACACCTACCACGGGTTTGCGACCACGGGTGCGAAGCCCGAACAAGTCGCCGCTGGCGCGGTGTCCGCTGGTTTCTTCTCAACTCTAGGCGTTCCACCCATGCTGGGGCGTGTGCTTTCTCCTGACGAAGATCAGGTCGGCCACTCGCACGTGGTGGTTCTCAGTTATCGCTTCTGGCAAGAGCATTTCGGATCGAATCCTGACATTGTGGGTCATGACATCAATCTGGATGGCGAAGCCTACCTGGTGGCGGGAGTTATGCCGGCGAGCTTCCGCTTTCCTGACTTCGCGCAGATGTGGACGCCGATGGCCTGGACAGATCAAGAGCGCGCCGTGCGCGGAGAGCACCACTATGCGGTCATCGCGCGTCTCAAGTCCGGGGTTGAAATAAAGCAAGCGCAGGCGGAGATGAACACGATCTCTGAGCGCCTGCAGCAACTCTATCCGGGGGACGACAAAGGTTGGGGCGCGACGGTGCTGCCGTTGCATGACGATCTGGTGAGTGATGTTCGCCCCGCGCTGCTGGTTCTGTGGGGAGCCGTGGCTTTTGTTCTGGTCATTGCGTGTGCCAACGTGGCCAACCTGGTGCTGGTGAAAACCTTCAGCCGCCAAAAAGAAATTGCGATTCGGACGGCGCTGGGCGCGAGTTGGCCGCGCGTGCTTCGCCAACTCCTCAGCGAGACAGTTCTGCTCGCGTTCGCGGGTGGAGCACTCGGTCTTGCCTGTGCGCATTTCGGAGTTCTCTTAATCGTGGCTTTTCTGGCGGACAAATTGCCGTCCTCGACTGAGATCGCCCTCGACTGGCAGGTGCTGACCTTCACGGCTCTCGTTTCCGTGGTCAGCGGCATTGTTGCAGGAGTTCTACCCGCTCTGCGCCTGACGCGAGGCGACATAAATCAGTCGCTCAAACAGGGGCTTGGCCGAACCGATGCGGATTCGGGCGGACACCGCACACGGGGGATTCTGGTCGTGTCGGAGGTTGCACTCTCTCTCATTCTCTTGGTGGGCGCGGGATTGATGATCCGCAGTTTTCAAAAACTTCAGGGCGTGAATCCCGGGTTCGATTCGCAGAATGTTTTGACCATGAACACAATGGTCTCCAGGGCGAAGTTTCCTCAGCCTTCCCAGCAGGTTAGTTTTTTCGAGCGGGTGCTGCAGAACCTGCGGGCATTGCCGGGCGTCGAATCTGCCGCCGTGATCGACGATATTCCTTTGAACAATGAAGGCTCGCACCAGCCCATCGCGATTGAAGGCCGTCCGGTGGTGCCGATGTCCGAGCAACCTGAGGTTGACGTTCGCCTCATCAGTACGGGGTACATGAGCGCGCTGCACGTTCCAATCTTGCGGGGCCGCGACTTTAACGACACAGATATCGCGGGCCGGCCAGCCGCGATCCTGATCAGCGAGTCTATGGCGCGGCAGTTTTGGCCGGGCGCAGACCCGCTGGGCAAGCGCCTGACCATGACTTTTTTCCCGGATGCAGTTCGGGAAGTGGTTGGAGTTGTCGGCGACGTGAAACTCGATAGCCTGGATGAGACGCGTCCGAACGCAACTCTCTATTTCCCGCTCGACCAGGTCTCTACGCCATCGACAGGCGGATGGAATTCATTTCCGATGACGCTGGTCGTGCGCTCAAGCTCTGGCTCGGCGGGGATGGTCTCGGCCGTGTCGAACGCTGTGCACATGGTCGACCCGGATATGCCATTGCGCGACATTTTCACGATGGATGACCTGGTTGCGAACTCCATCTCGCAGCAACGATTCAACATGATGCTGCTGGGCGGATTCGCCGCGCTCGCGTTGTTGCTGGCCGCTGTGGGCATCTACAGCGTGCTGTCGTATAGCGTGAGGCAGAGTGTGCGTGAAATCGGAATACGCCTCGCGTTGGGCGCCCGGCTTGGCGATGTGCTGCGCGGGGTTGTGGTCGAGGGCATGAAGCCAGCCCTCCTGGGCGCAGCGATCGGGGCGGCCGGAGCGCTGGCGCTCGGGCGCTTTGTGTCGAGCCTGATCTATGACGTGCGGCCCTCAGATCCGCTCACCTTTCTGGTCGTAACGATCTTACTGGCGGGCGTTGCTTTATTGGCCTGCGTGATTCCGGCCTACCGCGCGACCAAGGTCGATCCCATGGTGGCGTTGCGCTACGAGTGAAGAGACAGATTTAAGGAGAAATCCATGAACGGCTTTCTGCAGGATTTGCGCTACGCTCTACGGCAGCTGCGCAAGAGTCCAGGTTTCGCCGGCACGGCAGTTTTGGTGCTGGCGATGGGAATCTGCGCGAGCGTGTCGATCTTTGCGTTTGTAGATGCGGCGCTGATCAAGCCGTTGCCTTACCCGAATCCCAACCGCCTGGTGTTAGTGACGGAAAGCGTTCCGATGATTCCGATCGCCAACCTTTCTTATCCGGACTATCTCGACTGGAAGAGGCTGAACCAGGTTTTCAGTTCGATGGAGGTCTATGGCTGGACCGGCCATCTGCTTCGCACACCTTCAGGCACCGAGCCGGTGACCGGTCTTCGTGTGAGTGATGGGTTTTTTCACGCGTTGGGTATCGCTCCCGTGCTGGGGCGCGATTTTTATTCTGGTGAGGATTTGCCGTCTGCACCCAAGACCGTAATTCTGAGCTACAGCACGTGGCAGAAACGGTTTGGTGGGAGAAAAGACGCTGTGGGAGAGAGCGTTTCTCTCAGCGGTGTTCCCTACACCATCATCGGCGTGCTGCCGCAGGATTTCCAGTTCGCCCCCGCGGGAAATAATGAAGAGTTCTGGACAACGCTGCACGCTTCCGATTCCTGCGCGCTGCGGCGAAGCTGCCACAATTTCATCGGGATCGGACGGCTCAGGGACGGCGTTTCTGTCGAGATGGCTTTGGCCAACATGCAGGCGATTGCCGGCCAACTGGAACTTCAGTACCCCAAGGACAATCGCGGCCAAGGGGCAACCGTGCTGCCTCTGGCCGAATTCGTCGTTAAGGATATCCGCCCCATCCTGCTGGCGCTGCTGGGCGGAGCAGGGCTGTTGCTGGTCATCGCCTGTGTAAACGTATCGAGCCTGCTTCTGGTTCGCTCCGAGAGCCGCCGGCGTGAGATCGCGGTGCGCGGAGCTTTGGGCGCCTCGCGCGGCCGGCTGATCCGGCAATTCATCACGGAAGGATTGGTTCTGATGGCGGTGGGCAGCGTATTGGGCCTAGCGGCTGCTGATGCTGCGATCCAAGTCCTAACCCGGTTGATCTCCAAAGACATGATGCAGGGGATGCCGTATTTAGCCGGGCTCCGCGTGAACTCGCACGTGCTGGCCTTTGCCTGCGCCATTTCCGTTTTTGCGGCGGCGCTGTTATCGCTTCCGCCGATCTTGCGTCTGCCTCTTACCAAACTGCGGGAGGGCTTGACAGAAGGCGGCCGCGGTTACGCCGGAACTTTGTGGCGCCGTTTCGGAATGAACCTGGTCGTGGTCGAACTCGCAGTTGCGGTTGTTCTGCTGGTTGGCGCCGGGCTACTTGGCAAGAGTCTCTATCGCTTGCTGAACGTGGAGATTGGATTCCAGCCTGATCATCTGGCCACGGTGCAAATTACATTGTCCGACGCGAGCTACCCGAAAGATGAGCAAGTCGCTGCGGTCGAGCGGCAGATCGTAAGCCGTGTTTCTAGCTTGCCTGGCGTGGAATCGGCGGGGGTCTCCAGCGTGCTGCCCGTTAGCTTTAATGGCAATACCGACTGGATCCGGATTGTGGGACACCCTTACAACGGAGAGCACAATGAAGTGAACGAGCGGGATGTGAGCCCCGCATTCTTCTCCACTCTGCACGCAAAGTTGTTGCGCGGCCGCTACTTTACCGATGCCGATGACTTGTCGAAGCCTGGGGTTGTGATGATCAACCAGACTCTGGCCAACAAATATTTCCCCGGAGAAGATCCGATTGGTAAGCGGATTGGCGACACCGAGCTGACGCCGAAGTCGATCAAGGAAATCGTTGGTGTCGTCGAAGACGTGAAAGATGGTTCGCTGGACTCCGAGATCTGGCCGGCTGTCTATTATGCGTTTGGTCAGGAGACCGACACCTACTTCTCTCTGGTCGCGCGCACTTCGCAGGACGAGCGGTCTCTGCTGCCCGCGCTGGTCGCTGCCGTCCATGAAGTCGATCCGGGCATTGGCGCTGTCAACGAAACCACCATGACGGCGAAGATCAACGATTCGCCGTCCGCCTATCTGCACCGGTCTGCAGCGTGGCTGGTGGGCGGCTTTGCCTCGCTGGCGTTGTTGTTGGGCGTGGTGGGTCTTTATGGCGTGATCGCGTACTCAGTGAGCCAGCGGACTCGCGAGATCGGCGTTCGCATGGCCCTCGGCGCGCAACGGAGCTCGGTATATCAACTCATCCTGAGAGAGGCGGGATGGTTGGTCGGCGTGGGAATTGGCGTAGGCCTTCTGTGCTCGATCGCTGCCGCAACGCTTATTCGCGGGCTGCTCTTTGGAGTGCGATCGTGGGATGCAGCCACTCTCGCCGCAGTTTCCGCAGTGCTGGCGATTTCAGCCATGCTCGCCAGCTACATCCCGGCGCGAAGAGCGGCGAAGGTGGATCCCATGGTAGCGCTGCGCTACGAGTAAGGATGCGAGTGAGGAAGAATGATGAATAGCCTATTCCAGGACGTTCGCTACGCGCTGCGGCAGCTGCGTAAGAGCCCGGGGTTTGCGACGGTGGCTATCCTTACGCTGGCACTGGGCATTGGAGCCACCACAGCGATGTTCAGCCTGGTGGACCGCATCCTGTTTCGCAGCTTGCCTTACCCGCACGATAGCGAACTCGTTTCAGTTGGAATTGTCGCGCCTATCATCGACGGCGAATTCCTTTTTGCCTCGAATTATCTGGGATGGCGAGAGCACCAGGCTCCGTTCGTTGGCTTTACTTCGACCACCGGTGTTAACGATTGCGATCTTACCGACGAGCATCCCGTGCGCGTGGCCTGCGCCGCGGTCGCGGCTACATTTTTGCCGACCTTAGGTATCCAGCCGGTGTTGGGCCGGAACTTCACGCCGGAAGAGGACCGGCCCGACGCCCCCAAAGTGGCGCTGCTGGCCTACGGACTCTGGCAGGACCGGTTCGGCGGGGACCGCAGCGTAGTGGGCCGGGTTATTTCGCTGGACGGCCAGCCAACTCAAGTTCTGGGAGTTCTGCCACGCGACTTCGAGTTCCCGACCCTGGCACACACAAGCGTCCTGGTGCCGGAAGCGCTGGACGAATCTATTGTGCAGCGCAACGTAATGGGCCCGGTCGTCCGCGTATTCGGGCGGATGAAGCCCGGAAACAGCGTGGAGCAGGCCAAGGCGCAGCTACAGCCGCTGTTTCGTTCCTTCGTCGAGTCTGCGCCGCCGCCTTTTCGCAAGGTGCTGCGACTCGAGGTTCGCCCTATCCGGGACTTGCAGGTCCATGACTCTCGACGGGCCGCCTGGCTTCTGCTGGTGTCCGCGCTGGCGGTGCTTCTAATTGCCTGCGCCAATGTGGCTAACCTTGTGCTGGGCCGCAACGCGGGAAGGCGCCACGAGTTGGCAGTACGCAGCGCGATCGGAGCGGGACGCGCGCGTCTGTTCCAGCAAGGGCTCACGGAAAGCATTTTGCTCGCCTTGTTGGGAGGCTCTGCTGGTGCCGCGTTGGCGTACGCCGTCGTGCATGTGTTTGCTCTGCTGGCTCCGGCGGGAGTTCCTCGCTTGTCGCAGGCCACGGTGGACGTGCGGGTGTTGCTGTTCTCTATCATTGTGTCGTTCGTCTCGGGAATTGTTTTCGGAACCGTGCCCTCCCTGGAAAAGCCGACAAGCCAGATGCTGGTAGTCAAGGCAACGTCGGATATTCGCCGGGGCCGATTTCGGCAAATCCTCATGGCTGCGCAGGTGTGGCTGGCGGTCGTTCTGTTGGCCAGCGCGCTGCTGTTCGTGCGTAGCCTGCGCACGCTGGAAACCGAATCTCTCGGGATGAACACGGAAAACATCGTGACCGCGGAAATCACATTGGGGCAGTCAAAATATCCGGGTCCTTCCGAGCGTCTTGCCTTCTTTGAAGAACTCGAACGGAAACTGAAAGACCTTCCCGGTGTCAGCGGCGTGGCCCTGAGCGACTCGCTTCCGCCGAGTCCGACGGCTCGGACCGTGCCATTTGTAGCGATCGGAGCCGAAGGACGTCCGCCACTTCCGCCCGAGCAAGGCATCGGGGGGGTAGTAGGATGGAGAGCGGTTACACCGGGTTATTTTTCGGTTCTGAATATTCCCCTGCTGCGCGGGCGCGCCTTCGATGAAGCCGACCGGAAGCCGGGTGCGAGTGCGGTCATCCTCAATCAAGCTCTGGCGCAGCGACTTTTCCCCGATGGAGATCTGCTGGGACGGGTGATCCGTCTTCCTCACGCGGAAGGCGTAGCTGGCGAGACCTTCACGGTAATCGGCGTGGCCAGCAACGCTCAGAATCAAGGGCTCGGGGGTCGGGTCGGTCCCGAATATTACCTGGTGCGCCGGCGTCGAGAAGACGACCCCGTGTTTCACTATCCCGATTCACAGCACATCAGCATTTTGCTTCGAAGCGCAGTCGGGCCGGCGGCCGTAGCCCAGGAATTGCGGAACACGGTTACGGCGCTGGACCCGACATTACCGGTGGATGTGGGTACGCTGGGCCAGACTGTCGCTCAACTAGCGGAGCGGCCCCGCTTCAGCGCAGCCTTGCTTTCACTGTTTGCCGTCATCGGCCTTCTGCTGACAGCGGTAGGCACCTATGGCGTCGTCTCGCTGCTGGTGAATCAACGCACGCAAGAAATCGGCATCCGGATGGCGTTGGGAGCAACCCCAAGGGATGTCATCGGAATAGTGGTGTGGCAAACCTCCCTATGGATTGGCGTAGGCGCCGTCGCCGGGGTTCTCGGGTCGGTGGTTGCTGCGCGCTGGATCGGTGCATTGCTCTTCGCAATACGCGCCAACGATCCGGCGACGTTAGCCGAAGCCTCATTGCTGCTTCTGGCCGTGGCGCTGTTTGGTGCGTGGATTCCCGCGCGAAGAGCGGCGAAGGTCGATCCCATGGTGGCGCTACGCTACGAGTAATGAGGAGAGAATCGCGATGGCCGGAATGACCGGAATACTGCAAGACATTCGCTATGCGCTCCGCCAGCTTCGCAAGAGCCCCGGCTTCACGCTGGTCGCGGTGCTGACGCTGGCGCTGGGGATCGGCGCCAACACGACGATTTTTAGCGTGCTGAATGCGACTCTGCTGAAACCACTTGCTTTCCCTGATCCCAATCGTCTGGTGCTGGTGTGGCAGACGTTCGGAAAGGGACCGGACAATTACAGCATCGTCTCGGCGCCGAATTTCTGGGATTTCGAACAGCGCAACCATGTCTTCGAGGGGATGGCCCTGTTCGATTCTGCGGGCCGAGGCTACAACCTTTCTGCCAGCGGAAGCGGCCGTGAGCCTGAACAGGTCTCCGGTCTGCGGGTTTCAGCGAGCTTCTTCGGCGTGCTCGGCGTGCAGCCTTTTCTGGGGCGGACTTTTCTGCCAGAGGAAGAAATCCGCGGAAAAGATCATGAAGTGATTCTGAGTTATGGCCTCTGGCAGCGCCGTTATGCGGCGGATCGTGCACTGATCGGTCAGACCATCAAGGTCGATGGCGAGGACTTCACGGTTGTCGGCGTAATGCCACGCGAGTTTCATTGGGAATTCTTTAGTGGGCACCGGCAACTCTGGGTTCCAGTCGGTTATACCGAAGGCGACAAATTGCGAGGAGGGAACAGTTTCATTTCTTTTGCCCGCCTCAAGCGGGGCGTGAGCGTCGAACAGGCACGCGCGGAAATGGAAGGCATCGGAGTCCGGCTCTCGCAACAATACCCCAACGATGATGCCGATATGGGCGCGACCGTCGTCCCCATGAGTGAGTTCGGACTCGAGGGTCTGCGCAGAACCGTGTGGTCGCTGCTCGCCGCCGTTGGGTTCGTGCTGCTGATTGCCTGCGTCAACATCGCCAATCTGCTGCTGGCGCGCGGCGCCGCCCGGCAGAAAGAGTTCGCTCTTCGCCAGGCGCTCGGGGCCGCTGGATTTCGCATCGCACGGCAATTGCTCACCGAAAGCCTGCTGCTGGCCTTGTTCGGCGGAGCCTGCGGGCTGGTTCTGGCGGTCTGGAGTACGGCCTTGCTGCCCACCATTCTTCCCGTCGACGCTTTTAACATCCCACTGCGGCAGGTCGATAGCATTCCGGTCGATCGCTGGGTGCTTGGCTTTACGCTGCTGGTCTCATGCCTGACCGGGATTCTATTTGGCTTGGTCCCCGTGGTGAGCGCGCTGCGCGGCGACGTCTCTGAGCCTCTGAAAGAAGGCGGCCGCGGTTTCACGGCAGGACGCAGCAACCGCCTGCGCCATGTCCTGGTGGCATCGGAGGTGGCGCTTGCGCTGATTGTACTTTCCGGTGCGGGCCTGATGATCGAGAGTATGTCACGACTTCTGGGAGTCGATTCCGGGTTCAATCCGAAGAATGCTCTGGTCATGAGCATGTCGCTGCCCCAGGAAGATCTCTACAACGGACCTCCCGGGCATCCGCTTTTTTGCCGGGATCTGGACGAGCGCGTCAGCGCGATCCCCGGCGTAGTGGCGGTGGGAGCCGTGGGCCATTTGCCGCTGCAAGGCGATGCTGGTCGAAGTTTTGCCGTCGAAGGTCAGCCCGACCCCGGCCAAGGACATCGGCCCGGCGCGCGGTATTCCGTGGCCTGTCCTGACTATTTCAAAGCGTTGGGCGTGCCTGTCCTCGCGGGGAGGGAATTCACACATCAAGATACGGTTGCGGCGCCGGGCGTCGTGATCATCAATCAAACCATGGCGCAGAAGTTCTGGCGCAAGGAAAGTCCGGTGGGTAGGCGCATTCTGGAAGATGGCTCCTGGCTCACGGTGGTGGGCGTGGTCGGCGACGTAAGACATTGGGGGCTGGACAGCGAAACCGTGCCGCAATTCTTTCGGCCTTACACCCAGGCTGCCTGGCCGGTCATGACCGTCGTGGTGCGAACTACGGGTGCTCCCATGTCTTTCATGCCCGCGATCAAGAAAGCGATGGGTGAGGTTGAGCCGGACCGGCCCGTGTCCGATATCGAAACCATGCAAGACGTTGTCCGGGACTCAGTCGGGTCAAGAAGCTTTACCACTCTGTTACTGTCTGCGTTTGCGTTGCTGGCTCTCGTCCTGGCGGCAGTGGGGATTATTGGAGTGGTCAGCTATTCAGTGGCGCAGCGTACGCACGAGATCGGCATTCGCATGGCGCTGGGCGCGCGCACCGCCGACGTGCTGAAGCTGACGCTCAGCGGAAGCATGACGTGGGTGGCGGTGGGAGTCGGCGTAGGGATTGCGGGATCACTCGGCCTCACCCGAATGCTCGGTACCTTGCTCTACGACGTGAAGCCCTCAAACCCGCTTGTGCTTGGAACCGTGTCGCTGCTGCTTACCAGCGTTGGTTTGCTGGCCAGCTACATTCCGGCGCGCCGTGCCGCGAAGGTCGATCCCATGGTCGCGCTGCGCTACGAATAGGAGACTGACACTGATGATGACTGGACTTACTCAGGACTTTCGTTACGCCCTGCGCCAGCTTAGGAAGAGTCCTGGCTTCCTCGCCGTGGTCGTTCTGTCGCTCGGGTTGGGGATCGGCGCCAACAGCACCATCTTCAGCGTGCTTAATGCGGTGCTGTATCGACCCATGCCATATGACCATCCCGAAAGGCTGGTCGCGATCTGGGAGACCGAGCAAGGACATCCGGATTCGTCGGAACCGCCGCCCATCGCGGAAATGAATGACTGGAAAATACAGAATCATGTCTTCGAAGATATCGCGCTGACGAGTTCCACCGAGGGCTCTACTTTATCCGGCCTGGGTGAGGCGGAGCCGATTTGGGTGCAGGACGTTACTCCTAACTTCTTCAGCTTGCTGGGCGCAAAGCCGGTTCTGGGGCGGATTTTTGCCGCGGAGGAAATGCAGGATACCACGCAAACCGTGGTCATCGGCAATTCTTTCTGGAAACGAAAGTTCAACGGCGATCCCAACGCGCTGGGGAAAACGTTCACTATTCAAGGAGTGGTCTCGACCGTTGTCGGGGTCATGCCGGCTGGATTTGCTCCCTTCTACGGCGACCAGATCGACATGTGGCAGCCGATCAATCCCGAAAGCAGCCGGTACGCAGAGCGAATCGACCATTGGCTCATGCCGGTGGCGCGTCTGAAGCCCGGCGTGACGCTGGCACAAGCGCAGGTTGAAATGGACGTGATTGCGCGGCGACTGGAGCAGGCCTATCCAAAGACCAATAAAGGAATTGGCAAGAAGCTTGTGCCTTTGCATCAGGAGCTCTTCGACTGGACTGGGAAGTCGCTGTATCCGCTCTTTGGCGCTGTGTTTTTTGTTCTGCTGATTGCATGTGTCAATGTGGCCAACCTTCTGCAATCGCGAACCGAAGTGCGTCGTAAAGAATACGCGCTGCGGGCGGCATTAGGGTCGGGCAGGCGTCGTCTGATCCAGCAGTTACTCGCGGAAAGTGGACTGCTGGCCTTGCTCGGAGGAGGCTTTGGAGTACTTATCTCCTTCGCGGGGATCGAACTATTTCACAAACTCGCCGGCGATTTTCCGAATTCCAGAGACATCCGCGTAGATGCCGCAGTGCTTCTATTTACGCTCGGCGTTTCCATGCTTACCGCGTTCCTCTTCGGATTGGCGCCGGCGATACAGGCTTCCCGCCCCGATCTAAACCTTGCCCTGCGCGAAGGCGAGGGCAGAACCTCCACTGCCTCGCACAGTTGGGTACGCCACTCGTTGGCGGTTTCCGAAGTGGCTCTTGCCATGCTGCTGCTGGTGGGCGCTGGCCTCATGATCAACACCATGCTGCGCCTGTACCACACCGATCCCGGATTCGATCCGAAAAATGTTACGACCATGACCATTCAGCTTCCAGAGGGAGGGAAGTATCTGGAGAGGGTCCCCGGCACTGACATGGAGAAGCCGTTGCCACTGGTCAGGTCGTTTTCTCAACGAGTCCTCGAAAGAGTCGCGACCTTGCCGGGAGTCGAATCGGCGGGGCTAATCGGCAGCCCGGAGGGCAACAGTTTTTCGATTCTTGGTCATGCTCCGCCGCCGCCGGACAAGAGGCCGCACGCGGTGCGCTCCGTAGTGAGTGCCAGCCTTTTCCGCACCATGAAGATTCCCCTCGCTAAGGGACGTTATCTGGATGAGAATGACACGCAAAGTGCGCCCTGGACCGTCGTCGTGAATGAGGCTTTCGTGCGCCGCTATTTTCCCAATGAAGATCCGATCGGCCAGCAATTAATGCTGCGCTACGATCCTTACCCAGTGGACGAAGACCGGCCCCGCCAGATCGTCGGCATTGTGGGTGATGTGAGGCATTTCGGCCCGGCCAGACCAGTGCTGCCGTTCGCCTATACCTCCTATCTCCAGCAGTCCGCAGTGTTTCCCGGCGGTTCTGTGACTCCTCTCCTGAGTCCGACGTTAAGGGTCCGGACCGCTCCCGGCTTGACGAGTCAGGGAGCAAGCTTGGCGGCCGCCGCGAAAAAGATCGTGGCAGAACTGGATCCCGATCTATCAGTCACTCATGTCATGACGATGGACCAAGCCCTGGAGCAGTCCATGGGCGACACCCGCTTTTACATGGACCTGTTTGGAATTTTCGCGGGCATCGCCGTTCTGCTTGCCGTGATCGGAATTTATGGAGTGATGTCCTATTTCGTCAGCGAGCGCACACACGAGATCGGCATCCGGGTTGCCTTGGGGGCGTTTCCTTCCGACGTAATCAGCCTGGTCGGAAAATTGGGAATAAAGCTCACGCTGATAGGTGTGGCCGTTGGAATTGGTCTGGCGATTGGCCTAACCCGCCTGATGGCCGGGTTCCTGGTCGGCGTTAAACCGATCGACCCCGTGACCTACGCGGTGGTTGCGGTGGTCCTGGTCGGTGTTGCATTGCTGGCATGCTATATCCCGGCGCGCAGAGCGTCGAAGGTCGATCCCATGGTAGCGCTCAGATACGAATAGGAGGTTGGGACTAATACTAATGATGACCGGATTCGTTCAGGACTTTCGTTACGCCCTGCGCCAGTTGGGCAAAGCGCCGGGCTTTGCCGCGGTCGCAATTATCACGCTGGCGCTCGGCATTGGCGCCAACACTGCAATTTTCAGCCTGCTCGATCAGGCGCTGCTGCGCCGCCTGCCGGTGAAGGGTGCGGATCGGCTCGTGATTCTGCAATCGATAGGTAGCTTCAACGGCCACACCAGCAATCGCACGGATGAGAATTTTTATTTCTCATATCCCATGTACCGCGACCTCCGCGACCGCAACTCCGTGTTCAGCGGGCTGATCGCGACCGACTCGGTACAGGTCGGTGTGCAGTGGCGCAATCAGCCGGAACTGGTCTATGCCGAGTTGGTATCAGGAAATTATTTTGACGTGTTGGGCGTCCAGCCTGCCATGGGCCGCGTTTTTGTTGCTTCCGACGACCTCGTGCCGGACGCGAATCCGGTCGCCGTCTTAAGTTTCAGTTACTGGCAGCGCCGCTTCGGCGCGGATCCGGCCGTCGTGAATCAGAGTGTTCTGGTGAATGGGCATCCCTTCACCATCCTCGGAGTCGCGGCACCAGGATTTCACAGTGTGGTGATGGGCGACAGTCCTGACCTGTTTGTGCCGATGACCATGAAGGCAGAGATCCGGCCGGGAATTACGGATCTGCTATTGCGCAACTCACGATGGCTCAACATTATTGGAAAACTCCAGCCCGGGCTCACCCGCGCGCAGGCGGAAGCGGGCGTCAACCCGCTTTGGTATTCCATCCGCGCCGACGAACTGAAAGAGCGGGGCCACAGTTCAGACAACTTCCGGGAAAGCTTCCTGACGAAATCGCACCTCTTTGTGCGCGACGGAGCCAAAGGACTTTCTCCGCTCCGGGATGATGTACAGGAACCGCTGCTCATCATCATGGCCATGGTTGGTTTGGTGGCGCTGATGGCTTGCGCCAATGTGGGCAGTCTTTTGCTGGTGCGGGCGGCGGGGCGCATTCGCGAAATGTCGGTGCGCTATGCGCTGGGGGCGAAGCGCGCGCGCGTCGTGCAGCAATTGTTGGCCGAAGGTTTGCTGCTGGGTTTGGCGGGAGGTGTGCTTGGCATCGCGATTGCGCCGACAATTTCCTCGTGGTTGATCAACATGATGTGGAGTCGCACAGCGGGAGACCTTCCGTTCTCCCCGCACCCGGATTTGCGGATTCTGCTGTTCAATTTTTCTCTGGCGCTGGTAGTCAGTCTGATTTTCAGCCTTGCTCCGGCGGTGCAGTTCTGGCGTCCGAATCTAGCGCCCGCTCTTAAGCAGCAGGCGATGACCGCCGGCGGCGGGCCGCTTCGTTTCCGCCGCATCTCGGTGGCAGTCCAGATCGGACTGAGCATTCTTGTACTCGTGGGCGCGGGCCTCTTCGTGCGTACGCTGCACAACCTCAAGTCGATGGATGTTGGCATTCAGACCGATCATCTGGTGACGTTCGGCATTCATCCGATGCTCGCGGGATATCTACCGGAGCAAGCCCGCGATCTGGATGCGCGGGTGCTGCAGACATTGGCAGGCCTGCCGGGAGTGCGATCGGTTGCGGGCACAACCGATGCAGAACTGGCGGATACCAGCACAGGGAACAACATTACGCTCGCGGGATATGCGGAAAAAGAAAACGAAGATATGAACGTCGAATCGCCGAGGGTCAGCCCCGGTTACTTTTCGACCATGGGGATGGCCTTATTGGCGGGCCGCGACTTTACTGATCAGGATAGCCTCGCAACCCACAAAGTCGCGGTGGTGAACGAGAGTTTTGCGCGCCACTATTTCGGAGCGCCGCAGCTGGCCGTCGGCCACTATTACGGCAAAGGCGGAGGAACCAGTGTGAAGCTCGACACCGAGATCGTCGGCGTGGTGAAGGACGCGCGGCACACCGGTGTCAAGCAAGAAATCACCCGCACCACGTTCACCCCGTTTCTGCAGGAGCAGAATCTGGGCGGCATGACCTTTTACATCCGTACCTGGCAGTTGCCGGAAAGTGCGGAGGCGACCATCCGAACTGCGATGCTCACGCTCGACTCCAAGCTGGTTCTGGATGATTTTCGAACCATGCAGGAACAGATCGACGACATCTTAACGACTGAGCGAGTGATCGCGATTCTGGCTTCGAGTTTCGGCGCGCTTGCCGTTCTCATGGCCGCTGTTGGCCTCTACGGCGTCCTGGCCTATTCGACGGCACAGCGGACGCGCGAGATCGGCATCCGTATCGCGCTCGGGGCCGATCGCACTTCCGTGATGCGCATGGTGCTGGCCGAAGTGCTGTGGCTGGCGGGGATCAGCATCGCGGTCGCGCTGCCGGCCTCGCTGCTGCTCACGCACGCGGTGCGCAGCCAATTGTTCGGCATCTCGAGCAGCGATCCACTGACACTGGTCGTGGTGACTGCGCTGGTCGCGGCGGTGGCCCTCGCATCTGCTTTATTACCCGCTCGCCGCGCCGCCAAGACGGATCCGATAGTTGCGTTGCGTTACGAATAGAAGCTCGGAGTCAGCTATGAATGGATTATTTCAGGATCTGCGTTACGCGCTTCGCCAATTGCGGAAGAGCCCGGGGTTTAGTGTGGTGGCTATTCTTACTTTGGCTCTGGGCATTGGCGCGAACACCGCTATTTTCAGCGTGATCCAGGGCGTACTCCTTCAGCCGTTGCCATTCCACGATCCAGACCATCTGTTTGCCGTGTGGGCAGAGTCGCCGGAAGAGAAATCAGTGAAGGCGGGCGCGTCCGGCCCCGATTTTGCGGACTATAAGGAACAGAGCCGCTCTTTTGAAGACCTCGCCACGGTGCTTCCCCACTTCACTTACACCTTGATCGGGCAAGGTGAGCCACGAACTGTGATCTGCACCGGTATTTCATACGATTTCTTTCCCATGCTTGGGATGCGCCCGCTGCTCGGCAGGCTCTACACGCCGGAAGAGTACCACACGGACGGAGTCCAGGTAGTCATTTCCGAGCGCTTCTGGAAGCAACAGCTTGGCAGCGACCCGCACATTCTGGGACGTGTTCTGAATCTTGGTGGAGACGACGCAACCGTCATAGGCGTAATGCCAGCGCTCCCAGATCTGTTTCCGGATACCGATGTCTGGGCAAAAGATATTCCGGATTTTGAGTGGATGCGATTACGGGGAAACAAATTCCTGACAGTGTTCGGTCGTACGAAACCTGGAGTAACCCGAGCACAGGCGGAGCAGGATCTGACGGCAATTCTGCGGCGGGCGCCTGGGGTCTCTTCCAGCACCGTAGTCAGGCTTGTACCACTTAAGGACGAAGTGGTCGGCCAGGTGCGCTCTGAACTAAACATTATTGCTGCTGCCGTAGGCTTGGTTCTACTAGTCGCCTGCGTAAACGTGGTCGGTCTTCTACTTGCCCGCGCGGCAAGACGGCAGTCGGAAATCGCCGTCAGGCTCGGGCTGGGCGCCAGTCGCGGGCGCGTTCTACAGCAGTTCGCGGTTGAGAATTTGCTCCTGAGTTTATTTGGAGGAGCTTTAGGAGTTGGCCTCGCGCTTTGGGGAGTGAAGCTGACCACGAGCTTCAATTTTGGGAGCTTGCCACGAATTCAATCGATTCAAGTGAACGCCACCGTCCTCGGAATTGCGCTGCTGCTGACGTTGTTGATTAGTTTGCTGTTGGCCTGGGGACCATCCGCGGTCTTCTCGCGGCTTGACGTGACTTCAACCCTGAGAACGGGACGAGCGCAGGTGGGGAAATCGAGCCGGCGAGGCTTTCAGGTATTGATCGCTTCCGAAATTTCACTTGCCTTGGTTCTGCTGGTGAGCGCGGGACTGCTATTCCGCAGCTTCCGGGTGGCAGAGCGTTCCGACCCTGGATTTCAGCCCCAGCAATTGCTCGAGGCCTACCTGCGCACGAATTACTACGGGCCTGAAGGCGCGCCTTTTTACAAGGCGGTCCTGGAGTCAGTTTCATCTCTACCGGGAGTGCAGGCAGCGGCGGTCAGCGATTGTGTGCCGGCGGGTTGGGCGTCCACCGCGAACCTAACTTTCAACGATCGCCCCAACGATCCCATGAAGGTACCCGCTGCGGATGCCTGCTGGATCAGCAGCGACTTCTTTCGGGCGGCGGGAACGCCGCTGTTCCAGGGTCGAATGTTCACGGCACACGATGATGAGGCAGCACCACCAGTCGTGATCGTGAACAGGGCCATGGCCCAGACCTACTGGCCGGGACAAGATCCCGTCGGCAAACGTCTCGCGGTCAACTACGTGGGACCCGGCCGTGACCGGAGTGCGGTCGTCCGATTTCGGGAGGTCGTTGGGGTGGTGGCGAACGTGAAACAGCGAGGATTGGATCTCTCGGCTGCGCCCGCACTGTACATGCCGTTCTTGCAGGACCCGACTCATCACGTGTTTGCGGGCATGCACCTTTTCGTGCGGAGCGCCGGAGATCCTGTGAACCTGGCGGGATCATTGCGGGTACGAGTTCACGCGGTCAAGTCCGACCAGCCGATCGATGTAATACGAACGATGGACAGCATCGCGCTTCAGACACTGGCGACGCGACGTCTGAGTCTTCTGCTGATGGGTGCGTTCGCCACATTAGCTTTGGTGCTGTCTGCGCTTGGACTGTATGGTGCGATCTCTTACTCAGTCAGCCAGCGAACTCGCGAATTCGGTGTACGCGTGGCGCTTGGGGGACGACCCCAGGATGTTCTGATTCTGGTCATGAAAGAAGGATTGTGGCAGGCCCTCACCGGAATCATAGCGGGAACGGTGGCTGCGCTTGCGGCAGCGAAAGCTATGGCGGGGTTGCTATTCGGAGTGACGGCAACTGATCCGTTTACCTTTGCCGGTGTGGCACTTCTGCTGCTCGCGACGGCTGTGGCTGCCTGTTACGTCCCAGCCCGCCGCGCGACCGCGGTTGATCCCATGGTGGCGCTGAGATACGAGTAGAAATTCTTGCTTCATGAATCGAGAATGAAATGATCCAACTGAAAAATATCGACCGCAGTTATAAGACTGGCGCTGGACGAACCTGGGTGCTGCGCCGCGTCAACCTCGACATTCGCGACGGAGAGTTCATCACCGTGATGGGACCGTCCGGGGCGGGAAAGTCGTCTCTGCTAAACGTGCTGGCTCTTCTCGACGACCAGTGGGAGGGCGAGTACTGGTTTCGTGAGCAGGCGGTTCACGACCTCAAGCGCAAGCAGCGCGGCGAGCTGGCGAAGAAAAATGTCGGCGTGGTGTTCCAGAGCTACCACCTGCTCGATGACCTCACAGTGCAGGAAAACATCGATCTGCCGCTTTCTTATAAGGACATTCCGCGCAACCAGCGGCAGAGCCTGGTAGCCGACACCCTCGATCGCTTCCAGATCGTCGCCAAGAAAGATCTTTATCCCAGCCAGCTTTCGGGAGGACAACAGCAGCTTGTCGGTGTGGCGCGTGCCGTGATCCACAAACCTCCGCTGCTGCTGGCCGACGAGCCCACCGGCAACCTGCACTCCGGGCAAGCCAAGGAAATTATGGAACTGTTTCGCGAGTTGAATCAGCAGGGAACGACGATCGTGCAGGTCACGCATTCCGAAGCGAATGCCGCCTACGGCAGTCGCACCATTCAAATGCGGGACGGCTGGGTCGTAGGTGACACGGCCAATCCAACACTGGGCCAGCCAGCGGAGGTTAGCGCATCGTGAAGGTTACCGGGACCACTTTCTTGCAGCGGGGAATTGCGATCATTTGTGTTTATGGAATGCTGCTGTCAACCACGCCGGCGCAGACGGCAAGCCAGGCAACGAATAACGCTCCGCAGGATGCAGGCGCTCGGACCAGCACAGCCCAGGCCAGCGCGCTTCCTTTGAGCACGGCAGTTCAGTTCGAGATGCCGAAATCGCATAATCCAATCAATGCCTATTCGCCGGAGTATGTTCCAGAGCCAGCGCTGGCGAACTCACCGCGTCTTGATCGACTCATCCGGGACGGGAAGCTCTACCTCTCTCTGAAAGATGCCATTGCTCTTGCTCTCGAAAACAATCTGGACCTGGCCATTGCTAGGTACAATCTTCCCATCGCAAACACAGACATTCTGCGCACTCAGGCGGGCGGATTTTTTCGCGGCGTAAATACCGGAGTGGTCCAGGGAACTCCCGGCGGCGGAGTTGGAGGTTTGGGCACGGGAGCTCCGGGCGCTGGAGCCGGTGGGACGACCGGCGGAGCAGGCGGTGCCGGAGCGGGCGCGTCCGGGCTGGTGCAATCTACGTTGGGGGTCGGGACAAACGTAAGTTCCTACGATCCGTTCATCAGCGCGAATGGCGGGGACGAGCACCAGACTTCGCCGGTGGTCAACCAGGCCGTGTATGGCGTCCCGTCGCTGCAACTGAACACCGGACAATTCAACCTCAACTACTCTCAGGCCTTTGCCACGGGGACCAGCATTAATTTCTCATTCAACGACTCACGACAAACGACCAATAGTCCATTTTTCACCTTGTCTCCGACTCTGACCTCGGCCTACCGCTTCACCATTCAGCAGGAACTGCTTGCCGGATTCGGATTCGGGCCGAACTTGCGCTACTTGCGAATTGCCAGGAATAACAAGAAAATCTCTGACATTGCGTTTAAAGACCAGGTGATTGCTACCGTAACCCAGATCGAGAATATCTATTGGGACCTGGTAAGCGCGTACGAACAGACGCAGGTGAACGAACAATCTTCAGCGTTTGCGCAGCAGACGCTCGAGAACACGCGGAAGCAGTTGAAGCTGGAAAGCGTTCCGGAGATGGATGTCCTGCGCGCCGAGGCGGAGGTTTCCAAACGCGATCAGGACCTGACAGTGGCCCGCACCAGTCTTCAACTGCAGGAGACGCTTATTAAGAATGCAGTCACCAAGAGTCTGGACGATCCGGCGCTCGAAGCCATGCCGGTCATTCCTACCGACCATATGGAGCCTGTACAGGACCAGGGCACTCAGTCGATTCAGGATTTGATCGCGGCTGCATTGCATGACCGGCCGGAACTGCTTGAGTCCGACGTCGACCTGGTGAACCGCAAGATCAGTCGTAGCGCGGCACGCAATGCGCTGTTGCCGTCACTCTCGCTGGTCGGCTTCTACTCGGGGTCAGGGCTGGCTGGCCCGCTCAATCCCGTCTGTACTGAAGCCTGCAACGCCAACGTGCCGGTCGGCTTCGGAGGAGCGTTGAACAGCACGTTCAATAACTCATCCCCTGATTATTATGTGGGGCTGAATCTGAGCATTCCCCTCCGCAATCGCGTGGCAAAAGCCGATCAGTACCGGTCGGAGCTCGAGTACCGGCAGGCCGAGTTGCGCCTCGAACAGTTGAAGAAGCAGGTTCGCATCGAGGTGCGCAACGCGCAATATGCCGTGGAACAAACCGGGGCGCGGGTGCAGGCGGCCCGCAAAGCCCGCGACCTGGCACAGCGTACTTTCGACATCACCAAGAAAGAGCAAGACCTGGGTGCGGGATCGAGCTATCAAACCCTTTCCGCCCAGCGAGACTTATCTCTGGCTGAACTGGATCTGGTCACAGCGATGACCGTCTTTGAAAAAGCAAAGGTCGAGCTGGATCGGGCAACCGGGGTGACTCTGGAACATAATGACATTCAGCTACAAAATGCGGTGAGCGGCACGGTCAGTGATACCATCAGCCCCGCGAGCCCGTAATTGGCTATGCCGACTTTCGCGATGCCAACTTCCGCAAAATCCGGAGGACTTACCGCCGTTACCAAGGGCAGCTACGATCGGCCTCGCATTCTGGCGGCCGACGACCAGCAGCATGTTCTCGAAGCTCTTGAACTCCTCTTGCGTCCCCAAGGCTACGATGTGGAGACTGCGAGGTCCCCGGCGCTGGTTCGCGATGCGCTGGCCACGGAGTCCTATGACGCCGTGCTCATCGACCTGAACTACACCCGAGATACAACCTCCGGACAAGAGGGGCTCGACCTTCTTTCCGAGATTGTCGCCCTCGACAACACCACACCCGTCATTGTCATGACCGCATGGGCGAACATTGAACTGGCAGTCGAGGCCATGCGCCGGGGAGCTCGGGACTTCATCCAGAAGCCCTGGGAAAATGAACGGTTGCTCACCATCCTGCGGGCGCAGGTCGATCTTCGCCGGGCCTTGCAGCGCGCCGAGCGACTGGCCGCGCAGAATCGGCTACTGCAGGCTGAAGGGCGCCCCGAGTTTATTGCGGCCGCTCCCGTGATGCAGTCTGTTCTCGACGCGATTACCCGCGTGGGACCCTCCGATGCAAACGTCTTGATCACGGGTGAGCACGGCACGGGTAAGGAAGTCGTGGCACGGACGCTGCACGCAGTCTCCCGACGGGCGCTGCGCCTCATGGTCTCAGTGAACACCGGAGCTGTGCCGGAAGGACTTTTTGAAAGCGAACTCTTCGGGCATGTGAAAGGCGCGTTCACTGATGCCCGTTACGACCGCATCGGACGCTTCGAGCTGGCCGACGGCGGCACTATCTTCCTCGACGAGATTGGAAATATTCCCATTCGACAGCAGGCCAAGCTGTTGAGAGTGCTGGAGGCGGGGGAGATCGAGCGGGTCGGCTCCTCGCGCGCGGTGCGCGTCGACGTGCGTGTGGTTTCGGCCACCAATGCAGATCTTCGGGCAGCCTGCGCTTCCGGCCAGTTTCGTGAGGACTTGTTGTTCCGGCTGAATACCGTCGAGATTCATGTGCCAGCTTTGCGCGAACGCCGGGAAGACATTCCCGCGCTCGCCGTGCACTTTCTGACGCGTTACGCGTTGCGTTACCGGCGGCCGATTACGGGCTTCGAAGCTTCGGCTCTGCAATTGCTGATGCAATATTCCTGGCCGGGCAACGTGCGGGAACTGGAACACACTCTGGAGCGTGCGGTGCTGATGTGCCGCGGCAGCGAGATCCAGCGGGCGGATCTGGGATTGGATATGCTGCGGCCGCAAAGCCAGAACCTCGAAGAACTCAGCCTCGAATCCGTGGAAGCCGTTCTGATCCGCAAGGCGCTGCAGCGTTCCCAGGGCAATGTGAGCCAGGCCGCGGAAACTCTGGGCCTCAGCCGAGGCGCCCTCTATCGGAGGATGGAGAAGTATGGGCTCTAGCCCGCAAGGGACTCCTCATCCCAGCGCGCGCAAGCCTCCACGAAAGCGGGTTCGCCTCCTGTATGAGCGGAGAATAAATCTGTACGCGCTGCTGGTAGCGCTCCCCGCACTTGTCGTCAGCGGCATTTTCGTCTGGCTGCAACCCTGGACGCTGGGGTCGAAGCTCTCTCTGATATTCGCGGAACTATTTGTGTGGTGGCTGCTGGCGATGGCGCTTCAGGAGCAGACCACGCGGCCTCTGCAGACTCTTGCCAACGTGATCGCCGCATTGCGCGAGGAAGATTATTCATTTCGAGCGCGAGGAGCTGCCACCGATGACGCGCTCGGTGAACTCTCGCTCGAAGTAAACGCTTTGGCGGACCTGCTCGCCGACCAGCGGATTCGAGCCATTGAAGCGGCTGCTCTGTTGCGCCGCGTGGTCGAAGAGATCGAGGTTCCGCTCTTTACGTTTGATCCGGACCAGATTCTGCGCCTGGTAAATTCCGCCGGAGAACGCCTGCTGCAGCAGCCTTCCGTGAGGCTCCTGGGGCGCACTGCACAAGAGATCGGATTAGCCGCCTGCATGCATGCGGAAAGCGAAACCGTCGTTCCGCTGCCATTCCAGGGCCCGAATGCGCGCTGGCTGGTCCGGCGCAGTGCGTTTCGCCAGAAAGGTGTGCCGCACACTTTGATCGTCTTGTCCGACGTGAGCCGCGCTCTGCGCGAAGAAGAACGAATTGCCTGGCAGCGCCTGATTCGCGTGCTGGGTCACGAACTCAACAACTCGCTGACACCCATCAAATCAATCGCCGGCACGCTGCGAGCGCAGATTTCGAATCGGGCGCCGGAGTCGGATCGACCGGAGGACTTTGAACGCGGGCTTGCCATCATTGAGGCCCGGGCCGACTCCCTCCATCGTTTCCTGCAAGCCTATCGGCAGCTCGCGCAAATGCCGCCGCCTGTCCTGCGGAAGACCGAGCTTGCCCCGATCGTTCAGCGTGTGGCTGCCCTGGCCAGTTTGCCGGTTCAGGTACTGCCCAGCCCGCCGGTGGAGTTGATGGTTGATCCGGATCTGCTCGAGCAAATGCTGATCAATTTGACGCGCAATGCTGTGGAGGCAGCGCTCGAACCACAGCGCCCGATTCCCGCTCCTAACACGGCGGCAGTCGCCTCCTCGCCGGCCAATGAACCCCTCGTCGTTGTTCGGTGGGAACTGACCGAGAAGGATTTGATTCTCACCATTGAAGACAACGGGCCGGGGCTGGGCAATCCCGCCAACGTATTTGTCCCGTTCTATACGACCAAGCCGAGCGGCAGCGGAATCGGCTTGGTGCTTTCGCGCCAGATCGCGGAAGCGCATGGCGGGTCGATTGAACTCCTCAACCGAACGGACCAGATGGGCTGCCAGGCAAGGGTTGTGCTGCCGCGCGCCCAGCCGCCGATGTGAGGCCAATTTCTTACTCTTCAAACCAGTTTCAAAGTGTTTGCTTCACGCCGGGTCAGAGGGGCGCAGTATTCGATCAACGGCATCCCGAAGAAGTCGGAGATATCACCCGTGCGGCTGCGCGTGAGCAGCTTGTTTCCAACAGCAATGTTGGTGGCCTTTTCCGTTTCCTTGGCGGGAGATCGTGAGTTTGACTTGTTTCTCGCGGATGCGTGTCGCCGCCTTGTAAAGCTCTAAGTCAAAATCCCCACCCTCTCGCGAAGGACGCGAGAAGGGTGGGGCACCCAGAGTGGATTGCTTACTGTGCTGGGGTTTCGGCGGGCGTTGAGGCTGGAGTTTCGGCTGATACTTCTGGCGACGCAACCGGGTTGATTTTCACCGTGGCCAAAATTTGTTCCAGGTGGGTGAAGACTTTGTCGCGGTCGACGTGCTTCACCAAACCGTCCTCGGAGGCGTCGGTGGTGACGTTCAGCGCGAACTCGTAGCAGGATCCATTCTGGAAAACATGGAAGTACTTGGAGTCGCTTTGGCGGGTTCCTTCGCCGGAGACGGCTTCGGTGGCGCGGAGTTCAAGGTCGCCGAGCATCAGCTTGGAGTTCGAGGGTGAGTCGGACTGCATTGCGGCAGGCTGAGCGGACGTGGGCTGCGTTTCCGCGGGAGCTGAAGTCCCGGTCGAGGTTGCCGAAGTGGTGGTCGCGGACTCGGTCGACGGAGCGGGCGTAACGACTTTGGGTTGGGGCACGGCGAACTCGGTGCATTGCTCGGCAGTGAGCGATTTGTGGACGCTCACGTCAAAGAATGCGGACGAGAAGTCGGTGTTGGCGAAGCCGGTCTCGGGCAACTCGACGGCGGCGAGGGCGACTCCGCCCGGTTGGACGAAGTTCATGGCGATGGGATTGGAGGCCAGAAGTTCGGTGGCAGCGTTGCCGGTTTCGATGGCGTAGCGGCGCGGATACTCGAAGGTCACGCCGTAGGTCTTGTCGGCGTAGTTCACGGTTGCGGGTTTCTTCGGGGCGACTTTCTTGGGAGCCGGCTTGGTCGCGGCCTGCACGGGCGCGGGTGCGGGCATGGACATCGATTGGCTCTGGAGCGGTGGCACGGGCATCTGGTTGTTGGCGGTTACAGGCTTCGGCTGATTATTGGAACTGGAGCAGCCGACGGTTACGGAGCAGACGATCAGCACAGCGGCGAAGATGAGCGCGCTGGTGTTCTTGCCCCAGGACATGGAATGAGCTTCTTTGGTGGTGCGAATGGCGTTGATGCGGGTCATTGGGTTGCCTCCTGCCGTCTTGCGGCGCTTTGGGTAGTGCACGGGCTTGGCCAAGAGAGGGAGTGTTGATTTGACGGGAGTTATTAGGATGATCGCTGAAAAGGCGCGTGGGGCGCGGGACACGATGTGTGATGAGGAACACGGACAGTTTGCGCCACGTCTTTCCGAGCGTCGAAAGTCAGAATACCCATGTCTCGGAAAGGACCCGAGACGTGGCACCCACTTTCGGGTGATGAATAAGGTCAGCTAATATCCTTGGACCGTGACAATCGAATTGACAACGCTTTATCGGCCGGTCGGGAGAGCGAGATGGAATTGATACGCGCTGGTCACTTCCGCGAGTTCCCTCCGCGGTTGCCGGAACAGCCGATGTTTTTATCCGGTGGTGTCGGAGGAATACGCGGTACAGATCGCGCGCGATTGGAATACGAAGGATGAGCGATCGGGATTCGTGGGCTATGTTTTGCGGCTCAGTGTTCGAACCGAGTTCTTGCGAATGTATGATGTGCACGTCGTGGGAAGTTCGGCGCATCGTGAGTATTGGATTCCCGCGGGTGACCTGGCGAGATTGAATGCAAATATCGTGGGCCCGATCGAAGTCGTATCGAAGTTCAGCCGGTAATCGAGCCGAATTCCCCACTCTAACGTCGCAGAAGGCGCGACGTTAGAATGGGCCACCCTGGAGAACAGAGGAGAAGCGATGAGCGGTGTTGCTCGGATGCGGTGGAGATGGATTTTGCGGGTGGTCTTGGTGTTGGTTTCGAGCGCGGGCTGGGCGCAAAATCATGCGCCGGAAAAGATCATTATTGACACAGATATTGGCGATGACGTGGACGATGCGTTTGCGCTGGCGCTGGCGGTGCGGAGTCCGGAGTTGCAGATTTTAGGCGTGATGACGACGTTTGGGGATACGGAGGCGCGGGCCAGAATTGTCGACCGGTTTCTGGGGGAGGTGGGACGAGGGGAGATTCCGGCGCTGGCGGGGAAAGCGACGGCGACGAAGAATCCGATGTCGCAGCGGAAGTATGGTGAGGGTGGGCGGTTTGCGAAGGCGTCGCATGGGGATGCGGTGGAGTTCTTGCTGGAGCAGATTCGGAAGTATCCGGGGGAGATCACGCTGATTGCGATTGGGCCGCTGATGAACGTGGGAGCGGCGATTGACAAGGATGCGGCGACTTTTCGGAAGTTAAAACGGGTGGTGCTGATGGGCGGGTCGATCCGGCGCGGGTATGGGGATTTGGGGTACAACGCTCCGGTGCCTCCGATGCCGGAGTGGAATATTTTGAATGATGTGGCATCGGCGCAGAAACTATTCTCGGTCGGAGTGCCGCTGTATTTGATGCCGCTGGACTCGACGCAGTTGAAGATGGATGAGGTGAAGCGGGCGTTTCTGTTTGGGCAAGGGACGGCGGTGACTGATCAGCTTGCCGTGTTGTACCACTTATGGGGGCAGGAGACGCCGACGTTGTTTGATCCCATGACGATTGCGTTTGTGTTGCGGCCGGAGTTATGTCCGGTGCAGGGGCTGCACATTCGGGTGGATGAGAAGGGATTCACGGGGGAAGAACCGGGGGCTGCGAATGCGCAGGTCTGTCTGGAGTCGAATTCGGAGGACTTCTTTCGGTTTTACTTGCGGAGGGTGGCCGGGGAGGGTGTGAAGTGAGGCCTGGAGGTGGAGAATTCCCATGTCTCGCAAAGGACGTGAGACATGGGGCACCCAGCGCGGATGACGGAACGGCGGAGACAAGCATGCGATTGGACGAAAGTGCGCGGCGGCGATTTTTGAAGAGTGCGGGGGCTGGACTTGCGGGCGGCGCTTTGATTGCATTGCCGGGCAGGGCGGCTGCGGCGGACGACGCTCAGGGGGCGCAGAAATTGGTTTACGACGTGGGCTCGTTTGGAGCGCGAGGAGATGGACTCGCGATTGACAGTCCGGCGATCAATCGGGCGATTGACGAAGCGGCATCGGCGGGCGGGGGAACGGTTTATTTTCGTGCCGGGAAATATTTGTGCCATTCGATCCACCTGAAGAGTCGAGTTGCGATTTATATCGAGGCGGGAGCGACGATTGTTGCGGCGGATCCGTCTTCTGATGCTACGCACAGCTACGATTTGGCGGAGTCGAACCAGCCGTGGGAGAGCTATCAGGATTACGGGCACAATCACTGGCATAACAGTTTGATTTGGGGCGAAGGGCTGGAGGGTGTTTCGATTGGCGGGCCGGGCCTGATCTGGGGCAAGGGGTTGAGCCGCGGGTGGGGAGTGGGGCCGAAAGCCGAGCAGCCGGGAGTGGCGAATAAAACCATTGCGTTGAAGAATTGCCGCAATGTGATCCTGCGGGATTTTTCGATTTTGCATGGCGGCCATTTTGGAATTCTGGCGACCGGCGTTGACAATCTGACCATCGACAATCTGAAGATTGATACCAATCGCGATGGCATGGACATTGATTGCTGCCGGAATGTGCGGATCACGAATTGCAGCGTGAATTCGCCATGGGATGACGGCATCTGCCTGAAGAGTTCGTTTGCGCTCGGGTTTGCGCGGCCGACGGAGATGGTGACCATCAGCAATTGCCTGGTGACGGGCAGTTATGAGGAAGGGGCGCTGCTGGATGGGACGTTCAAGAAATTTGCCGCGGACGCGAAAGTGCCGCGCACGGGACGGATTAAGTTTGGAACGGAATCGAATGGAGGGTTCCAGAACATTGCGATTTCGAATTGTGTTTTTGAGGGATGCAGTGGGCTCGCGATTGAGACAGTCGACGGCGCGGTGATTGAGGACGTGAGCGTGACCAACCTTACGATGCGGGACATTGCGGGTGCGCCGATTTTTATGCGGCTGGGGGCGCGGATGCGAGGTCCGGCGGGTGCGGCTGTGGGCGTGCTGCGGCGCGTGACATTGAGCAACATTAGTTGCTTGTGTGGGAATCATTCGGCTGAGCAGCGGCCGCGGCTGAGCTCAATTCTGGCGGGGATTCCGGGGCATCCGATTGAGGATCTGAAGATGAGCGACATTACGATTGTGCATCCTGGCGGAGGGACGAAGGAGGATGCGCAGCGGCAGTTGGCGGAGAATGAGAGGGAGTATCCCGAGCCGAATATGTTTGGGACGACTCCGGCGCATGGGTTTTTTATTCGGCATGTGCGTGGAGTGGAAATGGCGGGGATCAAAATTGAACATGCGGGCGAGGAGTTGCGACCGGCATTTGTGGTTGAGGATGTAGAGGGCGTGGATTTTGGGCGGATCAAACTGGGGTTGACTGCGGGTGTTCCGGCTTTTTCGGTTAGCAATGTGAAGAACTTCAGTGTTTATCGGAGCAAGCCTGTGCCGGACACGGAGTTGGCGAGCGCGGACAGGCGAGAGATTTAGAGACTCATTCGCGGTACGGGACTCTGTGAATTTTGGTTTTTGCTCGGACACAGGAAGTCAGAATCCCCACGGTTGTCGCAAAAAGCGCGACAAGGGTGGGGTACCCTCGGGGTTGGGAGAACGAATGAGAGTACTGACGGTGTGGGTTGCGGTGTTGGGAGCGCTTGGTTCGGCGATGTTGGGGCAGGCGAAGCAAAATGTCGACATAATCGTCAGCGGTGGGATTGTGGTCACCATGGATGGGGCGCGGACGATTGTTCGCGATGGGAGTGTCGCGGTGAAGGGGGATGCCATTGTCGCGGTGGGGCCGCGGGCTGAGATGGAGAGTCGCTATTCGAGTGCGCAGACGATTGATGCGCGGGGGAGGTTGGTGCTGCCGGGTTTTATCAACGGGCACACCCATGTTCCGATGACGCTGTTTCGTGGGCTGCATGACGATGTGACGTTGCAGGACTGGTTGTACAAATATATTTTTCCGGCGGAAGCGAAGAATGTGAATGAAGAGTTTGTGCGCTGGGGGACGCGGCTGGCGGCGGCGGAGCAGATTCGCGCAGGGGTGACCGCGTTTGCTGACATGTATTACTTCGAGGACGCGGTGGCCGAGGAGACGAAGGCGGCGGGGATGCGCGGGGTGCTGGGCGAGACGTTTATTGACTTTCCGGCGCCGGACAATAAATCCAACGCGGAGATGATGGCTTACACCGAAAAGTTTTTAAAACGGTGGCAGGGAGATGCGCTGATTCACGCCGCGGCGGCCCCGCACTCGATTTATACGTGTTCGAAGAAAACGATTCAGGATGCGGCGGGGCTGGCGCAGAAATATCACGCGCCGCTTCTGATGCACGTGGCGGAGATGAAGAAGGAGTGGGAAGACAGCGAGAACGCGAACGGAATGTCTCCGGTGCAATATCTGGAAAAGATTGGCGTGCTGGGGCCGGAACTGGTGGCGGCGCATTGCATTTTTGTGGACGAGGCCGACCGGAAACTTCTGGCGGAGCGGGGGGTGGGGTGCGTGCATAATCCGTCGAGCAACATGATGATTGCGAGCGGAGTGTCTCCGGTGGCGGAAATGCGGGCGGCTGGGATTGCGGTGGGGTTGGGCACCGATGGTCCGGCGGGTAGCAATAACGATCTTGATCTGATGGAGGAGATTGACCTGGCGGCGAAGCTGGCGAAGATTACGGAGATGAATCCACTGGCGCTGAATGCGAAGGCGGTGGTGGAGATGGCGACGATCGACGGGGCGCGGGCGCTGCACATGGAGAAAGAGATTGGGTCGCTGGAAGCGGGGAAGAAGGCTGATTTGATTCTGATCAGCCTGGACGAGCCGAATGCGGTGCCGATGTACGACGTTTATGCGCAGATTGCTTATTCGCTGAAGGGTAGCGATGTGGAGACGGTAGTGATTGGGGGGCGGGTGGTGATGCGGGAGCGGAAGTTGTTGACTGTCGACGAGCCTGCTGTGTTGGAGAAGGCGCGGGAGTATGGGAAGTCGGTGGCGGCGTCGCTGGGGATGGAGTAGGGCGGGAGTCAAGCGTCTAGAATCAAGAATCAAAAGTTGGAAGCCACTCTCGAAATCAAAATCCCGACCCTCTCGCCAAGGGCGCGAGAACGGTGGGGCACCCGCATCTTAAAAGAGACTCGTAATTCCTTGAGTCCCTTATAATCAAAGACTCTTTATGGCTGCCATTCTGGAGCGGATTGTTGCGGCTACGCGGGCGCGGGTGGCGCAGGCCAGGCGCGGAGCCGACTTGCGCGAATTGGAGCGGTGGGCGGAACATCATGTGCCGCGCGGGTTTCGGCGGGCGCTGGCTGCGCAGAGCAGCGACGGAGTGGCAGTGATTGCGGAATTGAAGAAGGCGTCGCCGTCGAAGGGGTTGATTCGGGCAGAGTTTCATCTGGCGGAATTGGCGCGAGAACTGGAAGCGGCGGGAGCGGCGGCATTGTCGGTGCTGACGGATGAGGAATTCTTTCAGGGGTCGCTGAGGAATTTGCGGGAGGCTTCGGGGGCGGTTTCGATTCCCTGCTTGCGGAAGGATTTTATTGTCGATGAATTTCAGTTGATTGAGGCGCGGGCGAATGCGGCTGACGCGGTGTTGCTGATTGTGGCGGCGCTGTCGGCTGATGAGTTGAGTCGATTGTCGCGGGGTGCTCGGGAGCGCGGGCTGGATGTTTTGTGTGAAGTGCATGACGGAGAAGAACTGCGGCGGGCTTTGGATACAGGGTGCGACTTGATCGGTGTGAATACGCGCGATCTGCGGACGTTTACGGTGGATCTGGAGACGGCGTTTGCTTTGGCAACGAAAATCCCTGCCGGCGTGGTGCGGGTGGCGGAGAGCGGGATTCATTCCGCGGAGGATGTGGCGCGGTTGCGGGCGGCGGGATATGACGCGTTTCTGGTGGGGGAGTCGCTGATGCGGGCTACTTCGCCGGGTGAGGCGCTGCGGGAGTTGATGAGAGTGCCGACGGGCGAGCACCGAGTGCCAAGTGTATGAGGTGCGTTGGCATTTGTGGAGAAAGCTCCTGTTGAGTCGCTGGTTGTGTAAGCGAGCAAGGGGTCCACTGCGGTTTTGCTTCGCTGTCCGCGAAGCAAAATCCCCTCTCAGGATGACAGAGTGGTTTAGAGATCTATGACCTGGGTGAAGATTTGCGGGATGACGAATCTGGAGGACGCGCTCGTGGCGGTCGAAGCGGGCGCGGATGCGGTGGGATTCGTTTTTTATGAGAAGAGTCCGCGGTGCGTGAGCGTGGAGACGGTGAGAGATATTGTGGTGAAGCTGCCGGAGAATGTGGAGAAGGTGGGCGTGTTTGTAAATGAAGTGGCGGACACAATTTGCGATTTCGCGGGTCGTGCCGGACTGACGGGGATTCAGATGCATGGCGATGACGAAGATCCGCACGTCGCAGATTTGGTCGTGAAGAGCATGCCGGGAGTTTCGGTTATGGCGGCAGTTTCGATGTGTCGTCCAGCACCGCGAGGATGGACGATGATGTGGAGTCCAGATTCCGTCCGAGCGTTTCTTGTAGATTCCGGGAATTCGTTGAAGCACGGAGGGACGGGCGAAGTGTTTGATTGGATTGCGGCTGTTCCGGCCGTAGACGATATCAAGAGGCTTTTCAAAGTAGTTGCTGCGGGAGGGTTGGCGCCTGGGAATGTTAAACAGGCCGTCGAAACTCTGAGGCCTTGGGGAGTCGACGTGGTGTCTGGTGTTGAAACCTCGCCTGGGAAGAAGGATGCGAACAAGGTGCGGGCGTTTGTGCGGGCGGTGCGGGAGATGGATGGGAAGGTGAGTTAGGGATGGCTGCGGGTACTCGAGCTGCGAAAGTCAAAATCCCCACCGTGTCGCAAAAGGCGCGACAAGGGCGGGGCACCCGGCGCGTTTCTTCTTCCCGCATTTCCGCTTACGTGAGTGAGGCGGGGCGGTTTGGGGTTTATGGTGGCAGATATGTTCCTGAGACTTTGATGGCGGCTCTGGAGGAACTGGAGCGCGAATATGCGCGGGCGAAGCGGGATAAGAAATTTCAGGCGCGGCTAACCGAGTTGCTCACGACTTATGCGGGGCGTCCTACGCCGTTGTTTTTTGCGCGGCGGCTAACGCAGAAACTCGGTGGGGCGAAGATTTATTTGAAGCGCGAGGATCTGCTGCATACGGGGGCGCACAAGATTAATAACTGTCTGGGACAGGGGTTGCTCGTCGAGCGGATGGGGAAGCATCGCGTGATTGCGGAGACGGGGGCGGGGCAGCATGGCGTGGCGACTGCTACTGTGTGCGCGCTGCTGGGGTTTGAGTGCGTCGTCTACATGGGGACCGAGGACATGCGGCGGCAGGAGTTGAATGTGTTCCGCATGCGGCTGCTGGGGGCGGAAGTGCGCGGGGTGTCGTCTGGATCGTGCACGCTGAAAGATGCGATTAATGAGGCGATGCGCGACTGGGTCACCAATGTCAGGACTACGCATTACTTGTTGGGGAGTGTGCTTGGGGCGCATCCGTATCCGACGATGGTGCGGGATTTTCATCGGGCGATTGGGCGCGAGGCGCGGGCGCAGATTTTGAAGGCTGAGGGGGAATTGCCTGCAGCGATTATTGCGTGCGTGGGTGGGGGATCGAATTCGATCGGAATTTTTTATGATTTTCTTAATGATAAGAAAGTTCGGTTGATTGGCGTGGAGGCCGGAGGGCGTGGCGAGAAACTGGGCGATCATGCGGCGCGTTTTCGGGGAGGATCTCCCGGAGTCTTGCAGGGGACTTATTCTTATGTGCTGCAGGATTCGGGGGGGCAGATTGCGCTGACGCATTCCGTGTCGGCGGGGCTGGATTATCCGTCGATTGGGCCGGAGCATGCGGCGTTGCGGGATGCGGGGCGGGCGGAGTATGTGCCTGCTTCCGATGCAGAGGCGCTGGCGGCGACTACTCTTTTGGCGCGGACAGAAGGGATTATTCCGGCTTTGGAGTCGGCGCATGCGGTGGCGGAGGTGGTGAAGCGGGCGCCGCGCATGAAGAAGTCTGAAATTGTGATTGTGAATATTTCGGGGCGCGGGGATAAGGATATTGGGATTATGCGGGAGAATCTGAAGCTGGATTCGTAAGTGGCGTGGGCAAGAGCAAGACCGACAGCTGGGTAGAAATTCCTTTTTAGGTCGCAGATAGTGTCGGCGAATACGGGGTCCTTCGACTGCGGTCTTGCTTCGCTGTTCGCGAAGCAAAATCCTCGCTCAGGATGACAAAGTTTTTATGCCTCTGACTTTTCACAAGAAGCCGGCGCTGGTGGTGTATGTGACTTGCGGGGATCCAGATCTCGCGACTACGCGGGAGATTGTGCTGGCGGCGATTGAGGCTGGGGCGGATGTGATTGAGCTCGGTGTGCCGTTCAGCGATCCGGTGGCGGATGGGCCGGTGATTCAGCGGGCGAGCGAGCGGGCGTTGAAACATGGGACTACGCTGGCGCAGGTGTTGACGTTGGCCGCGGAGGTGCGGGTGCAAGCGCAGTCGACGGGGCTCATCATCTTTTCTTATTTGAATCCTATTCTGCGGATGGGGATGGAAAAGTTCTGCAAAGTCGCGCGGGCTGCGGGTGTCGATGGGGCTCTGGTCACCGACTTGCCCGTGGAAGAAGCGGGAGAATATTTGCGGGCGATGCGGGTGTACGATCTGGCCCCGGTATTCTTGGCGGCGCCAACTAGTCCGGAGGAACGGTTGCGGCGGATTGCAGAGGCTTCGCGGGGATTTGTGTATGCGGTGTCGCGGACGGGAGTGACGGGAGCGCGGCAGCAGTTGGCGGACGATGCGCGGAAGTTGGTGCGGCGGTTGCGGCGGGTGACCAAGTTGCCGGTTGCGTTGGGGTTTGGGATTTCTACGGCGGAGCAGTTTGCGGAAGTGGGGGAGTTTGCCGACGCGGTTGTGGTGGGCAGCGCGATTGTGGAGACCGTGGAGCGGAATCGGGGGCGGGAGGCGGCGGCTGTGGGGGAGTTTGTGAGGAGGCTCACGGCTGTGAGTTCTCAGGTGTCAGATGTGGCGCGGTGATCCCGGGTTACTTTGATATTTTTGAGAGAATCCCCACTTCTCGCGCAAAGGGCGCGCGAGAAATGGGGCACCCAGAGCAACTAGAGTTTATGGATATTGAGGATTGGCGGAAGAAAATTGATGAGCTCGATCGGCAGCTTGTGGCGCTGATCAGCGAGCGGGCGCGGGCGGCGGTCGCGATTGGGAAGCTCAAGCGCGATACTTCGTTGCCCATTTATGAGCCGGACCGGGAGCGCGTTGTGTTTGCGAATGTGCAGGAAGCGAATCGGGGTCCGCTGGCGGGGCGGGATTTAGTGAGGATATATGAGCGCATTATCGATGTGATGCGAAATGTGCAGAAGGAAGAGGCTGTAGTGAAGGGCGATGTGGCGCCGGCAGAGACGGAGTTGGATTCAGAAGTGAATGACTGAGGCCTGTGAGGGATTGACTGGCTTGCTCATGAACCGGAAAAGCAGGTTCCTCGACTTCGCTCGGAATGACAAGACGTTTTTAACGGCCTGACCTGTGAAGGTTTTAGAACTAAGAGCTAGAAGCTAAGAGCTAGGAGCTGGGTTTCTATGATTGTGGCGATGCAGGAAGGCGCGGATGAGGGGCTGATTCAGCAGGTGATTGAGCACCTGGTGAAGATGGGGTTTGAAGTGCACCGCTCGACGGGGGCGCGGATGACCGTGCTGGGCGCGGTGGGATCGGGAATTGATTTTGATATTCGCATCCTGGAACTGTTGCCGGGAGTCCAGGAGGTTCATCGCATCAGTTCGCCGTACAAGCTGGCGGGGCGGAGCTTTCGGCCGGAAGGGACGATCGTCAAGCTGGCCAACGGGATCGATATTGGCGGAAACGAAATTATTGTGATGGCGGGGCCGTGTTCGGTGGAAACACGAGAGCAGATTTTCTCTACGGCCGAGGCGGTGGCGAAGGCTGGGGCGAAAGTGCTGCGGGGCGGGGCGTTCAAGCCGCGGAGTTCTCCTTATTCGTTTCAAGGGCATGGGGAAGATGCGCTCAAGTTGTTGCGGGAGGCGGGAGAGAAATTCAAGCTGCTGGTGATCAGCGAAGTTATGGAGATTTCGCAGATTCCGATGATGCTGCCGTACGTGGACATTCTGCAAGTGGGGGCGCGCAATATGCAGAACTTTAATCTGCTGCGCGAACTGGCGAAGGTGCGCAAGCCGGTATTGCTGAAACGCGGGATTGCCGCGACGTTTGAGGAGTTGCTGCTGTCGGCGGAATACATTATGGCGGGCGGGAACTACGACGTGATTCTGTGCGAACGCGGGATACGGACGTTTGAAACTTACACGCGGAACACGATGGATATTTCGGCGATCCCGATTATTCATAAGCTGTCGCATCTGCCGATGACGGCGGATCCATCGCATGGGACGGGCAGGCGCGATAAGGTCGCGCCGATGGCGCGGGCGTCGGTGGCGGCGGGGGCGGATGCACTGCTGATTGAAGTGCACTCCGATCCGAACCAGGCGTGGTCGGATGGGGCGCAGTCGCTGTTTCCGGAGCAGTTTGCGAAGTTGATGGATGAGCTGCGGATGATTGCGCCTGCGGTGGGTAGGAAGATCGGGTAGGATTACGGCGGCTTGGAGGAACTGTTGATTTTTGATTTTTGATTGCTGATTGAAAACCAGAGTACCTCGGGTAAAGGTTTTTTCAATCATCAATCAACAATCATCAATCAACAATTTTTTGTTATGGCGATTCGGCAAATCACGATTATTGGGACGGGGCTGATTGGCGGGTCGCTGGGGCTGGCGCTGCGGAAAAAGAAATTTGCCGGGCGAATTATTGGATGCGACCGCGAGGGGACGCTGGAGCGGGCGCGCATGCGGGGTGCGATTGACTCGGGGACGGCGAATCCGGGGGATGCGGTGCATGGAAGCCAGGTCGTGGTACTGGCGACTCCGGTGCTGGCGATTGTGGATCTCATCGATCGGCTTGGGCCCGTGCTTCCGGCGAGGACGCTGCTTACCGATGTGGGGAGCACG
>Ga0209274_10000114_pt1 | contig 68791 bp, 56 predicted proteins | sample HubBroMetageREF1_FD_188343 | JGI IMG/M metagenome (GOLD analysis project Ga0209274, IMG submission 188343) | Reference soil microbial communities from the Hubbard Brook experimental Forest, New Hampshire, USA - Hubbard Brook CCASE Soil... | ecosystem: Environmental > Terrestrial > Soil >...
GACGGAGAAACCGATTCGATCTTCCGAGTGACCAGCCTGGCGACGATCAGCCTCGCGACGATCAGCCTCGCGATGATCAGCCTTGCGATGTGCAGCGCCGAACTTCAAAACGGGAAGGCTTTTTCAACAGGGACTGTGAAAAAACAGGCGGCAAGCGTGTTTAAACCTCGGACTGCTGCGCTCTTGACCTGTTTGCACCTATGCTGATGCATGGGTGTCAGAACTGTTCAATTGTGTACAGGTTTGCCTGGGTCTTTCAGTGAGGCGGCTACTCGTGGAGCACGATGTCGAGCAGCGAACTGTGGACTTCCAACCCACCGTTGTAATCAATGAGGCCCAGCTGCCGGAAGCGGTTCATAAAAAAATTAATTCGCGCTCGAGTCGTCCCGACCATCTCCGCCAAAGTTTCCTGGCTTATCTTCGGAATTACCCGCTCCGATCGCCCTTCCTTCCCGAAGCGGGTCAGCAATAGAAGAGTCCGGGCCAGCCGCCTTTCAGCAGAGTTGAAGAGCTGATCGACCAGGTCTTCCTGGGTTCGGTTGTGTCGGCTAACGAGATAGGCGACAAAAAGGTCTGAGAACATATGCTCACGGTGAAGCACGTTCAGCATCGCCTGCCTTTCAATTCTTAGCACCGAACAATCTGTCATTGCGGTGGCAGACGCAACGCGCAGAGCCTGGTCGGAGGCAATACAGCCTTCACCTAGAAAGTCCCCTTCTTCGAGCAGCGCGACGGTAGCCTCCTTACCCTGCGCGGAAAGGACCGTTAGTTTTACTTGACCGGTTTGAATGTAGAAGACGGCATCGCTGGGCTCTCCTTGGCCGAAGATTAACTTGTTCTTTCGATATTTCAGTATTGTTCTTCCCAACCCGCCTCGGGCGAGGAAAGCCTTGGGATCAAATGTCCGTCCTTTGCGAGGCGACATAAACCATCCTCCGGTTAAATCGGATCAGCCTTGCCGGGCGACGCCGTCGATTCGAAGAACGGCGCAATCCGTCGTTGCGTTCGCAGAACCCATGCGGAGAGCCTGGCGGGCAAGAGAACCTCCTGCGCGGGCCGGGCACCCAGGTGGACGCAAAGACAGATGGCCGAGCGTCTGGCTTTTACTCCATAGAACGAAATCGCCCGGCAGTTCCCTTCGCGAAAGAGAGCCCCTGACCCCTGAAGTTCCTGCCTTGACTGCCGATGAAACTGGAAGGCGGCGTGTCCAGCCATGCTTTCGAACCTTCTCGATAGCCCGAAGCTGTTCCGGCACCTGGTGGAGGACTTGCCGGTGGGGATTTATATCGTGGACCGGGAACGGCGGATCCGTTTTTGGAACCAGGGCGCGGAACACATCACCGGGTATCTGGCGCATGAGGTGGTGGGATACCTTCTGGAAGATGTGGTGCATGCCTGCGACCGGCAGGGCAACAGCTTTAGCGGCGAGCGACGTCCGGTGACGGTGACCCTCACCGAGCGGCGACCGCAGGCGTGCACCGCTTTCTTCCTGCACAAAAGTGGGCACCGCGTTCCAGTGAACGCACGCACGCTGCCGATCCGTCCTCCGTCAGACTCCGAGCACGGGGGCGCGATCGAGGGTGTGACGGTTCTGTTCGAAGAAGAGTTTGCCTACCGCGAGGAATCGCCGGGGCCTGAGATGTATGGATGTCTGGACTCAGTCACGAGAATTCCATCGCGGCGGCTGACGCAAGCCTTGCTGAACGAATGTATGGCGGGCATGAAGGAATCGGGAGCCGGCTTCGGGCTGCTGCGGATACGGGTGCTGGGGCTGGAGGAGTTTCGCGCGAAACACGGCCGGCAGTCCGTCGTGCCTTTTCTTCGGACTGCGGCGCGGACGTTACGGCACAGCCTGGCGACGGAAAACTTTCTGGGATGCTGGGGAGACAATGAATTCCTGGCGGTGCTGCCTTCGGCGAGTCCGGTGACGATGGCGACGACCGCGGAAACCTTATGGAATCTGCTGAGCCATTCGGAAGTTTTGTGGTGGGGGGACCGGTTTCTGGTTGGTTCCGAGGTGGCCTACACGGTGGCCACCGCCGGCCGGGATCTGGAAACGCTGCTGCGGGAAATGAAACCTTCACACTCGAGTGCAGCGGCAAAAACGGCAGCAGCGAGCGTTGCCTGCGATTCTGGACGCTTGCGAGGATGATGTTCCATGTTTTCGATCATTGGAATCGTGGTGGTATTCGGCTGCATTGCTGCCGGCTACCTGATGGAGCACGGCAGCATCAAGGTGCTGCTGCAACCGGCGGAGTTAATCATCATCGGCGGGGCGGCGCTGGGCACGGTGCTGATCTCGAATCCAGTCCACACTCTAAAGCAGATGATCAGCGGGATCTTTGGGGTATTTGGGTCCTCGAAATACAGCACGCAGCGCTACGTCGATTCCTTGAAGATGATGTATGAACTGCTGCAAAAGGCGCGCAAGGAAGGCCTGGTGGCGCTGGAGTCCGATATCGAGGATCCGGGTAAGAGCCCGCTGTTATCCAAATACGAAGGTTTTGTGAAGAATCACCATGCCGTGTCCTTCGTATGCGACACCATGCGAATGGCAGTGAGCGGCGGGGTGGAAGTATTCGATCTGGATCAGATGCTGGAGGCGGACATGGAGGTCCATCATCACGAGGCTACCGAGCCGGTGTCGGGGTTAACGACGATGGCGGACTCGCTGCCTGGGCTCGGCATTGTAGCGGCGGTGCTGGGGGTGGTGATCACGATGAGCGCGCTAGGCGGACCTCCGGAAGAAATTGGCCGCAAAGTAGCCGCGGCGCTGGTGGGAACTTTCCTGGGCATTCTGCTGTGCTACGGGCTGGTGGGGCCGCTGGCGTCGCGCATGGGCAAGATAGCGGATGAGGAAAACGCGTTCCTGCTGGTATTGCGGGTGACCATGATTTCGTTTCTGAAAGGTGTAGCCCCGATCATGGCGGTTGAGATGGGGCGGCGGACAGTGCCGGGGCATTCGCGTCCTTCGTTCAAAACGGTCGAAGAAGCTTGCCGGGGTTCGAAAGGAGCGTCCGCCGACGCAGCCGCCGCGGGATAAACCACGGTCATGCCGACACCTCCCATCATCATCATCAAGAAAAAGGGCGGCCATGGCGGCCATCACGGCGGCGCCTGGAAGGTCGCTTATGCCGATTTCGTTACCGCCATGATGGCGCTGTTCATCGTGTTGTGGTTGATGAACACCAGCAAGCCGATTCAGGTGGCAATCAGCGGTTACTTCAAAGATCCAAGCGGAAACGGGAAGCAGACCGGGAACACTCTGAACGGAACCGGCGAGAAGGTTGAACCAACCAAGGAGGACATGGCCAAGCTCAAAGAGGAGCTGCAAAAGAGTATTCAGAGCATCGTCGACCTCGACAAGCTGAAGAATAATATCGAGATCACGCTCACGCCTGAAGGTCTGCGCATCGAGTTGCTGGAATCGGAGAGAGGAACGTTCTTCAAAAGCGGGAGTGCCACGCTCAACCAGAGCGGGCAGGACATAGTGAAGCTGCTGGCGGTGGAATTGGGAAAAGTTCCCAACCTTATTTCGGTCGAGGGACACACCGACTCCAAACCTTATACCGGCAAGAGCAGCTACAGTAACTGGGAACTCTCGTCCGACCGGGCGAATGCGGCGCGCCGATTGATGCAGCAGTCGGGGCTGCGCGGCGATCAGATCTCGCAAGTGCGAGGGTTTGCCGATCAGCGCCTTCGCAATCTCAAGGATCCCCTGGACCCGTCGAACCGGCGCGTTTCGATCATTGTGCAATACCTCACCACCAACAGCGACGAAGCGAAGCCTCCCGCGCAGGATGCGAAAGAATCAGGCGAGAAACCTTCGGCAGCAGGCGCGAAGACGGAATCTGAAGCGGGTAAACAAGACGCGAAGTAAAAAAAGAGGCTGGCCATGAAGGCCAGCCGAAAAATTGCTGTTATGTGACGCAAAGAGCTGCGTCATCTTGCTATTCGGTACAGGCGGGGTTTTTCCAGGGGTCACACAGCGGTATCGGTCCATCCTGAGCAGGAACTCTCGGGATAGAGGCATACGCAAATGTGCCCACCAGACCTACCAACAGCAGTAGCGCCCTGAGTGCACGTTTCATGGTTACTCTCTCCTTAGGGTCTGCCGAAGCGCTGGCGCTAAAGTACCAGCGTCCGGCGGCGGGAATTATACACAGGCCTGCAACGTTCTGATTAATAGGAGGTTAATCGAGGCTTGTAGAATTGCTCGCCTAGCGGACCAACCTGCCGAAAATTCGAGGGGTGGTTCGGCAGCCTATATAAACGGTGTTTATGCGGGTTTCCTAAAGTAATGGTTTGAACGAACCCCTTCGGTTTAGACGGTGGGGAAAAGGGCTTGCGGCGGTCCAAAAAATCCTCTTGACAAGGTTTTTTCGCTGTAGGCTTTTTGCACGAAAGCAGGGCTACGATCGGTTTTTGGAACCGGCCGCGGCCGAGTTGGCGCGGGGTAGGTTATCGGGGCGAGGGAGCGGGAAATTATCTTCCAACTGCTCCAGACTCGAGCTTCGCGAAAAGGCGCGCTCGACCATGCCTTCGAACATCGGGATCAGCGAATCGGAGGGCAAAGGGTTTTGAAGATCGGTCAGGCCCTGTTCCCAGCGCTGGGTCTGCAAATGGTTAGCGGCCACGCGGACAGTCTGGCGGGAAAGTGAATAGCCGAGCCAGATAAGAATGGAACAAACATAAGTGACCATGTCGATCAGGTTGAGCAGGCGTTGTCCGACGATTCCCCCCGAATTCAACGCGAGCAGCAGCAATTCCACGCCAGCGAAGAGTCCAAAGCCGAGAGAGATGCCGAAACTGACCTGCCTCCAGGAGACGCCCAGAAAGCGCGAGAACAGGAGCAAGAAAAGAATAAGGCCAAGCTGCACGACGCGGACCGAGCGCTCCAGAGTGGTAAGGGCGTGGAGCAGCGGAGTCTGGTCGGAAGAATTCGAAAAGGCGACCACCACGGACACCAGCAGCATCACCACACCCGCCCACCGGAAGAGCAGTGTGCCCAGGTCTTTCAGGGTGTGATAGGGGCGGAATACGTCGATGAAAATCTCATGTATAACCTTGAAGCCGAGAACCGCGTTGACCGCGTCGCCCAGCCAGAAAAAAACAAAATACATCTTATGAGCGCCGGCGAGATGAAGCGGAAGAATGATGACAAAGTTTGCAACCTGCGCCAGCAGGAATACGAAAAATACGGGAAACTGCTTGTGCAGATTCCGTCGCCACAAGATAGCCACCACCGCCGATTGCAGGATCGGTTGTGCGCACCATAAACAAAGAACGACGGTATGGCTGTGCCAAAACATGGTATGGGTTGGGGAGAAACGCGACTACCCGAAAATCGCCGCGCCTCCGCCCACCCCAACATCCTCAAGCAGGTAGCCATGCCGGGTCAACCTACTTAGGTAACCTTAGTAACCATTACTTTCTGGCCACGGTGGCGTTGACCGCTGCCGAAAAGTCGGAGTTAGCTGCCTAACACCCTAAAACAGCGTCCGCATTCCTGTAGAGGGGGCACTTGCCGCCTTATTACCGCGGGAGATGAAGTAATCCGCGATATGAAACCAGAGTTTCTCCGCAGCTCTTGTGAGGCAGCTCTTGCAAGGGAAGACAAGTCTTATCAAGTTACGCGTTGCGCCCTGCGCGCAACGAAATAACGTACGAGCTAGCGGCTAAGGCAGCGGGAATTCCGGCAGCATCGCGGGCGGTCACAATCAGGTTGTAATCTTCACTGGCCCGAAGCCGGCTGAAGATTGGGGTCGCCTCCTGCGGCTCGGCCAGAGCCAGGTAACGCAGGAAGGCAAAGACATCTTCGGTGGGCTCCAGCCCCGGCGCGACGAAAGAGACTTCGACATCTTCATGATGGAAGTGCCATCCCAGCGAGGCGGCCAGGCGCACGGCACGCTCATAGACCGCAGGCGGCAGGACTCCCGGTGCGGGATTGTCGAATACGATGCGCAGCTTGCGTTCATCTTCGCGGCTGAATTCGCGCACTTTGAGCGCGCCGGTGCGGGCCGTTGCTTTCCAGTCCACATGGCGCGCGGAATCGTCGGGCATGTACTCGCGTATGAGATAAAGATCGTTGCCGCGGCCACGCACAAAGGTTTCAAACTCGCCGGTGACCATGGGAAGAACTTCGCGGAACTGTTCGGTCGATTCGACTTCCGGATAGACGATCAGTTCGCGGGGCAGATTAATGCGCCTGGTTTTCATCAGGAAGGCGAAGGGAAAACGCGTGGCCAGTCCAAAGTTTTTTTCCGAGTAGCGGCCGCGGGCTGGGAAACTGATTTCCAGGTCGGCGCGGAGCTCCTGTCCGGGAGCGAGAAAAGGAAAATAAACGGATTCCTGCAGGATCGGCTTTTCTGGTTCCTCGCGCACGCGCCGCAAGCGGCGGTCGGGCAGGCGGAGCCACTGATCCTGCAGCGCGCGATTGCGGGGCCAGCCGAAGGTCGCGGCCTCCCAATGCCAACTGGCTTCATTTTTCTTGCGCTTGGCGGGAACCACACGTACGGAAAATGATGGCAGCCACGAACTGGCGTTGCGCAGCAGAAGGCGCGCCAGCATCGGGCGTCCGGCAAAAACGTGCTCCGGCAAGATGACTTCGAGGGCAAGGCTGCGGAGCACCAGCGCCGAGGCGACACCCGAAACCAGAATGGCCGAGAGCAGTGAGGCGACGATCACGTAAAGCAGATTGTTGCCGGTATTGATAGCGGCGATCCCGATCACAACGCTGATCATGATGTAGATCATGCCGGCGCGCGTAACGTCGTAATCCATGGCTTCGCGCACACGGCTGGCGACGACGCGCCGCGCCAGGTAGGGCACCGTGGTCAGGCCGACGAAGGTAGCCAGCAGCAGCGCCGCTGAAGCCAGGATGATGGTTCCCCAGACACTGCCCGACTCACGGGCGACCGTGGAGAAAAGCGCCGTAGCGAACGCCAGCGTCAGTCCGACGATGGCCAGCAGGAATCGCACCCAGACCTGCGACAGCCCCAGCCACGAAAGGCGGGACGCGGACGAGAATGACGGTTGCGAGATATTCTGCGCGCCTGCGGAAATCGCTTTGCTGATCAGGATGTTCTCCGGTGCCGGGCGTTGCCTTTAACAGCATATGTCGGCAGAGCGGCGAGTGGAAGTGACGGAAGAAACCTTGATCAGACAAAAGACCAGACAAAACAAGGCTGACCAGCGAAGTAACCACGTTTCGTTCGAACGTTAATCGACCCCTGGAGGCACCCCAAGCTGAGCTTTACTCGACGGGAGAAGTACAACCTCATGTTCCAGGCAGGCGATCCTCCAATGTCTGGCTGAGCGACTCGATCGAGGTGGTCTGGCTGAGTTCACGAATCTCCTTATCCGCCATGATGTCTTGAAGTCCCATATGTCCGCAGATTGCCCGCACCATCTGTAGCACCTTCGTGATCTCTTTCTCCGATAACAAATCAACCTGTAAATTCAGGTGGTCTCGACGTTCCCCGTGACGCATCATGCGATTCTGACGCATGAGTATGAAGCTGGATAGAATGACCGCTTCGACGGCGACAATCATTCCCAGCAGCGAAAAGGGGTAAGGGTCGAACGGTCGTGCCCATCCGATCTCGCCGCTGTTCACCACCAGCCACGCGATCAGGAGCACCAGGTGAAGCAGGACGAAGGTAAGGCTGCCCGCGAAGAGTCCCACGTTATCGGCGAAGCGTTCTGAGGCGGACCTCCGCTCCAGCGCTTGTTCCTCTCGCTTCACAATTGAATCTATGTGTGACTCGCTCTGCCGGGAGTTCTCGCTCATGAACCAACCTCCTGCCGATAGGATACGCCGCTTAAACAGCCCTGCCGCGCCAGGTAAGTCGGGCCGGGGTCACTCATGATCTGGCGTGGACCGGTGGCGATGCCTCCACCACAGATATAGGATCACGACCACAGCGACAATCAGGACCGCGATATTGAAGCGCTGCATGGTTCGCAGCAAGGTGTGCCAGTGTTGTCCGAAGAAATATCCGGCGCTGGCAACGACGGTGACCCAGACGGCCGCACCCAGAAAATTGAAGAGGGCGAAAGCTTGCCAGGGCATACGCAGCACACCCGCCAGCGGTCCTGCGAAAGTGCGCAGGCCGAAGATAAAGCGGGAAAGGAAAATGGCGGCTGCGCCGTGGCGAGCGAACATATCCTCTCCACGTTTCATCGTGGCCGGCGAGATTCGAAAAGCGTTTTGATAGCGGTCGAGCAGCGGACGCCCGCCGTAATAGCCAAGAGCGTAGCCCAGACAGCCGCCGAGCGTGGCGGCGCCGGTGGCCACCACGACGATCCAGCCGAGATGGAGTTGGTGTGCGGAATAGGCCAGGAAACTAGCTAGCAGGAGCGTGAACTCTCCGGGAACGGGGACGCCGGCGCTCTCGCCCAACAAGGCCAGAGCCACGGCCCAGTAGCCGTAATCGGCGACGAATTCGCGAAGCGAGTGAAAGATCGTGTGGTGCATGGAGAACCAGGTCTCAGGTCTTAGGTCTTAGGTCTCAGTCACCCCGCTTTTCTGGGAACTGAGACCTGGGAACTGAGAACTCGCAGAGCCCACGAGGAAATCAATGAGAGCACGATTGAAGTCCTCGGACGCCTCTTCGTAGGGCAGATGGCCTACGCCCTCGAACGTCACCAGACGGGCATCGCGAAAATTGCGGCGCAGCGGCTCAGCCGATAGAAAATCAACGGCCCCGTCTTTGGTTCCCCAGAGGAGCAGGGTCGGGTAATCGCGAATCTTTGGCAGCGCGGCTTCTAGTCCCGCAAGATCGGCGGTCCAATTCTTGACGATGTGCAACGCGTGATCGAAAGTGTGATTCTTGCGTATGGGAATGCTATAGCCTGCGAGCGAATCGGGCGGGATTTTTGCAGCATCGCCGAACATGCGACGCAGTCCGATGTCGTGGAGCGCGGGCCAAGGCACGAATGTGTTGCGGAAAAGTAGAGAACCAAAAGGACTGCCGATCAATGGAGCGAGCCACTTGCCATGCGAGGACCAGGGATTGGCGGGCGCCACCAGCACCAGTCGACGCAAGCGCGAGTCGTTTTTTTCGGCGCGTCTTTCGACGTTTATCTCCGCACGTTTTTCTTCGCAAAGCGCCGCCACCATAATGGCGACGCCTCCTCCGTGGGAGGTCCCCAGCAAGTCGAAATCTGCGATGCCGAGAGCGTCCGCGAACTGCAGCAAGCGCTCGGCGGTCGCACGTACAGTGCAGTCCATACCCTCGTTAGCCGTCGAGAGCCCGGCGCCCAGATTGTCGATGGCATAAATGGTCGCGTGGGGCGCCAGCGCGGGAATCGTAAATCTCCACGAAAAGGAATAGCCCATCAACCCGTGAACCAGAATCAGCGCTGGGCCCGACCCGGCTTTGAGGTAGCGCATGCGTCCGTCGGGGAGTTCGAGCCAGTGCTCTTCAACTGCCACTTCGTCAGCGTCCGAGCCGGGGTTGCGTGCGCCCGCGGCGATGAATTTTTCTTTGGGATGTTGCGTTCCCACGGGCAACGAAATCCTCGCAGATGGAGTCTTACTAAGTGATATCGCCTCTATTGCTTTTCGGGGAGCTGAATTCTGGCTCCTCTTCTTTTTGGCAATCCCGCTGCGCCAATCCTGGTATCAACAATCCCTCGTCGAGACGCGGCTTGCCGCGGCTCAGCATTTCCACACTGCGAGAGATGGGGCAAGCCCCGTCTCTACCGCCTAGGTCACACCGCCGTCGCAACTTCCGAAACCACTCGAGCATTCTTCCGCTTCCTGCCCAGCAGCTTCTTCAGCACTCTAATGCCTTTATCCACGTGCTTTTGTTCGAGCAGGAATGGCGGCAGGAAGCGCAGCACCGTGTCCTGGGTCACGTTGAAGAGCACGCCCTCCGCCAGTCCCTGCTCCACCAGCGGGCGCGCAGGAATGTCGAGCACCAGGCCCTGAATGAATCCACGGCCGCGCGCTTCGCGGGTTGCGGCGTACTTCGCGACCAGGTCCTGGAGTTGCTGGTGCAGGTAGCCGCCAACCTTCACGACATTTTCGAGCAGACGCTCTTCTTCGACGATCGCCAGATACTCGAGCCCGACGCGGCAGGCCAGCGGGCCGCCGCCAAAAGTGGTGCCGTGCTGTCCGGGCGAAATCGCGGAGGCGAAATGTTCCTTCGACAGAAACGCGCCGAGCGGCACTCCAGCGGCGATCGGCTTGGCGATGGTGACGATGTCGGGCACCACCCCGAAACTTTGGAAGGCGAAGATTTTGCCGGTGCGCCCGAGGCCACACTGAATCTCATCGAAGATGAGCGCGGCGTGATGATGATCGGCCAGGGTGCGGCAGGCAAGCAGAAATTCTTCCGAACATTCGAGGATGCCGCCTTCGCCAAATATGGGTTCGAGCACGATGGCGCAGGTGTTGGCATTCACTGCAGCGTGCAGAGCGTCGACGTTGTTCTGTTCCACAAAGGTCACGTTTTCGAGGAGCGGCTCAAAACCTTTGCGGTATTTGTCTTGTCCGGTGAGGGACATCGCGCCGAAAGTTCGGCCGTGATATGAACCCTGCAGCGCCACGAGTTGGCATTTGGCATCGCCGCCGGTCTTTTCTCCGGAGAGACGGTGCCCGGCAAGACGCGCGAGTTTAATGGCGCCTTCCATCGCCTCGGTGCCGCTGTTCGAGAAGAAGACGCGATCAAAATTAGAACCCGAAAGCTGGCAGAGGCGCTCGGCCAGTTGTCCCTGGTATTCGTTGTAATAGAGATTCGAAATGTGAATGAGACGGCCAGCCTGCTCGCGGATTGTCTTCACGATGCGAGGATGAGCATGGCCCAGCGCGTTTACTCCCAGCCCGGCTACGAAATCGAGATACTTTTTGCCGTCGAAGTCATAGAGGAAAACACCTTTGCCGCGCTCGAAGGCTACGGGATAGCGATTGTAGGTGGGCAGAAGAAAACGCTTTTCAAGATCGGCGATTTGATCGAGGCGGGACATGGGTTTAATTGTAGAACGGTTAATTGTAGAACGATCATGGGTGGATGCGGCTCGCAGCACCCACTCATTCGCAAAGAACGCGAATGAATGGGGCACCCGCCTTTTATTTTTTAGTTTTTCTTTTCAGTCTTCGGCGCGGGTCTTTGGATCTGCGCGGGGATTTTCGGGATCTAATCCCGCCGCGGTCATGATGGCGCGTCCCAGCTCTTCCGCGGAAACGCTGAATCCTTCCGGGGATGGCTGGCCACTTCCCTCTTCTGTCGCGTTGGGCGCTACGAAGCGATAGCCCCTTCCTACCACGGTCTGCAAATACTGCGGCTCGCCGGCGTCGTCCGCCAGCGCGCGACGGATCTTGCGAATCGCGGTATTGATTCCCTGTTCGACATCGACGAAGACATCCTTGCTCCACAACTCACTGGAGATCTGCTCGCGCGTGACCAGTTGCCCTCGCTTCTCGACCAGGAACATGAGCAATTGCAGCGGCAGGCCCTCGAGCCGCACCGGGCTGCCGGCACGAGACAGCTGGAAGCGTGCGTAATCGAGATCGAAATCGTCGAAGCGGACTCTTTTATCGGGCTTATCTGGCAATGCACAACTCCCACGGCCACACAGGCGCGGCAATCCCTGTCTCTACGCGAAAAATCGAGCGTCAGAAATTCTGTTCTGCCGGGCGGGCTGTGTCAAGCTCAGAACGGTGAATTTCTTCAGATCAATTCAGACCGCTTCAGACTGGCTCCATGGACGTTCCCAGCAATTGGGAGCATGATCACACTCACTTGCGGGATTTGCTCACCGCTCCTCAGCAAGTCGAAGCCAGGGGAATCAGGTGGGCCCAGTAAGTGAGGGGTTCGGGAAACGGGGAAGGTTCTCGGACCCCTCAAAACCAAATAAGGGTTTGGGCACGTCACCTATACTGCACTTCAAGAAAGACGCTCATCAATAAAATCCGCTCGCTCCCTCTAGCTTACCCAGCACCCAAACCCTCTTCTCACACGCTGACTGCGGCAAAACCTGAGTTTTCCTTGCCCTGCGCAGGAAGATATGGGCATCCCGAAAAGCAGAAGCTACCTTCCATAATTCATAGCCACTATTCTCAATCCTCTCTATAATTATGGAAGTTATTGTAAGGTAGCGACTTACCAGCGCTGCGGAAGATTGGAGGGTGGCAGTGAAGTTGCTTAGGCCTGAAAGGCGTCGAATGTCTGGCCACGACGCGCAGTCGTCCCAGCCCATGAACCGCGAATTCGAGGCTCGGTTTACCGCCATCCTGCTGGCTCTACTCACAGTAGCAGCGATGCTGTTTGCCGGTTTCAACTACAAGATCGAGCATCAGTCTGCGCTGCCCGACGATGGCGCCTGGTGGATGGAGCGGCATGGCCGCCTGGTGGCGGAGCGATTGGAGCCGAACGGGCCGGCAGAGCGGGCCGGAATCCGGAGCGGGGATCAGGTGGTCAGCGTCAACGGACGCGACGTGGATTCGTTGGCGGCTGTGACTCGGCAACTCTATTATTCCGGCGTCTGGTCCAAGGCAACCTATTCGCTGATCCGCGGCTCGGTCCCTCTGGATGTGGAAGTGGTGCTGGTTCCGGCCGAGCGCTCCATGAACGACTGGCTGCGGCTGATCGCGCTGATTTACCTGGGCATTGGTCTATATGTCCTGCTGCGGCGCTGGACCGCGGTGGGTTCCACGCATTTCTACATCTTCTGCCTGGTATCGTTCGTTTTCTACTCGCTGCACTACACCGGAAAATTCAACGCTTTTGACTGGTCCGTCCTGTGGGCCAATGAAGTCGCGTGGTTATTGCAGCCGGCGCTGTTTCTGCATTTCGTATTGACCTTCCCGGAACGGCGGGAGTTTGTCGGCAAGCACCGCTGGTCGATTCCGCTGCTCTATCTTCCGGGAGTAGTGCTGCTCGGAATCCAGGTCTTCGCGCTCGAGCAATTAAAGGCCAGCGCTTCCGTGCTCTTCAATCTGAACCGGGTGCACTGGGCTTATCTCACGATTTTCTTTTTCTCGGCGGCGGCGGTTCTGTGGAACAACTACCGCCGGGCCACGACCCCGATTCTGCGGCAGCAGCTCAAGTGGATTACGCGCGGCACCATCCTCGCCATAACTCCATTCACGCTTTTTTATGTTCTGCCGTATGTGATCGGAGTGATGCCTTCGCCCCTCATGAAGGTGTCGGTGCTGTCGCTGGGATTGTTGCCGCTGACTTTTGGCTACGCCATCTTCCGCTATCGCTTGATGGACGTGGATCTGATCTTCAAGCGCGGCATGGCGTACACGCTGGCGGCTGCGGCCATTGTGGGAGCTTACTTCGCGGGCGTGGCCGCGATTGCGGAGCTGGTGCACACACGCGTGCCCAGTTCCGGACCTTACGGGCTGATGGTGGCCATCGTGGTCACCGCTCTGCTGTTTGATCCGGTACGGAAATGGATTCAGGAAAAGCTTGACCAGTTCTTCTTCCGGACAGGCTACGACTACCGACGCACGCTGGTCGAATTCGGACGCGAATTAAGTTCGGAGACTGACCTCGACAAAATGCTCTCCTCGCTGGTGGACCGGTTGGCGCGCACTCTGCTGGTGGATCGCATCGCCATCTTCCTCGGCAACAGCGACTCTTCGCGTTTTGAATTGTCGAAGTCGTTCGGCATCGCCCACGTCACCGGCCTCGACCTGTCGTTTCTCGCGAAACCCCGCATCGAAGACGCTGCCGGACATATCTTCTTCGAAAATACGCGCCAACTCCCGCGCGAGAACGCCGAAGCGCAAGAAGCCATTGGACGCCTCGATCTCAACTACTACATTCCCTGCCACGCGCGGCAAAAGACCATCGCCTTCCTCGGATTGGGCAAGACGATGGAAGGCGATTTTCTCTCCAGCGAAGATGTGGAGTTGCTCGAAGCTCTGGCGGGATACATCGGCATCGCCATCCAGAACGGCCGCCTCTACGCCTCGCTCGAGCAAAAGGCTACCGAGTACGAGCGGCTCAAGGATTTCAACGAGAACATTGTTGAATCCATCAACGTCGGCGTTATGGCCGTGGATTTGCAGGATCGCATCGAATCGTGGAACTCGCAGATGGAAGTCATGTATGCCCAGCCACGCTGGCAGGTGGTGGGGCGTTCGGTGGGCGAGGTTTTTCCCGCCGCGTTTGCCGACGAGTTCTTCCGCGTGCGGCAGAATCCTGGCATCCACAATCTTTATAAATTCCGGCTGATCACCCCCAACGGCGAATCGCGCGTGGTGAATGTCGCGATGGCGCCGCTTGTCACCCGTAAGTTCAACGTGGTGGGCCGGCTGGTCATCATGGACGACATCACCGAGCGGATCGAACTTGAGGTCCAGCTCACTCAGGCCGATAAACTTTCGTCGATCGGACTGTTGGCCGCCGGCGTGGCGCACGAAGTGAATACGCCGCTTGCGGTGATCTCCTCCTACACGCAGATGCTGGCGAAGCAGTTGCAGTCGGATCCGCAGAAAGCCGGCGTGCTCGAAAAAATCACCAAGCAAACCTTCCGCGCCTCGGAGATCGTCAACAACCTTTTGAACTTCTCGCGCACCACAGGAACGGAATTGACGGAAGTGAGTCTGAACAAGGTGATTGCAGATACGCTGGCATTACTCGAGCACCAGTTCAAGGTGGCGCAGATTCAGGTGCAGTCTGAACTCAACGAAAACCTTCCCTTGATTCAGGGCAATGCCGGACGCCTGCAGCAAGTGTTTCTCAACTTGTTCCTGAATGCCAAGGATGCGATGAGCGGAGGCGGAATCTTGAAGGTGGCGACGCTCAACGGCGAATTCGTCAGCGTGCGCGTCTCCGATACCGGCTCGGGCATTGCGCAGGAAAACATTCAGCGCATCTACGACCCCTTCTTCACTACCAAGACGGCGCCCGCGGAGGGTCAGAATCGCGGCACGGGTCTTGGACTTTCTGTCACCTACGGCATCATCCAGGAACACGCAGGCAATATCCGTGTGGAGAGCCGTCCGGGCGAAGGCACCACCTTCACCCTGGATTTTCCATTGATGTCGACATCGACATCGACCAGGAAGGCCGTTCATGTCTGAAGTAGCAGTATCCGAAGTAACGCCGATCGCGCGCCGGAGTGCGCCGGAAAGCACGCCGCCAAGCGCGGGCAGAATTCTCATCATTGACGACGAAGCGGAAATCCGGGAGTCTCTGGAGACGCTGCTTCAGCTCGAGGGCTACACCGTCGTGGCCGCGGCCAGCGGACAAGAAGGTCTGGCGCAGATTGGCGAGCGCACGTTTGACGTGATCATGCTCGACCTGGCTCTGCCCGACAAGAACGGGATGGACGTGCTCTCCGAGATTCGGTTGCTGCACCCGCAGCAGGCCGTAATCATGATCACCGCCTATGGCACGGTGGAGAATGCGGTGCGCGCCATGCAATCCGGCGCCACCAACTTCATCCAGAAACCGTGGGACAACGAGAAGCTGCTAGCCGACGTGCGCGCCGCCGTAGCCCGCCAGAAGGCGGAGGAAGAAAACATTCAGCTGAAGCGCGCGCTCAAGCAGCGCTACAACTTTGAAAACATCGTGGGCAAGAGCGAACCCATGCTGAAGATTTTCGACCTGGTGGCGCAGGTGGCGCCCAGCCGCTCGACCGTCTTGCTGCAAGGCGAAAGCGGGACCGGCAAGGAACTGATCGCCAAGGCGATTCATCTGAATTCCACGCGGCGCGACCGACCGTTCGTGCCCGTCAACTCCGGCTCCACGCCGCCCGATCTGCTCGAATCCACGCTGTTCGGCCACGTCAAAGGCGCCTTTACCAGCGCGGTTGCGTCGAAGAAAGGGCTGTTCGAAGTTGCCGACCGGGGCACGCTTTTCCTCGACGAAATCGGCACCATGAGCATGGACACGCAGAGCAAGATCCTGCGCGTTCTTCAGGACCGCAAGTTCATGCACCTGGGCGGCGTGCAGGAAATTCAAGTCGACGTGCGCATCATCGCCGCCACCAATGTCGACCTTCGCCAGATGGTGAAAGAAGGCCGCTTCCGCGAAGACTTGTTCTACCGCCTCAACGTAATCAGCGTCGATCTGCCGCCGCTGCGCCAGCGCCGCGAAGATATTCCACTGCTGGTGCAGCACTTCCTGCAAAAGTATTCCGACGAAAATGAGCGGCCTCGTCGGCGCATTTCGACCGAGGCGTTACGGCCGCTGGTGAGCTACTCCTGGCCCGGCAACGTTCGCGAGCTGGAAAACACGATCGAACGCGCCGTCGTGCTCTCTTCCGACAGCGACATTGGCGTCGAGCTGCTGCCCGACCACATCGTGGGCCGGGGCAATTCGATTCCGACGTTGGACGCCAGCGCCGGGGCCACGTTGTTCAGCATCATGGAAGACTGCGAGCGGCGGATCATCATCGACATGCTGGAGAAATGCGGTTGGAACCAGACCGAGGCGGCGGAGCGCTTCCACGTCCCGCTCTCCACGCTGAACCAGAAAATCAAACGCCTGGCCATCGAGATCAAGAAGAAGAACCGGGAGTAGCGAAGCTCACGTAGGGACAGCCGCCCTCGGCTGTCCAGGCGAGCGCAGCTCGCCTGGGTCCGGGGTTTCTATTCGTTTGGCCGATACGGATTCTTGGATCCTCTATACCACAACCAGCGATACTCTGCGCAGGTTGACGCCAATCCTTTGCGAACTGGATTGTTTAGGGTGTATTGAATTTTCTCATCGAGCTTTTCCGATGACCGCAGCACCCGATCAAACGATTCTGTTTGCCACACTTTCCCGGTGCGGCCGAGATGACGATTGATTTTGTGCGCGGAAGCGCCTTTGATTGCATCCATAATTTCACCCAAAGGATAGATCTCACCGGCTTGCTCGTTAACCAGGGGCGTGAAAATCATGTGTACATGGTCAGGCATAATGACGATCACGTTTAATATCTATTTTTGTGTCATTATCGTGAAGGCAAGAGCCGAGCGCAACATCGCGGGCGGTGCCGGGAAGGATCCAACGCAGGTGGGTGCAGAACGTCACGAAATGGGGTTTGTTGTCGCGCTGTAGATGTGGCAGATTGCGGCGGTAGAATGCTTTCGGCATACCAAGTCCCGAGGGGATCGATTGTGCTCCGATCGTATCCGGGGCGCAGTGACAAACGTCACTGATCATATGTTCGATAAAGTCACATGTTCGTCGCGCTTGCAGCTATGGGGCGAGCTGCGCTCGCGTGGACAGCCGAGGGCGGCTGTCCCTACGTGGTCTGCTATAGTTCCCTGAGCGAATTTTCCTGACCCAACATGGCCTTCGAACTCGAACTGATTTCGCCCCTTGACGTCGCCAAAGACGTTGCGCTGGCAGTTCAGGAATACACTTTGCTGGCGGCACAATCGCTGGCGAATTTCTTTCGCCGTCCTCTGTACATGGCCGACATGCTGCAGCAGGCGGACCTGATCGGCGTCGGCTCCCTGCCCATCGTGATTCTGACCGGCCTCTCCGTCGGTGCGCTGCTGGCGCTGAATGCGGCCAGCACCTTGCAACGATTCGGCGGGGTCACGCTGATCGGCCAGTTAGTCTCGCTCGGCATGGTCACCGAACTCGGACCGCTCATCACCGGGCTGATGGTGGCCGGGCGCAACGCCTCCGGCATGGCCAGCGAACTCGGCTCGATGATCGTCACCGAGCAGATTGACGCCATGCGCGCCCTGGGCACCGACCCGACCAAGAAACTGATCACTCCACGGGTCGGGGCCACCGCCTTCATGTTGTTTTTCCTGACCATCATCGCCGATCTGCTCGGATTGATTGGCGGCTATGGCGTCGCGCACTTGCTGTTCGGCGTGGACACGAACCAATATTGGACTTCTGTGTGGCAGATCCTTGTCTTCCGCGACGTCTTCACTGGGCTCATCAAGCCCGTGCTGTTCGGGTTCCTCATTTCGACAGTAGGCTGCTATTACGGCCTGTCGACGCGGGGCGGCACGCAGGGAGTGGGGCGTTCGACGACCCAGGCCGTGGTCGCCTCCTCGGTGTTGATTCTGATCGTGGACTTCTTCGTTACCAAATTGATCTTCGCAATTTTCGGTTACAGGTAAGCGATGCCCGTTCCCACTCTGCCCAGCGAAAATTCGGCGGTCGCGGTCGTGAATCCCCCGGGCTACGCCATCGAGTTTGACAACGTTTCCATCGCGTTCGATGAAAAAGTTGTGCTCGACCGCATTTCTTTCCAGTTGCCGCACGGCGAAACCAAAGCCGTATTCGGCGTCGCCGGTTCGGGCAAGAGCACCATGCTTAAGCTTGCTATCGGCCTGCTGCGGCCCGACAGCGGACGCATCTTCGTGCTGGGAGAAGAAGTCACGCACATGTCGGAACAGGAGTTGTTCGAGCTGCGCCGGCGCGTGGGCATCGTGTTCCAGGAAAGCGCGCTCTTCGACTCGCTCAAAGTTTATGAAAACGTCGGTTTCCGCCTGACCGAAGAAGGGATCGCGCCGGAGGAAATCGAGCGCCGGGTGCGCGAGGTCTTGCGCTTCGTGGAGTTGGAACGAACCTACGACATGCGTCCGTCCGAACTGTCGGGCGGTATGCGGCGCCGCGTGGCCATCGCTCGCGCCATTATCACTGAGCCCGAAGTGCTGCTCTACGATTCGCCCACCGGAGGACTCGACCCGGTGACCTCGAACACGATCATCGAACTCATCATGAAGCAGCGCGACGTCTACAAGACCAGCGCTCTCCTCGTGACCCATCGCCTGCAGGATGCCTTCACCATGGCGACGCACCAGTTCGATAAGGCCACCAACCAGATGGTGGCTCTGCCCAAGGGCCAGCATTGCGACGTGCCCATGAGCTTTCTGATTCTGCGCGACGCCAAAGTCATCTTCGATGGCGACGCTCACCAACTAGCCACGTCGCGCGACGAATACATCCGCGAATATATCTCCTAAGTATCTCGCGTGGGGACGGGCGCCCTCGCCCGTCCAAGCCGAGCAAACCGGGGCCCCCGACAAGCCCGGTTTTGGCTTGACGGGGTGGAGAAGCTCGGCAGCTGCCTGTGACCACGGCAACCCCGGACTCGCGATGGAACTCTCCACACCACGAAGGTGTCACGGAGATTTTCCATCGCTAGTCTTTTCGCCGCTCTTTTTGCGGCCCTTGCCTGGAAGCGCCGCCGGATTTTCATGCACTCGCTCGCGGAATCCGCCCTTCATCCCGCGCGCTAGGCCGATCGCCGATTCTCCGAACTTGTCCCGCAGATGATCCGCCGCTGCCAGCGCCTTCTGCCACCGCTGGTCCCGCGAAGGCTCCAGCAGATCAAGCTGGCCCGGACCCGATTCGAAATTCGAAGCCTGCACTCCCAGCAAGCGCACCGGCGCGCCCGGCTTCCAGTTGTCAAAAAACAGACGCCGCACCTGCTCGAAAATCTGGTTATCCATCTGCGTCGGCTGCTCCAGCGAATGCGCTCGCGTGATGGTAGAGAAATCCTTGTAGCGCAATTTCAACTGGAGGGTGCGAGCAAAATATCCGCCTTCGCGCAGCCGTCGTCCCACCATCTCGCTAAGCCGCATCAGCGTGGATTGCAGGCGCTCGACGTCGCCTGTGTCCTCGTTAAAGGTGTGCTCGTGGCTGATCGATTTGGGATCGACATTTTCGCCAACTTCGTTGTCGAACCATCCCCCCGCATCTTCGCCGCGCGCCTTCCCTGCCAGCGCCAGCCCCCATTTTCCGAAGCGGTGTTCCAGATCGCGGTCTTCAAGGCGCGCCAGGTCGCCGACTTTCTGAATGCCGATAGCGTTCAACTTCTGTTCGAACACCTTGCCCACGCCAGGAATGTCGCCGACCGCAAGCGGCGCCAGAAATTTTGCCTCTTCGCCCGGGAGCACCCAGAGCACTCCGTTCGGTTTGGCCTTGGCGGAAGAGACCTTCGCGATCAGCCGCGAGGTGCCAATCCCGATCGAGCAATTCAATTGTGTAGCCGACTTCATCGCCGCATGAAGATGATGCGCCGAACGCAAAGGCCGCCCATGCAGGCGCTCGGTGCCCGTCATGTCGAGATAAGCCTCGTCCACCGAAGCCATTTCGACCAGCGGAGAGAAGTGTCCAAGCACCTCATGCACCTTCGCGGAATATTCGCGATAGCGCTCTGGATGCCCATTGACAAAAATTGCCTGCGGACAAAGTTTCGCCGCCGTCCGCAGCGGCATGGCCGAGTGCACGCCAAATCTCCGCGCCGCATACGATGCAGCCGAGACCACGCCGCGTTCGTCGCGCTGCCCACCGACGACCACCGGCTTACCTTTCAGCGACGGGTCAAACAATTCTTCGACGGAGACGAAGAATGCATCCATATCGACGTGAAAGATGGTGCGTGTGGAGGTGCTCATTGGATTTGGAGTCCGGAATGCCTTTGCAGAAGTGTACCGCGAGGGGCCCACATGCGGACTACCGGCTGTCATCCTGAGCGCAGCGAAGGACCTATGCACTTCGCCCGCGCCAGCAGAGTGCTGAGGTCCTTCGCTTCGCTCAGGATCACAATTCAATTTATGTCGCGAATTTATCGGGGGCGAAGCTAACCCAGCACCGGCTCCCTCTTCAACTCCGCCGCCGCAACCGCATCCGAGCTGGCTCGCGCCTGCCGCGCACGTTCATAAATCTTGCCGTACTCGCGCGCCGACGCGCCCCAGGAAAAATCGCGGCCCATCCCGTTGCGCATCAGCGTCTGCCACGACGATGGATCCTGGTAGGCGAGCAGCGCTTGTTTGATGGTCGCAAGCAGCGCCTCGCCCGTGTAATCGGAGAACTTGAAGCCCGTGCCCTTGCCGGTGCGTGCGTCCCAGGGCTCGATGGTGTCATCGAGACCGCCAGTCGCCCGGACGATTGGAACGGTCCCGTACTTCAAGCTGTAAATCTGGTTCAATCCGCAAGGCTCGTAGCGCGAAGGCATCAGGAACATGTCCGCACCCGCTTCTATCTTGTGAGCGACAGCGTTGTCGTACGCGACTTTAATCGCAATCTTTTTCGGATACTGCTTATTGAGCCGCTGGAACATTTCTTCGAACAGCTTATCGCCCGATCCGAGCACAACCATGACCATCTCTTCGCGCGCCAGACGATCCATAATCTGTGCAATCAGATCGAAGCCCTTCTGCGCGGCGAATCGCGAAACGATGCCGATCACCGGAACTTTGGATCTGGAAGCCGCGTCCGCGTTCGCGACCCCGAAGACGTGCAGCAGGTCCTGCTTGCATTGCAGCTTGCCGCTCAGATCCTGCGGCCAATACTTCGCGGCGATAAATTTGTCCGTCTGCGGGTTCCATTCGTCATAGTCCACCCCGTTCAGGATGCCGCTGACGGTCGCGGCGCGATGGCGCAGCACGCCTTCCAGGCCGAATCCATATTCAGTGGTCTGAATCTCCTGACTGTATTTTTTGCTCACCGTGGTGACGAAGTCGGAGAACACGAGCGCGCCTTTTAGAAAATTCACTTGCCCAAAAAATTCCATCTTCGACATCGTGAGCAGATCCCAGGGCAGCATGAGCAAGGGCAAAGTATCGGGCGGGAACAATCCCTGGTACCCCATGTTGTGGATGGTAAAAACGGTGGCGACTTCGCGGAACGCGGGATCTTCGGTGTAGAGCGTGCGCAGCATCACCGGCACCAGCGCGGATTGCCAGTCGTGGCAATGAAACACATGCGGCACGCCAAGCACCTTGGAGGCTTCGAGCACCGCCCGCGAAAACAGAGCAAAGCGTTCGGCGTTGTCGGGATAGTCGCCGGCCGCGCCGCCATAGAGCCCCTCGCGGTCAAAGTATTGCGGATAATCCACAAAATAAAACTTGATGCCGGTGGGCGTATTCGTATCCGCCGTGACCACCGAGCAGAAGCGATACTTGTCGTCGAAAGGGATGGTGATGCTGCGGACGACGGTTTGCGGGTCGGTCAATTTGGTTTGCCGATAGCGCGGAAGGTAGACGCTCACCTGATGTCCCAAAGCGGCGAGTGCGCGCGGCAAGGCGCCAACCACGTCGGCCAATCCGCCAGTTTTCGAAAAGGGAACGCATTCGGACGCTGCGAAAGCGATATGCATTGCTGAGGAACCTCCTGAGCGAGGGCCGGTCAAGCCTCGCTCACGTTATGATGATTGCGGTAGAAATGGGGCTGGCCATTTGTAATTTGCGATTTGTAATTTGTAATTGAAAATCGTCACATCGTTCCTTCTCAATTGCAAATTACCAATTGCAAATTCCTTTCAGTCTAAATGCCGTGAAGAAAGAGGGTCAACGTGCCGAAGGGCGCTACCGCACAAACGAGTTCGCACAAGCCAAAATTAGGACAGCATTTCCTGACCAGCGAGGCGGCGGCTCTGCGCATTGTCGAAGCTCTGGGCGATGTTTCGCAAGCAACAGTGCTGGAGATCGGCCCCGGGCGCGGTGCCCTCACCGATTTGCTGGCGCGCAAGGCTCGGCGCCTGATCGCCGTGGAGCTGGACCGCGTCCTTTCGGCGCAGCTGCGCATGAAATTCAACATGCATCCGAATGTTGAAATCATCGAAGGCGACATCCTGAAGATCGAATTGGACACCGTCTTCGGCGCGAAGCCGGGCAGCCTGCGTACCGGCTTGAATTTCGCGCCCGAACCGGCGCGCGTTGTCGGCAATCTGCCGTACTACATTACCTCCGATATTCTGCTGCGGCTGTTCGAATATCACCGCTACTTTTCGACCATTGTCATCATGGTGCAGAAAGAAGTTGCCGATCGCCTGGCGACCTCGGCTGGAAGCCGCGACTATGGCTTGCTTTCTGCGACGGCGCAACTGTATGGACGGATCGAGCAGCTTTTCACGCTGCCGCCGTCAGCCTTTTCTCCGCCGCCGAAGGTTCATTCCAGCGTGGTTCGAATTACGATTAAGCCTCGGCTGGAGTCGCTTCGGGTTCCGGAGGCCGAGTTCATCGCCTTTCTGAAACTTTGCTTTGGACAGAAGCGCAAAACTCTCTGGAATAATCTGAAGACGCGGTACGATGAAGATGTGCTGCGAGCCGCTTTGGCGAAAAGTGGCGTGAAACCAGCCATTCGGGCCGAGGCGGTGCCGATCGAAAGAGCCGCCGCCTTATTCCGCGCGCTGGGCGACGGAGGTTCATAACTCTCGCCGGCGGTACCTTCGCGGGCTGACTCTTCGCGGGCGAGGGCGCCCGCGCCACACAGGCTACTTATGACTTCCGCTGTACGAAGTCCCGCTGTCGCTGGCAGGTTTTATACGGGTCGCGCTGACGAATTGCTGCGCGAGGTTCGGCAATACACTTCTTCTGCTGAGACTTCCACCGTCACCGGACGCATCGCCGCCATCGGATGCGTCGCTCCCCATGCGGGATATATTTACTCCGGCTCGGTCGCAGGCGCGGTGTATTCGCGCCTCGAAATCCCCGAGCACTGCGTGATTCTCTGCCCCAATCACACCGGCAAAGGGCGTCCGCTCGCGGTCATGGCCACCACCACTTGGCAGACTCCGCTGGGTGAAGTGGCAGCGGACACGGACATGGCCGCGCGGTTGCTCGGCCGTTTTCCGGCGCTCGAAGAAGACAGCGCCGCGCATCGCGCAGAACACGCCATCGAGGTCCAGCTTCCCTTTCTACAGACGCTAAAGCCGGATTTGCGTATTGTTCCGATTGCGGTTGGCACCAGCAACTTTGAGGTGCTCCGCGGACTGGGCGAAGCACTGGCGGATGTAATTGCCGATCGTTACAAAGAAAGCCAAGAAGAATACCGGGAAGAAAATCGAGAAGAAGCTCGCCACAAGAAAGTCCTGATCGTCGCCTCCAGCGACATGAACCATTACGAGTCCGACGCGGTTACTCGCGTCAAAGACCATAAAGCCATCGCGCGCGTGTTGGCCATGGATGCGCGTGGACTCTGGGAAGTGGTGATGAATGAAGACGTCTCTATGTGCGGGTTCGGGCCGACAGTTGTCATGCTCACAGCGGCCAAGCTTCTGGGAGCAACTAACGCTGCGCTGGTCAAATACGCAACTTCGGGCGAGGTCTCCGGCGATTACGAGTCGGTGGTAGGGTACGCGGGAATCGTTGTGCAGTAGGAACAATCCAGCACTTAGCACTTAGCAGCTAGCCAAACCCCACTTCCCGTAACGCCGGGTCAGACGCTAAGTGCTAAATGCTAAGTGCTGACTGCCCCAACGTGATATCAGTGCGCGCCGGCGCGTTCCAGCAAGCGTTGCGCTCGGGCTCGAGTTACGTTGATCACGGACTGATCGGCGACAATCTGATCGAGAATCGGCTGAATGGCTGTGACCTCGACCAGTTGATTGCTGCGCGCCATTTCCTCCATGCGCTTGAGTTCTTCTTCGAGCGCGAGCTTCTGGTAGTGGCGATCGTAGTCAAGGCGATGTCCGAATTCGAGCGTGGCCGAGAGGCCCTGCATCAGGCCAGTCAGTTCCTGCACGGCTGGAATGGGGGAGTAATTGTAGATGGACTCACCGCTGCGCTGCGCGTCTTTATAGCCGAGTGTCTTTTTTCCAGTGAAGGCGAGACCCGGGTGATGGGAGGCAACATCCTTCTGAAAATAGCCGGCCTTCGCCGCCAGCGCGAATATCTTCTGCCGCGTTTCCGCCGCCACCATGAAGTCAAGATCGAAATTGTCATTGTTATCGTTGCCGTGGGAATCGGTGTCGTCGGAGTCGACAATATCGGCGGACCGGCGGCCACTCGACTGATAGTGGGCCGAGCCATTGGATGGAACGCGAATCGCGTAGTGCTCCGGCTGAGAACTGGGGAAATCGAGGGTGAAGGTGACCACCGCCGGGGCCTCGGCTTGCGAATGGGCGCGGGGTGAAGGAAAGAAGATCGAAGTAAGAATCAGCAGGCAGACAATTTGAAATGAGCGGGGCATGGGCCGCTGTAATGATTGGGGATGGCGGCGCGGGGTGTCAAGAGCAAGCCAGGCTCCTAGCCTCTGGCGCCTAGACGCCAGGCGCCAGAAGCCAGGGGCCAGAGGCTAGACAGCTCACTTGCACACGGCTGTATAGCCCAGCGTGTCGCCACCTTTGAAGTAGACTTGGCCGGAGATCAGGCCGTTGTTGTTGATGCCGCCGGTTACGCTGAAGTTCGCGCCCGTATAGACGATGTTCTTGAAGACTCCATTTTCGTAGAGGAAACCGAAAGTGCGATCCGCCGAAAAATGGTTGCCGACGATGACGCCGGAGTTATTCACTCCGACCAGACCGGTTCCGTATGGGGCCTTCGGGTAATTGATGTCGGTAAAGGTACCGTTTTGCCAGAGGAAGCCGTAGCTGAGTAGGCCAACGGAGGCGGCTCCGACCACCGCGCCGTTGTCATTGATGGCCTGGGCGTAGGTCAACTGCGCGCCGGGATAGGCTATGGCTGTGTATTGGCCATTCACCAGCATGAATCCCTTCGTTACCGACGGGCTGGCGCTGAAGCTGCCCACCGACGCTCCTGTCATATTGGTGTCGAACAGCCAGGTATTGGCGCCCTTGGGATAGTTGACGGCAGTCATGGTGCCACCCTGCAGCAGGAATCCATGAATGTGTTCGGGATAGGTGCTGTCCTGGTAGGAACCGGCCTCGGTGCCGCTGCCGTTGCGTCCGTACAACCATGTGGTCGCCGATTTCGGGACCGCGTACTTGGTGAAGACGCCGCCGGCGGAATACGAAAAGGCCACGTATGCCTGCGTTTTGTTGTCGACTAACTGGCCCACCACCGTGCCGTCGTCGCTCACTCCGTTAACCATGCTCAAGGAATATCCAGCGGGGGCGGCGAAAGTGTCGAAGGTGCAGGTTGCAGTTTCGGCGGCGTGCATTACCGCTGACGCCAAAAAAAGCATGACCACAATGGCAGAAACGAGACGGGGAAGGCTCATTGAATCCTCGGGTTTTCGCGCTATTCCATGATGCGAAAAGCGCGGAATTTTCAATTCAGATTAACTTGAGCATCGCACGAAGTCAGCCCCTTCATGTACTAACGAGTGGCACAAGGCGCGGTGGATTTTGGCCTTGTGCACAGCGGATTTTGGTCTAGAACGGCGGTAACTTGACCGGAGGATACACGCTAAACCCAGCGCCTGACAAGGCGTCTGGCCTCCCGTAGAGACGCGGCTTGTCGCGTCTGCCACGCGGAGTGAGACGGGGCAAGCCCCCTCTCTACGACGGAAGCGCGGGTCGGCGGGTTGCGTTCTGGCGCTCGTGTGTCGCTGCGGTGTGCAAATGGCAGATGGCGATGGCGAGCGCATCGGCGGCATCGGCGGGCTCGGGAATTTGATCGAGATTCAGCAGTCGCGTCACCATCTGCTGCACCTGACATTTCTCGGCGCGGCCGTATCCAACCACGGCCGACTTGATGGAGAGCGGCGAGTATTCGGCGACTTCAAGTCCGGCGGAGGCGGCGGCCAGCATGGCGACTCCGCGCACCTGGCCGAGCTTCAAGGCCGACTTTACATTGGCGGCGTAGAAAACGTCTTCGATGGCCACGCGATCGGGCCGGTGCTCGGAGATGAGTTCCCGCAGGCCGATGGAAATGCGCGAGAGGCGCGTGGACATCGGGTCGCGCGGAGAGACTTTGATGGCGCCGCAGACAATGCACACTAGGCGATCGTTGTTGCGGTCGTCGCAAAGCAGGTCGACGACGCCGTATCCGGTATATTCCGTGCCGCAGTCGATGCCGAGGACGCGCATGAGGGAAGTGTAGCAGGACGGCTCTCGGCTCTCAGCTCTCAGCTCTCAGGTCTCGGATTCGCCCGCTCGCGGCGCGTCCCAACCTGCCTCCAGCGCCAATGTGGGTATGCTCACCCGCCAAAGCAGCGTGATAACCTAATTACATTCGCGCCCACGGCAACAAATGGCAGGGCGAAGTGCATCCGCTTCAAGTGGCGAATTCATACTCGTACCGGGAAATCATAAGAGGAGCAGGCAATGAAAATCGGAGTGCTGACCGGCGGCGGTGATTGTCCGGGACTGAATGCGGTCATTCGGGCAGTGGTGCGCAAGGGCGCCTTTCACTATGAAGACGGGTTCGTGGGATTCATGGAGGGATGGCGCGGCTTGCTGGAAGACCAGACCATGGAACTCGACCTCTCGGCGGTCGGTGGCATCCTGCCGCGTGGCGGCACCATCTTGCGCACTTCGCGCACCAATCCGGCGAAGTATCCCGACGGCCTGCAGCGCTGCGCCGCGGCCTTGAAGAAACATGGCTGTGACGCACTGATCGCCATCGGCGGCGATGACACGCTGTCGGTGGCACAGAAGCTTTTCCTCAATGGAGTAAAAGTGGTTGGTGTTCCGAAGACGATCGACAATGATCTCTCCGGTACCGATTTCACTTTCGGGTTCGACACGGCGGTGAACATAGCCACTGAAGCCATCGACCGCGTGCATACCACGGCCGAGGCGCACAATCGCGTGATCGTGGTGGAAGTGATGGGACGCGATTCGGGCTGGATCGCAACCTATAGCGGCATCGCCGGCGGCGCCGACGTCATCCTGATCCCCGAGGTTCCTTTCGATATTGACCAGGTAGCGGAGCTGATTCGCCAGCGCCATGCCCGGGGGAGATACTTCAGCATCGTGGTGGCGGCCGAAGGCGCAAAGTTTGCTGACGGCAATGAGAAACACTTTGGAACACCCGCCGTGGGCTGCGATGACTTTGGGCATGCTCGGCTGGGCGGAGTCGGCTCCGCGCTGGCGGGCGAGATCGAAAAACGTACCGGCTTCGAGTCGCGGTCGGTAGTGCTCGGCCACATCCAGCGCGGCGGATCGCCGACCGCTTTCGACCGCATACTGGCCACGCGCTACGGAGTGGGCGCCATCGACATGGTGCACCGCGGCGAATTCGGACAAATGGCGGCGCTGCGCGGAAATAAGATTATTTCCATTCCACTGGCGGAAGCCATCGCTACGAATCGCAAGGTGGATCAGGAGATTCTGGACGTCGCGATCGGCATTCTTGACAAGCTCGACTTCAAAACTTCGACCACTGCCTGAGCCGGAACGGGATCCTCCTGTAGAGACGCGGCTTGCCGCGTCTCCCTCCCCGTGACAAGCGGAGACGGGGCAAGCCCCGTCTCTACCTGCCGTTTGTCAAACGCGATTTCCTTGGCAGCAGCGCGGTTTAAGGGCATACTTACTCAGAACCGGCTCCGCGCCCATGTATCACGACGAAACTCAGCCCGACAACCATCTTGAGCGGTCCACACCGCTCCCTTTGCCACCCGCCTCTCCGCACGCGGAAATGCAGCGCAAGCGGATGCTCATCGCGCTGGGGATATTGCTCATGGCGCTGGCGGCAGTGGTTCTGAAAGACTGGGATTTCTGGTTTCCGCCAAGCGGCGAAGTGCAGGAAGCCGCGATTCGAAGCAAGAGCACGAGGAAGACTGCGGCCCCTGCGAGCACGCCAGCCGCGCCTGCGCGGGAACACAAACCAGCCAAGCAACCAGTGCCGGCGCCGGCGGCGGAAGCTCCCTTCTCGGCCACCAGCGAGCGCGCCGCGCTGCCTCCGCTGCAGGTGGAAGTCGTAGCCGGAAACCGCCACATCAATGTGCCCGCGAAAAGCAATGCCATCCATCTGGATGTGGACTCGGGCGCAAATTCCTCCGCGGTAAACACTTCCGCATCGGCCCCGAGTTCCGCGGGCACTGGCGCGGCCGTCTCCGGAACGACGATCTCCGGAACGACGGCCAATGCCGGCGATCGCGTCCAACTCTCTCCGCAAACGGCGCAGAGTGTGAGCGTTTCGGTCCCCCCGGATTATCCCTTGCTGGCGCGCCAGATGAAAGTGCAGGGCATCGTCAGTTTGCAGGCGCTCATCGCGCGAGACGGCAGCATACAGGAGTTACGGATTCTCAGTGGGCCCACCATTTTGGCGACTGCAGCCCGCGAGGCGGTGAAGCAGTGGCACTTCAAGCCCTACTTGCAAAATGGACAGCCGGTGGAAACCCAGGCCCGCATCACGGTGAACTTCACCATCTCCACAAATTGAGTACTCGTGTGGCGCGGACACTCCTCTCGATCCCTTCGCGGAGAAGAGTGTCCGCACTACAAATCCTGGGTGCAGTGTCGCGGCGGTGTGAAGCGGTATTAAAACGGGGGACTGGGATTCTGGGGAAGTTTTAATACTCTCAGTTACGCTTGCGCCGCCTGCGCAACGCAAACTTGCGGCGTGATTCCACCTACGGTTTGAGCACCCTGACCGTTAGACTGGCAAAGCCCCTAGGGTCAATGGCGAGGCCTGCAGACGCATCACAGCCCCCTCCTCCGGAATTATTTGCGGAGCATCCGAGGTTAACAACGATGGAATGCAATTGATTTGCGCTGGCGTTTTTCACTTGTGACGTAACGCTGAAAGCGCTCGTGAGCGGCGGTGCTCCCGGTTCCCCCCAAGCGTAGAAGCCATTGGAGTCGGTTCCGCCGCCGGTCGGAGCCGCGCCATCGATCAAGAACTGATAGAGGCCTTCATAACCGCTCCCGCCGTTTTGGCTAACAGAGGTTAGCGCCGCGATATTGACTTCATAAGTGCATTTCACATCCACAGCCCCGGGGCAGGCGATGCTTTCGGTGTACATATTTGCGGTTGCAACGCAATCTGCCGTGTCGCAGGATGCGGTTGCACCAGAAGAACTGGCGTCATAATACGTGCCACTCAGCACGTGCTTGACGAGAGTTTTCGGGCCCACCTGCGCCCTGGCTGGAACGCCGCTGATTACCGCCACGGCCAGCGCCATGGTGAACGTCCATCCCATCGCAACCGATTTCTTCGACACTTGTGTTATTCGCATTTTCGAACTCCTTCAGGTTTTTCTTTGAAGAATCTGCACTGTCGCTGGCACGGGCTCTCGCCAATGACATCGAGGTAGAGACCGCCGTATGCCGAAAATTAAACGGGCGTCCGGATTCTTTCGAATCCAGGACGCCCGGGCAGCCCTCCCCCAGAACTGCTCAATTGGGAATGTAAGGCTAAGCGGCGAATCTGAAAATAGCACGCGGGTGCCTATTTGCTCCACAAAAGTGCCACGCGGAAAAGTAGACATTACAGGCCCGGGAAATCCACACTTCCCGCCGCCTGCTATTCCGAAAGCACCATGGTCGCAGGTACGGTTCCAGTGGGAAAAGGCGATCCCTTTATAACCTTGGGCGCGCCGGTCGATAGATTGTAGGTGTATGCCTCAATATCACCTTTCCCCGACCCGCTTCCGATATAGAAGAAGTTGCCGCTGGGATCGAAAAGGGCGAACTGTACGCCGGCTGCCAAACTGAACGGCGAGTTCGCGACTTCCACCAGTGCTCCGTTGGTCGGAGTGATGGAGAAACACCAGACAGAGTTGCTCGATCCCGGGGTCGCTGCGAAAACAAACCGGCCGCTGGGATCGACGGCGATCGCGGCTGGGCCGCTACCGCTGATGGAGGTAAAGGGCGAACCGAGTATCGGCGTCAGGGCGCCCGTACTGGAATCGATGCTGAATGCGGAAATGTTGCCGAGCGTAGCCTGGTACGGAGGCAGGTTGCTGGCCGAAGGATTCGCCACATAAAGGAACTGGTCCTCCGCATCCACGGCCAGGGCGGCAGCTCCGCTTCCCGAAAAGGCCGGCGTTCCCGGCACCGGAGTGAGCGCACCCGTGGCGGTGGAAAACGAAAAGCCAGTGACCGCCCCGAGGCCCGGATTGGTCACGTAAACGAACTGGCCGGAATGGGTGAACAGAATCTGGGTTGGATTGGCATCCGCGGCGAACGGCGAACCCGCGACCTCCGTCAAAGCGCCGCTGGCGGCATCGATGGCATAAACGGAAACGTCGCCTCCGGTTGGGTTGTTACCGAAACTGTCGGTCACCAGCAAGTACTGGCCGGTAGGGTCTATGACTCCCGCATACGGCCCGTTACCGCCCTGAGTCGGAGTGCCGGTGAGGGTCAACGTCCCGTCGTTGGCGACGCTGAAAATCGAAATCGTGTTGGCCCGGGAATTCATCGCATACAGAAACTTCCTCGTCGGCGACAACGCCAGTCCGGTGGGCGCGGTGCCCTGCACTGGCGTCAGTCCTCCTGTAGCGATGGCGCCGGTGGCTCCGTCGATCTGCAGCTGAAGTACCGAGCCCAGCGACGGCAAGGATACGTAGGCAAGATGGGTGGACACGAGGGAAGAACTGCTACTACTGCCGCACGAAAGAGAAAGTCCGGCCAGAACCAGAATAGCGACCAGGATGGTGACCACGGTGACCGCCGCAAGTATCCGGCGAACCCCACTTTGACCTGCCAGTGCGGCGCGCGCCGCCCTTAGAAAGCTCATTTGTGAACCTGCTCCTCAACTGCCGAGGTGAGAACGAAAAAGGTTGTGTTCCCTATCGTGCACGAGAAGGTAGGAAGAACGCAACTGCATCGGGTCGTCCCGATGGTCGGATGACCCGATCGATTCGAGATGTGTTCTAATCGATTACGTCGTGATCGACATCCACTGCCATCTTCTTCCCGAAGTCGACGACGGCCCCAAGTCCTGGGATGCAGCCGTCGAAATGTGCCGCATGGCGTCATCCGACGGCATTACCCATGCTGTGGCGACTCCTCATGCCAACGATCGTTACGCTTACGATCGCGGACACCTGGCAGGACTTCTCGCAGAACTCCGGGAGAAAATCGATCCGGCGCTGCGCTTGCAATTAAGCCTGGGTTGCGACTTTCATCTTTCTTTCGAGAATCTGGAGCGGGTGCTGGAGGAGCCGCACACCTACACCATTGGCGAAACCAACTATCTGCTGGTCGAACTCAGCAACTACAGCGTCCCGATCCAGCTTTCCGAGTGTTTCACGCGCCTGGGAGATTGCGGGCTTACCCCGATCCTGACCCATCCCGAACGCAACCCGATCCTGCAGCAAACGCCGCAGCGCATACTGGACTGGGCGGAGCAGGGCTGCCTGATTCAGGTCACAGCCTCGGCCCTGACCGGGCTCTGGGGAGAGCGGCCTGCGACGATCGCCCGTTGGCTGCTCGAGCGCTCTGCCGTCCACATCCTCGCCTCAGATGCTCACGACACCAAGCGCCGTGTCCCCAATCTTTCCGCGGCTCGCGCCGTGGCCGAAAGACTCGCAGGAGCCACGTATGCCGAAGCCCTGGTCGAGAGCAACCCCGGAGCGATCGTCAACGGGACACCAATCCCTTACTGCCCGCGGCCGGTGCTGGGTTAGGGGGGCAGTCTTAGAAAATAGTTGGATTCGCGCGGGCCCGGCTACTGCTGAGGAATATTGTTGACCCCGGGCGTTTGCTTCGCCGCAGCCTTTGGGTCAACCGTCGCGGGCGCGCTGGTCATGGCATTTTCTGGATTGAGCAGGTGATCGTGGCTGGGGCCCAATCCGAGTTTGATCAGCGCTCGCGAATCTGGAGTCGTCTTCGACTGCCATCCCTGATCCGCCTGATATCGCTGCATAGCCGCCTGCGTGGTGGCGTCCCACGTGCCCGTTGGCGAGCCTTGCATGTAGTGCTCGCGGATGAGGGCTGTCTGAATTTCCCGGGCGCGGCCCGGGTCAATCGCCTGCTGGCCGCGCTTCTTCGCGACTCGCTTCTTCGCAACCTGCGTGGAGCCATTCTTGCCGCGAGCGCTCTTGCTCTTCTGCGATGAGGATGACGCGTGAGTTGAGGGCTGCTTGGGGCTTGCGTGGGTACTGGTGGGCGTTTTTGCTTTTGCGGTCTGCGTCGTTGAGGTTTGCGCCGGGCTCTTGGGTTGAGCCGACGTCTCTGTCTGCGCGCTAGCGATTACAGAAACGACCAGGCAGAGCAGGCCGCAAAGACCAACTCGTCGCCAACGTCGAATTTGATCGGCCCGTAGCATGTCTTCAAAAGAGACTTCGACCATTTACAACGATCTTCCCGTAGAGACGCGGCTTGCCGCGTCTCCTTCCGCAGAGCAAGAAGAGGCAATCCCCCGTCTCTACGCCCGGAATTCCGTTCCAACAAAAAAACCGGCGAAACCGGCCCACCCTTCATCGTCCCCGAAAAGGGGAGGGCGCGCCAGTCTCGCCGGATTATATATCGGTTACGGAAGTGTACCTGCCAGGAAGATGGTTCCATCCTGAGCCCTTGCGCCTCGCGGACGCACCAGGAACACGACATCCTGACCGCTCTTCAGCGACGCCTCGATTTTGTCAAAGTCGCCAGGATTGTTCACGGGCTGCTTGTTCACTTCCAGAACTACATCGCCGCGGTTCAGTCCGAGATCCTCGGCGAATGACCCCTGCTTCACGTCCTGGACCACCACGCCCTTACCCGCAGCAATACCCAGGCGATCCGCCAGATCGGGGGTGATGTTGCGAACCGTAAGCCCGAACTTGCTGGCCTTCGGCGCTTCTTCGCCCTGATCTTCGTCCTCTTCGCCGAGACGCGCAGCGAACAGCTTGGAGCGATCGGCGATGGTCACCATCGCGTCTTGCTTCTTGCCGTTGCGCATGAAAGCGACTTTCACCTTCGAACCCGGCTTGCGAGAAGCGATGTCAGCCACCAGTTCGTCGCCTGTTTTCACTTCCTTGTTGTCCACGGAGGTGATCGTGTCGCCGACCTTCAGGCCCGCCTCGTCGGCCGGACTGCCCGACACCACGTCCGACACCGTCACACCCGCTCCGTAAATGTGCGAGATGGCCTGGTTTTCGGGTTGAAACTGAATGCCGATGGATCCGCGCGCAACCCGGTGATCCGGCCCGATCAATTGGTCGTAAACCTGTATGACCGTGTTCGAAGGCATGGCAAAGCCCACGCCCGCATACGAACTCGTCTCCGTGAGGATGGCCGTATTGATGCCGATCACCTCACCCGCCATGTTCACCAGCGGCCCGCCGGAATTGCCCGGGTTAATGGCGGCGTCGGTTTGAATAAAGGATTGAAACTGCCGGTTGGGAACGATGTTGCGTCCCTTGGCCGACACAATGCCCGCAGTCACGGTTTCCTGCAATCCGAACGGACTACCGATGGCCAACACCCAGTCGCCCACTTCCATGCCATCGGAGTTGCCCAGCTTAGCGGCGGGCAGCGGATGGTCGAGTTCAATCTTGATCACGGCCAGATCCGTCTCCTGGTCCGTGCCGATCACTTTGGCGTCGTGGCCGGGAGAAGCCGGATTTTCATCCTGCAACTTCACCCGAATGCGGTCCGCCTTCTCGACTACGTGCCGGTTGGTGACGATGTAGCCCTTCGAGTCCACAATCACACCCGAACCAAGCGAATGTTGGCGAATCGTATCCGCGCCCTGGCCGCCCTGGCCGCCGAAGAATTTGTCAAAAAAATCCTGGAATGGAGAGTCTTCATCGCCGCCCTGATCCTGGTCGGGGTCGGGATTGGCGTGCGGATTACGCCGTCGATGCTGGGTCTTGATCGTCGACTCGGTATTGATGTTCACGACGCTCGGTTCCAGTTGCTTGGAAATCTGGGAAAAGGCGTTCGAGAGCTGCTGCGGAGCGGGAATGGTCAGCGGGGTCGCGTCAGACGACTTCTGTCCCTCCTTGCCTTTCACTCCATAGGAGACTACGGTGCCAATCAGAATTCCAACCGCCAGCGTCGCCAGAATCGTAAAAGTGTACGCCCAGCGGTTGGCTTTGAGGCGCACCCAAAAGGCGCTTTCGCGCGAATCCATTGCTTCCTCCTAAAACGAACACTAACGAAGACCAATTTCTTATTATACCTTCGCTTCGGGTGGGGAGCGGCCCGAAGGTTGGCCTAATCATTTAGACGCGGAAAACACGGCTGGCGTTGGAGGCATTGAATCATTGAGCCATTGAACCATTGCGTCATTGAGCCATCTAGGGCCGAATCGTCAACTTCAGCGCTAGGCCGACTGTCAGCGACCCTCGGCGCTAAGGACGAAATACTAAACGCGAATAGCCGCATTCAGCTTGGACATCCCGATTGATCCGCCGATGAAAACATTCATTGGGTACCTACTTCGTCGTCAGCGTCAGAAGGTAACACAGATCCACTCTTGAGCACTTAAGGCTGGATCGTGGGCGGTTGCGCGCGAAGTTCGAACCTCTCAGACGTAGAGCTCCATGAGTGCATTTTTGATTGCAGCGGAAACTGTATTAAGAAGGAACTGTTATTGTTGCTCCGCAAGAGGCAACCGAAACAGGCTTGGGGGGAAATCTAGACCGAACGGTTCTTGGTTCCACTGACGATAAGAACCTCAGCCGGAATGGTCAGCCCGCGGTCTGTCGAGTACCCACGTAGAGCTTCCAGCGCCTGACGCTTCACTTCAGTCAACTGCTCCCTTGAAAGCATGGCGATCTTTTCACGAAGCTTCTCGGACATCTCGCATCGCAGTATCCAAAAGTCTTCGACTGACATCGGCGCGCGGATCTCAAATTGCAGCACGCGCTCGGATGGAACAATCGCGCCTGCCGCGGCAAGAACGTCTCGTAACTTGCCCGGGCTGGCAAAGCGGAATGCGTCCGGAGCATCGGGTGCGGGTGGTGGCGAATCGACATACCGGTCGATGAATCGCCACAGCGTGAAGTGAAAAGGATTTCTTTCGGCGAAATACCAAACCGCCAGCGCCAGTTTTCGTCCTTGCTTGAGTACTCTCAACATCTCGCGAACTGCATCGACAGGAGATGGAAAGAACATTGCACCGAAGCGGCTTACTACTGCGTCAAACGTGTCGGTTGGGAAGGGCAGACGGTCTGCGGAGGCAATTTGGAATTGTGCATTCCTGAACCCGAGACGGTCTGCAGCTCTCCGAGCGGCTTGGACCATCTCAGGTGCCGGATCAATCCCAAATACCTTGCCTTCTGGGCCAACCAAGTCGGCTATGGTCAATGCTGGCTCTCCCGGGCCGGTAGCAACATCCAGAACCGCGTGCCCACCGGCAATCAGCCCATCCTCAACAAGAGCATGTGTGACCGGCGCAAACATCTGCCGCGTAATTTCGCGGTGCTTCTCCCAGAACGGCGCGGAATTACGCCATGCGCTTATAACCTCCTGGTCTGGTTGCATCAAGAGGAGTATACCCAACCGACCGGTTGACGGGACGCCACACGCGGGAAACCTCATAGTCAGACATCGCGCGGATCAATGAAAGCCGCCGGGGACAAATCCTTCATTGCTCTGTACTCGGTTTGTTGTGGGCGTACTCGCCGGCGCCAACGAGATGAATGCTCGTCTCCGACCACCCAGCTGTCATGGCCAACAGGTGCAGAAGAGGGAGGCGAAAGAACAAAAAAAAATGCATTTGTGCATAACCTGTTTCGGGCCTCTTATTTCGTACGGAACGGAGGGTAACTACATGGCATATCACGAGGTGCTCCTGTTCCTCTTCTGTTTTACCCGCGATCCTCCATATAAACCGTAATCCTCGCCCGCAAGATCGCCGCCGTGGCCAGCGTGGCTTATTCGAGCCGCTCATAGCCCGGGTCTCCCACGGGAATCAGGCGCGGAGGCTCGCCGTTCCACCACACCATGATTCGGCCGAACAGCGTCTCGTCGGTGGCCAGGCGATGGATGGCGTCCGCGATTTCGTCCGGTGAGATCAGAGTCGCGGGCACGCCGCGCTCTTTGCGTTGCTCCGGTGTGAGGCTTTCCCAATATTCCTTCGGCCCAGGCGACGCGATCCAGTTCGGAACCAGGCAATTCACGCGGATTTTGTCCTGATCGCGCAGAACACCGAGCGTGGTGGTGAGCCGCATCATGGCCATCTTGGCGGCGTCGTAACTGGGCCAACTCGAATGCTTGCGGCCGTGGCCCAAGGCCGAGGTCGACCCGATGTTGACGATCGCGCCTCCGCCGCGCCGGCGCATGATCTCGATCGCAGCCAGGGTCGCGCGCATGGGGCCGAGCACTTCGAGCTGCATGCATTCGATCCATCCGGTGAGCCGGCCGAGCCCGTCCGGGCTGGAAGCGTTGTTGACCAGAACGTCGACTCCACCAAATGTCGATTGGGCAAACGCAAAGAGCGCGTTGACGTCGCTTTCCTTTCCGACATCGGCCCGGCAAAATGCCGCGCGTCCTCCACTCGATTCGATCAGCGCGACCGTCTGGCGTCCTCCGGCCTCGTTCACGTCGTTTACGACTACCAGTGCGCCTTCGCGAGCGAAACGATGCGCCGTGGCGCGGCCCGTGCCTCCGCCGCCCGCGCCGGTGACGATCGTCACTTTATCTTTCAGCTTCATGGAGCGTGGCCTCTATCATCCAATCGAGTTTTCTTGCGAACACATGGCCGTCGTCGAAACTGGTGACGTGGAAACGAATGTGGCCCGCGAAATCGACGATATAGAGTTGCGGAAGCGCGGGTTGGCCCATATTCGCGCAGCGCGGGATCGAGATGATCGGCATTGAATGTCAGGATCTCAATGGTTCAATTCCTCAATGGTTCAATGGCTCAATGATTCAATGCTGTAAACCGTCTTCCCGCCGACCACCGTGCGCAGAACTTTCGTCTCCAGAATCTTCAGCGGCGCAGCCGCGGTCACGTCCTGATCAAGCACGACAAAGTCAGCCAGCATGCCCGGCGCTAGTTTGCCTTTCTGTTTTTCGTCAAACTCCGCAAAAGCCGCGCCCGTAGTGTAGGCGGCGATCGCCTGCTCGATATTCAGTTTCTGCGCGGGATAGTAACTCTTCTTTCCGTCTTCGCTCATCCGAGTAATCGCCGCGTACAGCCCGCGAAACGGCGTCACCGGTTCGACCGGATAGTCCGTACCAAATGCCAGCGTCACTCCATGCCGCAAGAACTCGGCCCAGGCATAGGAATACTCGGCGCGCTTCGGTCCCAGCCGCGACTCGGCCCAGTTCATATCCGTAAGCAAGTGGCTCGGCTGCATCGACGCGATCACCTTGAGTTCCTTGAAACGCAGAATCTGCTGCGCCGTGGTGACCTGCGCGTGCTCAACCCGCAGCCGGTAATCCGAACCGCCGTCGATTGCCTTCACCTTGGCATCTTTCGCCGTCTTCTCCGCCTCGGCAAACGCGTCCAGCGCCATCTGCACCCCTTTGTCGCCAATGGCGTGAAACCCAATCTGATATCCCGCCAGCACCCGCTCTTTGGTCATGGCGTTCAGCTTGGTTGCGTCGTATTGCGGCAGGCCGCTGTTCTTCGGATCGTCACTGTAAGGTTCTAGCAAAGCAGCCGTCTTCGAGCCCAGCGAACCATCCATGAAGCCCTTGAGCATTCCGGTATGCAGCATGTTGTCGGATGCCGGATGCGAGTCGCGTTTGCGATTCAGTTCCTCAATCGATTCGTCGAAAGTCAGCCACTCCGAAATCCGCGCCGTCAGCTTTCCCTCATGCTCCAGTTCCTCGTAAATCTGAAAGTCTTCCCACTGCGAATAATCCTGCGCCGAGGTAACGCCATGACTCGCCAGATCCGCCAGCGCCAGTTCGATGGCTTGTCGCCGCTTCTCATGCGTTGGTTTGGGAATCACTGCATGTATCAGGTGTTGAGCTTTCTCGCGCAGAATGCCATTGGGCGTGCCCGAGTCATCGCGATCGATCTTGCCGCCGTCCGGATCGCGACTGGCAACCGTGACGCTGGCCAGCTGCAAGGCGAGCGTGTTCGCCACCCCAATGTGTCCGTCGACGCGCGACAGGTAAACCGGATGTTTGCCGCTCACCTCATCCAGATCCCAGCGCGTGGGCACAACCTTCACCGGCCACAGCGTCTCATCCCAACCTTCACCGACAACCCACGCGCCCGGATCGGCCGCCTCGCACTTCGCTCGCAGGCGTTCGCGGAATTCGTCCAGCGTTTTCGCGCCGACCTCGTTCACGTTCATCTTTTCCAGGCCGCCGCTGGCCATGTGCATGTGGGCGTCGTTGAATCCGGGCATCACGAAGTGACCATCGAGATCGATGATCTTCGTCTCCGGCCCCTTCAACTTCATGATCTCGTCGCGCGCGCCCACCGCGAGGATGCGGTCGCCAACCACCGCGATCGCCTCCGCGCGCTTGGCCCCACCCAGCAACGCCGCTGGGTCGACCACTCCGGTGAAGATATTGCCGTGGGTAAAGATCACATCCGCTTTCGGCTTCGGCGCGGTCTTCTCGGTACTTGCCGGAGTACTCGGCGGAGTATTCTGGGGAACACTCCCGGCCGAGCCGCGAAACTGTGCCGACACCCCCGAGGACACAAACAAGAGCAGGATCAGGGCGATTCGCGTCATCATTCTCCTATTCCGGCCAGTGTCAGCATTGTAAGCAAAATCCGCCTCAGTCCGAGTTCTCGTCCATTGCAGTCGAACCATTCTTGCAACGTGTGCGCGCCGCCGCCGGAACCGCCACCGCCAATGGCAATGGCCTCGCGGCCCAGCGAAAGAGGAATGTTGGCGTCGGTCGATGCGCGCTGCACCTGCGCCGCGTTGCCCAACTGTGTATCGACGGCGTGAATTACTTTCAGAAGCCGGGCATCTCGCGCCAGTTCGCCCGCCGGACGATTCCCGATCTCAACCACCTCGCTCTGCATTAGTTGCGGCTTGCGGGTTCCGCGTTGCGCAACCGCGCGATTTTCCGCTGCGACAACCGCGTCCAGCGCCACCCGCAGCGCGCGCTCCAGCCGGTCAATTTCCACCGCCGATGTGGACCGCAGATCGACGCGCATGCTGGCCGACTCCGGAATCGAATTCACCGAAGTCCCACCCCGAATCACGCCAATATTGAAAGTAGTTTTCGGCGCGGTGGGCACCGGCGTCTGGCTGAAGATTTCGATCGCGCGGGCCAGCGCAATAATCGGATTAGGCACGCCGAAGTCGCTCCAGGAGTGGCCGCCCGGACCGCGCACGATCACTTCAAAGCGGCGGCTGCCCAGGGCCTCGGCCACCACCGTGTCCGCTCCGGCGCCATCGACAATCACGCTGTAGGCAATCGCATCGCGCCAGCGCGGCGTTGCGAAAACGTGGCGCATGCCGCGCAGATCGCCTTCGCCTTCTTCCCCCACGTTGCCGATAAACACAAACGGCAGCGCATGAGAAATGCGCGCGCTCCCCAGCACACTGGCCACAGCCAGCATCGCCGCAATTCCCGCGCCGTTGTCGGAGACTCCGGGCCCATACAAGCGGCTGCCCTGCTGCCGAATGTTCAACGGCGTGGCCGCCGGAAACACAGTATCGATGTGCGCGCTGAGCGCAACGTATCGGTTGCCGTAGCCGGGAAGCACGCCAAACACGTTGCCCACCTCATCCACCTGGACGTCGGTGAGACCAAGCTCGCGAAAACGGTCAGCCAGCCACGCGCCGCGCACCGCCTCGCCAAATGGAGGCGCGGCCAGCCGCGTGGCCTCCATCTGCCAGAGCGCAAACTGCGATTCCTGCGCGCGGAAGCGCTCGAATGCGGCGCGCACCTGCGGCGACAAGGCGAGTCGCGCCACTTCCTCCTGCACCGGGGGATACAAATCGGAAGCTGCCACTTGCGGAATTGACTCCATCCTTTGCGTCTATCTTATAACGAAGGGGAGTCAAGCCCTCGCGGATTTGGGTAGTTGGGCCAGTTTCTCCAGACTGATCCGCTATTCGGATTTGCCACAAAACGCATGTTCATCCGTCACCGCGTGCGGTGCAAGTTGCGAGTAAGAATAAACAAATGTCCCCGGAGGACCAAAGACCAAGCACCGCGGAAGGGGACGCCAGACAAAATGTCCCCGGAGGGGACACACGCCAATAGCCCGGCGCTTCAGCGCCGGGTCCGCACGGGCAACGGAGCAAGTCCCGTAGGGACGACTGAAAACCTATGTCACACACCTACGTCTCCGCGCTTTTTCACTGCGTTTTCTCCACGAAGGGACGCCGCGGGCTGATTCCACCGGCGAGACAACCGGATGTCTGGTCCTACCTCGGCGGCATCGCCCGCAATAACGGTTTCAAACTTCTCGCCGCTGGCGGCACTGACAACCACGTTCACATACTGGTGTCACTGCCCACGACTCTGCCTCTCGCGAAGGCGATTCAGTTGCTGAAAGGCGGCTCGTCAAAATGGATGAACGATTCTGGGGCAGGCGGCTTTGCCTGGCAGGAGGGGTACGGTGCGTTCTCCGTCGGAGTTTCGCAACTGGCCGCGACAATTGCCTACATCAATTCTCAAACTGAACATCATCATAAGCGCGGATTTGAAGAAGAGTTCGCAGCGTTCTTGAACAAGCATGGGATTGCTTACGACGCGAAATACGTTTCGGGCTGAGTTCAGTCGTCCCTCCGGGACTCGCCGCTCGCACAACCTGTCCACCCGGCGCTAAAGCGCCGGGCTATTAGCGTAGTCTCCTCGGGAGACATTTGGTTCGAGCCTGAGACATTTGGTTTGAGCCGGAGACACTTGGTTAGAGCCCCGGCAACCGCATCCGCAGGCAAAAAGAGCAAGGTCGCCGAGGGACCGCCGCAGTTGAAGAGTACGAAGGTCCCGGAGCGACCACCGCCAATAGCGCGGCGCTTTAGCGCCGGGTCTGCACGGACGTAACGAAGCAAGTCCCGGAGGTAGCGACGGGCGTTTCGCCCGGCTCTCCACTAGTGAACCACCATCCCGCCCGGCTTCCCCTTCTTGATCATGAACACACATGGAATCAGGCAGGCAATCGCGACCCCGAGCACCCAGAAATTATCAATGTATGCCATCATCGTCGATTGCCGGATCACATTCGCCTGCAGCATCGCGTAGGCATGCTGCTGCGCCGAACCACCTCCGAACCCAGACCCGGTGCCGCCACCCGAGAACGTGCTCGTCAGCCCGTGCAGCCTTGCCAGGAATTGCGGATTGGCGGCGTTCAGGTTCTCCATCAGCCGATCCTGGTGAAACTGCGCCCGCCGAGCCAGGCCGGTGGCGACAAAGGAAATCCCAACACTTCCCCCCATATTTCTGGCGAGGTTCATCAAGCCGGACGCGGCATTGTTTTTGTCGCGAGGCAGAAACGCATACGCCGCGGTGTTAATGGGCACAAACAGGAAAGCCATGCCTACCGCCTGATAGACGCGCGCCATCATCATGGTGCGGAAGTCTATGGCCAAGTCGAAGCTGGTCATGTGAAACAGCGAAAATGAGAGCATCATTAAACCGAACATCAACAAATAGCGCGGGCTATAACGGGAAAGCAGAAACCCCACCAATGGCATAGCCAGCATAATCGTGAACCCCCCCGGCATCAGTGCCAACCCGGCCCGTTGCGCCGTGTAGCCGAGCAGCGTCTGCATGAACAGCGGCAACAGCAGAGTGCTGCCGAGCAAAGCAAATCCCAGCATGAACATCAGAAAATTCGCGGTGGCGAAGCTGCGCTCGCGAAATAGATGCAAGTCGATGATGGGGTCTTTGTGGTGCCACTCCCAGAAGATGACAAAGATCAGCGACGTGACTGAGATCGCGGTCAGCCACACTATGAAGTGCGATTCGAACCAGTCGTCGCGCTGCCCTTTGTCGAGGACGACTTGCAGGGTTCCCAGGCCGAGCGCTACAAAACCGAGTCCGGTGTAGTCAATCCGAGTTTCACTCAACTTGCGGCGCTTGAAGTAGGGAGGATCCTGAATCAGCCGCGACGTCAGTAAGAGCGAAACAATTCCGACCGGAATATTGATGAAGAAAATCCACCGCCAGGTAAAGTTGTCGGTGATATAACCGCCGAGCGTAGGGCCTATGGCCGGAGCCATCACCACCGCTATGCCATAGACCGCGAATGCCATGCCGCGCTTGGCGGGAGCAAACGTATCGGCGAGAATGGCTTGCTCGCTCGGTTGCAATCCCCCACCGCCCGCGCCCTGCAACACGCGGAAGAAGATGAGCATGGAGAGATTGGGCGCCAGTCCGCACAGAAACGAACTGATCGTGAACAGCGCAACGCAGCCCATGTAAAAATGCTTGCGCCCGACGATCGAAGAGAGCCAGCCGCTCAGGGGCAGCACGATGGCATTCGAGACGAGATAAGACGTAAGAATCCAGGTGCTCTCGTCCTGCCCCGCGGAAAGACTGCCGGCAATATGAGGCAGCGCCACGTTCGCGATGCTGGTATCGAGCACCTCCATGAACGTGGCCAGCGTAACCGTGAGCGCAATGATCCACGGATTAACCGCCGGACGCCAGGCGGCGGCCTCATTCATCGTGATCGATGCAGCGCCCATGATTAGGTCGACCTCTGCTTAGAGCTGAGGCAAGGTCTCAGGTCTCAGGTCTCAGGTCTCAGGTGACAGGGCCCGGAGAACCACCGTTGATGTTGTCTTTCCTGAGACTAAGACCTGAGACCTAAGACCTTTCCTCTATTTAATCCACACCTTCGGCTCCACCGACATCCCCGGACGAAGTTCGTGGTTCTTGATCTCGCCCTTGTTAAACACGATCTTCACCGGTATCCGCTGCACCACTTTGACGTAGTTGCCCGTGGCATTCTCCGGAGGTAGCAGGCTGAAGCGCTCACCACTCGCGCCGGCGATCGAATCGACATGCCCCTTGTAGGTTTTGCCATTCGCATCCACCTCAATATCGACGGGTAAGCCGGATTTCATTTTTTTGAGCTGCGTCTCCTTGAAGTTCGCCGTGACCCACAGGTTTACCTCATCGAGCGGAATGATCTTCATCATCTCCTGGCCGGGTTGCACGTTTTGACCGACTTCGACGGTGCGGTTGCTGACCGCTCCACTGACCGGCGCAATCACTTTGGTGTACTGGAGGTTCAATTCGGCCTGGTCTAACTGCGCCTTCTTCTGATCGGCAATGGCCTGTGCCGACAGCGCACGCGCGCGGATAGCGCGCATCGTCCGCGGCGCGTTATTAGCGTTGCGCAGATCGGCGTTGGCTTGCTCCAGTTTGCTCTCCGCCTGTTTGATCTGCGCCGCATAAGCGTCGGCATTCGCGCGCGCCGCTTGCAGCGTTGCGGCCGCGGCCTGAGCGCTGTCGACGGCTTGATCGTACTGCTGTTGCGAGATCTCCTGCTTGTCGATCAGCAATTTGTAACGAAGAAGATCGTTCTGCGCTTTGGTATTGTTGGCGTCCGCTTCCGCGATCTGCGACTTGGCTGCATCGTATTGCTGGCGCGCCGCCGAGATTCCGGCCTGCGCACCCGAGACACCCCCCTGCGCGCCGCTGACTTGGCTGGAAGTGCTCACGTCGGTGATCGGAACATTAATGCCGGCGGCGGAAGCCTGCGCCTCGGCATCGGCGTATTCCGCGCGCGCCTGCGCCACCGCGACTTCGTAGTCGGCGGGATCGATTTCCACCAGCACCGTTCCCTTTTCCACGTACTGATTATCTTGCACGTTGAGCCCTATCACATGGCCGTTGACGCGCGCGCTGACCGAGTTCACGTGCCCGTCAATCTGCGCGTCGTCGGTGGATTCGTAGCTCGCCAGGTAACGCCACAGAAAGAAAACCGCGACCAGAAGCACGAGGCCGCCGAGAACGAATGCCCACCTGGTTCGCGGACTGTTCAAGAACGCCGCCCGCCGCTGATAGCGGGTTTCGCTGTCCGGCGAAGACTGGGACTGCGGCGCGCGCGTTCCCGGTTCCGGTTTAGGCTCGGCGACAACGCTGCTCGGTGGTTCCATAGTTTGCTTCCCTTGGTATTCTGTAGCCCCCGGAGGGGGCGCTCTAACTTAGCCCAGCGCTTCAGCGCTGGGAAAAATGGACTCCATGAGTCGAGTCCCGGAGGGACGGCTGAGTCCTCGCCCACACTCTTTAAAGGCCACTCGACTTTTTCTGTAGCCTCTTCAGCGATGCCAGCTTACTTCCCTCTCAAATACTCGCGAACGCCCTCTTCGGCGCGTCCCAGGGCGCGGGCAAACGAAACCTTGGCCAGGTTGTGCATGTACAGGCTCGAAATCAAACTCTCATGCGCGCTCGCCAGCGCTTCCTGCGCCTGCACCACTTCGAGATTGTCCGTGACCCCTGCGGAAAAACGATCCCGCGATTGCGTGAGCGCCTGCTCCGCCAGATTCACCGAACTCTGCGCAACTTCCACCTGATCGGCCGACGACTTAAGATCGAGCAGCGCGTTGCGGATATCCTGATCGATCAGCGCGCGCACGTCCGCCATTTGCGCCTGCGCCTGCCGCAAACTGGCTTCGGCCTTTAGAACATCGCCATGAACCTTGCCGCCCTGAAAAATCGGAATGTTCAACGTTCCGAACAGGGCGTAAGTAGGCAGCACGTCGCCGGGATTTGTTCCGATCTCGCCCCAATTTGCCGCCAGATCAATCGTGGGAAAATACCCGGCCGTAGCGGCGCTGCGCTCCAGTTGCGCGACCACCAGACGATCATGCGCCGCCTTGTAGTCGGAGCGGAAGGAATAGGCGCGCTGCAAACTGGTTTCGAGATCGGGGACGGGAAAAGCCTGGTAAGGAGCTTTGTCGGCCAGTTCAAATTCCTGGCCGGGCGCGAATCCAATCACCCGCGCCAGCGAAATTTTCTGCTTGGCGAAATCGTTCGTGGCCGCGATCAGTTGCTGCTGCCGCGTCTGGTATTCGACCTGCGCCCGCAGCGTGTCGATTGCCGGAGCCACTCCGGCTTGCTGTTGCACGACTGCCTTATCGTAAAGCGCCTTCGCGGTCTCGACCTGGGCTTGCGCCGTTTCCACGCGCGCCGCTCCCGCAATCGCCAGCAGATACGCATTGCCCGTCGCGAGCACCACCAGATCGCGCGCGTCCTTCAAATTAAACCGGGCCACGCTTTCGCCGATCACCGAAGAACGGTATTTCTGGATCGACTTCCAGTCGAAGACGCGCTGCGTCGCCGAGGCTCGCGCGTCAAAATAGGAGAATGGCCCTATGACCGCCGGAAGATGAGCGCCAGGAAACAGCGAACTGCTAAACCCCAGCGCCTGCAGACTTATCTTCTGCCTGGCTTCCTGAACATCCGCGTTAACGTTTGGCAGCAAGTCGCTGAGCTGATGCCATTTCTCTCCCCGGGCTTCGATGGTGTTGTACTCCGACAACAGAGCAGCCAGATTCTGGCGTAAAGCTCTCTCGATGGCATCGCTGAAGGTTAGCGGCAGAATTCCGGGGATGAGCGTGGCCTCGGGCACACTGCCGAACACTGGATTCTGTGCCGAGGTTTGAACCTGTGACGTTTGAACTTGTGACGCCTGAACTTGCGGCACTGACGTGGCCCCACCCGCCGCAGTCGCGTTCGTACTTTGGGCAAAAACCGGAGCGAAAACCGGGGCCAAAAGGGCCGCTGGAAAGATCCCGAGGACGACAGGCAAGATCGCTATTACGATCCGCAATAGAACTGCGCGGAAGCCCCGCAATCCGGACGTAGAACGTTTTGCGAATGCCATGAAACCCTGGGTTTTCTCCTTACCAGACGAAAAACATTAAGTCCTTTGGACTCTTCCTGGCCAAGCTGAGATGCAAATTGTTGAGTCGCCGCTGCTTTGAATCAGGCCACTGAAACCGCAAATTACCGGTCATCCGATTACCGATGACCCGACCACCGATGACCCGATTCCGACTGTGACCTTGGTCATCTTGTGTAACCCCCACCCAGCGTTCAATCTAGGAGTCGAGTCAACCGCTTCCCGGCGACAGAAGTCTGCGCGAGGGAAGTTCTGCGCGAAGTTCTGAGTATGAGCAAGAACGAAGACACAAAAGCGAAGTCCAAAGGAACGGACTGGACGCGCCTGCTCACCGACCCCGACCTGGTCAGCCACCTCGGGCAACTGCTCCAGACCTATCGCGAAGTGCCGCCAGAACAGCGCGAAGCGGCGTTACTCAGGGCCATGCGCGAGATCAAAGACGCGGCCGTCAAAGGCCGCGAAACACAGCAACCAGCAGGGGAAAATGTAACCCTGGCCGCCAAGCCGGTGTCCGCCGAACTTCCCCATCCCGAGCCGGTGGACAAAACGCCTCCGTTCGAACCGGATTTTATCAGTCCGGAATTGCAATCGGATCGCCGCCGTTTCAACCGGATCAAATGCTATGTGGCAGTGGAAATTCACATTGACGGTATAGCCGAACCGGTCTGGGGCAACCTGGCCAATGTGGGCCGCGGCGGATGCCTGGTCGAGACCGCCAGCGCCGTGCCTGCGGGCAAAGCCCTCGAGATCGGATTGTGGGTGGCAAGCGGCAAGATATGGGTGAAAGGCGTTATCATCAGTGGAGTCGTGACCCGCAGCGCGCCCTCGTTTGGCGTACGCGTGAAGTTCTCCGAAGCGGAGCTCTCGGAAAAGGAACACCTGCGCGAGTTTCTCAAATTCGTCGAGAGCTCGGCCCGCAAGTCGCAGAGCGGGAAAGCCTACGTGGCAGAACTAAGAAGGTAAGCCGCTGCCTGGGAGTTAGGCCGCTCCCCTGCCAGCCAACCGCGTCGCGTCAGTGCAAGTTCGGTTTGAATCAGGGCATGCCGGAGTGCCGCTGCTTTGCTTGGTTCGTATCTTGGTTCGTATCAGGGCATGCCTTCAGGCATGCCGAAAGTACCACTTTATGAAAGCGCCTTTAGGCGCTGAGGCCGAACGTGGAAATCTCCCCACAGCTTCTGACCCTTCCAGCAACTTTTCCAGCCGTCGGGGTTCATTCCTAATGAGGCCTCTCACGATGCAAATGCCCTTGCGCGGACGCCGTTTGCTGGTGGCCGCGTTGCTCGTGGCCGCCGCCCTCGCAACTGGGCTTACGAGTGAGCTCGCTCTCGGCCGCAAAAAAGACAAACCCTCCGCGACGAGCATGGACGACCACAAACGCGCCGTCCACGCCTTGAACCGGCTGACCTTCGGTCCGCGCCCCGGCGAAGTGGATCGGGTCGCGCACATGGGCGTTGACCAGTGGATCGAACTCGAACTCCATCCCGATAAAATTGACGACTCGGCCCTCGACGCCAGGCTAGCCCCGTTTCGCACGCTGCGCATGGGGACAAAAGAGATCGTCGAGAATTTTCCGCCCAACCAGTTGATCAAGCAGATCGCCGACGGCAAAGCCTCAATGCCGCGCGATCCCACCAAGCGCGCCGTCTACGAAGCGCAACTCCAGCGCTACGAAGACAAGCAGGAGCGCAAAAACGAAAAACACGAAGCGTCCAAGCCCAGCACCGCGGGCGACGCGCAAGATTCTCCTGGCCTGTGTAGAGACGGGGCTTGCCCCGTCTCTCCCGACCATGCCAACGCCAGCGCCCCACTCGACGATCCCGGCCAGATGCTACGCCGCAGTGATAGTGATAGTGATAGTGATAGTGCTAAAGATAAAAGCGATAAACAAGAACAACGCCGGCAAGCGAACCTCAAGACGCAGGAGCTTCTCGATCTTCCCGCCGACGAGCGCATGAAAGAAATTCTCCAAATGTCGCCCGAAGATCGGCGGGCGCTAGCTACCACCAACAAAGGCGCCAGGGCGGATGCGCTGCTGGAAGGAATGAGCGCGCAGCAAAAAGAAACGGTGCTGGCGCTCAACAATCCCGAGCAGGTGGTGGTCAGTGAATTGACGCAAGCCAAGCTGCTGCGCGCGATCTATAGCGAACGGCAACTCGATGAAGTGATGACCGACTTCTGGATCAACCATTTCAACGTGTTCATCAACAAAGGAGCCGACCGCTATCTGCTCACCAGCTACGAACGCGACGCGATCCGCCCGCATGTGCTCGGAAAATTCGAAGACCTTCTGGTGGCGACCGCGAAGAGCCCGGCAATGATGTTCTATCTCGACAACTGGCTGAGCGTCGGCCCGAATTCAGAAATCGCGCTCGGCATAGCGCCGCACCAGCGCGGCTATTACCGGCCAAGTAATCGTCCGCGCAAACGGGCCAGCGGCCTGAACGAAAACTACGGCCGCGAGCTGATGGAGCTGCACACCCTCAGCGTCAACGGCGGCTACTCGCAGCAAGACGTCACCGAAGTGGCCAAAGTTTTTACCGGATGGACGCTCGAACAGCCGAAAAAAGGCGCCGACTTCCGCTTCGAAGCGCGCATGCATGAGCCCGGAGACAAGATCGTCCTCGGACATCGCATCAAACAAAGCGGCGAGAACGAAGGTCTGGAAGTTCTGCACCTGCTGGCGCACAATCCAAAGACGGCGCACTTCATCTCGCAAAAACTGGCGATGCGTTTCGTCTCCGACAATCCTCCGCCCGCGCTGGTCGATCGCATGACTCAAACCTTCCTGAAAAAGGACGGCGACATTCGCGAAGTGCTGCGCACTATGTTCCAATCGCCCGAGTTCTGGTCGCCGGATGCCTACCGCGCCAAAGTGAAAACGCCGCTCGAGTTCGTAGTCTCCGCTGTGCGCGCCAGCGGCGCAGAGGTCGACGACGCCCGCACTCTCGCCGGCACGCTCAACAACATGGGCATGATGCCCTATGGCATGATGCCGCCAACCGGCTATTCCATGAAAGCCGAGACCTGGGTAAACTCCTCGGCGCTGCTGGGCCGCATGAACTTCGCCCTGGGATTGGCTGCCGGAAAGATACGCGGAGTCAAAGTTGATCCCGCCACCCTGGGACAGGAAACCGCTGTGACTGGTTCAGACAATAGTCCAGATAAAGAAGCGCCCGTCGACCCGCAGCAGGCGCTGGCAACCCTGGAAAATTCGCTGCTAGCCGGCGATATTTCGAAGCAAACGCACGATACCATCAGCAAGCAACTCGAGGACCCGACGATCAGCCAGCGCCGACTGGACGATCCCAAGCGTCCGCCCAACGTAGCCGCGATCACAGGATTGATCCTGGGGTCGCCAGAGTTTCAAAGAAGATAGCTGCGAGCTTCGAGCAATCCTGTTCGCTCGAAGCTCGCAGCCCGTAGCTCGAAGCAGAGGTTCTTATGTCAATCACAAGACGCATTTTCCTTCGCAATGGCGCACTCGCAGTAGTAGGCACAACCGCGCTGCCAGGCTTTCTGACGCGCGCCGCCTTTGGCGCCGCCGACCCCGGTGTTCGCGCCAAGCGTCTGGTAGTAATCTTCCAGCGCGGAGCAGCCGACGGCCTCAACATCGTTGTCCCCCACGGCGAGGCGAGTTACTACGCCATGCGTCCGACCATCAACATTCCGAAGAAATCAGTATTAGATCTGGACGGCTTTTTCGGATTGCATCCCGCGATGTCATCGTTCGAGCCGCTGTGGAAGCAGCAGCACCTGGCCATCGTGCACGCCGCCGGATCGCCCGATCCCACGCGCTCGCATTTCGATGCACAGGACTTCATGGAATCCGGCACGCCCGGCGTGAAGATCACCGACGACGGCTGGCTGAACCGCGCCCTGCACGATCTCCCGCGCAGTCCTGAGAAAGACAACTCGGCCTTCCGAGCCATAGCGCTAGGCCCCTCGCTGCCGCGCATTCTCTCCGGCAAAGAGCCAGCGGTAGCCGTCAACAACCTGAACGACTTTTCCGTAGGAGGAAAAAATCCCAACGCCGCGCCCATGTCAACCACCTTCGAAGCCATGTACGACCACTCCGTAGACAAGGTCCTGCACGGCACCGGACAGGAAACTTTCGACGCTGTTAAGACGCTCAAAGCAGCCGATCCCGCGCATTACACGCCCGCCGCCAACGCCAACTATCCCAAGGGACGCTTCAGCGACAGCCTGAAACAGTTAGCCCAGCTAATCAAAGCGAACTTAGGAGTGCAAGTTGCCTTCGCCGACATAGGAGGCTGGGACCACCACGTAAACGAAGGCAGCACTCAGGGCCAAATCGCAAACGTGTTAGGAGATTTCTCGCAATCGATCGCCGCCTTCTGGACCGACTTAGGCGACTTAGGAGAAGACACAGTAGTAGTAACCATGTCCGAATTCGGCCGCACCGCCCGTGAAAATGGAAACCGCGGCACCGACCACGGCCACGCCAACGTAATGTTCGTCCTCGGCGGCCCAGTCAAAGGGGGCAAAGTGTACGGCCGCTGGCCCGGCCTCGATCAATCGCAGCTCTACGAAGGCCGCGACTTGGCGCTGACCACCGACTTCAGACTGGTGCTGGGCGAAGTAGTATCGCGCTATCTCGGCAATAAAGATTTGAAAACGGTCTTTCCGGGATTCGAAGGCCAGCCGGGGCAATTTCTGAAATTACTGGGGTAGCAAAGCTCACGTAGGGACAGCCGCCCTCGGCTGTCCCGCCGGGCGAAGCCCGGCAGGTCTTCAAAGCCGCCAAGTTTCTTGGGGTTGCTAACGCAAAATCATTAAGGAGACAACTTGTGAAACGTTTTCAGCAGCTATTTGATGTTCGTAACAATCTCCGCAATCTCAACAAAGAAGCGGCCATCGACTCCATGCGAAACGTCCTGGCTGTATTGGGACTGGGTTTACTAATCGGGGATTTTGCCACCATGCGTCTGCCCTACGTGATTCCCGGCTTCACTCTGTTAATCGCAGTCTGGTACGCCGACTATCTGCGTCACGACCTGCCCGCTGCGCCCGTCGTGAATGTTCCCGCCGTCAATGTTCCAGAGACCGTTGTCGCCGAAAAAAAGGAGCAATATTTAAGCGAACAGCGCCCGCTCGATCCGATGATCGATCCGATCGACCGGCTTGGGAGAGCCTCGTAAGCTCATCGGCCCCTCTTGTCGGACTTTCAAATTTCGATCAGCACATCCCCGCCCTCAATCGTCACCGGATACACCGCCAACTTAGCCCCCGGCGCACCCGCCTCGCCCGTCTTAGGATTCCACTCCCACCCGTGCCAAGGGCAAACAACTTTCCCTCCCGAGATCACGCCCTGCCCCAGCGGCCCCCCCCGATGCAGGCAGACATTATCCATGGCGCTGATCTCGCCATTAACGTCGGCCACGCAGATAGTCTTGCCGCCGCAGGGAAATTCTTTCGCTTCGTTCACGCCGGGAAGGTCGGACTGAGAGGCTAACTTGGTGAGCATCCCACCAATTCTATTTCATCACGAAACATCTGTGAGCCCCATCACAGACATCCCGCTTCACCGCGCGCGACAATGATCATATTGGAGCGTCCAACATGTCTATCCATCACCAGATCCGTGAGCCAAAAAGTGGGACGTCGAATTCGTGCCCAATTCATTTTTCAGGAGCTAAGTCCTTATTCCGGAATATTTTAGCTAATAAGTCCTTTAAACTCAAAGATTTGGCGAAACTCGTCTCCGTAACTCCATGATTCCACAAGATCGAGGCAGATTTTTTTATTCGCTCATACAATATTAACTAGAGAGTAAATATAGGGGAACAAACGGCGAAACACAAAGCGCTCGTCAGAGCCCAGCTAGTTCTTCCCATAACCCCGCGAGCCAATCAGCCCCTTAGCTTCCTGCACCGTAATCGTCTGCCCCGCAGCAATGCCCGAGAGCTTGTCGACTTGCCCGCTGGGCCAATCGACCTCGACCACATCGGCTTTGGTTTTCGTTCCCATGCCGAACGTCAGCACCAGTTCGCTGGAAGAAAGATAGCTGGAGCCGCTCTTCACCGTGAGCCACTGCTTGTCGCCCCCAGCACTCACGCGGACGACGGCGCCGATGCCGTCGCGATTTGATTTTGTCCCAACAAGTTTTATGCGCAGGCTCTGATTCGTACCGCCCTCGTTGAGATAGAGATGCGCCGGCCCGCCATTAGTCGTGATGAGAATATCCAGCGCCCCATCATTATTGATGTCGGCAAAGGCCGCGCCCCGCGCAACTTTCGGCGCGGCAAACGCGCTCCCGACTTTGTCAGTGACTTCCTCGAACTTGCCGTTGCCGGCTTTACCGGAACCAAGATTGCGGAATAAATGCGGCGGCTCCGCGTAGCTGACGCGTTTTTGCACCGTCTCGATCTGGTCTTCGATATGGCCGTCGGCGACGAAGATGTCCTGCCAGCCGTCGTTATCGTAGTCGAAGAAAAAGCACCCGAAGCCAAGCGTAACCAGCGTCGCGCGGCCAACTTCCGAGCGCGGAGCTTCATCCACAAACAGCCCATTGCCTTCGTTGTGGTAGAGCGAAAGCATCTGGTTCGAAAAATTAGTAATGATCAGGCTGGCGCTGCCGGAGCGGTCGTAATCCGCAGCGTCAACGCCCATACCGGCGCGCGCCACACCATCTTCGCTGAACCCGATGCCGGCAGAAACCGCGCGCTCTTCAAACGTGCCGTTCTTCTTATTCACATAAAGTTTGTTGGGTTGCGTGTCGTTCGCGATCAGGATGTCGGGCCATCCATCGTTGTTGTAATCGAGAATGGCGACGCCGAGTCCCTTCGAAGTCGGATCGTAAAGGCCAGCCTTCTGCGTGGCGTCTTCGAACTTGCCGTTGCCGAGGTTATGCCAGAGGCGAGCCGACGTTCCCTTATACGATTCGGGCGTGCAGTAAGACTTATGCGAACCATCAAGCGTGCAATAGAGGTCGGTCTGCTCCGACCACTGCACATAGTTGGCGACGACGAGATCGAGTTTGCCGTCGCGATCGTAATCGACCCAGGCCGCGCCGGTCGAGAACTCGCTGGGCCCCCACAGTCCCGCGGACTTGGTCACGTCGGTGAAAGTTCCGTTGCCGTTGTTGTGGAAGAGATGGCTCTGTCCGACCGCAGTAACAAAAATGTCGTCGAAGCCGTCGTTGTCGTAGTCACCGACGGCGACGCCAAGACCAAAGAGCGAAACGTCGAGGCCCGCTTTGCGCGTCACATCGGTGAAAGTGCCGTCGTGGTTGTTGTGATAGAGCTTCAGCGTAGTCGCGCCGTTCTTGATATGGCCCCGCCAATCCTGCCCGTTGACGAGGAGGATGTCCGGCCAGCCGTCGTTGTCGTAGTCAATAAACGCGCAGCCCGGGCCCATGGTTTCCGGCAGCCACTTCTTCCCGAAGGCTCCATTGTTATGGGTGAAGTGGATGCCCGCTTGAGCCGTGATGTCGCGGAAAGTAATGTGCTCCTGCGCGGATGCGAAGCTTGCCGCGATCAGCAGCAAAGACACGACCCACCGCAGAGAAACCAAGCCATACCCAGCCCCGGAGGGGCGTTTGAGAATAGCCCGGCGCTTCAGCGCCGGGGAAAGTGGGAAACCTGAGCGAGTCCTGGCGAGCCTGCCCTGAGCGAAGTCGAAGGGACTGAAGTTCTCACGCGCACTCTTTAGCCCCTGAGGGATACGCAGCTTACTTCCACAATCCATTGTTAGCGAGGGCGGGAACATCACTGTCGGACCCCAGGAGTCGGTCTGGCGCTTGCCGTCAGGCGCTTAGCCGGCGCGTTGTTCAAAATGGGCAGCGGAACCGACACGTGCTCATGGATATTCTGCCGCTCATTGTTGTCTTCCGGATTCAGCTGGCGATAGGGGCCAGTGATGACCTGCGAAGCTTCATCAGCCTTGAAGCGCATATAGAGAGCCTGATGTTCTTTGGACATCTTTTCGTCGCCCAGACCGTTGTAGCAGAGCATAAGGTTGTAGTGCGCCTGCAAATCCTCGGGGTCGATGGCGAGCACTCGCTGCAAAGTTTTCACGGCTTCGGGATACCTGCGCTCCAGAAAAAGAATGCGGCCAAGATTATTCAGCGCCACGCGGTCTCGGGGATATTGCGCCAGGACGATCGTCAGATGTTGCGCGGCGCCATCGTAATTTCCCTCTTGCCGCAAAACTCCGGCATAGAAAAAATGAGCGCGAGCCAGATCGGGGCTGAGCGCCAGCGCTTTCTCGAGAACCGTGCGAGCGCGCGGCAGATCGCCCTCCTGCAGCGCAGCGCGTCCTATGTTTACCCAGCCATCGGGATTCTGCGGATCGACCTCCGTGATCTTTTCGAAGGCCGCCTGCGCCGCTTTCAAATCGCCTTGCAGCAGCAATCCGATGCCGTAATCGTTCCACCGTTGCCAGTCTTCTTTCGCAAGCTGAATTTTCGGCTGCGGCACTGGCGCATTCGCGGGCAAGACGTCGAGGCTCACTTCATTTCGCGCAACCGTCACGATCGGGACATCGGGAATCTTCTCTTCCTTCGCGGAAACTCCATGGAGCGATTGCGTAAAAGCAACTTTGGTGTCGTCATAATCAGGAGTGACGTCCGGCTCAGCGGATGCCTTCGTCGCTCCAGCCGAGTGACTTCTATCGCGCTCACCGGCAAATGCGAACTGCGTGTTAAACCACGAGAACTTGCGATAGCATAACCGCGCCGTCAAAGTAATCTTGCTGCCCGTCTTCTCCGGAATCTTCATGCGGAAATGCACGGTGTCAGCGGCGCCCGGAGGAATCAAACGGACATATACAACGGCGCGCGTAGCCCACGCATTGCGCTTGTTAATCGGATTGCCATGTCCATCAATCTGCAACGAGCGATAGAAATGCGCGCCCTTTTCCACCGGACCTTTGCCGTTATCTTCGACCATGCCGCTCCAGAAAATCGTCTGGCCTTTGTCGTCGACGCCTTTGAGTTCGAGCCATGTGTCGTAGGCATCGACCGTGCCTCCGGGGAAGAAATGTCCGAGGCGCTTGGTGCGCACCACGACATCGACGCGAACCGTGTCGCCGCGACGAACAGTGGGTTGCACGCGATTAAGAGGAGCAGTTACGGGAGCCGCTTCGGCATTGGCGCCGCCGGGCGTGATTTTAGCTTCCGCTTCCTCGCCCACGGCGAAAGTGGTTGCAAGCTCATGTTGCGCGATGGCTCCCGGCTTCATCGAGCCGCTAGCCGGCGGTCCGTTAGCCTTAGACAGCGCAAAAATATCCACGGTCAGCGCGCCGCTGGTCAGGAAATCTTCGGTGGCCTTCAACTGCGCGGCATCTTCGTTAGCCGTAGGCAGCGCAGTGTTGGCGCCGGGGAACCGATGAGAGTGAACCTTGCCGTCAACATTCCCCATATCGCTCGAGCGTTCTAGGGGCATGTGGCAATCGGCGCACTGCTGCGGCTTCGCGGGATAGTAGAACGAACGCGCGCCCTCGCCCGAAACTCCGCTGGCCTGCCAGTTGTCATACTCGTTGAAGCCGCGAATCCACCGGTAGTGATTGACCGGCACGTCGAGGTGCACCTTGTGGCAGGAGGAGCAGAACTCCGCCGTCTGCTGCCTCATAAACGGCTTGAGGAAGACGCGGCGGTGCGGCTCCGGATTGAGCTTGATCATGAAGTCATGCAGGGTGCGCACCAGCGGATTCTTGGTGGCGGCCAGTTCGTGTAGCTTGGGATACTCGAGATAGAAATCGCCCTGGCCCATGGTGCTTTTTACGTCGGCGATGGAGTGGCACATCATGCATCCGAGTCCGGCCTGGGCCGCGGGCGTGTGCACGATCTGTTTGATGGGCGTATCCATCTTGCCGGCATAGAGCACGGCCGGATCATGGCATCCGCCGCACCATTTTGAAGGCTGGGTGCCGATCGTATCCTGCATATACTCGATCGACTTGCGATACCACTGATTATTGAACGATGAAAAATGATGGGCCGAGCTGTTCCACTGGTTGTAGATATCTTCGTGACAGCGCTTGCAGGAGTCCGATTCCATGAAGAACTGGCTGGGAATTTTTTCTCCGCCATAGATCTGCGCGGAACTGGGAAAAAATGGACCACTCGGACCATCGCCTTCACCGTTCATAGTGAGCGGCGGCAAAACTGGATTCTCAATTCGGCCATGCTGATTCCAGCGCGCTTCCCGAAGGTAGCGGGCGACGGGCGCCAGCACTGCCAGCCCAACCAGCACGGCGGCCACGCGAACCGTGGCATGACGAGGCAGCCATCCGCGAGCCCCCATGCGGGCCGCTGCGATCAATCCGGCGCCCAGAAAACTCACGCCGATGTGCACATAAACGAGCGTCCACTCCGTGCGCAGCGCTCCAGTGTAGATCAGCACCAGTCCCGGGATCGCGCCGAGAAACAGGAGCACCATTCCAACGCGAAGCAGCGGCTCACCTTGACGCCACCAGCGTATCAGCCAGAGCAAAAGCCAGACAGAAACCACGACGCCGGCGAACGCGTGCAGCAGCACCACTCCCGCATAGAAAACATTCGCTTGTGGGAACGTGTAGAGGTAAATCGCGGACACAACCAGGAAGCCGATCAGTAGCGACAGCGTTCGATTCATAGAGAGTCTGGCGGACGAAGTGACAGATTCCCGCAGGCTCACATAAGAGCCTTGCGCACCAAGGGTTGCGCCATATTATCGGTTGGCGGGAAGCGGCGTCTCTAATTGAAACAGATTAGGAGGCCAGATATTCTTCCCACAACAATTCCCAGGCCTACAGTTTTCTTCGCCAAAGCGCTCCCGCGGAACGCACACCAGCTTTGAGTTTCTCTCGCAGCGGACGGGCGTAGAGCAGGTCGACGAAGCTTTCCATCTCGCCCGCGAATCCACCACCGTAGCCGAACCACCAGATTTTTTTCATGCGCGGAACCATATCCGTGTCGATATATTTCACGCGCACCATCTCCTCCAGTCCCCAGCGCCCGTGCGTGCGGCCCAGGCCGCTTGACTTCACGCCTCCATGCGGAGCTTCGCTGATGCTGAAACACGACACGGCATCGTTCACCATCACGGTACCGGCATCGATCTGGCGCGCCAATCGTTCGCCGCGGGCGCGATCGCGCGTCCAAACACTGGCGGCTAAACCGAAGCTGGAATCGTTGGCCAGCCGCACGGCTTCGGCATCGTCGCCGAACGGCGCAATCGGAAGCACCGGCCCGAAAGTCTCTTCCTGCATCACGCGCATATTCTGATCCACGTCCGCCAGCACGGTGGGCGTAAAAAACGTTGGGCCAAGCTCGCGCAGCCGCGTGCCGCCGGTGAGCACCCGCGCGCCGCGTTGCCGCGCATCCTCGACTTGCGCTTCCACCACCCGCACTTGCCGCTCGTGGATCATGGGGCCGATTTCGGTCGCCGCATCAATTCCGTTGCCGACGCGCAGCTTGCGCGCCTTCTCGCTGCAGGCGTCTAGAAAAGCGCCGTACAAACTCTTATGTACGTAGCAGCGCTCGACCGAGAGGCAGGTCTGCCCCGCGTTCACGAACGCTCCCCAGACGGCGCCGCTCGACGCGACATCGACATCGGCATCTTCGAGCACCAGCATCGGATCTTTGCCGCCCAGTTCCAGCACCACCGGAAGCAGGCGTTCGGCGGCGATCTGCGCAATTCGCCGGCCCGTAGCAACGCTTCCCGTGAAGACTAGTTTGTCGATTTCGGTTTCGACCAGCGCCGCCCCGGTCGCGCCTTCGCCCGGGAGCACTTGGAAGACATCCTCGGGAACTCCAGCCTCGCGCAGCAACGCCTGTAGTTCGAGCGCAATCAGCGGCGTCAACTCAGAGGGCTTGAGCACCACCGCATTTCCCGCAACCAGAGCCGCCAAGGCCTCAGTTGCCGGAATCGAAAAAGGATAATTCCACGGCGAAATGATTCCGACCACGCCATAGGGCTCATGCAGAATGCGCCCCACCTTCGTTTTCATCGCGAGATTTCCGTGCGCGAGTTTTTCTTCGCGCAGAATCGCGAATGCGTTGTCAATCAGGAATCGCGCCGCGTCGAGCACGACCAGAACTTCGGTGAGCAGCGCTTCGACCAAGGGCTTGCCCGCTTCCTGCGTGATGCGCCGCGCAATGTCGGTCTTGCGCGCGAGAAGAATCCGCTGAAAACGGCGCAATACTCGGACGCGATTGCGGATACCCCATGCGCTCCAATCAAGCTGAGCAGCCCGTGCGCGGGCCACCGCCGCGCTTACTTCCGTCGGACCGGCGCTATCCAGTTCGCCCAGAACTTCGCCGGTCGCCGGGTTCACCGAGGCGATGCGGGAGACAGCGAATTCGACGTTGCTGCGCATCTGCGAAGAAGTGTACGCGGGATGGAATTGGCGCGCCAGAGCTTAGGGACCATTCGTCCTAGTATTCCACTTAGTATTCCACCTCGACCAGATACAACCCGCTGGCGGGCGCCGTTGGGCCGGCCGCAGTGCGCTCTCGAGCGCCGAGGATGCGACACAAATCCTCCAGGCTCAAGGCTCCCTTCCCCACCAGCAGAAATGTGCCGACCAGATTGCGCACCATGTGATGGAGAAATCCGCTGCCACGAACCGTATAGATCAATTCGTCGCCTTGGCGCGTCCAAAGGGAGGAAAAGATCGTCCGAACATTCATCGTCTGAACATTCGTAGTCGTGCGAGAGTGAGTCGCGCCGGAATTGCTCGTCCCAATATTTTCCTCGCCCGCCATCCGTTCCACCCGCTCCGGATCGACCGCCGCGAACGAAGTGAAATCGTGTTCGCCCACAACCGCGCCCGCGGCTGCGACCATCGCCGCTTCCTCCAGCGGATAGGGATAATGCCACACATAGCGCGCCAAAAACGGCGGACAAATCGCTCCGCGGTGAATGCGATAGCGATAAGTCTTGGCGCGCGCCGACTTACGCGCGTGAAACTCGGGCGCGGCCTCGGTCACCTCCAGCACACGAATCGAAGCAGGCAGAATGTCGTTCAGCGCCCCCGTCCAATTCTCAGTCGGAATCGCGGACGCGGTCGCAAAACTCGCGACCTGGGCCAGCGCGTGCACGCCGGCGTCGGTGCGGCCGGACCCTTGCGGCAGTACATTTTCCCCACTCAACCGTCCAATGGCTGAGGCCAGCGCGCCTTGCACCGTCGTCCGTCCGGGCTGCACCTGCCAGCCGGCGAATTCGGCGCCGTCATAAGAAAGGACCAGTCTGAGATTACGCACTTGGTTTTCGATCCCTGCGCGCCCTGAGCATCATCGTCAATATTTGCAACTTTTTACCACCGTCCCTGACCGAGAGTGTGGCCGCGCGTCAGCTATACTATTTCACTTACGATCAATTTATTCACGATCAGGGGAAATGAAAACGGAAAAGCCTGCTTTTCCCCGGCATTGCAAGGAGAGGGCTGCAAGAACAAGAAGAAGATTGCAAGGAACTCTTGCCCGGCGTCCTACGTATTAACAGAGTGTTAGCACAAGTGGCACCACCACGTCCGTTCCTTCGAGCCCGATCGCTTGAGTTGTAATCACTTGGGGTAGTAATCACTGGGGTTGTAATCATGGAGATGATGCGAATGCAACGTTCTACACAGTTGACTGCGTTTCAGCGAACTGCCGCCCTTTCCTTTGCTGCCGTCTTTCTGGCTGCCATCATGGTATCTTCCGGTTGGGCGCAGGATACTTCACCCGTGCCCAGCGCGCCGTCGGCGCAGGTCCCAGCCCAACGGGCAGTGTCGTCATCGTCGCAGCCTTTCGATGTGCAGGAGTACTCGAAGCCGCAGTCTCATTTCCCCAACCCGCTTGGTCCCTACATGGCACGTCACGTAGCGCCCCCCAACCTGGCCAACACGCCGCGGATCGATCAGCTCATGCGTGACGGCAAACTCTATATCTCCATGAACGACGCGGTCGCGCTGGCGCTCGAGAACAACCTCGACATCGCGATCGCACGCTACAACCTGAACATCGCCGACACTGACGTCTGGCGCGCCAAAGCCGGCGCCAGCACTCTGGGCGTAAACAACGGTGTGGTGCAGAACACTCCGGGCAGCGGCGTAGGTGGACTCGGCTCCCAGGTTGGCTCAGGCCAGGGAGGAACCTCGGTGGCCTCCGGCGGGGCAGGCGCGGGCTCAGGCGGCATAGTCATATCGACTTTCGGCAGCGGCCCACTCGTCGCCAGTTTTGATCCCGTTATTACGGGTACGTTGCAAGATGATCATCTCAAGCTCGTTTGCACAACGCCCTTTTGCGGTAACGTTCAGAACACGGGGACGGCTAACTTTGCGTACAACCAGGGGTTCGAGTGGGGTACAAATCTCTCAGTTGGCTTCAACAATACTCGCCAAACCTCGAATAACCCTTATAACATCCTGAGTCCGGCACTGAACTCCGGGTTCCAGTTCAAGCTCACGCAGCACTTGTTTCAGGGATTCGGATTTGCTCCGAATACTCGCTTCATTCAGATCGCCAAGAATAATCGGGAAATTTCAGACGTGGCTTTCCGCTTGCAAATCACCACGACCGTGGACCAGATTGAAAATATGTACTGGGACCTGGTATACGCCTACGAAAATGTGAGGGTACAGAACGAACAACTGGTTTTTGCGCAAAAGACTTTGTCCGACACCAAGAAGCAGGTGGAAATTGGCACCCTTGCTCCCATCGAAGTGGTCCGCGCCCAGAGCACGGTCGCATCCGACCAGCAAACCCTGACCGTGGCCCAGACCAATCTTCAATTACAGCAACTGCTCATGAAAAATGCCCTCAGCCGCACGCTGGTTGACCCGGTACTGGCCGATGCCGATGTGATCCCCACTTCGACCATGGAATTACCTCCGCAGGAGCTGGTCTCACCCACGCAGGATTTAGTCAATGATGCGCTCAGTCATCGTCCAGAGCTGGCCGAGCAGCGGATCAACCTTACCAATACGGACATCAGCAACAAGGCCATTCGTAACGCCCTGCGGCCCACTGTGGATCTGTTCGCCTACTACGGTGGCTCCGGGCTAGGCGGAAACCTGAGTCCGTCTTTTGTTTGCAGCCCCAGTAACTTCCAACAAAACCCTACGTTTTGCGATGGGCAGTCCGAGACTTTTCCGTCTGTCTCTTACAACGGCACACTTAATCAACTCGTGAATTCCACCGCTCCCGACAAAGGCGCGGGTATTACCGTCAACATCCCCCTGCGCAACCGCGCCGCGCAGGCCACGCAGGTGCGCTCGGAATTCGAATACCGCCAAGCCCAGTTGCGCCTGCAGCAGGTTGAGAATCAGGTACGCATCGAAGTCCGCAACGCGCAGTTTGGAGTGCAGCAGAATCGCGCCAGCGTCGCTTCCGCTCAGGCCGCAGTGGATCTTGCGCGCCAGTCTCTCGACGCCGAGCAGAAGAAGTACGCCCTGGGCGCATCCACGTCGACTCTGGTGTTGCAGAACGAAGCGGCCATGACCCAGGCCGAAGTCACGCTCGTCTCCGCCAAGGCCCTGTACGAAAAGGCAGAAGTTGAGCTGGATCGAGCCGTCGGTCTTCTGCTTGACCACGCAGGAATCCTGATTGCCGACGCCGAGCGCGGCCAGGTCACGCACACGCCGAACATTCCACACGTGGCAGCGCGGCCAGCCGACTCGATGCCGCCGCAACAGTAACAGTAGAAAGGAGGGAGCACGTCAGTTATCCTCTCTGCGTGAAGTTCTCAGCCATCGCCAATGCTAGCGTGGCAAACGCTCGTGTGGGGACGGCCGCCCCCGGCCGTCCAAGCCGAGCAAAGCTCGGCAGGCTTTTAGCGGGCAGCGGTAGGAGCTCCGCGTGATCCTCTCCGTAGTCATCATCACCCACAACGAAGAATCCAACATCGGACGCGCGCTCGCCAGCGTGCAGCCGCTAGTTGCCGGCGGCAAAGGCGAAATCATAGTCGTCGACTCCGGCTCGACCGACCGCACCGTCGAGATCGCAAAATCGTTCGGCGCAAGAGTTTTCGTAGAAGAATGGAAGGGCTACGCCGCACAGAAGAATTCGGCCATCGACAAGGCAACTGGTGATTGGATTTTGAGCGTAGATGCAGACGAGGAACTCTCCGACGGGTTGACAAAAGAAGTCGAGGAAATCTGCCATGGCCCCGCCGAAGACGGATTTGGATCAGAAAATGGCTATTGGCTTAAGCGCCAGAACCAATTCCTTGGCCGCGCCTTGCGACATGGAGGCTTCTGGCCAGATCCCAAGCTGCGAATGTTTCGCCGCGGCATGGGTCGACTGGAAAACCGAGAAGTACACGAAACGTTTCAGGTAACGGGACGCTTAGGAACGCTCTACTGCCCCCTGCTCCACCACTCCTACCCCACCCTCACCGACTACATCGACCATATGAACCGTTACTCCTCCCTCGGCGCCGAGATGGTAGTCGCCAAAGGCCAGCGCGGCTTCAGCGTGTTCAACATCGTCGTGCGTCCCTTCGCAACGTTCGTCTACAACTTTTTTTTTCGCCTCGGCTTTCTCGATGGTCGCGAGGGCCTGCTGCTGCACCTCTATCACGCCGTCTATGTCTCTTGGAAATACGCGAAAGCATGGGAACTTTCGCGCCGAAAAACATCTGGATAAAACACCGCCAGGTTCGTTGCGTGTAACACTGTGAATCCTCGCCCGTGACTCTTTTTTTTTCGATCCGGGAAACTTCCCCGCACTGCCTGGGTTTGATCCAGACGAAGCGAATAAGCTTCCGGGTTGGGCTCGCAGCAGTGAACCGCTCTGACGCACTCGATTCCACGCAGAGGGGCAGTTCATCCCCCAAAATCAGCAGCGAACTTTACACAATCAAGGAGAGAGACTTATGAAACTTCGCACAACTGTTGTTTTGCAACTCGCGGCTCTACTGCTCGCTCTGGGCGCCTCTGCCCTGGCGGCTACTGATGGTTATCTCTATGTCGTGCATGGCATCCCAGGACGCGACGTTGCCGCAACCGACAACCCCGGCTTGCCCGTAGACGTTTCCGTCAGCGGCGAGTGCCTGTTGCATGGACTGGCCTTCAGCAGCACCGCCGGGCCCTACACTCTTGCAGCCGGAACCTATGACGTCCAGGTCAGCCTGGCCAACACGCTGGCGCCCTGCACCAATGCGGCACTCGTTACGTCGCAGGCCACCGTGGCCGCCGAAGCTAATGCGACGGTCGTAGCCGCCATCAGTGGCGGAGAACCCGCTCTGCTCGAATTCGTCGACGACTTGGCGCCAGTCGCAACCGGCAGTGCGCGCTTCATCTTCGTCAATTCCGCCGACGCTCCCACATTGAAGGCCACGCTGACGCAGTTGGACGTCAAGAATCCACAAACGTTCAGCGTTACCGCCAATGCCGGTGCGGAAACTGCGATCACGGTTCCAGCCGGCTACTATCAGGTGCAGGTTGTCGCCTCCGGCAGCACCACTGTACTGACGTCGGAAGACATCACTTTCGACAGCCAGTCCGCGATTTTCACGTATGCAGTTGGCGAAGCGTCCAACAACTCTGTGGGATTGATCAACCGGACAATTCGCGACGTATTCTAACCGGAGAAACTCTAAACAGGTAACTCTAAGCCGGGTCGTCTTCGCAGTTTGTCTGAGGACGACCCCTACTTATTCTCCCGTCTTTGCTGTCGAATTGCAGGCGGCGTATCCAGTCGCATGCTCTACTTCCGCAGCGTGATGCGCATAATGTCGTACTCCACTTCCACCGACCGCCGCGGAAACGTCGCCTCCACATAAGACGTCACGTCCCCCACCGAAGGAATCCCATCTCGTCCCGTCAGGCCGCGTGCGTCGTCGAGCAGTATGATGTGCGAGTGCGGATGGCTCAAAATCATTTCCAGTTCCGCCGAAAGGCGCTGCTCATTATTCGTGGTCCGCTTCCCCACCCATCCGTAGTAGCCCGCATCGAGCCAGAACAGAGCCGGTCCCGCCAGCAATGCCAACACCTCGGGTATGACTACGCGGCTGTCGCCGCAGAAAATTCGAATGCGTCCATCGCCCGCAAATTTGCGCGTTGCGCGCTCCGCCAGCGCCGGAACGAACTCAATCGAGTAAATGCGGTCGAAATAGCCCTTCATCGCCGCGACCATCTCGCCGTAGTAAGTTCCGGTCTCGACCAGGGTCCTCAGTCCAAACTTTTCTCCATATTCGCGCACGACTTTCTGTTTGAGCAGATGCGGAGACCGCGCCGGTCGCCCGCGCAGTATCCAATACCAGTAGTCGGGATAATGGCCAAGCGCCTTGTACGCGCCATACACCGGAGTGCGCTGCAATAACCGCCGGAACGCTTTCAGGATCCCTCCGTCGAAAGAAGATCAGAATAGGTGCCGAAGAAAACAAGCGTCAAGCGGTCTCTGGTTTTTCTCTGTGTCTCGGAGCCTGCCGTGAGCGAAGCCGAAGGGTGTTCCCTGTGGTGAAGACTTTGACTTTGGCCACCAACCGCTCGGTCGGTCGCGTCTTTTGCAGCGAGACGATTGCTCCTCTATCATCAAAGTCAGAACGGGAAAACTGATGCCTGAAAACAAGCCGAAATCCGACCTGGGCAAGATCATTGCTGAGAGCCCAGTTTCTGACGTATTTGAGGGCCGCAATCCGTCCGCATCTGAAAAAGATTGGGCCGAAAAAACTCTGGCACCCACTCTCGACAAGGCGCCGGAGAAGCCGATTGGCGCTCCGACCGGCACCAACCTCGACGCTCACGGCCACGCCCGTTTCAGCACCATCTCGAACACGCCGATCCGCCGCCTCTACACGCAGGCCGATCTTCCCGCCGGCTGGGATTACGATCAGTACCTCGGCTATCCCGGTCAACCGCCTTACACGCGCGGCATTCACGCGACCGGCTACCGCGGCAAGCTGTGGACGATGCGTATGTTCTCCGGATTCGCCTCGCCCGAAGAAACCAACCGGCGCTACAAGTATCTGCTCGAACACGGAGGCGGCGGACTCTCCGTGGCCTTCGATCTGCCGACTCTCATGGGATACGACTCCGATCACCCGGCCAGCGAGGGTGAGGTTGGCAAGTGCGGCGTGGCTATCGATTCACTCGAGGATATGGAGATTCTCTTCGACGGTATCCCCCTCGACAAAGTCACCACCTCGATGACCATCAATTCACCGGCCAGCGTGCTCTGGGCCATGTATCTCGTGGTCGCGGAAAAGCAGGGGGCCGACTGGAAGAAGATTTCCGGCACCATCCAGAACGACATTCTCAAGGAATACATCGCGCAGAAGGAATACATTTATCCGCCCGCGCCCTCGATGCGGCTGGTGATTGACACCTTCGAGTTCGGATCGAAGTTCACCCCGCGCTTCAACACCATCTCGATCTCCGGCTACCACATTCGCGAAGCTGGATCGACTGCGCTGCAGGAACTCGCATTCACCATCTACGACGGCGTCGAGTACGTCGAGTGGGCGCGCCGACGCGATCTCGACGTCGACGACTTCGGACCGCGACTCAGTTTCTTCTTCAACGCGCACAACGATTTTTTTGAGGAGATTGCCAAGTACCGCGCCGCGCGCAAGATCTGGTACCGCCTGATGAAGGACCGTTTCGGCGCGAAAAACGATCGTACCCGCCTGATGCGCTTCCACACGCAGACGGCCGGCGTCTCCCTGCCCGCGCAGCAACCGATGAACAACATTGCGCGCGTCGCGCTACAGGCGCTGGCGGCGGTGCTCGGCGGAACACAGTCGTTGCACACCGACGCCTACGACGAAGCCCTCGCCTTGCCTACTGAAGAAGCCGCGCGCATCGCACTGCGCACGCAGCAAATCATTGCCTTCGAGTCGGGAGTCGCCCAAACCGTGGACCCGCTCGGCGGCAGCTACTTCGTCGAGAAGCAAACGCTCGACATGGAAAACGGCGCCTTCGATTACTTCGAGAAGCTCGACCAGATGGGCGGCATGGTTAAAGCCATCGAGCGCGGTTATCCCCAAAAAGAAATTGCCGAGGCCAGCTACCAGTACCAGCGCGCCCTGGAGGCGAGCGAGAAGATCACGGTCGGCGTGAATGATTTCGTCATCGAAGAAGAATCGCCCCACATTCTCTACATCGGCGAATCTGTAGCGCGCGCTCAAGAGAAGAAACTCAAAGCCCTGCGTGCACGCCGTTCGAACGAAGAAGTTCAGCGCCGCCTTGATGCGCTCAAGCAAGCGGCCGCCAAAACTCCGATCGCAGGCATTAACGGCAATATCTCGGACTCCAACACTATGCCCTACATCGTGGACGCCGTCCGCGCCTACGCGACGGTTGGCGAAATCTGCGAAGCGCTGCGGCACGTGTACGGAACCTATACGGAAGTAAGTGTCACATAATTCCCTGCCCTTGATCGCTTCCAGCCAAGGCGCTTCCGATTCCGTGTTTCAGCTCTCACTACGACTCCGAAACTTGAGGTTGCAAATTGCAACCTCAAGTTTCGAAAGCCGCGTCTGACGCTCCTTTCCACACATCTCTGAAAACAATTCGCGATCACGGCAACTATCCCGCCGCATCGCAAGCGAAACCTCAGGAGCGCACTTGGATTCATCACATTCAGAGAGTTCACGCGTCACATCCTTATCGAGCGAAAACGGATACGAATAAAGGATGCAACTCCGCTCGCTGAAACTCGGACGAAGGCGACGTCCCTCAGCCAACCGCCGCAAAAGCTCCGTAGTCCCCATAGAATCGCGAATCACGATTCTGCGCAATCAGAAAATCATTCTCGATACAGTTCTAGCGGAGATTTACGGCGTCCCGGTAAAGCGTCTCAACCAACAGATAAACCGCAACCGCGAGCGGTTTCCTTCCGATTTTATGTTCCAGATAACCCCTCGCGAGTTCACCATCTTGAGGTTGCAATTTGCAACCTCAAGATTGAGACATGGCGGCCGGCGCTCTCTGCCCTACGCCTTCACCGAACATGGTGCGATCATGGCAGCGACAGTACTCAATTCTAAACAGGCGGTAGAAATGAGCATTTTTGTGGTGCGCGCTTTTGTCCGCGTACGCGAGATCCTGGCTACCAACAAAGAATTCGCCGACAGGTTAAACGAATTGGAAGAGCACTTGGGGGCGCACGACGGCACGATTCAGGAAATAATTGGTGCCATCAAGAACCTGATGAACCCGCCACGCCGTCGCCGAACCAAGATTGGATTCGAGCTGCCGAAAGCCCGAACGGCGTAGTCACAATCTGAATTCCTGCCAGCGCGGGTGGCTTCCGCCTGATTCTTGACCCCAGTTCACAAGTGGGATTTGACGCTTTGCAATTTGCAACCTCAAGATTGAGACACTACGCCCGACGCTCCCGCGCTACTTCATACGGTTGCGATACAGGCTTCCATCCACTTGCCCGACCATGGCGTCGATATCGAGCGGCACCTGTAAGAATGCGGCTACTTCTTCGGCGACTGTCTTTGGTTCGCGCAGCACGCGATGATAATGTACGCGGGAGACCTGCATGTTCGCCCGGCCCGCGAGCCACTTGTTCACCTCAATCAGGTGACGCTGAAAGGCCTCTTCAATCGCGGATGTGTCGGTGATCGAGTCCGCGTTGCCGCGGCGTCGCAGCATTTCGTCCTGCGACTTCAGCACTTCGGGCAGCGGGCGCTGCATGAACACGACGCGGTAGTCGTGGCCCGAGGGCAGCGACAAAATCAGCTGCGAGATCACCTTCACCACCTTGCCTTCGGCTTCCGCCATCAGGCTGGGATCCTTCGGCAGTTGCTTGATGCGCTCCCACTCCAGGTAGCCCTTGGGGTTGTCGGTGTCGGCTTTGCGCTCGCCGTCGGAGAGAACCGGCATCCCGCCTGCATCCAGCATCTGCATCATCAACGATGTGCCCGACCGCGGCAGTCCCGAAACAATAGTGATCATCAGTGCCCTTCAAGACATGGAAATGGCGGAGGCGAATTTACCGCTCCGCCGGATTTAGAATCGCGCACTTGGAAATCATAGTGGGAATGTGGCCGTCGGGCAAAGACGATGGCTGGCACCCGCCGCAGCCAACACCAAGAAACTCCGCGCACCTCCGGAATGCCCTGTGCCATTGCGCCCGGACGAGCCTTCTGATAAGGTGCCTGTCATCTCAAAGGAGGTTCCGTGGCCTTTTGTCCAACCTGTGGAGCGCAAATCGCAGATGGAGCTACTTGTCCAAAGTGTGCTGGCGGCGCCAGCATTGTCGCGCCCACAGCCGGACTTGCCGATAACGTGGCGGCGCTCTAGCCTATGTGACCATCATTCCAGCGATTGTGTTTCTGGTGATCGAGCCCTTCAACAAGAAGCGCTTCGTCCGCTTCCATGCCTTTCAATCCATCTTCTTTTCTGTTGCCTGGATCGTGATCGACATCGGCGTGACAATCATTGGCCACATTCCATTTCTCGGTTGGGCAACACTCTTCCTGTGGCCGCTAGTCAGTCTGGTCTTGTTTGTGATCTGGCTGATCCTGTTGCTCAAAGCCTACCAGGGACAGATGTTCAAACTGCCCGTCATCGGCGACATCGCCGAACAGCAGGCTGGCGCGTAGGTTGGCCGGTAAATCTCGCCGGAAGCGCGGTCGGCAGGTGCTCGGCGGTAACGCATCTCTCCAAAACTTTTTCTCTCTTTGCACGTCAATCCGGTAAACTAGGTATTGTCGTGTTTACCGGTCTTCAGCCCACGAA
>Ga0209274_10000115_pt1 | contig 68575 bp, 76 predicted proteins | sample HubBroMetageREF1_FD_188343 | JGI IMG/M metagenome (GOLD analysis project Ga0209274, IMG submission 188343) | Reference soil microbial communities from the Hubbard Brook experimental Forest, New Hampshire, USA - Hubbard Brook CCASE Soil... | ecosystem: Environmental > Terrestrial > Soil >...
TTGGATTGGTGATGTGCCGCGAAGACTCCGGATGCCCCAGCAATGGGTCCAAAATTAACGGCCTGGATTTCGCGAGCACTGCCGTCTCATCCCCGAGCGTAAATAGCGTGCCCACGCGCCTTCCTTCCCGACCCTCGCGAGCAATTTCGACTGCGAGCTCAATCAAAGACTCTAAAACCTCAGAATTGTATTCCGTGACCTGGCAGAGAATGCTCTCAAACATCCATGAACTCCTCGGTTCGAGCGGAGATATACTGTGCTTTGGATGAAGGGCCTACGAAGAAGATTCACTACGCCTTCTTCGAGACGCGAGCCACCAACTCGTCCAATCTCGAAAGCAAAACCCCCAGGACGGGCGACTCGTTCGACTTTCTGTAGCCGAGAGCCAGATCGACTCTGGCCTCTTAAATAGCGAGGTTTTGGTTGCCTGGGCCGGAGCGAAGTGTTGCTTCTCCAGTCTCGCACACTACTCGCCATGGCTGATCGCCTGTTAGGGCAATATTGCCATAGACGTCGAAACCGAAACGAACTACTTCGCCGAGTTCTCCAGCCCTCAATAATTCATGCCCCTTCGTTCGAACTTGCCTAACAATTTATCTTGTTTTTTTGTGCGACCGCTCGGTCTCATCGTTAATCTGATCGGGCTGAAATGTCAATACGGATGCGATTCGCGCAAAAGCCGAACTTGCTCTGTCCACCATCGCCCGGATCAAGTCATAACGCTCTCGGCGACTAGCTAGCGAGTCCGTCTTTCAACTTCGGACCGAACCTGAGGATCGCACTCAATAGAAGTGGGGCCCTGGGAGAAAAGCCAGACCTGCATCAATTACGACGCCAGAGCGCCTTGGTAAGAAGCTGAGATTCGCGTTCGTCCGCACGGACCTATGTTCGTCTCAACAGTTTGGGTGAGGTCTTGTACTCGTTCCCGTCGGGTGACGATTTTCATCTGTTGCACCGAATACGGTAACTCTCGTCCGCAATCGATGCAGCATACGTACGCCAGGCCAGCTCGGTCCCGATGCGGCCATGTGGTATGCGGATGCACACAGTCGAATAGATACGCCAGTATCCACTTCAGCCAGCTCATAATCGATCTCCTCGTGCGAAACCTGACTCTCCAAGGACGTTGGGTACAAGCCATGTGACCCATATTGGAAGCGGTCCAATATGGCGAGGTGACCGCGACGCCTCCTTCACTTCTTCGGGGAAGGGGCCAAAAAGGCGTTGTCGCGGTCTACCTCATAAACAATGGGCGCTCATCATCACGACGAATTGTGTGGCACGGCTGTTCGGTTGAACACCCGTACCACGCCTTCGGTCGCGACTATTAAAAGCGGAAGACGATGCCGGCGGATGGTTGGGCGATCTGCGTCCAGCTGTCCGTATTCAGGCCAGCAAGGTTAAAGCTCGGCGCCTTATATACCAATCCTCGATATTCGGCTCGCAATGCGAAGTGCCTCGTGAACGCGTATTGTGCGCCTACGCCGTACACGAGCGTGGCTTTCGTTTCTAACGTTGCACCAGCGAGAGTGCCACCGAAGTTGCCGGTTGGATCAAACACAAGTGCTCCCGCTCCGGCTAGAGCATACGGTTGTAACCTGGCAAAGCTAGGCAGTTTGACTACCGCGGAGCCAGTGATTTGATTGATGTCAGCCTGGACGTGGGCCGGTGAGCCGCCGAAATAGAATTGTGTGTTGCGGTCATAACCGTAGTTCGCCTCGGCTGCGAGCCAGCGATTGAAGTTGTAACGGTAGCCAAGCAGAAATCCACCCGTGTCGGTAGCGTGTTGCTGAATCCCGTTTCCGTCGGTGTCCTTGGTGAAGAACCCCGTGCCCTGGACGCTAATTTCTGATCGGTTCTCCTGTGCGACTGCGGTGATGGATACGAGTGCCAGAACACCCACAATCATTGCTGTTCGTTTTATCGAGTACTTTAATTTCATGCTCGTTCTCCTTTTGATCTGCGACTTGATGTCTGCGACGCCCGTTTCTCATATTTGGCAGTGTCTGCGCTGGCCAGGAGGTTCATGCAGCCATGATTAACACTTCCTTCAGCGTGAAGCCGCGAGTTGTGATCCTCCACATGACCGCCTCACAATTGATTCGAAGCATCGCACCCGTCTCAGAGGCAAGAACCATGCCAAACTTCGTGGCGCACGCAAGTGGAGGAAAAGCGCCGGGGTTAGCAGAAACTCGATCAAGCCCCGAACATGTTGAAAGGGTCGAAACTGTCGATTGTGTTAAAAACTACGCCGAAGAGGTAGCCGCACAATACGCGAAACCATCTACTCAGCTTGAGTCACAACTACTTGGGAGGTATGCTGTGACCGCAATTTTGCGACCTGCAGAGGAAATGAGTCATCATCTATATGGATATTTGGAGTGAATTGAAGGCCGGCGTTCAGCGGCGAGTGGGTGGGTTGTAAGGCTATGGGTACAGACCTCATCATTGCGCCTCAAGGTGGCAGCCACCTCTATGAGGCTGTGCTGCGCATCAGCGAGGCGACCGCTGCGTGCTGCGAACCTGAAGAGTTGGCTAAAACTCTGGCGGATCAAATTGGCAAGTTCCTGCATTTCGACCACCTTTACTTCGTTGTGGTGAAGGAGAACTCCGAGGAAATCGAATACTTGGTTTGGGGTAAGGGCCCATTACCCCTCCCGGACTTGCCGGTCGAAGAGTTGCCGTGGTGGGAGGCTGTCCGTAGTGGGGATACACAGCACACTGCCGATTGGGACAGAGAAGAGCGCTACCCACGATTTAGAGAATGGGCGAAGAAAATGGGGTTAGGATCCGGGCTCCGCGTACCCTTGACCACGCCGCATCGTCGATTAGGTGTTTTCGGAATCAACCGCGATGAAGTGAATCCATTCAGCGCGGAAGAAATAAGTTTCCTGGGGCTGATCGGGCGTGTAGTCGCCTTCGCACTGGATGACGGTTTGAATCTTAGGCGCGCGCAACATCAAAATGATCAACTGCAGTTGCTTCTCAATCTGACGGCCAGAATCACATCGAGCCTCGACCGGCGGGAGGTCTTGCGTGCGATCGCAGCGAACATACGCGAGGTCATACACGCTGATGCGGTAACAGTCGTGCTGCCCGATGCCGCCTCGCAGAAATTCAAGGTATTGGCCATGGATTTTCCGCACGGAAAAGGGGTCGTCAAGGAGGAGTTACTCGTTACGCCAAGTGCGTCCGTTAGGAAAGCGCTGGAAACCTTGAAACCGGTGGTTGTTGACATGCGGGAACGCGACGACCTCACGGCTGAGGTGTCCGACATAGCGGCCGCGGAGGGCATAAAAGCCTTTTGCACAATTCCACTTGTAACCCGCGGCCGGGCACTCGGGATGCTGTCAATTTTACGCACGACGGAGACTCCGTTTTCGCCGGAAGATGTCGACTTCCTCAGCCGCGCGTCAGGCCAGATTGCCATTGCCATTGAAAACGCGATGGCGTACCACGAGATTTCGCAACTGAAAGACAAGCTTGCCCAGGAGAAGCTCTATCTCGAAGAAGAAATCCGCAGCGAGATGAACTTTGAAAACATCATCGGAAACAGCCCCGCGTTGAAACACGTTCTGGAGCTCGTTGAAACGGTCGCGACCAGCGACTCTACAGTCCTACTGTTGGGGGAGACAGGTACAGGCAAGGAGTTGATCGCCCGTGCGATTCACGACCGCAGCCGACGCCAAGATCGCACGTTTGTGAAGCTGAATTGCGCCGCCATTCCTACCGGTCTGCTGGAGAGTGAACTGTTTGGACATGAAAAGGGGGCGTTCACCGGCGCGATTGCACAAAAGGTCGGACGTATGGAACTGGCAGATCAAGGCAGTTTGTTCCTGGACGAAGTGGGAGACATTCCCATCGAAATTCAACCGAAGCTGTTGCGGGCATTACAAGAGCGCGAATTTGAACGACTGGGGAGCACGCACACGCGAAGAGTCAACATTCGGCTGGTCGCGGCGACGAATCGCGACCTCGAACAAATGATTGCGGCCCGCGAATTCCGAAGTGATCTGTACTACCGCCTACATGTATTCCCGATCCGGATACCGCCTCTGCGGGAACGTAAGGAAGACATTCCACAACTGGTGAGTTATTTTGTGCAGAAGTTTGCCAAGCAAATGCAGAAGAAGATCGAAGCTATTTCTCCGGCCGTCATGAAGGGGCTTACTGCTTGGGACTGGCCCGGTAACATTCGCGAGCTGGAGAATTTCATCGAGCGGGCGGTGATCGTCACGCGCGGCAAATCGCTTGAGGCGCCGGTTGGAGAACTCCGGAAAACAAATACGGTAGCGTTCCCGCATGCCGAGCAACATACCGTCGAGCAAGTCGCTGGAGGAAGGACAGACTCGCAAGGCGACCAAACCAGCGTTGCTGACGAATATGAACGAAGGCAGCGTGATGAGATCATACGGGCGCTAACTGCACGCAAGGGGCGCGTTGGCGGTGCCGACGGTGCCGCGGCAATCCTGGGAATGAACCGCACGACTTTCCTTTCTCGAATGAAGAAATTCGGCATCTATGCGAAGCAGTATGCTTGATCTCCAGCCCGCCTCTTAGCTTCGACATTTTCGACGCTTTCAACTCCTTCGACCTCGATATTTCGAGTTTCGGCGTTTCTCTCCTGACAATTCAGCGACTTACAGCTCCGCAGGTTTGGTGTGCGCGTTGCCTTATCGCGAGTGGGAGAAGCAATGTTGAAAGTCTCGCTCGTCGATAACGCCAGGCAGCGCCGCGTGATCGTGGAGGGAAAGCTCATAGCGCCCTGGACAGCCGAGCTAAGGAATGCGTGTCAAGAGGCAAGAGCCGACCTTCGTGGTCGCGAACTCGTAATTGAGATGAGACATGTCACCACGATCAGTCAGGAGGGCGAGAACGTGATTCTTGAGTTGATAAGCGGAGGAATCCGATTCCGCTGCCACGGCGTATTTACGAAGCATGTAGTGAAAGAACTAACTCGCCGAGCGAGCAGGAATCTCAGGATGCAAGCAGGAGATTGAAGAGAGAAAACACTCGATACGCGGGTCGCGATAACTTTCTAAGGACTGAGGAAAAGAGCATGCAAAACACAAATGCAGACGTCGGAAATGAAGAGCGTCATGAAACTCCAAACAAGGAAGGAGCGATTCAGCAGTTGGAGCAAATTCTATCGGGTGGACTCCATCCGCTCTACAGAAGGGCATACCGCCTCCTAGGTAATGCAGCGGATGCGGAGGACGCGGTCCAAGATGCTCTTCTCGCTGCCTATACCCACCTGCACCAGTTCAGAGGGCAGTCACAAGTCTCTACTTGGCTGACTAGCATCCTGCTTAATTGTGCTCGATTGCAGCTACGCCGACGGCCACAACACCGTCCGGTGTCTCTCGACGAAACGACCGGGGAACTGCAATCACTTTCAGTGTCCGAACTGCTATCGGATCACCGGCCCAATCCCGAAGACGAATACAGAGAGTCTGAATTGAGTGCTCAGTTGACTCAGTTGCATCGCCAGCTCTCTCCCACTTTGCGTAGGACATTCCAGCTGCGCGACGTTGATGGCTTATCGATCCGCGAAACTGCGCAGATCCTGGGAGTGCCAATCGGCACTGTGAAGGCCCAGTCCGCGCGAGCTCGCAAAAGACTCAAGGAATTGATGCGGCATACTCTCGGGCCGCAATCTCGGAGGCTGCCAGATCGGTTGCTGGGTTTCGCACATTCGACAAGCTAAAACCGGCACGTCGGGAGTGGCGACTGCTTTTACACTCCACAACCCGGCGAACAAAAGTAGCAGGCATCTCGAGTGGTTGCACCCGATGAGCGCCGCTATTGGAGACGAAGAAATGACTGAACGGGCCCATGTTCAAGTTCGCGAACAGCGAAACGTGTACGCGAGTCACGAGGACTTTCACAGCATCTTTAATGACGATCTGAAGGAGCTGTATCAGCTTTCATTTCTACTCACGCGCGATTCCGCAAAGGCCGAGCGATGCCTTGTAAGCGGCCTTGAGGACTGTGTTTCAGGAAACCGCGTCTTTCGTGAATGGGCGCGTTCGTGGGCGAAGCGAACAATAATCCAGAATGCAATTCGTGAATTGAAGCCGCGACCCAGCCGATCCAATTCACCGCTGCCTGGAGCTATGTTCTCCAACAACGAACATTCGAGGGGTCCAGGCGGACATTTCGAAATCGATGCCGTGGTGCAGCTTGCAGACTTCGATCGGTTTGTCTTCGTCATGTCTGTCCTGGAGCATTACTCTGAACACGACTCTGCCCTTCTTCTCGGGTGCTCCGCTAGAGACGTTCGGGAGGGTCGTACTCGCGCTCTGAAGGAACTGGCAGACTCGCCTCACGCGGAACCTTCCGAAAATCAACTCTTCGTGCAAGAAAAGAAGTGAAATGAGTATTCCGCGAAATCGGTCTTGACCAACTCAATCTTGTAGAACCAACACTTCGCCCGAAGACCAGGCGTACTGACGAGAGTGCTCTATGCTGACAAATCACGAGCCCGACCGCAATATCGAAGACCTGACCGACACGGAGATTTATGACGCAATTCGCTATCTTGAACCGGACCCAAAAACCGCGAAAGAGATGCGTGAGGATGATCGGCAAAAAGATAATGGTGTCGTCATCTGCGTCTGTTTATATATCGTACTGCTAGGCTGCCTCGCGTTCGTCTGGCTGTGCTGGGGATGACCCCGTCTCTACTGATGCCAGAAGATGAATGTGCTCAACGTCAGGTCTACCGCCCTTCTCAACACCTTCAACACATTCGTCACCCACATGATGCATGATCGGGGTCGGACTCTCTGAAACTCAATCACTTAACTCAGAGCGACAGTTGGCATGAGCCTTGCCTGACTACATGAGTAATGGCACGCAAATTCCAATTGGAGATTGCTGCAATGGCTCACACTCAAGCTCTCTCGCTTCTGCCACGAAGTGTTCATTCTGTTCCCTTCGTAGAGCTACGACAGTCGCTCTCCAGTAAAGTCACAGCAATCTCTCCATTCGTGGACCAGCTAATGCGGTACGTTCTCTACTTTCGGCGCGCGGATGGAAGCGAGATCGACATCGAGATGGCCCTGCGTGAAGCCCTGGCGAATGCCGTGATTCACGGCAATGGCGGCGACGCTTGCAAGAGTGTTTACGTGACGTGTCGTTGCTACACGGACGGAGAAGTCTCAATCACGGTTCGGGACCAAGGAAAAGGATTCGACAGTAGCACGGTGCCGGATCCCACCTTTCTAGAAAACCTGCTCTTCACGCATGGTCGTGGGATCTACCTCATGAAGACGCTGATGGACGAGGTCGCTTTCGAAGAGGGCGGGTCTGCAGTGCGGATGCGAAAGAACTCCAACTCTGATGCAACTGCGCCGAGGAGATAGGGGTGACAAGCAAGCTGGCGCGCCGCGCATCTGGTGGCCTTCTCTCGGCAGTTTGTCCGCTCACCTCGATCTGACGCAATACCTTTACCAAAACTGCCATTCGGCGCAATTTGTCCCTTCTGCGCTTTTCTCAAGCCATTAGGTTTTCGACGGCGTTTCCTGTTGACGAGTTCGGCTGTCGCGTACCGGCTTTCTCGACACTTTCGACCCCTTCGACAGCTCCCATGCTGCACTGTCTGAAAACTTCCTTCAATTGCCGTTACTTAGCTTCGTGTCGGTTTTGGTATGCGACTTGCCTTTGCAGAAGAGTGCAATCGCGTGACTGACGCGCCTGAATCGACAAGACGACTCTCGGGCCACATCTCCCCCCAACCGAGCAGCGTCCCGACTCAGGCGCGCCAGTGACGCGATTGAAGCGGAAGTTAAGTAACCACGATTGAGGGGAAATAAATGATGAGGCAAACATCTACGGCTTTAGTTAGTGCGGTTCTTCTGCTCCAAGCACTTGGGTGCAGCAATGGCAACGTGCGAGCTGCAGCCCCACCTCCACCACCGGTCGTCGAAGTCGCGCCCGTCATTCAAAAAGATGTGCCGGTTCAGGGCGAGTGGGTAGGAACTCTTGAAGGGTACGTCAACGCGCAGATTCAGCCTCAGGTGAGCGGTTACCTGATTCGCCAGGATTATCACGAAGGCGCATTCGTCAAAAAGGGTCAGCTCCTCTTTGAGATCGATGCCCGTCCCTTTCAGGCCGTGCTTGATCAAGCTAAAGGACAGCTCGCCCAGGCCGAGGCGCAGATGGCGAACGCCGAGCTGAACGTGAAACGCGACATTCCCGAGGCCGAAGCTCACGCCATTCCCCAAAGTCAGTTGGATACCGACACGCAGTCGCTCCGTGGGGCGAAGGCGGCAGTTGAGGCCAGCCAGGCGTCGGTCGAACAGGCCGAGCTGAATTTGGGCTACACGAGAGTCGTGTCGTTAATCGATGGAATCGCCGGCATCAACACTGTCCAAGTGGGCAACCTGGTGGGGCCGTCAACGGTCCTCACCGCGGTTTCGCAAGTAAGTCCGATCAAAGTTTATTTCCCCATCAGTGAACAGGAATACCTGCGCATGGCGGACGGCGGCCGCCCGGGGAGCGTGGACTTTCTGACGCACGCCTCGCGAATCCCGCTGCAGTTAACTTTGGCCGACGGGAGTGCCTACCCGCATCCGGGCAGAATCATTTTCGCGGACCGCCAGGTAAACACGCAGACCGGAACCATCCAGATCGTGGGCGAGTTTCCTAACTCCAGGAATCTGTTGCGCCCGGGCCAATACGCACGTATTCAGACGCCCACCGGAAACATCACGGGAGCGCTCCTGGTGCCGCAGGCGGCAGTGAATCAGCAGCAAGGAACGTATCAGGTCACTGTGGTGGGCGCCGATAATCGGGCGCAGCTCCGTACCGTAGAGGTCGGGCCGAGAGTAGGCACGCTCTGGGTGATCACGACGGGCCTGAAGCCGGGAGAACGCGTCGTGGCAGTTGGCGCAGATAAGGCGAAAGAAGGCGAAATCGTGAATCCCACGCCGTACAAAGAAACGGAGGAACGCTAATCATGGCGAACTTTTTCATTCGACGGCCCATCGTCGCGATCGTGATTGCGATCCTCACGGTCATAGTCGGCGTGGTCACAATCGTCACCTTGCCTGTAGCGCAATTCCCGCAGATCGCTCCGCCCGAGATCAGGCTGCAAGCCAACTATCCCGGTGCAGATGCGCAGACTCTCGAGCAGGCAGTTGCCACGCCCATCGAGCAGCAAGTCAGTGGCGTCGACAACATGACCTACATGTATTCGCTGAACGCCACCGCGAACCAGCAAACAACATTGCTCGTCGACTTCGATCTCAAAACTGATCCCAACACGGATCTGCTGCTCACGCAGTCGCGCCAGCAGTTGGCCAACGGTCAGTTGCCGCCCGAGGTGAACAATTACGGAATCACTCTGAAAAAGTCGACTACCGCACCGCTCATGCTGGTTGCGCTGTACTCGCCGCAAGGCAGCCATGATTCGAACTATCTGGCTAACTACGCTTACATCAACCTGAACGATCCCATCGCCCGCTCGTACGGCGTTGGCCAGACCCAAGTCTTCGGCTCAGGGCAGTATGCAATGCGGCTGTGGGTGAAGCCCGATGAAATGGCCAAGCTTGGGATCACCGTCACGGACATTGCCAACGCGCTTCAAGCCCAGAACACTGTGAATCCGGCTGGCGAGGTCGGTGGCGAGCCGGCGCAAAGCAACCAGCAATTCACTTATGCCGTGCTGGCTCAAGGCCGCCTGACATCGCCGGAACAGTTCGGCAACGTGATCGTGCGCGAAGCACCGAATGGCGGGACCGTTCGCGTTAGAGATGTCGCTCGGGTCGAGCTGGGAACGCAGGATTACAGCCTGATGAGTCGACTCAACGGTAAGCCCAGCGCTGCCATTGCCGTTTACCAGTTGCCCGGAAGCAATGCTGTTCAAACCGTCGCGGGCGTCCGCAAGCTCATGGCGCAGATGAAGCAACGCTTCCCGCAGGACATCGATTACACCGTTTCGCTCGACCAGACTCTCCCGGTCACGGAGGGCATCAAAGAGATCCTTTGGACTCTCGTGATTGCGATTGTGCTGGTCATTTTTGTGGTCTACCTGTTCTTGCAGGACTGGCGTGCCACCCTCATTCCAATGCTGGCCGTGCCTGTCTCCCTGGTGGGTACGTTTGTTATCTTCCCGCTGTTCGGCTTCTCGATCAATACGCTTTCTTTGTTCGGGTTGGTGCTCGCAATTGGACTGGTGGTTGATGACGCCATCGTGGTTGTCGAGGGGGTGCAGCACCACATCGAGGAAGGACTGAGCCCGAAGGATGCCTCCATCAAGGCGATGCAGGAACTCTCCGGCCCGGTGGTGGGTATCGCTCTGGTTTTAGCCTCAGTGTTTGTGCCGACGGCTTTCATTCCTGGCATCACTGGCAGGTTGTATCAGCAATTTGCCATCACGATCGCTATCTCTGTGATGCTGTCAGCATTCAATGCTCTTACGCTCAGCCCTGCACTTTCGGCGCTTCTCCTCAAACCCAAGAAGCAGACTCGCGGACCGCTGGGAAAATTCTTCGGCTGGTTCAACACATATTGGGAGCGCTCTACCGACAGCTTTGTCCGCTGGTCCGGTGACCTGATTCGCAAGGCGAGTGTGGTGATGGTACTGCTGGCGGTCGCCGGCGGTGCAGCTTGGTTCTTCAGTAAACATCTTCCCACCAGCTTCCTGCCGGATGAAGACCAAGGCTACCTCTATATCAACATGCAGCTTCCTAAAGCCGCTTCCATGGAGCGCACAAGCGCGGCGGCAAAACAGGTAGAGGACGTTCTCGCCAAAACGCCGGGAGTTCAGTACACCACCAGCGTCATAGGGTTCAGTCTGCTCAGCTACGTCCGAACTTCGTACAACGCGTTCTTCTGGGTCTCTCTAAAGCCCTGGGATGAGCGCCAAAGCCGGAGCGAACAATATCAAGCCATTAAGGCGCGTTTGAACCAGGCACTCAAGACGCTTCCAGATGGGACCGTCTTCAGTTTCTCACCACCCGCGATCCCGGGTGTCGGCACTTCTGGCGGCGTCACGTTTGTCCTCGAAGACCGCGCCGGCAAAGATGTCAAGTTTCTAACGGATAACCTGGACAAGTTTATGGCGGCAGCTCGCAAACGCCCTGAGCTTGCGCTGGTCAGCACCACCTTTATCCCGAGTGTGCCCGAAGAGTTTATCAATGTGGATAAGGACAAGGTTTTGAAGCAAGGCGTGAATTTGACGGATGTCTACAACACCATTCAGGCCTACATGGGCGGATTGTTCGTCAACTACTACAACGACTTCGGGCGCACCTGGCAGGTATATGTGGAAGCGGAAGCGCCTTACCGGGCGACAACCAATGATCTAGGCCAATTCTACGTCCGCAACGGACAAGGGCAGACGGTGCCGCTAACTGCGCTCGCAAAATTTGAAACCCGTTCCGGTCCCGAGTTCACGATGCGCTACAACGAGTACCGGTCCGCACAGATCAACGCTAGCGCCGCGCCGGGTTATAGCTCCGATCAGGCCTCGGCTGCGCTGGAAGATGTTTTCAAACAGACCATGCCCCGGGAGATGGGTTTCGATTACCTGGGTATGTCTTACCAGGAACAAAGAGCGCGGCAGGGAGTTCCACCGTCCGTCATCTTCGGATTCTCTCTGCTGTTCGTTTTCCTGATTCTGGCAGCTCTTTACGAAAGCTGGACAGTGCCTTTCAGCGTGCTGCTCAGCACGCCGGTTGCAGTCTTCGGCGCTCTCGCTGCGCTCTGGCTGCGTCGTTTCGTAATCGGCCTTTACCTGCCACAGTACATGGTTCAAATCGAGAACGATGTCTACGCCCAGATCGGCCTGGTGATGCTCATCGGGTTGGCTGCGAAAAACTCGATTCTGATCGTCGCATTCGCGAAGGAAGACTATGAAAAACGCGGCATGTCCCTCGTGGATGCCGCACTTTCCGCGGCGAGGCTTCGCTTCCGGCCCCTCATGATGACCGCGCTCGCCTTTATTCTCGGCTGCGTACCGCTCTGGACAGCATCCGGAGCAGGTTCGGTAGCACGCCAGATTATGGGCACGGCGGTGATTGGCGGCATGGTGGCAGAGACCTTCATCGGTAGATTCTTTGTTCCTGCGATTTTCTACGTAGTTGAGAAATTATCAGGTGCTGAGAGACGGAAAGCAATGCCACTCACGCCCGCCGAGGCGCCCAGTCAGGGGGACTGAATATGAAGAACACTGCACTCTTAGGAATTCTAGCCGTGCTGGTTCTGGAAGCCGGCTGCACGATGGGGCCGAAATACAAGCGGCCGACTGTGAATGTCCCGCAGGAATACCGTGCACCCGCTCCTGAACAGGCCGCCCAAGCCTCGTCGCTGGGCAACGAGCAATGGTGGCAGGTGTATCAGGATCCGGTTCTGGCCCAACTGATCCACACTGCCATTGCGGACAACTATGACGTGCGCATCGCCGCTGCTCGCGTACTCGAAGCCCAGGCGCAAGTCGGGATCACCCGCGCCAATCAGCTCCCCTCAGCGAGCGTAGGTGCGAACGTTTTCAGTGAGCAAAACGCCAAAGTTACGAATCTCTTTCCCGCTTACCAGGTGAATGCCGGTCAACTGAATATGTCAGTGATCTGGAATCTTGATTTCTGGGGAAAGTACCGTCGGCAAACCGAGGCGGCTCGCGCCGAGTTACTCGCGACCGAATGGGGTCAGCGTGCAGTAATTTCGTCGCTGGTCGCCAATGTAGCGACGGCTTATTTCCAGCTTCGCGCACTCGACAACGAACTCGAAATCTCGAAACGCACGCTGGCATCCCGACAACAATCCCTTAAGTTAACTCAGTTCCTTGAGAGCCATGGCGGAGCCTCGGGGCTGGACGTGAGTCAAGCCGAACAACTCGTCTATACCGCCTCTGAAACGATTCCCGATCTCGAGCGGCAAATTCAACAGCAGGAAAACGTGCTTAGCGTTCTGCTCGGTGAAAATCCCCAATCCATTCCTCGCGGACGCGCGCTTACCGAACAGCCCGTCCCCCAGAATGTTCCGGCCGGCCTTCCCTCGGAATTGCTGGAGCGCCGGCCGGACGTTCGCCAAGCGGAAGAGAACGTGGTCGCGGCCAACGCACAAATCGGTGTTGCCAAAGCCTCTTTCTTCCCTAACCTGTCGCTCACCGGACTGGGAGGGCTGGAGAGCAACGCCTTGCACCAGTTCATCACGGCGCCCTCGGAGACCTGGTACGCGGCCTTCAATGTGAGTCAGCCCGTCTTCCAGGGCGGGGCGCTCCGCTCTCAACTCAGGCTTGCACGCGCCAGCTGGCAAGAAACTGTGTTCTCTTATCAGCAAACCGTCCAAGACGCCCTTGAACAAGTTTCCAATTCGGTGGTCGCTTCTCAAAAAGACCGTGAGTTCCGGGAGCAACAGGAATTGCTCACACAAGCGGCCCAGCAGACCGACCAACTGTCCGAGGTTCTCTATAAGAACGGCGGCGCGAGTTACCTCCAGGTGCTGACCAGCGAAACAAATTACTTCTCAGCGGAACAAAATCTGGTGCAAGCCCAGCTCAACGAGCGATTGGCGCTCGTGCAGCTTTACCAGGCCCTGGGCGGTGGCTGGCAACAATAAGGGAAGGCCAAAGATGTTTTAAGACAATTCCGGTTGCGTATGACGGATCTCCTGAATCTGGACCTGCATCATGAAACGGATAGCGTCTCTTTCCATCCTCTTCGCCGCGCTTATCGAGTTCGCAATCGAGCGTGCAAGGTTCGACCTGTGGATCGTGGCCGTACTTGCTGTCGTAGCTCTACTGTGGAAAGTCGTGGAACGAGCGCTTCGCTCTCACATAGACTCGCAGAAGCGCGACAACCGTGCGTCCGTTTCCAGGTGATGGTCGCAATGTTCGTGAATGTCTGAGCACCGGATCGTCGCTCCGCTCCTGTTGGGAACGGGTTTTGATGGTCCGCGGAAAGGAAGTGTGAAAATGAAGAAGTTATTTTTTTCACTCCTGCTGTTGACTGCTGCTGTGGCGCCTGGCGCTCTAGCGGCTGCCGACGTGGGCGACAGAAATGTTCACACAGGAAGGGGTCAACTGCTCGTCACGCCGGTCGACGACCCAGCAGTCAAGCATGTGCCAACAAGTCCAGCCGAGGTGCCGAACGATCCGAAGCAAGTGGTGCAGGATTATGACTCATTAATGATTGCTCTCACGCAGAGGTTCTCTGCCACACTCGCGACGATTGCCGAAGCTGCCAAGCGCGGCGACCTAAGCAGCGAGCAGGCAAGAGAAATGAGTGCCGAGCAATATCAGGTCACGCACATGCAGTTTGAACTGCTCAGTTTGTGGCGTGGAATCGAAGAACAGGACTCGGCGAGAGTTCCTGATGTTGAAGCAAAACCAGACTCAACACAAGGAAGCGAAGTCGTAACGGTGGCGTTGCCGTTCTCATCCCTTCAACTCAATCCCTCTTTGGCGACGTATCTCAGTTTGACGTCCTCCCAGGTTGAAGCTATCCGGCAAATAATGATGCGAAAACAACATAGTCTCGAACCTTTGATGACGGAGCTCCGAACCACACGAGAGAAGCTGCTTGCAATGGGCAGTGAAGACGTGAATGAGAAGCAGGTCAAAGCTCTCGCCGATATAGAAGCAGGTCTGCTGGCAAGGCTGATCGTCGCGAACGCCCGTATGCAAGCCGACATTTACAAACTTCTCAACCCCGAGCAGCAAAAGAAGCTCAGGGACCTCGAACGAACGCAAGGCGCAGTCACATTGGATAGTAGATAAAGGAGCACCGAAGGCAGTCGCAGTTGCGGTAAGGACTGAACTCGCTTGCCCATATTATTCTTCCTTCAAACTAAAGGCGGAGGTCACTCAATCCTGGATGGTCTTCCGGACGTGGCCCGAAGGCCCAGTGGTATCAATCTCTCCTTGTCTCTTCGTATCTGAGCGGCTGGCGCGCTGAGGCCTCTCTCATTCAGCTATCTCGAAAATGATTTCCAACTCGACCGAAGTACCGAGTGGAAGGCTTGCGACGCCATACACTAGCCGGCTGGGGTTCTTGTCTTTGCCAAAGACATCTTGCAAAAGCTCTGAAGCGCCGTCGGCGACTTTAGGCTGATCGCGGACATCGCCCGAAGTGGCGACTGCGACTCCTAGCCGGACGATCCGCTTCACTTTGTCGAGCGATCCCAGATGCCGCTTCGCGACGGCAAGGCCATTCAGCGCCGCCAGGCGAGCGGCTGCGTGCCCTGCTTTCGCATCGAGTTCCGCGCCAACGCGCCCGACAAATTTCGCTTCGCGGCCTTCAGTGGGAAGCATTCCGGTGAGAAAGAGCAGGTTGCCCGTCTGCACCGCTTCCGCGTAAATGCCGAACGGCTCAGGCGGCGCTGGAAGCTTGATGCCGAGTTGTCTTAACCGCTGCTCGGCAGTGGCATGACGAGAGCCATCCCCGTCTAAAGTTTTGTCTTTTGAACTCGTAGTCATTGATCCCGCTCCAGCTTCGCCTGCGTACAATTCTGAGTAAACCGCAGATCGCATGTGGACTTGTGCGGATTTCTGCTGAGATGGTCGGAATCGTGCTAAATTCTTGCGCGCCCGAGAGAAACTCTGACGACTTAAACCTGAGTCTGGAGTCTTGTCTTGAGGGATCGACGACTGGAGTTGGATTCGCCAGCTCGCCGCCGAGTGCGCTATGGCCTGATCCGGGCGATAGAGGACAGAGCAAGTTCGGCCTTTGCGCGAATGGCATCTGTATTGGAATTTAGAAAATCGAGAAATGTGCGCAATACGACTGACGTCTCGCCTCGCGACCAGGCCACGATCAGGTCGAGATACAGATTCGGTACCAAAAGAACGAACTGGACACCATTGGACCGGAGATTACTGATGGAGGCGGGGACGATGGCTACGCCTTCCTCCGCCTCAACCAACGAGAGGATCGTCTGCATCGAATTCGGCTCGTTCTCGACCCGCGGAGAAAATCCTTGAGATCGACAAGCTCCAACGATGGTGTCGAAAACGCCCGGTGCTCCTTGCCGGTGAAAAAGTATGAATCGTTCATTGGCAAGGTCGGCAAGCCGAATCTTGTTGCTCTTTAATGTTAATTTTAACTTTCGTGATCGAGGGAGGACCGCAACCAGGGGGTCGCGCAGCAATACTATCGATTGTCGATTCTTGCTCCGCTCAAGCGAGAGGGTGCGCGTGATGGCGATATCGATTTCGCCTCGGTCACATGCCTTGTCCAGTTCGGCAGGGTACAGATCATGGAGTGCGAGTTTTACGTTCGGATACTCCAGTTTGTATCGGCGGATGAGATCAGGCAGAAAAGAGAGCGTTGCCGAACCGATAAATCCGATCGACAGCCTCCCAACTTCGCCCTGAGCAGCCCGTTTGGCGGTGAGGATGGCAGTCTCCGCCTGTTGAAGGATGCGTACGGCGTCCGCATAAAATATTTCGCCTTCTGGCGTTACACGCGCGTTGCGATGGGCTCGTGAAAAGAGTTTCAGTCCTAGTTCGTCCTCCAGATCGGACACAGCCTCGCTGATCGAGGGCTGCGCAATATGCAGCCGGCGTGATGCCTCCCGGTACCCTTTGCACTCTACCACCGCGGTGAAATAGCGCAGATGTCGTAGTTCCACTTGATAGGCCCTCCCTATCAATGTGATTGGAACATACGATGCATCGTAATGTCACTCGCCGAACTCTATCCGTGTGAAGCGATTTGGTCTCTAGCACACTGACCAAGGAACACATTTACCGGCAGCTGTCCGAAAAAGAGAGATTTAGTAGCATGGAGTAACACAATGAAAGTTGAACGCTTTTCCCCCGACCCTGAGACAGAGCCGCGTCATTGGGTGAGGCATGATCAGGCTTTCGCGATGATGTTGCGGCCCGGTTCAATTGAGTGGGGCTCGAAGCGTTGTGCGCTGGAAAAGTTCGACTACGCAGCGGGCGACTTAGCGCTGTGCGATCGTCATGTGGGCGAGTGGGTTGGACTCATGAACGCATCGCATCTGCAACTCGGTATTTCCGATGCGGCGCTGATGGCCAGCTCTGACGGAGCTTACGGCGAGGTAGAACTGCGCGCTTCCCGCAAGTTTGCGGACCCGCGCCTGAGTGCGATGGTTGCCGCCGTTCATGCGGAGATGGTTGCCGGCTTTCCCAGCGGTCGGCTGTTTCTGGATTCTATCGAACAGGCGATGGCCGTAACTCTGGTCAATGGTCAGGCAGTGAGACACCGTCCTGTACAGTTATCCCGAGGCGGACTCGGCTCAGTGCGCTTGCGAACGATTAAAGAGCTCGTCCACGCGAAGATGGAAAACGACTTGAGTCTCGACGAGATGGCGCAATCGGTAGGATTGAGTACAGCTCATTTCGCGCGGATGTTTCGCCAGTCAACGGGCGAGACCCCGCATCAATTTGTTCTGCGCCAAAGGCTTGAGCGTGGTAAAGCGATGTTGCGTGCTCCCCATGCGCGAGTATTGGACGTGGCCCTTGCCTGTGGCTTCAAGACTCAGCAGCACTTTGCACAGGTCTTTCGTGAGCTCTCGGGAGTCAGCCCCACGCAGTATCGCCAGGATTTTCTCGGCTCCGAAACGACTTGCGCATGTGAAACCTGCTCTGAAGATGCTCCACTCCTGGTGATTAGCGGTTAGCAGCCAAAACTTAACTCTTACGGGTTGCCGTTCACTACCCTGCTAAAGTGCCGGTTAAAGTCCATCTCTGTCCGGACCTTAGTCATTGCTCCTTGCACCCGCCTCCGCACTGTGTGCTCCATCAACAGACTGACTCGTAGCTCATTCGAATTCTTGTGGTCGTTTCCTGAAGACCAACCCAGACTTGGTGTAAGTCGTTGGTGTTCTCCCTCTGGAGCATTTATTTAGCAAGAATCCGACCATCCCAGCAGAAATCCGCACGCGCCCGTTTCGAAAGTGCAGTTTACTCACAATTGTGGGCAGAGGTCGTCAATCGGTCAGAACTCATTCAACAAAGGAGGAAAAGTCAAATGGAAGCAATTGGATTGTTAGTCACGCTCGAAGCACGCGCAGGTAGAGAGGCTGATGCCGAGGCATTTCTAAAGTCAGCTCAGCCACTGGCGCTGGATGAAAAAGGGACCCTGAAATGGTACGCGTTCAGGCTCGGACCGCGGAAGTTCGGCATCTTCGACACCTTTGCCAATGAAGCGGGCCGCAATGCCCACTTGACTGGCGAGATCGCGAAGGCATTAGGAGCACGGGCCAGCGAATTGTTTGCGGTTTCTCCGCAGGTGGAAAAAGTGGAGATCCTTGCAAGCACCCCCTTGAAAGGCTGAGTCCGAGGTTCCAGAAAGAAACAGCAGTTAGGGAGAAAAAACGATGATTAAGGAGAAAAAAATGAAAATCTCACAAAACTACCAAGCCGATTCCGCGCCCCAGGAGTCCAAGTCAGGGCTCCGAGGGCTGATGCAACGTCTTAGCTTAACCCTTCTCGCCTGTACGATCGCCATCGGTGTGGCCGCGGCGCAGCAAGCGGCACCTCCGATTGAAGGAGTCATCGGAAAGCTCCAGTCATTCGATGGTAAGTCGCTTGATGTTATGACACCTGCAGGCGCGGTCCACGTGGCTGTCAAGGAGCCCCTCACAACGTACAAGCAGATACCCTCCGATTTGAGTCATATCACCTCGTCGTCATATGTTGGCGCCGCGTCGACCGAGCAAGCCGAAGGAAAGCAGGTCGCGAAGCAGGTCTTCATATTTCCCCCGGAGTTGAGTGGGGCTGTGGAAGGCAGCGTCCTGACTGACCCGCCGGGTGCAACTACTCACAACAGAATGACCAATGGCTCCGTCTCTCGACCCACCTCGCACTCACGGATGACGAACGGAACAGTCCAGAAGAGCACCGGTACCACGCTCGTGCTTAATTACCAGGGCGGCTCCCAAACGATCTCCGTACCGCCCAATGTCCCGGTCACAGAAGTCGCACCTCAAAAAGTCACTTTTAGCCCGGGCGACGTCGTCTATGCAGCGACAGAGAAGCTTCCAGACGGAACGCTGGCGACAGACAAGATATTCCAGTTCATTCCAGCGGCGTCGAGCGACGGCAAGCAGTAAGAGTCCTGAACAAATGAACCATTCAACACCTCCTGATTGTGGGACGAACACTACGAGCACGTTGCCGGAACAGTCGGGCGTGCTCGTCGTCAGAAAACACCATTTCTTGGTGCGCTGGAGTCACTGGCTGAATGTACCGATCCTGCTTGGCCTCATTCTGAGCGGCGGTTCTATTTACTGGGCTTCGCCGATCTATCAACACAAGCCCGATCCGAACACTGGAAACACCGATGTGGCGGCGGATATTGGAGTCTGGGTATGCGCCCACGTGCCTGGACTACATCACTACAGCAGTCCGCCCGACTGGATCTACAACCACATGAGCCTTGGGCCGGGCATGTTGGGATTAGCCCTGCGCCTCCATTGGTTTTGCGCGTACCTGTTCATGCTGAATGGCGTTCTGTACGTTGCAGGGCTGCTCAGAGGAGGAGGCTGGCGTTCCTTGCTGCCTCGCCGGACCGATCTGTTCGACGCGCTCAGGATGTTTCGATACTACGTTGGTTTTCCCTTGGCAAAACTGGCGCGCCGCCGATGGCCGCATCCCCGCTTCAACACAAAGTACAACGCACTCCAGCGCGCTGCATATTTCTCCATTCCAGTTGCCGGGTTCCTTTCGGTGTCTACGGGATGGGCGATTCACAAGCCCATGCAACTCCATTGGCTGGCAGCGCTCTTTGGAGGGTACAACGCAGCACGCGTCGGGCATTTTTGGCTGATGTGGATCTACGTCCAATTCGTAGTACCGCATGTCTTTCTGGTTTTCGCCGACGGGTGGGATACGCTCCGCAGCATGATCGTAGGTTGGTCAACAAGATTGGGGCGGTCGGAGGTCGTTGCGCATGAAGGATAGGGACAATGGCGACGACTCATTACAAGCGAAAGAAAATCGTTTGACGGATAAAGAGCCGAAACAGGAGATAGCAAAGTCACCGGCGGGAGGTCCTGAAGATGCGAGTCATTCGTTACCAAGCGCCACTGAGGCTGAGAAGCCTAAGGCTATTGCGACCGTCGAGAATAAGAAGCCCGAGGCCGTTGAGGCGACGAAACAACAATCGGATGCAGATGGATTGCCCTCACCATCAGCGGGCCACGAACCGCGAGCAGACGAGCCGACTTCTTCTGTTGCTGTGAAATCTATCTCCGCGAAAAAGCCGCAAAGCTTCTTTGCCGAGCAAACTCCTCTGGCGATTAAGATGGCTCCCCGCATCCTGCGTTATCGGAGCCGGCGCGATTTTCTGTTGTTCGGGGCGGGCGCGCTGGCAGTCATCACGGGCGGCGGATTTCTGCTGCCGCAAGATACGCTAAGCCGCATCGGCGTGAGTCGAAACATCGACTCTCCAGCGAAGGAGTGGTTTCTAAACAGAGCACTGCGTGTCGATGACGACGTTGCCGAGGCACTTTACTCTGAAACTCGCGGGGTACCCACTTACACCAAGTCGCAGATTACCCCGCTCAGGAACAATTACAACGGAGCCACTCCCGATGCCGGCTATATTTCGGGATGGAAATTGACTCTGGATGGGCTCACTTCTGGCCTGAGCATCTCTCTCGATATCCAGAATCTCCTGACTCGCTTCTCAGTGCATGAACAGATTACGAGGCTGGTTTGTGTTGAAGGCTGGAGTGCGATCGCGTGGTGGGCTGGTCTGAGATTCGATGATCTGCTTCGCGCTTACCCGCCGATGTCGCAAGCGAAATGGGCGCTGGTGGAGTCCTCGGTCAATCTCGACGGCTCAGGAAATCCTGATCCGTATTTCATGTCGCTCGACCTGGCGACGGCCCGCCATCCCCAGACGCTGCTCGCCACACACTTCAACGGTCAGCCCCTCACCGTGGATCATGGAGCACCGCTCCGTCTGTTGGTGCCCATGAAACTTGGTTTGAAGAACGTGAAGGCCATTACCAGGATTACGTATGTCGCGGAAGAGCCAAGAGACTATTGGGCTGAACGTGGATATTCCAGCTACGACGGAATTTAGGTATGTGATGTCGGCGCCGCAGCATTGATTTTAAAAGGAGGAATTATGGCAAGCAAAGGAACAGTTATCGTAACGGGCGGCTCACAAGGTATTGGAGCTGCTGTCGTTCAGGCATTCTTGGACCGCGGATATTCCGTGGTCGCAACTTCACGAAAGATTACCCAGGCTGGTCTAAGTCCATCTCCAAATCTTTCGCTCGTCGACGGAGACATCAGCCAAGTTGCTACCGCACAGAAGGTGGCAGAGACTGCAGTTCAGAAGTTTGGCTCAATCGATGCCGTCGTCAATAATGCCGGCATCTTCATGGCGAAGCCCTTCCCCGAATACACCATTGAAGATTTTCGTGCTCTAGTTTCGACGAATCTTGAAGGCTACCTTCACATCACCCAGTTCGCGGTCAAGCAGATGCTTGCTCAGAAATCGGGTGGAAGTGTCGTGGCTATCACGTCGTCCATGGTTGAAAACCCCATCGGTGGTTTGGCGGTGTCCATTCCGATGATCACGAAGGGCGGTCTCGAGGCCGTTACGCGTAGCCTGGCTTCGGAGTATCCGAAGCAGCACATCCGCTTCAATGCGGTCGCGCCCGGAGTCGTCGACACTCCTCTTCACAAAAACAATCCGAAGGATTTCCTGAAAACCCTGTCGCCGATGGGCACGATCTCCACTGCGGCGGACATTGCAAGCGCGGTGGTCTATCTCACCGAATCACGCCAGATCACTGGGGAGGTGCTGCACGTGGACGGCGGTTCGCACAACGGCAAATGGTAAGCCCTTAGGGCCTGCCGGCCACGCTTCAAGTAACGTTCGAAGTCAATCACTAAGAAAACGGGGAGTTCACATGTTCAGGTATGTCGCCACCATCCTTTTCGGGACCTTGCTGTCAGCGCCCCTCGTGGCTTCCGGTCGCCAACAAGCTTTGACACAAGAACGATGAAGTAGAGGAGGTACGGAACCCAGAGCTCGCAATGATGTGACGACGAGTTGATAGAGGAGCAATAACAAATGAGCAAGACGAAGACACCTATCACACGCCGAGAGATTCTGATCGGCGGTGCCGCTGCGGTGGCAGTCGCGGGGTTTCCCCTGTCGGCCGCTATCGGTCAACCCAATCCTGCAGGCGCTCCTGCGCCGCAAAAACAATTTCGAGGAGAAACTCACATGAACAGGATCACAACGAAGGATGGTGCTTCAATTTTCTACAAAGATTGGGGCACGGGACCGACGATCGTTTTTTCGCACGGATGGCCGCTGAGCGCTGACGCGTGGGATGCGCAGATGTTTTTCTTCGGCCAGAATGGCTACCGTGTAGTTGCACACGACAGGCGTGGGCACGGCCGTTCTGAACAGACCTGGACCGGCAACGACTACGACACCTTCGCAGACGATTTTGCGTCGCTGCTGGAAAAGCTCGATCTGAAAGATGTCACGCTGGTAGGCCATTCCATGGGCGGCGGTGAGGTCGCTCGCTATATCGGTCGTCATGGCAATAAGCGCGTCAAGAAAGCTGTGATTATCGGAGGAATTCCACCAGTCATGTTGAAGAGCGATACGAACCCGGGCGGCGTGCCCGTGTCAGTGTTCGATGGGCTCCGTGCGGGGCTGGTTGCAGATCGTTCGCAGTTTTACAAGGATGTATCTATGCCCTTCTATGGCTACAACAAGCCGGATGCCAAGCCCTCGCAGGGTGTTCGCGATAATTTCTGGATCCAGGGAATGCAGTCTTCGGTCGTCGCCTCGTACGAGTGCATCAAGGCCTTTTCGGAGACGGACTTCACGGAAGATCTGAAGAAGGTCGAGGTGCCTACACTGATCATTCATGGAGACGCGGATCAGATCGTGCCGATCTCCGACTCGGCGGAGCTCTCTTCCAAGATTGTGAAGAATGCGACCTTGAAGGTGATCCCCGGCGCGCCCCATGGCCTGTGTACGACACACGCGGATCAGATCAACCCCTTGTTGCTCGACTTTCTCAAGGCATAGTCACGTGCTGCGCACGATGCTGGACCGGCGAGTTATGTGCCGTGCTGGTTCCTGCGCAGCACAGACGTATGGAGATCCTTGCAAGCACCTCCTCAAGAGGCTGCGTGCGAGGTTCGAGTAACCCCGCGAGCCGCATAGCCTCGTGGGACGAAATGACAAGGAAAAGGAGTTTCACATGAAAGTCGATATGAAGTTCGAAGTCGCTATTGTTCCCGTTTCGACGTGGATCGCGCAAAGGCGTTTTACACAAAGCTCGGGTGGCGAGTCGATGACGATATCGTCAACGGCAAAGATTTTCGCGCCGTTCAGCTTACGCCGCCGAACTCGGCGGCCTCGGTCACGTTTGGCAAAGGAGTTACGGACGCCAAGCCCGGCTCGTTCCGTGGCGGGCTGATCGTCTCCGATATCGTGGCGGCTCACAAGCAAATCGTGGCCAGCGGTATCGAGGCGACCAAGGTCTTCCACGGCTCGCCGTTCTCCCCGGAGGCGCGCATTAGCGGTCCTGATCCTGAGCGCAAAAGCTACGGTTCCTACGTTGCCTTCCAGGACCCCGATGGCAACGCTTGGATCGTCCAGGAGGTGACGCGGCGGGCGCCGGGCCGCGAACTGTCGAAGTAAACGGCGGTAGGAAACAACTTTCGCTCCGCGAAATACCGCAACGTTCTTATGTGCAAAAGACCACGCTCCCTAAAGCATGGGGATGTTCAGCAGCGCCATATTTAAACAGGATCAGCATTGAGCGAAGTCCTGCTCAACCGACATATTTTAAGCTTTGCATATTGCTCGTCCGAGAGTTCCAGCCACCATCGCCATCGGCATCACCACACCATGCCGGTGCCGATGATCACGGCCGCCTCCGCCGCTGGTGCCGGTGGCGATGGCACATGGGATCGAAGTCAACGATTCTACGACGTCCGCGACCAGGAGATTGCGAAAGACCGTTACTCGAAGTCGTCGCCACAGATATGGGGGGAGCAGTCGTCGTCATTTCTGTGCGCTGGCCCTCTTGTTCCAGCCGTGGAAACGCGAGAGGTCACCCGCGTTCCAAGCTTCGCGGAGTCCAGGACTGCTCAGATCCCAATCTGGGCGGATTTCACTGGTCACGGCGCGCAGATCGTGCCAAAGATCGATGACCGATGGACGCCCCCAGAACCAGTAGCCGTTATAGATGCTGTAGATCACGAGACCCGGCTTAAGCACGAGCGTATGCGGGATCATCGGATTATGCTCAGGGTCGGTGTACTCCTGGATGTCGAGATCCTTCTGAATAATTCGCTCGGGATCCGAAAAGAAGGGCCACTGGGCTCCGACTGACGCGCGGAATTCCTGCAGCGTATGGTGATCGTCGGTGGCGATCGTGGCGACCTGAGTGTACGCCACCGCGATTCTCGGGTAGAAGGCCGCGAGTTCCAAATGCTGCTGGTGCTCCTTAGGGCAATAGTGGCCGCGCGCAAGCGTGAGGATTAGCGGATCCTCGCCCTGTAGCTCGCTGAGCTTTCGCAGCTCGCCCGCGTGATCGGGCAATTCGTAATTGGGGAAAATGCCTCCGGGCACAATATCAGAACGCATGATTGGACTCCTCTCGCCGAGATCGGCTTGCGCATCACCATCGACATCGAGCACGCACACCATTCGCCATCCATCAACTGGAGATTTCCAGACTGACGTTCGGACCGTCTTGCCGTTCCATGTCACGTCCCGTGGAAGTCCCACATTTACTGAAAGCACTCGGGGCATGCGTACCTCGTCGCAGTCCAGCGTCCGGTTGGGATCCTTTTTATTCTTACTTTATTTCTTACCAACGACGAGCCGGAGCGGCACCATCCACATGGAGTATCTCTCCGCTCACATGGGCCGCCTGTGCCAGGTAAAGCACCGCATCGACGATATCCTTGACCGTGGCCTTTTTCATAGCCGGCTGAAAAGTCGAGTCGCTGGGATCATTCTGGTGCATCGGCGTATCCACTTCGCCGGGGGCTACGGCATTAAAGCGAATGCCGTCTTTTGCATACTCAATTGCCAGATTCTGTGTTGCTGCATTCAGGCCACCCTTCGTAATCATCGAAATCGAGCCATTTACGCCCGCAATTGGCCGATCGGCAAGCGCCGCAGTGATGCTCACAACGCATCCCGATTTTTGTTTCAGCATCTCTTTCACGGTGCGCTGAGTGATGTAGAAGAATCCAAGCAGATTAGTGGAGACAAGAGCATCGACGTCCTCGGTAGTGAAGTCAGTGAAAGGCTTTTTTAGGAAGATGCCAGCGTTATTTACGAGAAGGTCGACGGATCTGAAGTTGTTGATCGCTGCCTCGACAGCATCGGCAGCCGTTTGCTGGTTGCTAATATCGCCATCAAGCAGAACCAGGCTATCCGAGCTTGTCAGCTTTCGATTGGCTTCACGAGAGGTCGCGACGACGTTATAACCTTCACCCAGAAACCCTTCGACCAACCCCGCGCCGATCCCCCCCGATGCTCCGGTTATGATTGCTGTTTTCTTGCCAGACATTAACAACCTTTCGGTTTAAAGGTTCGAATCCAATGCACTGCTGAGCACCGTCCCTCTCAATGCGCTTCACCCTGCTCGCCGCGCCACAGAGCCCTGGCGTGAAGAACCGACGAATCCTTGGACCAGCGCGGCGATTTCGTCTGCGGCGGTGTCCAAGGCGAAGTGGCCGCCATCGACGATGTGGACTTCGGCTTTGGGGACATCGTGGCGATAGGACTCTGGCTCGGAGGGGTCGAACGAAGACTCATACTTACCCCAGATCACCAGCAGGCGCGGCTGCTTCTCGCGCATCCATGCTTGCCATTTCGGGTAGGAATCGACGTTAGTGCGGTAGTCGTAGAAGAGGTCGCTTTGAATTTCAGCCTGGCCGGGCTGATTTATGAAATAAAATTCGTCGGTCCAGAGATCGGGGTCGTGGCGTTCCACGTTGGGATCGTTCCCCGCGTGGCGAGCCTTCGTGGTTGCGAGCGATAGGAGATTTGTGCGCAGCGCGCTTTCGTTGGCAGCACGATCGTTCCAAAAGGCGCGCCGCGTTTTCCAGTTCTCTCCGAGACCGGTGTTGTGTGCTACCGCGTCCTGGACGATGAGAGCTTCGACTCGGTCGGTGTGAGCCAAGATCATCCGAAAGCCGACGGGGCCACCGTAATCCTGCATGTAGAGGGTGAAGTGGGAGAGACCGAGCACTTCAGTGAAGTGATTCATGATTTCCGCGATGTGATCGAAGGTGTAGGCAAATTTCTTCGGGTCCGGCCAATCGCTGTGACCGAAGCCCGGGTAATCGGGCGCGACAAGGTGATAGCGATCGGAAAGACGGGTGAAGAGAGGCTCGAACATTCGCGAGGAAGACGGCAAACCGTGCAGCAGGAGGATCGTCGGGGCGTCTTTCGGACCAGCCTCCCGATAGAAAATTGACAGCCCATCGATCTGTGCGGTGCGATAAAAAGTCGGATACTTCATGGTTTGTTCCTCTCGTAGCGTCTGGACTTGGGGTTCCTGGACTTGGGCGAACAATTGAAATGACGCGAGCACCATAGAAACCATCAGCTTCACGCACGAGAGCCGCATGGATGAATCCAAACGGCAAGAGGTGCAAATGTGCATTTGCTTCGCTCCGTTCGTGTTTAGGCCCGCCACCAGTTCTGTAGATAGGGCCTTTTGCGGCGCTTCACGTAAGGGTCTCATTTGTTTCTGCTCTAGTTTTCAACATCAAGGTGCATAACGAGTAAAGACGAGGTCGGTCGCTTTGGTCTTCTCGTGGCAGGGGAAGCAGCTTTTCATAAACGTCGGGTCACCAGGTTTGCCATCCGCGAAGTGACCGAACCCCCAGCCGCCCGTCGCGGCGTACTTGGTTGAGTCCTTAACCATAAACTGAATGTTCGTGGGGGCGCCGGGAACGAAAGATTGAGCCTGGCCAAAGACTTTGTTGTTTTCCTCCGATGGGACGTAACGGTAATGCAAAGCAGCAATGATCGTGCCCTCCGGGAACGGAAGCTTCCCTGCCCGGAATGCCTTAATTGCTACATCGTTGCCCAAGACCGCACCTAAACTGTTTAGGTTGCCTGCTTCATGGGCCGAGGAAATCCACTGCCAGTCGCGGTACCTGTTAGGGATGTCGTTAACATAGGGGGCGGATTGCCCGTCCGCGTGGCCGGGGGCGGGGCCAATGAGCGCGATAGGGCCGGCCGTTGCAACTGCAACCAAGAAGAATGTGAAGCGTCTCATAACGGTTCCTCCATTCAATATGCTTCGGTAAACGAAATCAGTATTTCCTTTTAAGCCGATGTCGATGCCTCTTCATGCCAGTAGGATCTCCTTCTTAGTGGTTTGGCCGCGGCCGGGTGCAGTCGTCGTCGGCCATCAGGCATCACACCAGAAGCGCGGATGCGAAACAATTGGACGATAGTATTGGCGAAATCTTTGTATCAGTCGGTTTCGCAAGCGCCCGATGACCCCGGGCTAGAGTCTCCCGATCTGCCAATCGAGCGGAGGCTGCTATTGTGACCGCTCGCCACTCTTTCCTCGTGGCTGTGTGCGGGCTATCCATTAGTTCTGACTGGTCGAGCCAGTCCTCTGTCGAAAGCCTAGCCCGCTCTGGACCGAACAATTCCGTCGCCGCACGGATGAACGCCGATAACTCGCGCTCCGCCATGTTGATCTGGTCTTCGCAAGTCGAATTGCTAAACGATTCTTCCTTGTCCATGGGACGTTCCCGTAATTAGGGTGCGTATCGGGTGAAGACGAAGTCGCGAGCTTTGACAGGCTCGTGGCAGGGAAAGCAGGTTTTGAGCAGCGCCGCGTCGGCAGGTTTGCCGTCTTTGAATTGAGCAAACCCCCAGCCTCCGGTCGTAGCATATTTTTTCGAGTCCTTGACCATGAACTGAACGTTCGTAGCGGCTCCGGGCACGAACGATTGGGCGTGGCCAAAGACTTTGTTGTTTTCCTCAGACGGAAGGTAGCTCCAGGCGAGGCGTGCGATGATTGTGCCGTCCGGGAACGGCAGCTTCCCCTCCCGGTATGCCTTGATCGCTACATCATTGCCGAGAAGGGCGCGAAGATCATTCAGATTGCCTTCTTCATGGGCCACAGAGATCAGCTTCCAGTCGCGGTATCCGGGAGGAATTGTGATTCCGAAAACCGGATCAGCCTCTCCATCGGAGTGCCCAGAGGCGTGAGCCATATACACAACCACGCCAGTTAGCGCTACACCTACAACCAGGAGGTAAGCAAATCCTTTCATACGATGTGCTCCGTTCCGAGATGCTCATTTGTCACGTGGGTCTATAGCGACCCTAGTATTTTGATGTTCGTTCTCCTACTCCTGATTGTGACGGTTCCGATTGAATTCGGTCGACGCGACTCATCACAACAGAACCTTGGGAGATGAACAATTGGACGATAGTATCGTCGATACCTTCGTATCGCCTCTACGCCGCCCCCAGGGGCGATCGAAGGCGACTCACCGGTTCCTTCACGACGAGACTGTGTCGATGTTGATCCTTCATGGCCCCAGTCTCCCTTTCGGTTTAGAATGCCTTGGTCGTGTAAGCTCGCAAAACATGACCTCTGAAAGACAACCTGCTCAGACCGACCGTGAACGCGAGGAATCCGCCCTCCGCTACAGCGAACAGAACTATCGCCTCGTGGTCGCGACGGCCCCTGATGCCGTGATCAGCATTGACGAGCGCGGCGCAATTTTGTTTGCTAACCCCGCCACTGCGAGAATCTTTGGTTATGATCCGAGGGAGTTGATCGGGAAGCCGTTGACCATCCTAATGCCGGAATTCCTGCGAAAATTGCACGAGAAAGGATTCAGCCGCTATTTGACTACCGGCCAGCGGCACATCAATTGGCAGGGCACTGAGCTGACCGCGCTGCGCAAGAATGGCCAGGAATTCCCCGTGGAGATCTCGTTTGGAGAACTATCTAGAGATGGGCATAAGGTATTTACCGGCTTTATCCGCGATATCAGCGAAAGAAAGCAGGCGGAGGAAATGCGAACAGCGCACGCACGACAGATCGCTGTCCGCGCTGACGTGAGCATAGCCTTCGGTAAGGAAGAAGGTTTGAAAACAATCTTGGGTGAGTGCAGCGAAGCCATTGTGCGCCATCTTGATGCAGCATTCGCGAGGATTTGGACCCGGAGTGACGATGGAACAATGTTGGAGCTGCAGGCCAGCGCAGGCATGTATACACATCTTGACGGACCCCACAGCCACATTCCAATGGGACAATTCAAAATTGGGATGATTGCACAAGAACGAAAACCGCATCTGACCAATGATGTCCTCAGTGATCCTCGAATCAGTAACAGAGCATGGGCAGAGAAAGAGGGGATGGCTAGCTTTGCTGGCTACCCGCTAAGCGTCGGAGAGCGCACCATAGGCGTGCTGGCCATGTTCTCGCGAAAACAGCTCACGCCAGACACAACAGAGACACTGGCGTCCGGTGCGGACTTGATCGCCCAGGGAATTGAACGAAAGCGTGCTCAAGAAGCATTGCAGATGACGCAAGCGGAGCTGGCACGGGTTTCCCGACTGACAACCATGGGCGAACTGGCGGCGTCTATCGCCCACGAAGTCAATCAACCGCTTACCGCCGTAACCAATAACAGCAACGCGTGCCTGAGACTGCTCGCCGCCGGTAACCTCCAACCTGAGGTTCTGCGTCGGGTTCTCGAGGAAATCGTTGCTGATGCCACTCGAGCCAGCGCCGTTGTTAGTCGAATCCGCGGATTCATAAAGAAGGCTCCCGCCGAAAAGAACAAGCTGAATATGAACGAGGTGATTCAAGAAGTACTGACTTTAGCTGACCGTGAGCTTTATGAGAATCGAGTCCGGCTCGATCGGCAATTGACGGGGACTCTTCCCTTGGTGTTGGCTGATCGGGTTCAGATGCAGCAGGTTCTGCTGAATTTGATCATGAATGGCATTGAAGCAATGGCTGAGGTGACAAATCGGCCGCGTTCACTCTGCATGCAGTCCAGGATCGACGAATCAGGCGACATACTGGTTGCGGTACGCGACTCGGGCACTGGCCTGGAATCGGGAGCAGATCGCGTCTTCACCCCCTTCTTTACGACCAAAGCGAACGGTATGGGAATGGGCTTATCCATCAGCCGCTCCCTTGTTGAAAGTCACGGAGGTCGACTCTGGGCTGCGCCCAACGTTCCGCATGGTGCTGTTTTTTACTTCACTCTGCCGGAATCCGGCGGGAGTCCCTCATGACCGGTGCTCCGGTTGTTTTTGTGGTCGATGATGATCCGTCGGTACGTTCGTCGCTCAAGTTCCTCTTAAGCACCGTGGGGCTGCAGGTTGAGAGCTTTGACTCGGCCGATAGCTTCCTGCTTAAGAAACCTGCGGATGCGCCCGGTTGCCTGGTGCTGGACGTCAGACTACCGGGATTGAGTGGACTCGATTTTCAGCGCGAGCTTGCAGCGAGAAAGATTCGGATTCCGATCGTTTTTCTGACTGGCCATGGTGATATTCCAATGAGTGTTCGCGCCATGAAGGCCGGGGCGGTCGAATTCCTCACCAAGCCATTTCGTGACCAGGATCTGCTGGACGCCGTTCGCATCGCACTGGAGCGAGATCGTGGGAGGCGTGAACAGGAGAAAGAAGTGACAGACCTCCAAGTGCGCTTCGACTCGTTAACCGCTCGCGAGCAGCAGGTAATCGCCATGCTTGTCTCGGGCATGCTCAATAAGCAGATTGCAGCTCAACTCGGAACCGCGGAAAGTACAGTGAAAGTCCAGCGCAGCCGCGCAATGGAAAAAATGCAAGCGGAATCCCTGGTCGACCTTGTACGAATGGTCGAAAAGCTCCAAAACCCCTCCGAAAAAGCCTCGTAAGCGAAAGCTTACCCGCATCATCCTTTTTAGTACCCACATCTACCAACGCCCAATAGATTTCTTCTTCTGTTGCGAATACCTTGACCGTAATGGGGAGTTCAAGGTGATAGAGAATTTGATCTCGATAGTTGACGACGATGAGTCGGTTCGCAGAACCACCACACTGCTCATCGAGTCGTTTGGCTTTCGAGCTGCAGCCTTTGAATCTGCGGAAGCCTTCCTGTCGTCCGGCCAACTGCACGATACCTCGTGTCTCGTCGTTGACGTGCAGATGCCCGGTATGAATGGACTAGAGCTCCAAGGCTACCTGGCTGCCGCAGGCCACAGCATTCCTATCATCTTCATGACCGCTTACGACAGCAAAGACTCCCGTGAGCGAGCGATGCAAGCGGGAGCAACTGGCTTCCTGGGCAAGCCTTTTAGCGACCAGCACCTTCTACAAACCATTCGTTCGGCCTTGCGTCTCTCTTGCCGGGACAATTGCTAGGGAACATTGAGGAGTGACATATGAGTCTGACGCATGCAGTTTGCCATGAATTGGGGGCACCACCCATGCCAAAGGTTACACCAATCGTCTTCGTTGTCGACGATGACATCTCGGTGTACGAGTCTCTGGAATTGTTGATCCGCTGTGAAGGATGGCAGCCCGAGACTTTCGCGTCAGCGGAAGAGTTCCTCGAGTGCCCTCGAACCGGCATGCCGAGCTGCCTGGTGTTAGATGTTTCACTTCCGGGCCTCACCGGTCTCGAGCTACAGAAGCGCATCGCTGTCGAACGGACCGACATTCCAATCATCTTCGTAAGCGGATACGCCGATGTGCCCACGACGGTCCAGGCGATGAAGGCGGGAGCCGTCGAATTCTTGATCAAACCATTCAGTGATGACGTGCTGTTGAGCGCCATCCGGGCCGCCCTCGAACGCAGCCGAGTTGCTTTGAGTCGGGAGGCGGAGATGCGCGTACTCCGGAACCGTTACGCGTCTCTTTCCGGTCGCGAACGGCAGGTTATGGCGCTGGTGGTCTCCGGCTTGTTGAATAAACAGATTGGCGGGGAACTCGGCATCAGCGAGATCACAGTGAAGGCGCACCGGGGCAAGGTGATGCACAAGATGCAGGCCGATTCTCTTGCCGACCTGGTGAGAATGGCCACGAAGCTCCGGCCCGCAGCAGTAATGATGGCCGCGGCCTAATTGCTGTACGTATCGACCACGACAAAGTACGAATTACTGATATGGAAACAGACTCGGGCGCACTTTATTCCACGGGGCCCAATACAAAGGTATCGCCGATACCATCGTCCAATTGATTCGCCGCAGCACCTCGGGTGTAATTCCCCATCGCAGCCGATTCGGTCGGACGAGCGCGCTGCCTGACGATCACCGCATAACTAATGCAGGTCGGGTAGACACTCCGCTCGCCCTCTGCTAAATATTTGGAGAAAGGATGGTAGAGACATGCCGGAAACAACTTGGAAACCTCACGAGAAACATGGACGTCTGACGACGCAGGGCGACTTGCCCGACAGCGTCTACGCATTTCCGAAGCAGCGTAAAGAACCCCTGACCGACGCACAACATGTCCGTAATGCGGTCGCGCGTTTTGATCAAGTCATCGACGTCTCCGATGCAGATCGCGCTTTGGCGTTCGCCAACATCGAGAAAGCTGCAAGCTACTACGACGTGAACCTCGCGGAAACGTCGTGGCACGAACTGGGCATTCATCCTCAAAAGAAAACGGTGACCCGGTAGGTCTTTTCGCACTAAATTACTTTGAGTCCTAGCTTCGCTCATCTAAGTTTTGTTTGTGAAGCTTTAGTGCACAGCCGAGGAGATCAAATATGAAAGCAGTCGTTGTCCATGAATATGGCGGTCCCGAAGTGCTGAAATTTGAAGACTATCCTGATCCAGTACCCGGCCCGGGCGAGGTGCTGGTGCGGGTCGCTGCTGCGAGCGTGAATCCGATCGACTACAAGCGACGTGCCGGATTAACGAAGGATTTCTACCCCATGAAGTTCCCCGGGCTGATAGGCGTCGATATGGCGGGAACTGTCGTCAAGACTGGGCCAGGAGTGGAGGGCTTTTCTGTCGGCGACCATGTGTTCGCGATGGCGGACAATACTTACGCCGAACTTTGTGTCGTGAAGGCAGCAGTCTTGGCGAAGGTCCCGAAGGGTCTCGACTTAATCCAGGCGGCGGCGTTGCCGCTGGTGACGACGACCGGCAACCAGCTGCTTTCCGCTACGGAAATCAAAGCCGGCCAGACGGTTTTGGTCGTAGGTGCCATAGGAAATGTCGGGCGTTCGGCGGTATTCACTGCGAAGCAACGGGGAGCGACCGTGATTGCGGGGGTTTTGAAGAGGCAGACGGATGAGGCGAAGACTGTCGGCGCGGATAAGACGGTCGCAACCGACGACGACACCGCGATTGCAAGTCTTGCGCCCCTCGATGCGGTGGCAGATACGGTCGGCGGCAAAACGGCCGAGAAGCTGATCGCCAAGGTTAAGCCGGGAGGAGTCTATGCATCGGTTGTAGAGGTGCCGCAGAATGCCGCGAAATACCCGTCCGTAAAAGTGGTGCACGTATTCTCGAAATTCGACAGGAAAACGCTCGAGTTCATGGCCGAAGCCGTGCGCGATGGCAAGCTGGTTATCCCAATTAGCCAGAAACTGGCACTCAGTGACGCGGCCAAGGCCCAAGCAGCGGCGGAAAAGGGCGGTATCGGGAAGATCTTGCTGGTGGCTTGACATTTGCGAGCAGCCTTCTTCGTGAGCCACGGAGATCGATCTCTCAGTCGCCGAAGATCGGGGCCCCCTCCATCATCGCGTCAAGATGCAGAAGAGGTAGATGCAGGACGACTTTTCCTAAGGTTGGTACCCGTCCGCCATCCACTTTGCGAATAGCTCAATGCGAGCCTGAGGCCAGGGACCTTCCCCTCTCGGAGGCGGGGGCGGCATTACCGCGCCACCGATTCCCCGAATGCGGTCGTAAATGGCGGCCGCGTGCATCTTGACGTCATCATAACTTCCCAGGTTGAACGCTTTGCTCATGCCTCGAATGTCTCGCTCCGTAAAAAGCGGGCGAATGTCCGCTTGAAAGCTCGTCGGTTTCATCATTGTTCCTCACAGCGATTGGATTATACGTATGCGGCGCTCGCGCTTCGTGACTCTAAACCAGAATGCCAGTTTTCACCACTTCATTCAGCCGTCTGGCTAGGCTTCGCCGATCGGTCACCCCAGCAACTTTCCGGCGAGCCAGTAATCGACACTGAACCTTCCCGGACCGGAGCAGAGCAGCCAGATAAAGAAGAGCACGTACAGAACTTCCGGAAGGTAGAGGAAATCGTCGAGCCAGCTAAGAGGCGAAAGTCCTTTAGGCAAGATGGAAACCGCGCTGGTCAGGGTGGCGACAACCATATCGATCAATAAAGTCACGCAGGCCGGGCTCGAAAGAAACCCCACGGTCACGAAGGACCCGCCAACGAACTCGACACCCGCCACGAAATAAGCCGTCTGGTGGGGAAACGGGACTTTGGCCTTAACGAGCGTTTCATAAACAGGTTTCGTTCCGCCAGCGACAAGAAATTTGTTCCCACCGGAGATGGCGAAGAACAGCCCGATCGAAACGCGCACCAGCAGGATGGCGTATTGTTCCACATCATTGTTACCCTGCACCGCAAAGTGAACCAGCCATTTCCAATCCATCTCTTGTCTCTCCGTCGGAGGGTGCTGTAACGATACCCCAGTCATACAGGTCGACTTCTCTGGTAACCGCGTTAATCAGGGCTTAGCAGCTGCCAGTTGCTGTCGGCCTGTAGTTCTATCGTCGCAGCAAATGCACATGGCCAGCGTCAATCCTAATAACTGAGAGCTTCGATCCGCACTCGTCAGCGCTTAAATCCGCGTCCCATCCCAGCCGAGCGTTAGCCGTACGTGACCTCGGTGCTCTGTCCGACCTCGATGATATAACCGTCAGGATCGCGGATGTAGCAGCGTATCTGGCCGTACTTGGGAATCGGCTCCGTGATGAACTCGGCTCCTCTACTTTTCCATAATTCATGGCACGATTGAATATCCGCAACGCGAATATTCAGGAAGGTGCCGACCTTATGCGGGTCGGCCGGGACGCTTAGCGTCACTGACGGCTTGTCCGGGGTGGGCCCGCCTCCGACGTTGACGATCAGCCAAGTATTCGCGATCTGAATGTGCCCAGACGCACCTTTGCTGTCACCCCTGCTGAGAGTGCGGCCGCCGAAGACCTTTTCATAAAAATCAGCCGATCGGTCGATGTCGGCGACGGTGATGAAATGTGTGACGGTGAACCCGTCGCGCGGAGGCATCTCATAGCTCTTTTGTTTGATTCGCTCGCTGCTCATTGACGCTCCACTCCGACAAGCAGCGCTCATCTGGGCGGGTGGCCCTCACTAGCCTGATTTTCAGGCGGCATCAGCGAAAAACCGGCGAACGTAGTTTTCATCGATATTTACGCCCTCCAAGACTGTCATCCGTTTCTCAATTAGCTCTTTCTGGGCGTTTCCGATTCTCATGCCGCTGAAACCACCTTCTTCTTCTCACTGAGTGCCGGCAGAAGAAGGTTCAGAAGCGCTTGATCAGAGAACGGGTTCTGACCTGAGATCAGCTCGCGATCTTGAACGACATAGCTCGACCATGGAGCGAGCACACTTACGTCACCGCCCGCCGTACGCAAGGCGAAGTCCGGGTAGAAGAGAACCTTACCCTCAATCTCAAGCGGCTCGCGCTGCTGCTCTTCCGCCGTCGAAAAGATGGTCATCTTATATCCAGAATAGATCCAGCCTTGAGCCTTCGCGTGTGCTCCGGCGGCATCGCCCGCCGCCAGCGCGGCGACCACCTCCGTCGAATTCGGAAGCGCCGAGAGAAGTGAAATCGGGCCATGGCAAAGCACTGCCGTAGGCTTGGATGTTTCATGAAAGTGTCTCATCACTGTGCCGGCGTCGGGATCATCGAGAAGATCGATCATCGGGCCGTGGCCGCCGGGGACGAAAACAGCGTCATATTGATCCAGGCCCGATGCGATGACATCCGCGATGCGCATTGGATCTCGGAGCCCAGTCAGGCCGTCGCGGAATAGCATATAGTCCTCAAGCTTGGCCGCGTCCCCGCCGAAGAAATCGGCGACCTCTGAATGCACATCTACTTGGGGCGCGTTGCCTTTGGGGTTGGCGAAAGTGATTTCGTAGCCCTCCTTCATCAGGGCGCGAACCGGAACCGTCAGCTCGTTGAGATAGTAGCCAGCGCCTGTATAAACCTTGCCATCTTTCAAGGGCAAGCCACGACCGCTCGAGACCAGCACTAAGACTTTTCCTTTAGTTGTCATTTTGTGCTCCTCTTTGAAATCAATTCTGATTTCTCAGCAATTAAGCCAGAAGCGAGTCGGCGAGTCTATTGGACGAACGTATCGATCAACACCAAAGTAGGGATTGGAAATATGCCGAAAGCTGCTGAGCTCGCAGCTTCGTGTAGCTGTTCCATGAAATTTGATTTCATGACCGGATGTCTGATGCCGCGAACTCAGGGTTTTCTGCTACAATGTAGCCACGTTCCTACATTTGCAGGGCTGGTAACCATGACCATTACAAAACTGTCGAGTCGAGACTTTAATCAGGACACAAGCAGGGCAAAGAGAGCCGCCAAGCGGGGTCCGGTTTTCATCACAGATCGAGGTCGCCCGTCCCACGTGCTGCTCACGGTGGAGGAGTATCAAAGGATCACTGAAGGGCAAAAGAGCGTTGTGGACTTATTGGCGATGCCAGCGGCCGCTGAGATTGAATTTGAGCCGCCTCGTCTACGGGGAAACCTCCACGAGACGGCGGATCTGACCTGATTTAAGTACTTATGTACATCCTTGATACCAATGTAATTTCAGAATTAAGAAAAGCCGGGAAGACCCATCACAATGTCAAGAAATGGGCCGAACGCTTACCCTCGGCGAGTCTCTACATGTCTGTCATTTCAGTACTGGAGTTGGAGATTGGAATTCTCCTCATCGAACGGCGCGACAAAGAGCAAGGCGCGATCCTTCGTGCGTGGATGGATCGCCACGTGTTACCCACGTTCTCCGGCCGTATCCTTGCGATTGACACCGCCGTCGCCCAGCGATGCGCGACGCTTCACGTACCGAACCCTCGTTCCGATCGTGACGCCCTCATCACAGCCACTGCCCTGGTGCACGGTCTGACCGTCGCGACCAGGAATGTAGCCGACTTTGAACGTGCGGGAGTCGGTGTCCTCAACCCCTGGGAAACTTGAGCAGGACTTCGTGTCGGTCCGTCGACAAATTGGGGAACGCTCCGCTGTCCCCGGTAACGTGGAAGCCGGATATACTGTCGGGCTGAGGTTTCAAAGTCATGCTCGAAATTGATCTATCCACACCTCATTCGTACAAAATCGAAGAGCTCTCAGAGCTACCCGGAACTGGAGGGCTTAGTATCCCCCTGCTTTACATTCCACAACCTAAGAGCAGGCCTGAGCACAACGGTCTATGGCTGAAGCTGACTCCGGCGACAGGCAAGTCTTGGATCGGTGTCTTTGCATTTCTCTTTGAGTCGCCGCGTTCGTTTTCGGGGGTCGTCAGCACGCTCGATGCGGATTTCGTATGCGTAATCTCGCGCTGTGCCGGCTACATCGTGAAAGTTAACGAGCCCGGGATTTGGGAAAGAATTGCCGTACCTGTGCTCGACGTCCGGTTGCTTCCGGAACACCAGCTCCTTGTTCTCTCGGGTTACACCGAGTTAGTCGCCTATGGAAAAAATGGTCTTGCCTGGCGTAGCCCTCGGCTCTGTTGGGATGAATTGAAGATTGTTAATGTGACCCACAGTACGATTGAGGGTACGGGATACGATCCAACTAATTCTCATAACAGCGAGTCGCGTTTCGCTGTGGATATCGGAACGGGTCGTTCGCTTCTACCTTGCCCTGCCACCATAGACGGCATGCCAGCGTGGTAGTGAAATGCGGGAGGAGCGAAATGCTGGGACAGGGGCAACGCGGGGACAGACAGGACTGGCGCTATTGTTCCCTCCCGTTCGATCTGAGTCATGCCCCTGGGAATCCGAACATCAGCCAAGACTGATTGGCTACCCAATGCGGGTACAGCTCTGTCATCTGATCGAACAGCGCCTGGTCGGACGTCGCGGTTTTCTGCAGCCGATCGAAGTCCTCGAGGTAACGCTTGGTGTCCTGGATCGTCGAGGGAGAGTCGGGTGCGCCAGTCTTCTTGTGACCCGCGACAACCATCGTCGGGTTCAGCGCCGCTAACCGGTCCAGCGCCGCGATCCAATTCTTTCGGCTCTCGGGGGTGGTATCGCCGACGTACATGCGGCACTGGTTGTATACAACGTCGCCAGCCGCGATCAGACCGATCGATGGAACGTAGAGAGACGTCGAATCGGGACTATCGGTGCGGCCCTGCTTGATGATGCGCAATTCGTGGCCCTCGAGAGTAAAGGTGTCGGGCTCATACGGCTCAGGTGGAACCAACTTGGTGGCCACTTGCCCAGGAAACATACGGCGGGCCAGCCGCTCCACTACGGGAGTGAAAGACATCTGCATGGCGGCGACTGCCTCGGGCGTTGCTATCGCCCGCGCGCCGGGGAAACGGTCGAGCAGAATGCTGAGACCGTAGAAGTGGTCGAAATGAGCGTGCGTTATATAGATGGTCTCGAGGTTGCGGTTGTGCAGAGCAATCCAATCCGCGAGAGCTTCGGCCTCAGCCACGGTCCCCATCGCGTCGACCAGCACCGCGTCGTACTCGCCGAAGATTAAAGTCGACGTGATCGGGTCAAAGCCCAGCGCTTCGCCAAAGGGCTTCGGCCGCTCGCCGACCATAGTCTTTCCCGGGGCGGTAAAAACGTTCACACTGAGCGTGTTCGACGCAACCGGGGCAGTCTTGCGCGTGGCCTCTTTTCCATTTGTGCCGTCCATTGGATACTCCTTTCGACGTCAGAGCGAATGACTGTTCAAGACAAGATCCGCTCAAGGCAAGATTGGCGGGAGCACGACGACGAATCCATCGCACCAACCTATCAATCAACGCCTAAGCATTGGCCAGACACCACAGCCCGGAGTGCCTCAAGCGAACCTCCGCAACCGTTTAAATCCGCATCCCATCCGGGCCGACTGTTAACCGTAGACCAAGTCCGTGCTCTGTCCGACCTCAATGATGTATCCGTCAGGATCGCGGATATAGCAGCGAATCTCGCCATACTTAGGTATTGGCTCCGTGATGAACTCCGCTCCTCGACTTTTCCATAGTTCATAGCACGCTTGAATGTCCGCAACGCGGAAATTCATAAAGCTGTTGATGTGATTCGGGTCGGGAACGCTGAGCGTCACGGTCGGCTTGTCCGGGGTCGGCCCGCCTCCAACGTTCAGAATCATCCAGATATTCGCGAGCTGAAGGTACGGAGGCGCGTTGCCGTCACCCATGGTCAGAATGCGAGCGCCGAAGACCTTTTCGTAGTAGCGAGCCGATCGCTCGACGTCGGCGACGGTGAGAAAATGCGCGATGCTGATCCCCTCTCGCGGGGGCATTTCATAGCTCTTCTGTTCAACTTGTATTGCGGTCATTGATGTCTCCTTTCGATACAGTGCTCATTAGAAATCCAATGTTCGGAGTCCCGCTCCCTAGCGGCGCAATTTAGTCCAGATGGCACGACCATTGAGCCAGAAGAAAATGGGTCGCGCAATTGGACGATGGTATTGCCCATACTTTCGTATCGACCGCAGCGTCTATGCCTGAGGCACATGTCTTTTCACCCACCTGGTCCTGAAGCTGGATCAGTGAAGGAAACTTACCTTCCCAACCGATACGAAGGTATCGTCGATACCATTGTCCAATTGTCTTACTCCCTTCACTCTGGCTTAATTGCAGCCGTTCGAGATTCACGTTGATGAGCTTACAAACTTTTCTGTGAAGGGAAATACAAATGTCTGAATTTGTGACGAAATCTGTGGGGCAAGTACAACAGGCACAGAAGATAGAAACACGCACTGCCGTCGCGCGTATCGCTGGCTTTGCCCTCATTGCGACAGCCGTGGCAGTGCTCGCCGCCCTCGGGGCCGCAGCCCTTTTCGCGCAAGCCCAAAACAAGGACAAGTACTCGCTGGTATCGCCGGGCGGAATCGCGTTCTCCGACTTCAGAGGATACGAGGACTGGGCTGACGTCTCCTCCGCCCGAACCACCGAAATACTCAAGGTGATCGTCGCGAATCCCACCATGATCAACGCGTATAAAGCCGGCGTCCCCGGAAACGGCCAGCCTTTCCCGGAGGGCTCTATGATCGTCAAGCTCCAGTGGAAGTTGAAGAAGAGCACGGAGGCCCCTTTCGCCGTGGAAGTGCCAGACGTCTTTTCCCAGGCCTTCGTAATGGAAAAGGACAGCAAGAGATTTTCGAAAAGCGGCGGATGGGGATACGCGGTGTTCAACTACGACCCCGCATCCGATAAGTTCGCGGCCGATGCCAAAAGCCCTTCAGACTGCGGATACGCGTGCCATACGCCAGTGAAGGCGAAGGACTACATCTTCCACTCGTACCAGAAGCGTTGAACGGCTGCGTGCTTCGAAAGCAAGTGCCCGGCGCGCGCCACCGTGTGACACCATCAAGCAGGCGGCCCCAATGTTCTCCTCTGTCTAATCGAGAATGTCTACCACGCCTAAATTACGAGGAACTTTATATGCCAAATGAGGCCATAGCAGTGATGACGGGAGCACAACAAAGGCCAGTTGCAGCGCATCAGCCAGGCCAAGACGTTTTCAAATCGGTCCTGTCCGAAGACATCAACTGGAAACCATTTCCGGCCTTCCCACCGGCGGTCCGCCTTGCAGTCGTTGTCGGTCAGCCCTCGGAGGCCGGACCCTACACGATCAGGGTCCGAGTGCCCCATGGCGTTAAGCTGATGCCACACCGACACCCGGAGGACCGAGTCTATACAGTAATCTCGGGTGTCTTCTACATCGGCCTGGGCGATCAGTTCAATGCGGAGAAGCTGGAGGCATATCCGCCCGGAAGCGTCATCGTTCTGCCGGGCAATTCGTCCCATTTCCACTGGGCGAAATCCGGTGAGTACATAACGCAGGTGACCGCGATTGGGCCGCTTGGACTCGAATACGTCAGCGCGAACGACGATCCAAGAAACCCCAGCTCTTAGGAGGCATTTGCGTGCTTTCCGTGACCGCAGGATAGGTAGAAGCATCATGTCTGGCTTGATCGCAATCGTTCGAGATGCACGTTGATCTGGCTTGGAAAACTTTTTTTGTGAGGGAGAACACACTATGAGCAAGCACCTCGAATCGCTGTACCAGAATCTTCTCAACGGCAAGCTACCCCATAACCTAAGCTGGAGCGAGGCTGTCGAACTGGTCGAGCATCTTGGTGAGGTCCAACCGCACGGCAACGATGAGTTTGTGTTTGTCGTGAACGGCCAACGCGTCTTTTTCAAGAAGCCGCACACCCACGATCTTGGCGTCGAGGAAGTTTCTCGGCTGCGTAAATTCTTGAAGGAAGCCGGACCTGATGCGAATAAATCAGGTTCGCCAGTAGAAGAACCGGCCCAGCCCAGCCGGATGATCGTCGTCATCGACCACCACGCCGCCCGTGTTTACCGGGATTTCGGTGGAAGCCGTCCGGCAGACGAACACAAGGTGCAGCCTTACGATCCTTACAATTTCCATCATCATCTGATTCATCGAAAGGAAGCGCACTACCGGGGCGAGCGCGTACCCGAAGAGGATTCGTTTTATGAGGAGATCGCCAAAGATATCACTCCAGCGAATGAGATCGTCCTGATCGGTCACGCCACTGGAAAAAGCAACGCCGCCGACTTCTTGAAAGAATATTTGAAGACCCATCATCCCGACATTTCTCGACGGGTCATCGCTACCGAAAGCGCAGACCTCTCGGCGGTGACCGAGCCGCAGATTGAGGCCCTAGCAAAGCGACATATGATCCCAGTCGTCTAACGATGTGGTTCGTAACCACAATTAATTATCGGCTCCCGCGTCGCCGTAGTTTAGGGCCGCTAGGGTGGCATTCGCGTTTTCCAGGCTAAGACTTAGGCGGACATCAAGAGTTTCACCCTGCTTGGACTGAAGGCGTTTCCCAGAGGCAGTAGGAGGCCTCGTTTCCCATAGAAGCGAGGCGCCCCCGGTTGCGGGTCTAGTCTGCGATCATCCCTCCATCCACGGCTAGGGATGCCCCGATGATGTAGGAAGCCTTGTCAGAGCCAATGAACATGATGGCATTGGCAATTTCTTCGGGCGTGCCGATGCGCTTGTTCGGAATTTGCGAGTCGAGGAAATTCGCTTTGTTTTCCTTTGACTGCGCAAAATGGTTGAACATTCTCGTTTCCACCGGGCCGGGGCCAACGATATTCACACGAACTCCTGTACCGGCGAGCTCGAGCGCCGCAGACTTCGTAATGCCTTCCACGGCGTGCTTGCTGCCGACATACACCGCAGCGGTCGGACCCCCGACTTTGCCGTACGCCGACGAGATGTTCACAATGCTGCCTTTGCCTTGCCGAAGCATCGCCCGAATCTCGTACTTCATGCTCAGAAGCACACCGAGCACATTGGTGTCGAAGATGGCTTGGTAAGCTTCTGTGGTTACATCGGCTGCGGGGCCGGGATCGCCCACCGTGCCAGCATTATTGACGGCTATGTCCAGACGCCCGAAACGAGCGATGGTTTCGTCAACAAGGTTCTTGACTTCGTCGTCATGGCGCACATCGGTGCGTACAAATTCGGCCTCGGTGCCGAGGTTGCGCAGTTCCATGGCTAGCTTCTGACCTTCATCGTCATGTCGACCGGAAACAACGACCCGCGCTCCCTCATGGGCGAACGCCAAGGCTGTGGCACGACCGATGCCTGTCAATGCGCCGGTGATTAGAACAACTGGTGAACTCATAGCGACTACCCCCTTTGATCTGGCGCCCATGCAGGTCAGGTATGACACATCGTCAGCCAAGCCGCTTTTGGGATAGCTCAGATTACTTGGTTAGATTGCGAAGTTAGCTATTCGCATCGCGGATGAAGCATACTTTGTTCGGCTGGCATCGATGCCTGAGAAGCATGGGAGTGTGGAATGGACTTTTGACATCTGTGGTTATTTCGGCAGTCCGGCGAGGGGAAGTCTGACTGTGGAAGCGGAGCAAAAGCCTGACGTGCCTGGCTTACTGCACCTTTTTTGAGACACGAGCTACCAGCTCGTCTAACCTCGATAGGAAAAGCTTCAGGATGGGAGATTGGTTCGACTTTCTGTGGCCAAGCAACAGATCGACGGTTGGCGCAACTCCTTTCAGAGGGCGACTCGTTACGGACGAAAAGAGAAAATTCTGTGCGTAAGCGGGCAACAGTCCTACGCCGCGCGCCGACACTATTAAGGACATTCCCATGGTGACGTGATCAGCCTCGTGAGCGGGTGTGATATTGACTCCAGATCGCTTCAGGTAATTATCGATGATCTTACGCAGTACAGGCGCCGTCTTGGACACGGCTACGAATGTCTCGCCTACTAGATCCCTCGGACTGATGGTTTTGAGGGCCGCGAGATGGTGGTCACTAGGTAAGATCACCATCAACGGCTCCTTCACAAGAAGACGGAACGCCAACCCTGGCACGCCTCTTTCCCGCCGAAGAAAAGCTGCATCGATCTTTCCTTTCGAAATGCCGTCCGCAAGCAGCGGGGAGGATTGACTCGATATCATCACGTCGATGTTGGGGAGTTCGTCGCGCAGGATCCGCAAGGCTTCGGGCATCCATGTCAATTCGTGGCCGGTCAGAAAGCCCATGGTAAAGCACGGTTTGGCGGGATGAGCGACCCGGCGCGCAGCTTGAGCTGCCGCGTCAACTTGCGATAGCACTGTACGCGCGTGATCGAGAAAGACTCTGCCCGACGGTGTCAGGTCGACGCCGCGAGCTGTGCGCGTCATGAGTTGCGCACCTACCTCTTCCTCAAGGTCCCTGATCTGGCGGCTGAGAGAAGGCTGGGACGTGTGCAGCTTTTCTTTCGCTGCCAGGGTGAGGCTCTTGGTCTCGGCCACCGCAACGAAATAACGCAGGTGTCTTAATTCCATCTTTCACCAACATATCCCGAAAGCATGACCGTTCAAGCCTACAAAGTATCGCTTCAAGATGCGACGTCCGGTTCGCTAACACATCTGATGAGGTGATCAGCTTTTGGATGCGTCCGGCAAGCATTTTACTCATGCCTGACGAGCATATGAATCTTCGCCCTGGCTGACGGCATGAGTACGTGGATCGACACGTGGGAGGGGAAAATGACTACACTCCAAAATAAGACTGCGCTCGTAACAGGGGCGTCACGCGGCATTGGTCGCGCGACGGCAGCGGCGCTTGCCAGGGTTGGGGCGCACGTCCTGGTTCACTATGGGCGCTCCGCGCAGGAAGCGGAATCCCTCGTCTCCGAGATCCACGCGAAAGGCGGACGGGCAAAAGCGATTTCGGGGGATCTGGGAACTGCGGACGGTGCTGCACAGCTAGCAAAACAGGTGCGCTCAATCGCTGGCGATCGATTAGATGTGCTTGTGCTCAACGCCGGAATCAGCAAGGCGGCGCGCATCCCAGATTACACGGTAGAGGATTTTGACAATCTCTTTGCGATGAACGTGAGAAGCCCGTTTTTCCTCGTGCAGCAACTCCTGCCCGTCCTCGGCGAGGGCTCGAACATCACTGTGATCTCCTCGATCGGGGCACACGCCGTAGTTGGGAAGCCCGGTCTGGAGAACCCTTCGATCCTCGCATACGCCTCGACCAAGGGAGCATTAGAGACTTTGGTCAAAAACTGGGCTGCGATTCTTGGGCCGCAGGGCATTCGTGTAAACGCAGTCGCGCCTGGAGTAATCGACACTGATATGTCGAACTTCACCAAAACTGAAGCAGGCCGCGAGTTCACTCTCGGGATGCAAGCACTTAAGCGAATCGGCAAGCCGGAAGACGTGGCAGACGTAGTCGCGTTCCTGGCTTCGGAGGCGGCGCGCTGGATCACGGGGGCGAGTATCCCAGTCGATGGAGGTTCAAAGCTATGACTGACAGCGCGAGGAGAGCAATAGAGACAAAGACGAGCAAAGGCAAGGAGATCAGAATTCCCGGGCCTGACCATCCGATCACGATTTCTGCAGCTATAGGAAAAGTGCGTGTAACGATAGCCGGGAAGATCGTCGCTGAGTCGGCGCAAGCGCTTCGGCTCGAAGAGAAGGGGTATCCGCCGGTTTACTACTTGCCGCGCAAGGATGCAGACATGTCGTTGCTCGTTCGGACCACGCATTACACTTATTGTCCGTACAAGGGTGATTGCACCTACTACAGCATTCCCATTGGCGGGTTGAAGTCGGAATACGCCGTTTGGACGTACGAAACTCCTCACGAGGCAGTCGCCGACATTAAAGGACACCTGGCGTTTTATCCCTCACGGGTCGATGCAATCGAGGTGATCTCCTGAGCACGTTTGTGCTTTGCTCGGCAATCGCGTAATCGATCGAGTTGAACAACGTATCGATGTCTCTCAAGCATGGCAAACTCAAAACGAAGGGCTACGCCGCTAATATTCTGCGACCACCCGGTCTCTTCAGGACTCTATTTGGGAAGGACACTTGACGGGATAGAAGGAGAGGCTTATGACAGTGACATCGCACGAATTGTCAGTGCAAGTGGCGATCAATTCATGGCGACTCGTTTTGGAGAGAGCGAACAAGGCGTTTTCAAACCTCACGGAAGACCAACTTCTGAAAGAGGTAGCGCCGGGAAAAAACCGCCTCATCTATCTATGGGGACACCTAGCAGCCGCGCACGACGCTATGTTCCCGATTCTCGGCCTGGGAGAGCGACTGCACCCTGAACTCGATGCAATCTTTATCTCCAGCCCTGACAAGGCGGGGGCACAGCTGCCCCCTGTGGCAGAGCTTAGAAAATATTGGGAAGAAGTGAACGCCAAACTTCTTTCGCAGTTTGCAACTCTTTCCGAGAACGAATGGCTGCAGCGGCACCGCTCAATGTCGGACGAAGACTATTCCAAAGATCCGACCCGGAACCGATTGGCTGTTTTGCTGAGTCGAACCAACCACCTGTCCTACCACCTGGGGCAGATAACTCTAGCTCTCAAATAACGGAACTAAATCGTCTTTCTCCCATACGGGTTCTTAGCTAGTGACTGCGGAGCCTCGCCATCGCTCTTTCGCATATGAACGACAACTCCACCTTTTTCAAATCGAACCTCATCCATTAGCGCTTTCATTACGTGGATGCCACGGCCATGAGCCGACCCAATGTTTTCCGGAGCTGTAGGGTCCGGGACATTATGAATGTCAAACCCGTTTCCTTCGTCCTTTACTGCGATCGACACTTCGGCAGGCACACAGTCACAGGTAACGTGGACGTGTTTTCGAACATCCTCATGATTTCCGTGAACGATGGCGTTTGCCAGGGCTTCCCGTAATGCGATTTCAACGTCGCGCGTGCCTTCAGAAACACAACCGCAATTGCTGAGTAAAAGCATAAGTTTATCTACGAAGGGAGAAATCGCGGTCACGTCGCTTGGTAAGGAGCACTCCACAGCAATGTGAGGACCTCCTACATATGGGGCTTGCCTTAAGCCGCCCGGAGAAGCTCCGACCGCCTGTTAGATGGCGGGGCTAGTTCGTAGTAGCGCCGTTGAACCATACTTTGTTGGGCCCGGTAACGATGCTTCTCATGCATGGCAACTAACGCACATTTTTTGCGACCGAGCGGTCCCGTCCGTCATTAACAGCCTGAGTTGGCAACGTTTCCATAATGTTCCGAGGATCTACCGCCGTTCGCGACGGTAATCGCCGGCACTCAATATGGGAGAAAGCAAGAGCGAGGCCCAGACTTCGTGGAATCTCAATGAACAATCAACATTGTTTCATCTCAGCCGGTCAGTTTCATCCCGATCCGTACACACAATCTCGAAATGCAGAGCGTACCCTGAACGCCGCCATCGTTCATGCTGACATCAGCCGAAGCTACGAAGAATATCTGGAGATCTTCGACGAGTTTTATGCCGATGACATCGAGGGAAGCAGCGAAACCATGAAAGAGCCGCTTCGCGGAAAGGAGAGGGTCCGATCACTTCTTTTCGGATTCCTCGCCCCCCTTCATGCGATGGCCGAGGTCGGTGGTGTGTCGATATCCATTCGAGAAACGGCGATTCCTGGAGATGCTACGGACGAAACCCATTCCGCGTGGACACTGGAGTTGGTGGGCGTGTCCGGTAAACTCTGCTCGGTCAACTGGCGGATCTTGCGGAAATGGAACGAGTCGCGTGTAGTGCTGGAGCATCATTACGACTACCAGCAAAGTGGTGAACCTCTGACGGACCGCGATCTTAGGTTTGATTGCGCCTGAGCCTGCTAAAGGCTTTCAAAGGCCTTCGTAAGACGTGCTGGGCGCTGTTGCCGAAGCCCGAAGCGGGCATTTAAAAACGGGTAGTTCCTCACACTGGCCGCATCAAATGCGCCCGGGGACCGGTCGGTCTCAGCCAAGCACTTGTATCGGACGGTCAAGGACCGTATTATCGCGGAGTTGGCCCTGCTAGGAGCAGGAACATGCGTAAAGGCGACCAGACTCGGCAAGAAATCATTCGTAAGGCGGCGCCGATCTTCAATCAAAAAGGATACGACGGCGCTGCGCTTTCCGATCTCATGCGCGCGACCGGGTTAGAAAAGGGCGGAATCTACAGGCATTTTGGCAGCAAGCAAGAGCTCGCGGGAGACGCCTTCGACTATGCCTGGAAACTCGCAATGGACAGGCGATTTGAAGGCACAGAGCAGATTCCAAATACGGTTGACCGCCTCAAACAAATCGTGCGGAACTTTCGAGACCTGCGAACCGGGGTGGTTCCAGGAGGCTGCCCGCTGTTGAACACGGCCATCGATTGTGACGACGGGAATCCGAAGCTGCGAGCCAAAGCTCGCCAGGCGCTCGCTTCCTGGCTTGATCGTATGCAATCAATTATCGAGGAGGGGCAACGACGAATCGAGGTGCGCGCCGATGTCGATTCGGCGAACTTGGCCACCTTGATCGCAAGTACACTCGAAGGCAGCCTGATGGTGAGCCGTCTCCAGAAGATGGAAGAACCTCGTGATCTTGCCATCCGTCATCTAGAGGAGTACCTCGAAACAACGGTTCGTGCGCGGAAATCGAAGGCCGGAGTCAACAGGTCATGAGCGCTCAAGAAATCCCTCCGCCTGCGGACTTCAGGAAGCGCGCGAAGACGAACGACGTTCCCATTGCCCGGCTGATTGGATTTGAGGCAAAGGACATCGCTGACGGGCGTGCGACGGTCGTCTTGGCAGCCGGACCACAGCATGCAAATCCGATGGGAACGCTGCATGGCGGAATTCTTTGCGACATTGCTGATGCGGCGATGGGAATAGCGTTTGCAAGCACTCTCGCTCCGGAGGAATCCTTCACTACGGTGGAACTGAAAATCAATTTCTTTCGCCCGGTCTGGCAGGCGCAACTCAAAGCGGAAGGAACGGTTGTGCGGCGGGGCCACACGATTGGCTACGTCGAGTGCACCATAACAGACGAGGAGAACCGATTGGTCGCGAAAGCGGCTTCCACGTGTCTGGTGCTTCGCGGCCAGAAGGCCGCGGGACGGTAATCCTTTGCGTCGTCGCTTCTTTGGTTTAGCAAAGTTTGCTCACAAAACAGGCCTCCCAGTTTTAGTCCGGAATAATTCATATCCTCCGTTCGAACTCGCCCAACAACTTTAGATCGCTGTAGATACGACCGAAGGGAAGGATCGCAGTCAGATTTTGACTAGGATCGAGTCTCCGCGCGACCTTATGCTTCCTCCTCCAAGCTTGTTCCCTACTGTCCGGTCCAAGTCACGAAGATCAGACTCGAGCCTCGCGGGACTCTGGAGATAAGCATCGAGAAAGCGAAGCAGGAACGGCGTTTGACTGCCAATTGCGGTACAAAGTAGGACTGCAACGTCCGGCTTGATCCGCTTCATGTCCGCCCGTACTGCACTGCCAGCGGCATCGGGGAGGTCGTATTCCAGGGAGGACACCGTCGACATCCGGAGCCGTTACAAGGCGCAGAGCCTGCTCGCCGTTGGTCGCTGCTGTGACCTCGTAACCGGCTGTTTCCAAGATGTGTTCCAACGCGCCCCTAAGTCAGAAGCCGTTGTCGCCGGCTTGCCCCGATTCCCGCATTCAGCCCTACTTTAGGCGTCCACCGCTACGGTAGGCTTGACCTCGATCGCGTTCGCAACATCGGCCACCCGTCGATACGACTCGACCCTGTCCCCATGCTCATAGGTATCAGTCACAACGATCACTTCGTTGGCTCCCGTGTCTCCGACGAGTTTTTCCAGCACTCTCTTCACCGTCGCATCCGATCCTACAATCGCTGCTCCCAGTCTGGCCTCCACAGCCGCCCGCTCCCAGTCCTGCCAGAGCAGTTCCATAGAATCCACAGGAGGCAGCAACTCCACGGGCTGGTTTCGGATCAGGCGCAGGAAGCGCTGCTGCGGTGTCGTGAACAGCCGCCGGGCTGCGGCATCCGTCTCTGCTGCAATCACCTGCACTGCTACCATGAAGTAAGGCTTCCGCAGTACTTCGCTTGGGCGGAATTCCTCACGGTATAGCTCAGCCGCCGCGTATAAATGTTCAGGAGCAAAGTGCGCCGCGAATGCGAACGGCAACCCCTGCATCCCTGCCAGTTGCGCGCTAAAGCCGCTCGACCCCAGCAGCGTGATCGGCACATTGCTTCCCTGTCCCGGAATTGCTCTCACTACCTGTCCCGGTCGCTCCGGCCCCAGGTATGCACGGAGTTCGTCGAGCAGCGCCGGGAAATCATCACCACTCTGCCTCAAGTCTCTTCGAAGCGCCCGCATCGTTTGCTGGTCGCCGCCCGGAGCACGTCCCAGCCCCAGATCGATTCGTCCTGGATACAGTTCCTGCAGCGTCCCAAATTGTTCCGCCACCACCAACGGAGCGTGGTTTGGCAACATCACCCCGCCACTGCCCACACGAATCGTCTTGGTCGCTGACGCCACATGCGCAATCAGGACCGGCGTCGCTGAGCAAGCCAATCCAGAAATCGAGTGATGCTCCGCCAGCCAGTAGCGCCTGTATCCCCACTGCTCCACGTGCTGCGCCAAGTCTACTGATCGTGCAATTGCGCTGCCCGCGGGCTCGCCGGCTCGCATCCCCACAAGATCAAGTACTGAAACAGCTAATCCGTTACGCATGGTTGCTTAGATGAATCAGCCGGGAAAGCGATGCGACTCTAAGATGAAGGGCTCAACCTGCAGGATGCCGTCGTCAGACGTGAGGCCGAGGGACATAGTTCTCCCGCCTATCGAGCAACTAATAATCGAACCGCTGATTGAGTGCTTGCACCTTTTCTTGGGTATATGGTGGAAATAGGTGATCGATCGCCACGTCCGGCGGAGATATCAGGACCGACTTGGCGTGCGTGAGAGAATCGTAGCCATATTTCCCGTAGTACTTCCTGATGCTGGACGTTCCCACTCCCCCGTAGGGTATAGATTCGATGAACAAGAAAACATTGGTCCGATTCACAGCGCCTCCGCCGAACGAACGCGATTGCAACACTCGGTCGATCGAATGCTGTTCGCGGCTGAACACGTAACCCGCGAGCGGTTTGGGCAACGACTTGATCTTTGCGATCTAAACGTCCTGCACCTCCGCGCGGCGTATTTCATGGAGAACAATCTGGCGGCGATCGGCATGATTCATGGGATGGGAGTCTTCGGCAATGCGCTGCGCCCCGACCTGAAGATCCCATGGCCGCGACGCGCGACGTTGGTGACTACGCCGCTCAGCGCCTCCTGCACCTGGATTTTTCTGGCACACAAACACGCGAGCTGCTTGGGGAGCGCGACCTCTCGATGACGGAAGCTACCGTGGTGATTGCGCGCGGCATCGGTAAACCGGATCTGCGTTACGAGCAGTTCCCGTATGACCAGGTGCTGCAGGCGTTGACGCAATTGGGTGTTCCGCCTAAGGGAGCTGCCATGTACATCGAGATGTACAAAGCCATCAACGCAGGAGTCCTCGTTCCGTTGGAGCCGCGTTCGCCGGAGAACACTACGCCTACTTCCTTCGAAAGATTTGTGCAGGATGTTTTTGTGGCTGCGTATCACGGGAAGGCTCAAGGCGCTTAGCCCGGGGCGGCACCGGTTGCGGCTGTTTCCAGGCGAGAGTTCTGGAGGAATCAATGACGACGATAAACGCGATGCGACTGGCTTCAGTGGTCACCGCAATCAATGTCCTGGTTGCGAGCGGCTTTTCCATCGCGGGGATCATCCATCCGCAATATCTGCTCCCTGCGGGATCCGTTCCAACGCAGGCGTCGTTGATATTGGCGATGTACGCGGCAGCGCGCGCCAAGAGATTCCGTTGAACGAGTCAGAACTGTCTGCGGTGATGACGGAGTTGTGGCGATGGAAACGTTACTCGAACCATTGGCCGATGTTCCTACACCGGCGGGACCGACTCCTCGTGAGCTTGGGAATCGCGTGCGCAAGGGTAAGGGCGGAATGGAAGCTAATGTTTGGGGTCGGTCAGGAAGCAAGGATGAGACGCGGCCACACATTGATTAGAAAAGCTGCATAGTTTCCAGTTTGCCAACTACTCGGGAATTGTCCGAATCAGCGACGGTCAGGTGCCTAACGAGCCCCTCAATTTATGCAATACTCTGCTTGCCTGTCCTCCTCAAACAGAAACCTAACAGATTCCTCACTAGCTCCCCACAGTCGCGGCGTACACTACCCCACTGTGCGCCTCCAAACGCTAAGCCCGCTCGCGGTTCGCAGAAGCCTGCCGCTGTTTCTGGCCATCGTCGTCTGCCTTGCGATCTGGCAAGTTTGGCTCACATGGCGCTTGATGGAACAGGACCGGAATCTCGCGGTGCAGCGGTCTCACGAGCGCATCGAACAGATCGCCGACCTGGCCGTGGCGCAACTCGGCGCCTTGCTCGGCGATTGGGACCTAAACCTGCGCGACCTGAATGCTCTGCCCCCTTCGGCTGCACAGAAGGCCCAGGTCCCGCCGAACGAGACCCTGGTCATTCTGGAGCATCACTCCGTAGCCACAGATCCGGGTAGATCGCTCCTGTTCGTGCCCGAGCCCCCTTCTGCCAGTCCTCTCCCGGATGTCTTTGAAGCCGCCGGGAAGTTTGAGTTCCGCGATCAGAACTATGAGCGTGCCCTCGAAGCGCTGCGGCCATTGACCCAAAAAAACGCGGCTCGTGCGGAGGCTTTGCTGCGCATCGCCCGCCTGGAACGAAGACTGAACCATCCGGACGCGGCGTTGGTTGCTTATGATCGGATGCTTCAAGAAACTGCGGTGAGTAACGAAGGTGTGCCGTATGCTCTGTTGGCAGCGGGGGCACGCTGCGAACTGCTGGCCAGCGTTCACGATCCGCTGCACAGTGCCGCGGAGGCAACGGAGTGGCTGCGCGCCGCCCTCGTCGAAGGACGCTGGCCTTTGCACCGCGAGACTTTCGAGTACTATTGGGCCGAAGTTAATCGACTGCGCCACACCTCAGACGATCCACCGAAAGACGCGCAGGACTTCTCGTTGCTGGTGTCAAGGCTGTACGAACAGTGGCAACAGGCGCTGCGGACCGGTTCGAGTTTCAACGGTCGTGAAGCGCAGGCAGACGCGTCCCTGCTGATCTGGCGCGCGACACCCTCAAGGCTCACGGCTCTTTATGCACCGGCTGGGTGGCTCGGCGCGGGCCTTAAGCTGCCTGCCAATGCGGACGACATTCGCTGGAGATTGCTGGCCCCCAGCTCACCGGCCGGCACGGAGCCGCATGTGCTGCGGTCGCTGGCAGAGGCTCAACTCGCTGGAAGACTTGAATTCTCCAACGTCTCCGCCGTCTCCGATGCAGGGCTCAACCGTGCGCTCCGGCTGGCGGGCGTGGGACTCATGCTTGTGTTGGTGCTGGCGGGCGCCTATGCCTTGTATCGCGGCGTCAGCCGGGAACTGCGTGTGGCGCAGCTTCAGTCGGATTTCGTTTCCGCGGTTTCGCACGAATTCCGCTCGCCGCTCACCTCACTCAGCGGCATCAGTGAACTGCTCGCGACCGGCCGCCTCGCGGACGAATCTCGCAAGAACCAGGCCTACACGTATCTTCAGCGCGAGACCGGGCGTCTGAAGCGCCTGGTGGAGGACCTGCTTGATTTTGGCCGCATGGAATCCGGACGCAAGCAGTACCAAATCGAACCGCACGATGTGTTTGGCGTAGTGCGCGCGGTCGTGGCGGATTTTCGCGAGGAAGCGTTGGCCGGCGGTTTTGACGTAGAGTTGAACCTCGATTCAAATGCGCCTACCGTCAAAGCCGAGGAACAAGAGCTGCGGCGCGCCATCCGCAACCTGCTCGAAAACGCAGTGAAGTATTCGCCCGAATGCCGCACGGTGTGGGTGGAGGGCCGAGTGAATCACCGACAGGTGGCGATTTCGGTGCGGGATCGCGGCATGGGCATCGAGCCGCGGGAGCAGCGCGAGGTTTTTCAGAAATTCGTCCGCGGCGCCGCAGCAAAGAAAGCCGGCATCAAGGGCACGGGCATCGGATTATCGATGGTGAGGCAGATCGTCGACGCTTGTGGCGGGGAGATTCGCCTGGAGAGCGTGCCCGGAGAGGGCAGTACGTTCACTCTCTTTTTCCCGCTGGCCGGTGCCGGGAGACGCGAAAATGAGCCGAATCCTGATTGTGGAAGATGAGCCAGCCATTGCCTTCACTCTCGAAAACGACCTCGAAGCGGAAGGCTATGAGATTGCCGTTGTGGCCGACGGAGTGGAAGCCGTGCGGCGCGCTCTGTCTGAGCCCTTCGACCTGATTCTTCTCGACGTGATGCTGCCAAACAAGGACGGCTTCGAAGTGTGCCGCGAGCTGCGGCGTGGTGGGTTGAGCACGCGCATTATCATGTTGACCGCAAAGACGCAGGAGGCGGAGAAGATTCTGGGACTGGATATGGGCGCGGACGACTATGTGACCAAGCCGTTCAGCCGCGTGAACTGCGTGCGCGCATCCGGGCCATGCTTCGCCGAACCGAAACCGAGGCGGGCGGTGAGGTGTATAGCTTCGGCCGCTTCGAGCTGGACCTGGGGCGTTTCGAGTTGCGCCGCGAGGGCAAGCAGTTGGAAGCCACCCACACCGAGCTGAAGCTGCTGACGGCGTTCATCCGCAGCCGGGGACGCGTGCTTACGCGCGAGCACCTGCTCGAAGCAGTGTGGGGCTCCGGCGTTTTCGTGTCCGACCGCGTGGTGGACTACCACATTGTTGCATTGCGGAAAAAGATTGAGGACGATCCCGCAGTGCCGCGGCATTTGGTCAGCGTCCGCGGTGTGGGATATCGCTTCGATGGGTAGCTTGATTTGTGTTAGGAAATCCAAGCAGAGTTCCTGCAAAGATCTAACCGAATCACGCTAAGGCGCAAATATTGATGCGGCATTCTGAAGTCGCACTCAGGAGGTGCATCATGAAATCCGTGGAACTCGAAAAAATCGCACTGGCATTGACGGCTGCCTTTTCCCTACTGCTGAGCGGAGCTGCCCTCGTGAGTATGGTCCTGCTCGGAGTACTGCTTTCCGAAGTGACCGTATTGCCACTGCACGCCCAAACCAGCCCCGCGGTGGCACTCGAAGCCGCGACCACGAAGGAACTGGTGGATGGCGACCTCAAGACTGCCATCGCCGACTATCAGAAGATCGCGGCTGACAAGTCCGCTCCCCGCGACGTCCGCGCCAAGGCGCTGCTGCACCTGGCGGGCTGCTATGAGAAGCTCGGGCAGCGGGCGCAGAGCGTGTATCAACAGATTGTGCGCGATTTTGCCGACCAGCCCGCTGCCGCGCAGGCGCGCACTCGGCTGGCTGCTTTGAAGCAGGATGATCATCCGGCTCCGCCCTTGGGCATGACCCAACGCAAGATCGAGGCATCGGGAAGAGGGTTCGGCGAGGGCGATACGGACGGCCACCGCGTGGTCTATGTGGACAGGGAAACCTCAGAGCTGATTTACGGCGATCTTGCGGGCAATAATAAAAAGGTTATTTTCAAAGCGAAGCCCGGTGAGCTGCCAGGCTGGTCCCCTTCCAGGGACTTTTCGAAGGTCTTCCTCAGCCTCCATTCGAAGCCCGATCAGCCGCAAATCCTTGCGGTCGTCAACACCGACGGATCCGACTACCGCGAGTTCGCCCGGCTGGATGCCAACTCTCATAGCTGGCCCACCTGGTCCTGGGACAATCGCTATCTGGTGTGCGCCGAATCAAAGGACAAGGTGACCGTCTTCTGAGGATTTCCGTTGCGGATGGGCAAACTCGCGAATTGTTGAACCTGAAAGATGCACTCGTGCAGGATGCCCATTACTCCCCGGACGGCCGTTTCATCGCCTATGAGGCCTACGCCGCCTCTGATGCTGATCCGTTCTCGCGGATATTTGTTGTGCCTGCCGAAGGTGGAGAGCCTCAAATGGTCTACGAGCAGCGGCAAACTTTGACCTTTTTCATCCCCTTAGAACAGCTCAGGCTCCTGGATTGGACGGCTGACGGGCGCTACCTCGCCATTGGCAGTGAGAAGATGGGAAAGGCCGCGCTGAACCTCCTTCCCATAAAAGACGGCAAGGCTGCCGGCGAGCTGGCTTTCGTCAAGTATGGCGACTTCAGATATGCCCAAACCACAGCCACGGGAGCGCTGATTTACCATGCGGTCAAGCCGGGCGGCGCTTGGGCCGTCTATCTCGCCTCCCTCGATGCAAATGGCCATCCCGGCGATTGGAAGCGCCTGGATCTTCCCCTGGGCAACATATCCAATCCATTCTTCGCGTGGTCCAGCGACAGCAATCGAATCGTCTACGTTGCCCAGAGCGAGGATAACGGGCAGGCTGGGGGACAGGTGGTCCATGTGCGCAATATCTCCACAGGAGAGGATCGCGACATCTATCACGCGCGGGGTTTCGCCACATGTATATGGGCGGCTCAGCAGCCGAAGCTTTTCTGTGGCGACAGAGCTGATCAAACAACGGAGCTTGATTCGATCGCAGTGGATTCAGGCGAAGTCACCCGGCTCCATTCCTTTTCAGGCAAGGGGCTTTGGATCGACTGCCCCAGTCATGATAACCAGTCGCTTTACATTGTCAGGGGCCCAGAGACCGGGGGGGCGCAAATGGTGCGATGGGATATCGCGTCTCAGCAGGAGACATTGATTGATCAATACCCAGACCGGACATGGGGAGAGATGTCTCCGGACGAGCGCTGGCTCATCCGGATGGATGGCAATAGCGTCGAGATACGTCCCATGTCCGGTGGCGATTGGAAGCCGCTGGTTTCACGCCTTACTCAGGTGGCTCACGTCGATTTCACTCCCGATGGCCAATGGTTCCTCTACCATGACGCCGATTCCACGGGAAAGCCCATCCTGTCTCGCGTTTCTTCGGCCGGCGGCCAGCCGGAGCACCTGGGCGATTTCCCAACAAGAGCCGGGTCAGGCACGATGAAAATCAGCCCGGATGGAAGCAAGGTCATGGTTGCCGCCGGCGAGTACGGAACCGCCTACGAAATGTGGTCGCTCGAAAACTTCGTCCCACCCGCGCCCAAACCGTAATCCGATCATCAGACCAAAGCGGCGGGCCTCGACCCATCGAGGCCCGCCTTGGACTTCGCCGACTCATGAAGGTATGTAGTCTTAACCAACGAGTGCAGCCCTGTCATACACTGGCGAACCCTGTGATGGCGCTTCTCGCCGCATCCCACACCACGTCCAACAGAAGCGCGTCCCATGCCTCACGAAAATATTGAGGTAGGCCTGTTCGAAGGCCGGTCCGCGGGTGTTGCTCGTCTCAATAGCAGCTTGCAGCGCGGGCTTTATGGCCACCTTCGGTTCCAGACTGTCGGTTGGCTTCTCGGAGAGCTTAAGAATGGATTTGATCGTTTCCAGAGCGAGCTGGTTTTGACCCGCGGCTTGTTGCAAGTTCACCCGGACCGGCAGCGTCGCTTTGTCCTCGATGTCGTAGTCGCGGAAAATGGAGTCCAGATCCGCTCTCACCTTGGCCGCAAAAGCGTTGAACGGATGGCATCGGCCTGCACCAGGTCGGAAGCCGGGACGGTCATGGAATAAGTGAAGCGAGTCAGATCGGATTGATTGCTTTCTTTTTCCCGCTCGTCTGCGAGCGCGCCACCGGAGCAAGCAGGACCAGAAGGCATGCGACAGCGGAGATCCAGAGCCGAAAACGTCTGAGCATCGGAGTCCTCGATAAAAGAGCGCCGTCATTCGAGCAGAAGCCCATGCGAGACTGGCACACAAGCATCCCGATAGTTGTTGCAACACCCCTATTTCACTGACGACGGGATTCTTAGCGTAAGGCCTGTTTTATCCCAGTTTGTTGGGTTTAAGGACTTAACTCCTGATTCCACATAATGCACGTCGCCCGACTGCAGGCAACATCGAAGACCAAACGCTTGGCACAGGACAAGTTGGTCGACGCTATTTTGCCGACGGGTATTTTGGCGAAGACAAACCTAATCCAATGAGCGCTGTTTGGAATCGTTTTCGGATGGGACCATTCTCGTTCGGCGCTTATCGTCCCCTAACATCCCCTGATTTGCTGGATGCTAGGGTTGCAAGTGCTTGAAAAGAATGGCGGGGACGACGGGACTCGAACCCGCGGCCTCTGCCGTGACAGGGCAGCGTTCTAACCAACTGAACTACGTCCCCACTTGCCAAATCAACAAGATGCGCAATCGCCAGTGTTGATGCGGCTTAGCGCGGTTTACTTGGGTTGCTTCCACTGCGCCGGGCTAAATGAACTGCTTACGCTCCGGGCTGAAAGCCGCTAATACGAAGCACTGGAATCTCACGACCACATTCATCGTAACAGCTTCTCGGAAAACGTGAAAGTCCCGTCGCCCTGTCCAAACCGCGAATCCACGCCACGAATGGATCTGTTGCTCTGCCAGAGATTCTGGCGGAGTTTTGCGCAGGAGAAGAGTTCGGACGGGCCGACGTGTTTGCTTAGGCGAGTTTGCGCATCCGAAACAGGAAAAGCGCGTGAGCATCCCATTGATGGCCCCCAACTGCAGAACCCTTGCTCAAATCTGTAATGCCCTTGTGAGAACGGGGTGAACCGCGCGCAATGAGAATCATCGCGTTGTTGCCGACTCTCCTGTATACGGGCGCTCTTTACCTCAGCCCGCCGTTCTCGTCACTTTCGGCATTTCAGGAAGGCCGCGACACTCCGTCCGGTCGTTGCGCGAATGCCAACTCCGCTACGGCACCCCTTACGATCAACATGAAATTTTGCGTCAGTTCGCCTGGACCCGAGACCTAGATCCGAAGAAGGAATACAAAGCAATGACGATATAGCAAAAAAGCGGAACCACATAGGCCCATGCAATGCTGTGAAACTTTTCGGAAATAAATCCCATCAGCGGCGTCATGACCGCGCCGCCTACAATCGCCATCACCAGCAGCGAGCCGCCGATTTTCGTGTTGGGACCGAGCCCCTTCAATCCCAGCGCGAAAATTGTAGGAAACATCAGCGACATAAAGAAACTGGTCAGGAACACGCACCACAACCCGAACCAACCGGGGAACGCCACGCCCAGCGAGACCAGCACGATATTCGCAATGCTATAGGCTCCCATCAACTGATTCGGCGAGATCGTGCGCATGAGATATGCAGAAGTGAACCTTCCCACACCGAACGCGGCCAGGGTTCCGGTCAGAAAGTAGCCTGCGACTTTTTCCGGCTGGTGCGTCGATTCCTGCACGTACTGAATGAAATAGCTCCAGGTGCCAACCTGCGCGCCGACATAGAGAAACTGAGCCAGGACAGCCCACAAGAAATGCGGATAGCGAAACAGTTCCCGGAAGCGGCCGTGGTCACCGGCGCTGCTCTCGTGCTCACTTTGAATTGCCGGAAACTTGGCGCGAAGAATCAGTACAGCCCAGAAGATCGCGACCGCCCCAATCACCAGATAGGGCTTGATTACGCGCAGCGTTTCAGTCCGCAGATAAGCCTCGTACAACCCTTGAGTCTTCTGCGCGGCAATTTCCTGCGGAGATAATTCGATCCCGGAAAAAATGAATATCGTCCCGATCAGCGCCGCGGTGATCGCACCCAGTGGATTGAACGCCTGCGAAAAGTTCAGCCGCCGTTCCGATGTATCGGGGTCGCCCAACTGCGCAATAAACGGATTCGACGCGGTTTCCAAAAAAGACAGGCCGCTGGCAATCACGAACAGCGCGCAGAGAAAGAATCCGTAGCGTCCGGCGAGCGCCGCCGGCCAGAACAGAAAGCAGCCCGTTCCCAACAAAAGCAACCCGATGATGAATCCAGCTTTGTATCCTACCTTCCTCATGAGCAAGGCGGCCGGCATCGCCAGAAGAAAGTAGCCCATATAAAACGCCGACTGTACCAGGCCCGCCTGAAAGCGGCTGATCGCGAACGACTTCATGAACTGGCGAATCAGAACATCATTCAGGTTGCTGGGAATTCCCCAAAGGAAAAACAGCGCGGTCACGAGAATGAAAGGAATCAACTGCCCCGCCGGAAACAGCGAGTGGCCGTGCGCCGATTCCTTCTGAACCTTAGGCTTGTCCGCTGCCGGGACGCTCATCGTGGGCTTTCCACCGCGCTACCGTTTATACGATACAACCGGCGACACGCGATAGAGGATGCTCCCGTGAGGCGGCAACGTCACCGTCAAAACATCCGCAGCGCCAAGGTCTTTGTGCTCCCAAAGATCGTGAAGCCTGTAGGCTCTTCCAGTCAGCCCCAGTTCTTTCCACTCGTGGCGCACGACTGCCTTGGACTCGGTGAGATTGAACACCGCCAAATACTGACCCACGTCCCGAGCGCTCCCTGACGCGGCGTCCGCCAGCCAGATCACAGTTTTATTAGTACTCAGATCAATCACCGGGTGATTTCTAGTGGAGTGCTGATCCACCGCAATGACCTCGGGGTTGGTCAGCAACGACAACGTCCATGCATCGGCCGAGGACAGTTCCCCGCCGACCATGAGCGGCGAAGGAAAAATGCACCACAGCGTCATCAACATTCGCTGTTCGTCGTGGCTCAACCGAGTGTCGCGCGGCTGGCCCCAGCCCGGAGCCGGCCCCAGTCGTCCGAGCGGAAGCATGTCAGCGTCAGGCCAGTGTCCGGGCTCACCTTTTCCCGACCATGCAGTTACGTAGGCAAACTGGTCGCCGAGCCCTTTCGGATATGGGCCATTGTTATGCCAGATGTCCCAAACGTCGTCGGAGATCCTCCACATCTGGGCATACTTTCGCATCTCGTCGCGCTTTTCGACCGGCGCCGGGCCGGGGGAAAGGCTGAGCACAATCGGTCTGCCGGCCTTGTCCAGCGCTTGGCGGATCATGCGAATGTCATCGCCTTTATAAGGATGGCTGCTGATGCAATCCACTTTGATCAGGTCCACTCCCCAGCCTGCATACAGCTTTGTGATCGAATCGTAATAGGCCTGCGCGACCGGTTGGGCGACGTTTGTGCCTGGGTTGGTGCCTAGGCGAGTTCCGAAGTTATCGAAATTCCAGGGACAGGTATCGGAAGAATCCGCGGCATCCGCGGCTGAGTAGAACGAGTCGGCGATTGGAAGTTTGTTGCTCACCGCCTGCTTGGGGATGCCGCGCAGAATGTGGATCCCGAACTTGAGCCCCAGCGAGTGAACGTAGTCCGCTAAAGGCTTGAACCCGGCCCCGTTCGCAGCGGACGGAAACCGGTTCACAGCAGGCGTGTAACGACCGTTGGCGTCGAGAGAGTACTGAAAGTTCTTCGAGTTCCCTTCCGCCGTCGGGTTCACAACGAACCACTCCATATCGACTGTGACGTACTGCCAGCCAAAAGCCTTCAAATGCTCGGCCATCCACTTCGCGTTGGCTCGCACTTGGGCCTCGTTGATTGTCGTCCCGTAACCATCCCAGCTATTCCAACCCATCGGCGGGGTCAACGCCAGGGTCTCGTCAACCGGCGAAGTTGAAACGGAGGCGGGGGCTTTTTCCTGAGCGGCAAGAACGCTTGAATATAAGAGGATTGAGCCAATCAAAGACAGAAGCAAAGTCCGCCATCGCATAGAAATGTCAGCCTCCACAAAATCGCCAGCTTGGACAGTACACACTCACGGAGCCGGACGCTCACGAGTCGGATTGGCGACGATCAGACGACGGTCAGAAGACAAAGTTACTGCAGGAGGCCGTAGACCAGCACGCTGGTGTTGGCCGGAACGTACACCCGCCCGTTGGCAACCGTGGGATTCACTCGCACGATCGGAGTAGTCGAGACCTGGTCACGTGCCGCATCCTGGTTTGTGTCGTAGTACTCCTGGATAAGGTTGCTGGGGTTGTAGGCCCACAGCGTGGGGTTGGGCGCAAACTCCAGCATCCACACAACGCCGTTGAGGCTGCCGTTCGCCGAGATGATGGGGTCGGGTGAGCGCATGATGACGGTGCCAGTGGATGTTGCTTTCGTAGGCAGCAAACCGTTGCTCAAGCTAAACATCTTGGGATAGTCATACTCCCCAAAGATGTATACGTTGCCATCGAAGTAGCTGGGGGTGTTGTACATGCCATTAAACTGCGTCCGGCCAACCGACCCCTTGATGGCGCCGACAATGTATTGCACGATGTTGTTGCCGCCTTGTTGGTATCCGCCGAGGTTGTCACGGTTGACCACATAGATGGTTCCTTCCTTGCCACCGGCTACCAATAGGTCCGGATAATTTCCAGGCTGGGTGGGCAATAGCAAAACCCCACCCGAGGTAACGTCCCAGTCATTCGCACTGAGAGTCGCATAATTGTCTGGGGTGTAGTAATCGGCGAGCGTGAGGGTGCCATTATTCGGCGTGAGCTTCAGTACTGACACTCCAAAATCGGTGGTAGCGTCGGCCGTTCCGTTTCCAGTCGATAAGAAAATGTTGCCGCTGGTATCGGCCGCGAGCCCACCGCCCATTTGCCAGATGCCGCCTTCTTTGCCGTTGGGTGTGGTGCAGTAGACATACTTCAGGGCCAGGGTTTGAGAATCGTAGCCAAGGATCCAGCCGTGATAGGGCTGCCAGTCTTGGTCTCCTGCCGTAGCGAGATACACCACACTATTTACGTCCTGCGCGGATTGGGAAAGTAGCATACCCGGCCTGGAGTTCTCGTGGAGAGGATCGAAGGCCAACACACCTCCCGAACTTCCCTCACCGGTTCCCGGGACCGAAGCCTGAATCTCAACCGGCCCGCCGAATTTCTCCGCTCCGGTGGTAATGTCCAGGGCATGCAAGCGGTGGACATAGCTCCCGCTGCACGCGGCGGTTTGACCCTCGAGAGTTCGTGCTTCCACGTAGATCGTGTTCGTGGTGGGATCGATCACTGGAGTGGGAGTAATTCCAACGATCAGCTGCGCCATCATGAGGCACGATCCGGGGATGGGTACAACGCTGGGAGGATCAATGAAACTGTCCATCCACAGCGGACCTGCCGGCACTTTTCCGTCGGCGTCGTATGCGTACACACTGTCATTGGCAGTACCGAAATAGACGACGTTGTGGTAACCGGCAGTTCCGTTCAGCGGATTGGGAATGTTGACGTTGGCCACGTAGAGCGGCTGTCCCTGGACCGTTCCGTCGATGGGAAAAGAAAACAGTTTCCCAAAGGTGTTGACGTTCACGTTTTGCGGAGTCAAGACCGTTTCCTGCAAGTCCTGGCCCGTACGGGAATTGTCATTCTTGTTGGTGTAGATTCCCGCATAAGCCACGAGGTAGGCGGTGGCAGAACCGGACGCGGCTCGATTTGCCGCGCTGGTTGCAGTGATCGTATGGGTGCCAACTACAAAGTTCGCGGGCGGAGTATAAAGGCCGGTTGTACTAATCACGCCCACCGTTGAGTTGCCGCCGGAGTGGCCATCGACGAACCACTTCACGTTGTCATTTGTGGTGCCCGTGACTGTAGCCGTGAATTGCTGCGTGACCAGCGAAGTCACCGGCGCCGACATGGGATGTACCGCAACCGTAATCGCTCTTGGTTCCTGAGGCCGCATTTCCGGCTGGCCTGAGCTGCCGCCGGAGGGCTGTCGGGTAGACAAACCGGAGGTGAACCCGGGCTGGAGTGCGGCGTTCCTGGTAGCACTTTGGGCCGGTTGGTGGATTGCCACTTCGGCTAGAACGAGACCAACAACAATGAACAGAGCGCACGAACCAACAGTGATGGGTTTCATCGAGTTCCTGGTCGACCTATCTGGTTAAACTCAAAAACGGCGCCAACTATACAACGCTTTCGCTTGCCCGCCTAGTGTGAAAATGTTTTCATCTAATGCTTTCATCTGAAGACCGAAGTATCCGGAGAGGGTAGTCGTTGAACAGGGAGGTCCGACGTGATTCGCCTCAGTGTTCGGGTGCTTGAGGCTTTCTCCTCGTCGTCTCAAACTAACGCGTAATCCTCAAACGGAACGCCGGCAATACGCTTTTCGAGCCCCGCAGGGTCTCCCAAGCTCGTAGCCAAAGCTAGTGACGAGAATGTAAATCTGGGAATTCCCCGGACAAGGCCCAGCAGCGGATCGCTCTCATGCAGTCCGAGCATCAAGAATGAGAACTGATGGTGAAAGGCCTGGGCGCGGGCCAATGCAAGCAGCGCTTCGAGCGCCCGATGGTGTCCGTCTTCGCACGCGGCGTACCGTACGGTGAGAAGCCGAAGAGCTTGCCCCATCCGGGGAACGCGGAAGCCAGGAAACGGAGCGGCGACCACGCGGAGCAGGGCCAGTGCCGCTTTCAGCGAGGCCGGCGCATTCAGAAGCACATTGCGCTTCACTGGCGCGGTATCGCAAAGGGTAAGAGTTGCCACGACGCGCTGCCCGGTTCGCGCCACGAATGTTCTGGGGAAGGGCTCTTCAGGGCTGTCGGAAAGTGTCTGTACGATGTCGTCCTCCGCAAGTTGCGGGGCGAATTGCCGAGTGCGATGAAAGCGATCGAGAAGCAACGTGATGGCCGGCATATCCACGGCCTGTGCAGGGTCAATGGAATAGTGCTTCGAATGCCTCGTGAAAGGCGACGGTACCAATCCATAAACCAGAAAACGCCCGAGCCGAACCCATCGCGGCATGCCGAGCCGTCCTTCAAAGAGGGGCATCACTCGTTGATTGCCGTCGGCCGCCACACAAAAGCATAGATCGATGCCGTTGAGGCGCAGATCGGCCTCGAGCGCTTTGATCAGCCGCACGGCCACAAGCCTTCCAGAAAAGTTTGGATGCACCTTCATGTCGCCGATATAAGCGATGGTTTCCGGAACTCCTGAAATATAGGCAGTACGCAGCGCCGCGGAGATGCAGCCGATGACTTGCGGGCCTCGCACAGCCACGAAGACTTTGCTCTTACCGCGGAGCCGCAGCAGGGCGAAAAAGTCGGGCTCGCGATCGATCCGGAGTGAGATAGCTCCATTCATGGGTGTTATTCGCGTGAGAGCTATCAACTCGTCGTTGTCGGTTTCGCTGGCCTGGCGTATCTCGACGCGATGGCGTGACAGGGCAGGAGCCGACATCGACGGGACAAGCGGATCCGTGCTCATCATTTCTCTCCTGTCCTGTGCCACACACCCAGAGCGGGACGGTCAGGATTGCATTGAGGTTTGCCGTTCAAGCGGTTCCCTATCCAGGACGCCCTCTCCTTCGTGACGTAACGGAAGCGGGCCGGATGCCTGGAAGCGCGGTGGCCAAGCGGTTTCAAGCAGCTGTGGGGGACGCCACTGTTCGAGGTAGGTGGCCAGATAACCACGCGTGGGTCGCTCCGCGGCGATCCTGGGAAGATATATCCAGGGAACCCAAGCGGCCACGTGATGAGTCAAGTGGTAGTTGAAATGTAGATAAAGCAATTCAAATGGCTGCCAGAGATGGAGGTCGATCGCTCCGAGAACCACATGGCGGGGAGTGCGCACGTGATAGATGTACTGCTGGCTGGCCCAGCAAAATGCGAACGCCGCGTAACACACGGCGAGATGCGAGAGCTTGAAGTGCAGCAGCAGCGTAGCCAGCGTCCAAACCACGACCGTCACCAGCAGATCCCGCCGGATGCGCCTGGGGTTCACGCTGTTGAGGAACTGCATATAGCGCAAAAGCGCCCCCGAGTTCTTTCCCGGCGCTGGCATTGGAATGGATGCGCCGGGAACCAACGCGATGGTCAGTAATGCGAGCGGAGTCAAAAACCAGAACAGTCCGCAGAGCACGAGGTAGTAACCGGCTCGCTTCCGCCAGCGTATCTCACCAGGCAGAACATAGTCTTCCAACTCGGCGTCCGAGCGATTCCTGCGATGGTGGACCAGATGCGCTATTTCAAACAGGTGATAGCTTCCCGGGAACAGAGAGTACAAAAGAATCCCAAGTCCCTCATTTACCGCAGGCCTGGAGTGCAGCTTGCTATGCGCCGCCTCATGGGCCAGACCGAAACCAAGCTGCATGAAAAAGGCGAAAGCCACCGCAAACAGTGCAGTAACCCAGAGAGTTCGTGCATGAGAAGCGGCCCCCAGGAGTGCGAAAGACAAAACGATCTGCCCTACCGCCAAAATCGCATTCAATGTTTCCGGGATCGGGTACTGGTTGGCGTCGGTTTGGCGGATGAAATGACCCTGCGCCACTGCCTCGCGGAAGATGAGTCGATCGGGATCGTGCGTGGCTACGATTGTCTCTTGCATTAGGATCGATCCAGAATCCGAAATCTTCTCAGCAGCGACCGGGGCTGATCCAACGGCACCAAGTATACGCATTCTTGCTTGCCCGGACCAAGATCCACGTTTGTCTGAGCATCGTTGACTTGCGAATCATCCTACCCCTCAAGCAACATTCTTGCCATGAACGACGAAAGCCTGGACACGCGAGTACACGAAAGAGCGGTCGCACGCGATCAGGTCCCGGCTGAGTTCCTCCTGCAGTTCGATCTCGCTCTGCAGGCTCTCTGGCACGCCGCGTGGCACAATCAAGTTGCGAAAACAGATCCGCGCACCCGGTCGGGCCGAGCGTGCTACCTCAGCGAAGAGCCGCGCAGTCTCATCGGGGCTCATGAGCTCGCAGATGTTAGAGAGGCTGAAACCGTCAATGGAGTCGTCGGGCTGTTGGCCGAGAAACTCCTGCACCGGTGACGTGACAATCTCAATGCGGTCCAGCCGCTCTCTGACAACCGGCAGGTTCTCCCGGAGCAAGTATGCCGGCACGGCCTTCTCACTCCGGTAGTGGGCAAGCAGATATTGCGTCAGGAAGTAATTGGATTCCACCGGGATCTCGCACATCGCCCGTCTGGCTCGCCGCAGAAAACTCTCCGAGAAAGATGACGACCCGTCGTCAAACTTGAAATAGTCAGCGGTCAATCCACGCCTCGCCAGCACCCGCTTGTTGGCGAGAAGCTTGAAGAGCAGTCGCCACCGCACCGTGTCCCACTTCCTGGAGAAGTAGTCCTGCTGCTGCTCGAGCGTCGCGCAGCGGAAAAATCCGTCGATACGTTTCTTTCCCTGCAGCAAACCCAGAAAGCGGCTGAAAAGACGGGTAAAGGACTCATACCTCCCCGCATTGACCACTCCACTGCGCACGGCTTCCGCCTTGCTCGTCCAATACTGAAGAGCCGCCTCACTGAGATCGCCGCTCAAACGCTCGAAGACCTGGAGCCGATGGTCACACGGAACGAGCCCGAGAAAGGAGCGCAGCTCGTCGTAGTCGAGCCGGAGCACCGCGGCTCGTTTCAACTCCAGTAAGTACGATTGCGACGGGTTGATGTCGACCGCATAGATCCTGCCGGGATCCTCCAGCAGCAGCGTAAGTGTATTGCAGGCGCCCGAGGTGACTGTGACCAACGTTTCGCCGGGCTGGATCATCAGGGCTCGCCGGTCCGATGCGGGATCTTCCCAACTCATCCCAAACAGCAGATCAAACAGCTCAACCTGATCCTGCGATTTGACTCTCATCCCGCTAATTCTTCCCTCTGGCTGGGAACTTCTTCAAGAGGCCCCTGTCCGTTGTACAGCGGCGCAAGATGGATTCCGTGACGGGCCGCAATGCTTTCGATCTCCTGCACCCGCTCCGGCGTAATGAATCCTCTTCCCTGGGAGAACGGCTCGAATCGACGTTCCAAAGCGAGCACCATGCCTTCCATAACACATCCTTGTCCCACATTCGGAAATGGATGACGATGCAGCACGCGGTGAACGTCGGGTTCGAAGCTCATTCCTCCGAGCGACTGCCCCAGCCCTCCGAAGAACACCGTGCAACCCTCCAACCCATCGTCCGGCGAAAGATTTTTCGGATAGCCCGCGTCACAAATAATGGCGTTGGGGCCAAGCCGTCCCAGAAGCAGCGACGGCGACTCCAGGCTAGCCACGCAGATCACGATATCGGCCTGCACCGAAAGCTGCTGAAGATCGGTCGCTATGTCCACCGCCGTCCCGCCGGCGCTCAACTCTTCCGCGAGGCTGCGCAGACGATCGATGTTTCGCGCGTTGAGCACCACACGATTTACCAGCGGAGCCAGGCACCGGGCGCAACCGGTTCCGACATCGCCCGTGGCCCCGACGATGAGCAGCGTCGCTTCGCTCATGTCCCGGCCCTGTAGCCCGCACGCCTTCTTGACGCCCTGCACGACAAAAGCAACCGTTAACGTGTTGCCAGTGGTGAACACCGTCTCGCCCTTTTCCGGAAGAAGATCGGAGTCGCCTTCGATGAGGATGGAACTAAACCCGCCAAGACTCACAATCCGCGCCCCCGCCTTGATGGCGCAAGCCGCGGCGGCGCGGACGCGTTCGATGTTCTCACTCCTGTGCGCAAACCCAAGCCGGTCTGGCGGAATGAACGAATCGATGTAGATCCCATGAACGCTGTGGCCCAGCACCGAGCGATGTTCGATGTGGCAGACCGCCCTGGGTGGAAACCACGGAAAGATTTCCTTTAAGTCAGCGTCTGGAATCGGCGCGCGACCGGGCCCCCGCAACACGGCGAGTACATCGGCGGCCGCTCTCCAGCTTTCCTGATGTGCAATGAGCGCGAAGTCGAGAGCCATCGGCGGACCACACCTTTCTAGACTGGCAATTGCGTCGCCCATACAAGGGTCATCTCGCCAGGCAGCCCCAACAGGTCGAGCGTCCTCAAGTAGTGCTGCAGAGAAGCGCCGCGGAGTTCGGAACTAGTGAGGCCAACCACGGGAAGCGACTGCTTGACGCAAGCTGCATGGCAAAGCTCGCAGTGCCCATCCCCGTCTTCGCGGGCGAACATCTGCGTGAGTATGCCCATGACCTCAACGTGAAGTTCATGCACCTTGTCATCGAAGCGCTGGATATCGAGCGCCCGCGCGGCTCTGAGGATCGACATGGCATGATCGATGTGGTCTTCTTCCTCGGCGGCAATTGCGGCGAATGTCGTGCCCAGACTGCCCGGCGCGACCTGTCCTACTCGCTTGTAGCTGGCGACGGCGAAAGACTCAAGCATGACTTCCTGAATGATGAGACACCCGATAAAGTTGCGCCCATCAATCTGGCGAAGGAACGCGCTGCGGAGGCGCTTCCAATACTTGGCGTTCACGTTGTTCGGCACCTCGATGCCCAGCTTCTTGCCCTCAGCGGTAAAAGCGGAGGCATGTCCCCGCTCGCTCTCCGCGTGTTCAAGTGCGTCGGCTACCTCGTTGGGACCTTGACAGATCCCGGCAAGAGAGGTGTAGTTCAACACA